>ERZ773043.1131-NODE-1131-length-15363-cov-13.093285_pt1 | contig 15363 bp, 14 predicted proteins | sample MGYA00580636_ERZ773043 | MGnify/ENA primary metagenome ERZ773043 (study PRJEB29015, sample SAMEA2737992) | human oral metagenome | biome: human oral; feature: human-associated habitat; material: dental | place: China | collected 2065 ... | reverse complement strand
ACGTGTACTTGTGGGGGGGAACGTCGAGGTTGGCGTTGGCCGGCTTGTTCTTGAAGACCCGACCCGCCATGTCGAAGGTGGAGCCATGGCAGGGGCACAGGAAGCCGCCAGCCCAGTTGTCGGGCAGCGAGGGCTGAGCCCCGGGGGCGAAACGCTCGCTGGGGGAGCACCCCAGGTGCGTACAGATGCCGACCACCACCAGGTATTCGGGTTTGATGGAACGATGCTGGTTCTTGGCGTACTCGGGCGTGGGGATCTGGTAGTAGGCCTCGGAATCCGGATCCAGCACCTGGGACTGGGTCTCTTTGAGGGATTCGAGCATCTTGGGAGTGCGGCGAATCAGCCAGACCGGCTTGCCACGCCATTCCACCCGACGCAGTTCGCCCGGCGCCATGCCGGCGATGTCGGCCTCGACCGGAGCGCCAGCCGCCTTGGCTCGCTCGGAAGGCTGGAAGGTGCTGACCAGCGGGATGGCCACGCCTGCAGCCCCCGCACACCCGACCACGCAGGTGGAAACCAGCGCAGCGCGCCGGGAGGGATCCATGCTTGTCTTGGGCAGCGTATCGGCCATCAGGGGGAACCTCGTGTGAAGCATCATTCGGATAAGGCACGCAAGGGTGCCGGGCACGCGCATCCCGCCGACAGGCAGGGAGCGTGTTTCGGCCGAGTATAGGCAGCGCACTCACCCCCGCTTTGATCAAAATCAGAAAGGCCGCGGATACCCCTGATCTGAAACAGACGAGGCGTGCCGCCGGAAGACGGACGGAGGAAGGGCGGGAACGGGCGGCGAGTCGCGGGTCGCGCGTTCACGCGACGCAACACTAACTGACCATCCTTAAAGATCTTCGGGGCGCCGACGGCCGTTTTACGGCGTTTCTGCGGGCCAAACGTCTTGCGCCCCTTGCGGCCGAACGGGGATAATCTTCATTGGATGCCCGGCGACACCCTGGAAGGAATTCGCCGGTGCGGCGGTGCCTGCCGGGGCCTCGCCCCAGGGGCGTCGCGTCCAGTTCCTCCCCCTTCAACAGATACCCTTCCACGTTCGCCAGGAGAAAAAAGAACATGTCCATGCTGACTGAATTCAGAGACTTTGCCCTGAAGGGCAACGTCATCGACCTCGCCGTCGGTGTGATCATCGGTGGTGCCTTCGGCAAGATCGTCGATTCGATGGTCAAGGACATCATCATGCCGATCGTCGGTGCCATCTTCGGTGGTCTGGATTTCTCCAGCTACTTCATCCCGCTGACCACCAAGATTCCCGAGGGTCTGCCCCACACCTACGAAGCCTACAACAAGGCTGGCGTGGCCATCCTGGCCTACGGCAACTTCATCACCATCTTCCTGAACTTCCTGATCCTGGCCTTCATCATCTTCCAGATGGTGAACGTGTTCAACAAGGCCAAGAATGCCGTCATCAAGGCTGAAGCCGCCAAGCCGGCCGCTCCGCCGGAAGACGTCGTGCTGCTGCGCGAGATCCGCGACGAGCTGAAGAAAGGCCGCTGATCCGATTTTCCGTTGTCCCCAGGAAGGGACGGTGGCGCAGCCCCAGGGCAGCGCCCTTCCCTTCCAGGCAGGTGGCGGCAGAAGCCCCCAACGCACCGCTGCCACCTGTTTTCCAAGCCGACCCTGCCGCCCGGTCCAATCCGGTCAGCACGGTCGGCTTCTTTTTTGGCCGAACAGCGAACAGGCAATGGTTCGCACGGCAAACAGGCAAAAAAAGACCCGCCTTGCGGCGGGTCCGGATTCGCTTATCCACGGGGGGAGGCAATTGCCCACGTACCCCGTAGCATACGCTTTCCAATGTAAGGCACCAATCCACAGATGTCAACCCTGACTCTCACCGTCGAAGCCATCCGGAAAGCCCTTTCGCCCCCTCGGCTGGCAACCTACGAGACGGCTATGTCACAACATGGGCGAAGCGATCCCCAGGCTGCACTTGCCCTCTATGCATGGAACGCTGAGATTTCGGGTACGCTGCTTTTCCCCTTGCATGTCTGCGAAGTCACGATCCGCAACGCTGTGGCCGAAGCCCTGGAAGCCATTTATGGCGAACGTTGGCCGTGGAATGAAGCCTTCGCAAGAACTCTTAAACCGATAAGTCGTGCCGGCCTGGAAAGAAGCCGCGGAAATCCGACTCTCACCTCGAAGGTCATTCCAGAGCTGAAATTCTCCTTCTGGCAGCAGATGTTCACTCGACGTCATGACGAGCGCCTATGGAACGGTTACCTCCGTCAGGTTCTCCCGAACCACGATCCCCAGTCCACCATTTCCGCCCTGCGAGAGCAGATCTACGCCGATCTGGAACAGATACGCACACTGCGGAACCGGATAGCCCACCATGAACCCATCTTCAAGCGCAACCTGTTACAGGACTACCTGATCATCCGGCAATCGATAGACCGGCGCTGCCCATTCACCGCAGAATGGATGGAGCGGAACCAGCGTGTGACAGCTGTGCTCCCTCTCCGCCCTGCACCCTGACAAACAGTCACACCGGGTTCGGGTCATCCACGAACTTCACCTCGATGCCGAAGGTATCGGCCAGGTGGCGCCCCAGGGCCTGGACGCCGCAGCGCTCGGTGGCGTGATGGCCTGCAGCAGCATAGACCACGCCGGCCTCACGGGCCAGATGGGTGGTGCGCTCGGAAATCTCGCCGGTGATGTAGCAGTCAGCCCCCAGGTCGATGGCGTCCTGCAGGAAATCCTGCGCCCCCCCGCTGCACCAAGCAATGCGGCGGATGGGACGCGACAGGTCGCCCACCAGCAACGGTTCGCGGTGCAGGCGCTCGGTCAGTCGTTCAGCCACGGCCACTGCGTCCAGCGCGCACTCTTCTGCCAGATCATGCCAGCCGATGATGCCCTGGCTGCCCACGACCTCGCCCCCCCAGCCCTGCACGGGCCAGCCCAGCAGCTCGCCCAGCTGGACGTTGTTGCCGTAGACCGGATGCACATCCAGCGGCAGGTGATAGGCCAGCAGGTTGATGTCGGCAGCGAGCAGGCTTGCCAAGCGACGGCGACGGATGCCGATGACGCGCGGATCCTCGCCCTTCCAGAAGTAGCCATGATGCACCAGCAGCGCATCGGCCCCTTCGGCCACGGCCGTATCGATCACGTTCCGGGTTGCAGTAACGGCGCAGATGATGCGGGAAACCACGGCCTTGCCTTCCACCTGCAGCCCGTTTGGGGAATAATCCTTGATGACGGACGGACGCAACAGATCATCCAGATGACCCAGCAGTTCCCGCGTGGAAACTGTTCCCGGCACATGCGCCATTCATTCCTCTCCCACGAGCCGCACGGACTCGACATCGGTTTGTGTATGCCACACCAGCATAGCAGAACGGGCCAGACACCATGCTGAAGCGACTCTGGCTGCTGTTTGCTCAATGCGTGACGGTGTTCGTGGCGGCCATCTTCGCCATCAGCACATTCAGACCGGACTGGCTGCCGAGCATTGGCCAGGCACGGCAGGCGGTCCCCCACCCGTCGCAGCTCGGTGCCGCCCTGGAGGCTATCGGTGACGGGCTGGTACCGCCTGGCCCGGAAAGCGCCGCCCTGCCCCCGGGCCCCTCGGGTGCCGGCACACAGGGACAAGGCCTGACACCCGGCGCAACAGGCAGCACCGGGAATGGCGCACGCCAGGACGCCAGCGCTGGCCATGCCGCAGGCAGCGGCGCAGCGGCTGCGGCAGGCAAGGATCGCAACACGCAACCAGACCAGAGCATCGGCGGCAGCCAGGTCTCCGGACCGCTGGCAGACAGTGCATCCGCCAGCCTGTGGAGCAAGGATGGGGACCGCCCAGGCACGGGCGAGCGTCAGGGCGCCAATGGACTGTCAGGCCTGACCATGCCGGTGGCCGCCCTGTCCTATGCCGAGGCAGCCCGCCGCGCCACACCGGCTGTAGTCAGTATCGCCGCCCATAACGATGGCATGGCGGCCACGGTGGATGATGGCAACAGCGATGCCCCCCCGGCCAGCCGCCGCAAGCCGCCACGCGCCTATGGTGACGAGGAAGAGGACGAGAATCCCGACGACAACATGGGCTCGGGCGTGATCGCCACGCAGGACGGCTACATCCTCACCAACCATCACGTGCTGGGTGACGGCACACAGATCGAGGTCATCCTGGTCAGCGGCGAACGCCTGAAAGCACGGCTGATCGGCAGCGACCCGGACACCGACCTGGCGGTTCTGAAGGTGGATCGGCAGAACCTGCCCACCATCGAGTTCGCACACCGCAACGACATCGCGGTCGGCGACGTGGTGCTGGCCATCGGGAACCCGTTCGGCGTGGGCCAGACGGTGACGATGGGCATCATCTCAGCACTGGGCCGCACGCAGCTGGGCATCAACACCTTCGAGAATTTCATCCAGACCGACGCGGCCATCAACCCGGGCAATTCGGGCGGGGCACTGGTGGATGTGCACGGGCAGCTGCTGGGCATCAACACGGCCATCTACTCGCGCTCGGGCGGGTCGCTGGGCATCGGCTTTGCCATTCCGGTGTCGATCGTACAGGAGGTGATGCAGCAGATCATCCAGAAGGGCCGGGTGATTCGTGGCTACATCGGTGTGGAGCCGCAGGATCTGACCCCCGAACTGGTGGATGCCCTGCAGCTGCAGACACAGCAGAAGGGCGCCATCATTGCCGGGGTGATGCGCCATGGCCCGGCCGAGGAGGCCGGCGTGCGCACGGGCGATGTGCTGATCGGCATCGACCGCACGCCGGTGCAGGACACGACGCAGGTGCTCAACACCATTGCCCGGCTGTCACCGGGATCGACGGTGCGCTTCCGCTTCCTGCGCAACGGAGACGAGATCGAGCTGCCCATCCGCATCGGCACACGGCCGGACCTGACGGCCGCGCAGCGGAACAATGCCGAAGGAAACGCCGCCCAGCGGCGGCGGGACTGAGCGGGGCTGACAAAACCCGTCAAAGGCAGGGCGCCTCCCTGCCGATGGCATCGATGGCAGGGTTTTGTTGGCTGCGCTACGGTGGGGGCCTGCATCCCTGCGAAAAAGGGAAAGCGCGACCGGATACCGCTGCAGCTTACTGTGACAGATCCTGCCTCGAAGCTGCAGCGGGTTCCTGCGACGCCGCCGCCTGCGGGGGCTGCGATTCGGCCGGCACCAGCGCTCCCTCTTCCGACGGGTCGTCCGGCAGGTCGTCTGGCGCGCGGGAATGAGCGGACAGGAAGCCGCCCAGGAAGATGCCCAGCTCGTACAGCAGCATCAGCGGGATGGCCAGCATGAACTGCGACAGCACATCCGGCGGGGTGAGCACGGCGGCCACCACAAAGGCGCCGACGATGACGTAGCGGCGCGCCTGGCGCAGATCGTCCACCGAGACCATGCCCAGCTTGATCATCAGCATCTCGACCACGGGCACCTGGAAGGCCAGGCCGAAGCCAAAGAAGATGGACAGGGTGAAATCCCAGTAGCGCTGCAGGTCCTGCATGACGCCAGCACCGGTCTTCTCGGCAAAGGAGAAGAAGAACTTGTAGGCCACCGGCAGCACGAACCAGTAGGCAAAGGCAATGCCGATCACGAGGAAGATGACCGACAGGACGATCAGCGGGCCAACGAAGCGGCGCTCGTGCGCATACAGGCCGGGCGCCACGAAAGCCCACGCCTGATACAGCACCCACGGCAGCGAGAACAGCACGGCCGTGAGCAGCGACATCTTGGTAAGGGTGAAGAAGGCGCCCTCACCGGCAATGAACACGGCCTGCGAGCCGGCCGGCAGCGCCTGCTGCAGCGGCTCGGCCAGGAACTTCATCAGCTCGGGAGCCACGTAGAAGCAGCAGCCGAACAGCACCAGAATGACCAGCAGCGACCGGACGATGCGGTCGCGCAGTTCGGTGAGGTGGGAGATGAAGTTTTCTTCTTCAGGCGCCTGCGCCTGTTTTTTCTTGCCGAACAGGGCCATCAGCGCTCCACGCGGAAACGGGGACGTTTGAAACCACGCTCCAGCTCGCGCTCGATGCGGCGATCCTTCAGCCGCTGGCGCATCCGCCGGTCTTCGTACACCTTGTCCCAGTCGGTGGGGGGCAGGCGTTCGGAATCAGGAGAGGTGGCGTGACCCGTCGGGACCTCGGGCACGCTGTCGTAGCCCCAGTCATCGTGCGCGCCACTGCCCTCGCCGATCAGGGTGCCGTCGCCGGGGTTTTCGCCACCATAAGCGACGCGGCGATGTGCCGGATCATGCCCGGCCTGTCCATAGGTCTGTCCATCGGCCTCGGCATCCGGCCCCGCGGACGACTGTGCGGCGGCATCGCCCAGGGCCCCGTCCGGCCCAGCCAGTGCCGGCGTGCCCTGCCCGTCCAGCGTCTGGCCTTCGGGGATGTAGTTGGTGGAACGCGTGTCGAAGGACGACGACAGGCTGTCGAAGGACGAGCGGGCGGTGTCGAGCGTGTCCTGCAGGCCGCTCTGCAGACTGCGGGCCGAATCCTCGACCTCGCTCTTGATGCTCTTGAGTTCGGCCAGATCCATCTGCTGGCTGAAGTCGGACTTGATGTCGTCGACGTAGCGCCGCATGCGCGTGACCCACTGCCCCGCCTGGCGTGCCACGCCGGGCAGGCGTTCCGGACCGATGACCACCAGGGCAGCGATGGCCACGATCAGCATCTCCATCAGGCTGATGTCAAACATCGGTCAGGCAGAAGTCACGCTGGATGAAAAGGAGAAGAGGCACCGGCCGGGGACGGTTGCTGCAGAAGCCCATCCGGCCCGGGGGCGTTGAACGGAGGTACACATGCAACGGCGTTCATCAGGGCAGGCGCACCGGGAGAAAACACACCGGAAAAACGCGCGCGCACCACAACTGGCAACGACGGCTCAGCCCTTGGTGCGGGCTTCCACGTCGATGGTGTTGGCGTCGTTTGCGGCCGTGCCGGAGGCACCATTGGTGACACTGGGCGGGGTGCCCTGGGCCGTGCTGCTGCCGTTGGCCGGGGTTTCGTCGGTGGCCTCGCGCACACCTTCCTTGAAGCTCTTGACCGCAGCGCCCAGGTCGCCGCCGATGTTCTTGAGCTTCTTGGTGCCAAAAACCAGCATGACGATGACCAGCACGATCAGCCAGTGCCAGATACTCATGGAACCCATGGGGTAACTCCTGAAGAGGGGAATGCGAGCGTTGCCGCACGGCACCGGAAGCCGCCACCGTGCACGCAGCACAGGGTGGGCAGGCTCCGCATCCGTGCGGCAGCGCAGGAATGAAACCGGACGGCGGGACGTGCCCGCCTTGCCGGTGTGGAATCATACATGCATACGGTGGGCCGGGGAGGATCGTTCCGGCCCGTCTGGACGGACGGCAGGGTCGGCACAGCAGGCGCAGGCCCCGGCGGCTGGCCGGGCAGTGATGCCTGCGTCTGCCCGGGACATGGAGCGCATCGTCCAGAAGTACCAGCGCATTCTGGTGATGCCCGCGTCTGCCCAGGACATGAATATGCAGATGATACACCCCCTGTCCAGCGGCCGGCCCCTTGCCGGTCTGCACCCCGGTGGCCGTCGCAGCCCCTGCTGGCGTGCTGGCGGGCAAGCAGACCGCAAGACGGCCCCCGGGCGGGGGGCTCAGGCCGGGCGGCTGGCCTTCTCGTCGATGCCCGACAGCCCTTCGCGACGGGCCAGCTCGGCCAGCACGTCTTCCGGCCGCAATTCATGATGCACGAGCATCACCAGGGTATGGAACCACAGGTCGGCCGTTTCCGCGACCAGTTTGGCCCGGTCGCCCTGCATGGCGGCAATGACGGTTTCGGTGGCTTCCTCACCCACTTTCTTGAGAATGCGGTCGTCGCCACCGGCCAGCAGCTTGGCCACGTAGCTGCGCGAAGGGTCGGCCCCCCGGCGGGATTCGAGGGTATCGGCCAGGCGTTCGAGCAGGCGGGTGGAATCGGGCGGGATGGGGGAGGAGGCGCTGTGGGACACGGTGGGGGCAGGTAAAAGGAGTCAGTTCAGAAGGGATTCGTCAGAATCGGACATCGGGCATCGCGGGCATCGGGCATCGCGGGCACTGGGGCACTGGGGCACTGGGGCACTGGGGCACTGGGGCACTGGGGCATTGTCTACCGGGCTACCAGGCATTGGACATCGGGCCATCGGCCACCGGATACGGACGGGTGGCAACACCCATGACCGGCCCGCCCGGTTCATTCATGATGATGCGCCCTGTCGCCATACAGGGCGGTGGGGTCGACACGCACCGGGTCGACATTCTCCCAGTGCGGGACTGGCGTGTCGGCCCGTCCTGATGTAACTACCTCCAGCCCCGGCGCACCATCCAGCCGCCGGAAGAAGCATGACTCCCGGCCGGTATGGCAGGCCACGCCGCCCACCTGTTCGATGGCGAGCAGGATCACGTCGCGGTCGCAGTCGGTGCGCAGTTCGTGCACATGCTGGACGTTGCCCGACTCCTCGCCCTTGCGCCAGAGCCGGTTGCGCGAGCGCGACCAGTAGACGGCGCGACCGGTACGGGCCGTTTCGAGCAGTGCCTCGCGGTTCATCCAGGCCATCATCAGCACACGGCCGGTGGTGGCGTCCTGGGCGATGGCCGGCACCAGCCCGCGCTCGTCCCAGTGAAGGGCGTCCAGCCAGGCTGCCGGGTCGGCCTGCACGGCTGCATGATGCTGCGCGGCAGAGTTGTCCTGCGCGGCCGCATCGTTCTGTATCGCATCGCGGTCAGAAGCCGTCGTTCCCGTCATTCCCCTGCCTCCCGTTGGGCCAGCATGCCGGGACGCGACACCAGCACGCAGACATCTGTCACCAATCGTCTGACATGGTGCGTCATTTGCCCGGTATCTGCCGGCTTCATCAAAGCATTACCTTCCCTTCCACCGTCACAAACTACCCTGACCGACGGCACCGCTACGCCAGCCGCACCGGCACGCCCTGGCTGGCCATCAGGGCCTTGGCCTGGGCGATGGTGGCTTCGCCAAAGTGGAAGATGCTGGCGGCCAGCACGGCGTCGGCGCCGCCCAGCGTCACGCCATCGACGAGATGCTGCAGGTTGCCCACGCCTCCGGAGGCAATGACCGGGATGGGCACTGCATCCACCACGGCGCGGGTCAGTTCCAGATCGAAACCGGCTTTGGTGCCGTCACGGTCCATGCTGGTCAGCAGGATTTCGCCAGCGCCCAGATCGGCCACGCGGCGCGCCCAGTCCAGCGCATCCAGCCCGGTATCGTTGCGGCCGCCGTGGGTGTATACATGCCAGCTGCCATCGGGCTGGCGCTTGGCATCGATGGCCACCACCAGACACTGCGAGCCATAGTAGCCCGCCACATCGGCCACCAGCTGCGGGTTGTGGATGGCGGCCGTGTTGACCGACACCTTGTCGGCGCCCACGTTGAGCAGCCGGCGAACATCGTCCACCGTGCGCACACCGCCCCCCACCGTCAGCGGGATGAACACCTGTTCGGCTACGGCCTCGATGACGTGCAGGATGGTGTCGCGCGCATCGGAGGAAGCGGTGATGTCCAGAAAGGTGAGTTCATCGGCACCCTCGGCGTCGTAGCGACGGGCGATTTCCACCGGGTCGCCGGCATCGCGCAGCGACACGAAGTTCACGCCCTTCACCACCCGGCCACCGGTCACGTCCAGGCACGGGATGACACGGCGGGTCAGATCGCTGGCGGCCGGAGCACGCCCGGCCCACACGTCACCCGGCGTGCGGGAGGCGGCAGCATCGGAATCCGGCGGCGTACGTTCCAGCGTACTGCGGACGGCCGGGGCAGCACCTTCCGGCAGGGTACCCGGTATGCCATGAACGGCCGGAACGCTGCCGGCGACGGGCTGCCGCCCGCTGTCAGTTGCCATTGGCCCGTTCCAGCGCGGCCGCGAAGTCGAGCGTGCCTTCGTAGATGGAGCGCCCCAGGATGACGCCGGCCACACCTTCGTCCTCGATTTCCAGCAGCTTGTCGATGTCCGACAGGTCGGTCACGCCACCGGAGGCATAGACGGGCACCGACACCGCCTGCGCCAGCCGCAGCGTGGCTTCGGCGTTCACGCCACTGAGCATGCCGTCACGGCCGATGTCGGTGTAGATGATGCCTTCCACGCCATAGCCGACGAACTTGCGGGCCAGGTCGATCACCTCGTGGCGGCTGATCTTGCTCCAGCCGTCGGTGGCCACCTTGCCGTCGCGGGCATCCAGCCCGACGATGATCTGGCCCGGGAAGGCGGTGCACGCATCGTGCAAGAAGCCGGGGTTCTTCACGGCCGCCGTGCCCACCACCACATAGCTCACCCCGGCGTCCAGATAGCGCTCGATGGTGTCGAGCGAGCGGATGCCGCCGCCCAGCTGCACCGGCACTTCGGCACCCACCGCCTCGATGATGGCGCGCACGACCGACGCGTTCTGCGGCTTGCCGGCCACGGCGCCGTTCAGGTCGACCAGATGGATGCGCTCGGCCCCCAGGTCCAGCCAGCGGCGTGCCACCTCGGCGGGGTCATCGGAAAAAACGGTCTCCTCGTTGAGGTTGCCTTGTTTGAGACGGACGCACTTGCCGTCCTTCAGGTCGATCGCGGGAATCAGCAGCATGGCAGAAACAGCGGAAACGGCTCAGGGCCGCCATTGGGTGAAGTTCTGAAAGAGGCGCAGGCCGTTCGCCGCGCTTTTCTCAGGATGAAACTGGATGGCAAAGATATTATTTTGTGTCACGGCGCAGGTAAAGTCCCCACCATAGTGGGTGATGGCGGCAATGTGTACCGGATCATCGGGCTTTGCGTAGTAACTGTGCACAAAATAGAAGTACGCCCCGGGTTCGATACCCGCCCACAACGGATGTGGCTGGGCGGGATACACACGGTTCCAGCCCATGTGCGGCACCTTCAGGTTGCCGGCGGCCTTCATCTGCGCGGCATCGAAGCGGACCACGCGGCCGGGAATCAGACCGAGACCACGGGTTGGCACGGCAGGCCCCGACCGGATCGGACCGGGACCACGAGTTGGCTCGACAGCCCCCGACCGGTCCGCCTGCCCGCAGGCAGCCGGCGAGCCGCCCTTCTCTCCCGCCGCCGAATCCGCCAAGCCCTCCGGCATGCCCGCAACACCGGATGGCGTGGCCTGCTGCACGGGCATGCTTCCCTCGTCACTGGCATCCAGCAGCATCTGCTCGCCCAGACAGATGCCCAGCACGGGTTTGCTGCGGCAGGCTTCGCGTACGGCATCTTCCAGCCCCGGATGTTCGGCCAGCCGGCGCATGGCGTCCGGCATGGCCCCCTGTCCCGGAAACACCACCCGGGCAGCACGGTGGATGACGGCGGGGTCGGAGGTGATCTCCACCCGGCTCTGCGGGCTGGCGTGGGCCAGTGCCCGGGCCACCGAGTGCAGGTTGCCCATGCCGAAATCGACCAGGGCGATGGTGCCGGTGAAGGCAGCTGCAGACGCCCCTGGCATGGCGGTGGCGGAGCGGCCGGCTGGCGTTGTGCTGGCAGTTGACGTTGTGCCAGCGGTTGACGCTGTGCCGGCGGTTGATGCTGTGCCGGCGGAAACAGTGGCTGCTGCGGCGTGGCGGGATGACGTGCTCATGCTGGCCATCACCCTACCAGACTGCCCTTGGTGGACGGTACCTGCCCGGCCGTGCGCGGATCGGGCTCGGCCGCCATGCGCAGTGCGCGGCCAAAGGCCTTGAACACCGTCTCGCACTGGTGGTGGGCGTTGAAGCCGCGGATGTTGTCCACGTGCAGCGTCATGCCGGCGTGGTTGACCACGCCCTGGAAGAACTCGCGGGCCAGGTCCACATCGAAGCGGCCGATCAGCGCGCGGGTGAACGGCACCTCCCAGAACAGCCCCGGCCGTCCGGAAAAATCGATGACCACGCGTGACAGCGCCTCATCCAGCGGCACATAGGCGTGGCCATAGCGGCGGATGCCGCGCTTGTCGCCCAGCGCCTTCGACAGCGCCTGGCCCAGCGCGATGCCCACATCCTCGACCGTGTGGTGATCGTCGATGTGGGTGTCGCCATCGGCCTCGATCTCCAGATCCACCAGTCCGTGGCGGGCAATCTGGTCGAGCATGTGCTCGAAGAAGGGCACGCTGGTCTTGAGGCGCGCCTGGCCGGTGCCGTCCAGATTCACCTTCAGGCGGATGCGGGTTTCCAGCGTGTTGCGGGTGACTTCGGCGATGCGGGCGGTGGGTGCAGCGGCTGAACCGGAGGAGAGCGTCGCGCCGGCAGTGGCGGCCGCACCAGAAGCAGCGGTCGTATCGGAAGCGGCAAAGGCGCCAGAGGGGGTGGTGTTCTGTGTCATGCAGGGACTTCCTGGGGATATCTGGCAGAAGAAGGCGGCAGGGGCCGCGCCATGAATGGTGCGTCTGTCCGCCGTTCCGGTCGTGCAGGCAACCTCATGCCTCCCGCCCCGCCGGGATGGCCTGCAGGGCCTCCGTCAGCGCAGCCAGCATGGCCTCGTTCTCGGCCGGGGTGCCCACGGTCAGGCGCAGGCAGTTGGCCAGCAGCGGATGCATGCGGCTGGCGTCCTTGATCAGCACGCCGCGCTCGCGCATGGCCGCAGCCACGCGGGTGGCCCGGGACGGCTGGGCGGTTGGTGTTGCACCAGCCACCGTATCGGCCACCCGCACCAGCACGAAATTGGCAGCCGACGGGTACACCGTGTCCAGTCCGTTCACCCCCAGCGCCCCCTGCGGCCCCACCAGCGCCTGCAGCCGTGCCGCCAGGGTGGTGCGGGCCTCGCAGAGCGCGGCCGTCTGCTGCGCAAACACCTCGAAATGCTGCAGCGCAAAACGGGTAGCTTCGGCGTCCAGCACACTGATGTTGTAGGGCGGACGGATCCGGTCCAGCGGTTCGGTCCATACCGGCTGCGCGGCCAGATAGCCAAGGCGGGCACCGGCCAGGCCCCATTTCGAGCAGGTGCGCATCACCGCCAGATTGGGCCAGGCGTCGAGCTGCGACATCCAGCTGGCCCCGCCGGCAAAGGGCGCATAGGCTTCGTCCAGCACCACCAGACCGTCGGTGGCGCGCAGGATGGCCTGCACGGCCGCCGTGTCGAACAGGTTGCCGGTGGGATTGTTCGGATAGGCCAGGAACACCAGCGCCGGCCGGTATGTCTCGATGGCCCGCAGCATGGCCGGCAGATCCAGCGAGAAATCGGCCTGCAGCGGCACCGGCACGAAGCTCGCACCGGCCAGCTTCGCACTCATCTCGTACATCACGAAGGACGGCGCCGGCGCCATCACCACTGCCCCCGGCTGCGCCACCAGCTGGCACAGCAGGCTGATCAGTTCGTCCGAACCATTGCCCAGCACCAGCCGGCTCACATCGGGCTGAGCATCTGCCCCCAGCAGCCCATCCTGCACGGCAATGGCCTGCTTCAGCGCCCGGTATGTGGTGCCGGACGGATAGCGGTTGATGGCCAGCGCAGCCAGCGTGCGGCCCAGTTCGGCCTGCAGGGCCTCGGGCAGCCGGAAGGGGTTTTCCATCGCATCCAGCTTGATGGCGTCGGTCGCGTCCGGCACCACGTAGCCATGCATGGCCTGCACGTCCGGGCGGACATGACGGGCCACGCGGACGGCGGCCTGAGTCGCCATGGCCGGCTGCTGCGTGATGGGCACCACAGCCCCCGGCGCATCCGCTTGTCGCGACGCCAGCCGGAACTCCGCGCTCTGCGCGTGCGCCTCCAGCCCTTCGGTACGCGCCAGCGTGGCCGCCACCTTCGCCAGATGGTCGGCGCCTTCGGCCGAGGGTTCGATCAGGCTGCTGCGCTTCTGGAAGTCGTACACGCCCAGCGGCGACGAGAACCGCGCCGTGCGCATGGTGGGCAGCACGTGGCTCGGGCCGGCGCAGTAGTCACCCAGCGCCTCGCAGCCCCAGCGGCCCATGAAGATGGCACCGGCATGGCGGATGTGCGCCATCAGCCCGTCCACATCGCGCACCGCCAGCTCCAGGTGCTCGGGCGCCACCTGATTCACCAGATCGGCCGCCTGTTCCAGCGTGTCCACCCGGATCAGCGCCCCCCGGTCGGCCAGCGACTTGCCGATCACCGCCTGCCGTGGCTGCGCCGGCAGCAGCCGGGCCACCGATTCGGCCACCGCATCGAGGAAGGCCGCATCGGTGGAGATCAGGATGGACTGCGCCATCTCGTCGTGCTCGGCCTGCGAGAACAGGTCCACCGCCACCCAGTCCGGCGGCACGGAACCATCCGACACCACCAGGATTTCCGACGGCCCGGCGATCATGTCGATGCCCACCGTGCCGAACACCCGCCGCTTGGCCTCGGCCACATAGGCGTTGCCCGGACCGACGATCTTGTCCACCGGCCGGATCATCGGCGTGCCATGGGCCAGCGCCGCCACCGCCTGCGCGCCACCGATGGTGTACACCTCTTCGATGCCCGCCAGACAGGCCGCCGCCAGCACGGCCGGATTGCGCACGCCATCGGGCGTGGGCACCACCATCACCAGCTCGGGCACGCCGGCCACCCGGGCCGGAATGGCATTCATCAGCACCGACGACGGATAGGCCGCCTTGCCGCCCGGCACATACAGCCCCACCCGGTCCAGCGGCAGCACCCGCTGCCCCAGGCGCGTGCCGTCGGCCTCGGTGTACATCCACGACGCAGCGCGCTGGTGTTCGTGATAGCGGCGGATGCGCTCGGCGGCGCGCTCCAGCGCGTCCCGGGGATCCGCCCGAAGAGGGCGGGGTCTTCGGGAAGGGCATGGAAAGTGCATGGAGCATGCTGAACCACCGCCGTTGGGGAACGCGCTCGGATAGGTACGGGGTGCCGACCGGGCCCCTGGGGCGGGGCGTCGACGTCCTGACCATAGCCGCACCCGCGTCCCCGACGCCAGCACCGCCGTCGAACCTGTGGAAAACTGAGATGAGATTGTGCTGAGGCGACCCGGAAGGGTGCGGGGCGGGCTCAATGCGCACCGGGTCCGGCCCGCGTCCGTCCGGCGGTGTCCGAACGCCCGGTGCCGGGCACCCGATCCGGGTCGGTGGACCCGAATAGCAGGCGGTGGCGGCCCACTGGCGGGCCGTCGCGGTCTTTCCGTCCGGGCTCGCCGCGGTGTGGCGCCACTGTGATGAGATGGGCGGGACTTCTGGGACGCTCCGGGGCGGGGTCGTGTCCGAATCCGTTGCAAAGGCGCCCCGGGCCGGGATTAGCCGCGACGAGAAGCCCGGAATATCAACGATTCCCTTCCATGGCCCTGGCCGGATCCGGGCCTTTGCAACAGATTCGGACAGCCGGTGCCGCCGAGGGCCCCTCGGGGAGGGCGGCCGCGGGTCGGACGCGACCATGGCGGGCGCTTCGACGACCGGATGGGAGCCGCGAGAACGTACCTTGACGCGCGAGCACGTCACTTAACCCGCGAGCACGTCTGCCAGAGGTACGTGCTCGCGGGTTAAGTGA
>ERZ773043.1130-NODE-1130-length-15369-cov-7.446977_pt1 | contig 15369 bp, 17 predicted proteins | sample MGYA00580636_ERZ773043 | MGnify/ENA primary metagenome ERZ773043 (study PRJEB29015, sample SAMEA2737992) | human oral metagenome | biome: human oral; feature: human-associated habitat; material: dental | place: China | collected 2065 ... | reverse complement strand
CCCGCCTGGAAAGTGGTGGCGCGCTCACCTTCTCCGGCAGCCGGCTCACCGCCGGCACTGACGCCACCTTCTCGGCGCCGGGCGGCATGGACACCCGCGGCGCCTCCGTTCTTGCCGGCGGGCAGCTCACCGCCCGCGCCGCCACCCTCGACAACACCGGCGGCAGCCTTGCCGGCAAAACCGGCCTTACCCTCAACACCGCCACCGTCGACAACACAAACGGCAAGCTCCTCACCGAAGGGAGCGCGCAGGTGAGCGCCCAAAACGGCTTTAAGAACACGGGCGGCACACTCGCCGCCAACGGCGATCTGACCCTCGACACGAACGCCGGCGTTCTCGACAACACGGGCGGCACGCTCGCCGCCGGCGGCAAACTAACCGCCAAGGCGCAGAGCGTACCCAATGAAGGCGGCACACTGTCGGCCGGCAAGGAACTGCAATTCGACACACAACACTACAGCGGCGCCGGCACCCTCGCTTCCGGGAAAGACCTTATCTTCAACCTCGCCGGCGACTACACGCTGGAAAAAGGCAACATTCTCCACGCCGACGGCAGCCTTACCGCCACGCTGGGCGGGCACCTCCTCAACTACGGCACCTTTGAAGCCGTCAAAGACATCATCTTCACCGCCGGCGCCATCACCAATGAAGCGCAGGGCACGATGCGCGCCGGAAACCGCATCTCGCTCAATGCCGGCACCCTCGTCAACCACGGCACGCTCGCTGCACCCAAAGTCGATCTTGCCGCCAACAACCTCCTCAACACCGGCCTCATCGTCGGCAGCAACACGGTCACCCTCAGCGCCCAGAATCTCGAAAACCGCGGCCCCGGCGCCATCGCCGCGCTCAAGACGCTCAAAATCTACGCCAGCAATGCCCTGCACAACCTCGACGGCGGCTGGCTCTACAGCGGTGGCGACCTGACCCTGGCCGGTGGGCCGGAACAGGGCGCCGACGGACGCCTAAAACCGATCAACAGCTTCCTCAACCGCTCCGCCCTCATCCAGGCTGGCGACCGCAGCGGCGGTCTGCTCGAACTGTCCGTCAACCACGGCGAAAACGCCCGCACACACTTCCGCCCCTACGAAGTGGCCTCCGCACCCAGCATCGAACTCATCCAGCAGCTGGACGGCAACCGGGCAGAATGGCCGGCGCAGCTGATCGGCACGGTTTACCCCAACGGATACATCGAACAAACCCACAGCATCAAAACCTGCACTTCGGAGAATCCGGGGCCGTTCGATCGATGCCACACCCACACGGAAATCCACAAATACGAGCTGCCGGTCTACCGCAACGCCGACGAATACGAACGTTTCCGCCAGGCACTGGAAGAAGGCAGCCAACTGCGCACTCTGCCCACAGAAAAAATCTGCGGCAGCTGGGACGAGGGCTGCAAGTACAAAACCACCACCATCACCGCGACGCGGCCCGTCTATCACGGCACGGAGCACTGGCCGATCCCCGAAGCGGCGAGCGTCCCGACCTTTACCATACTTAACATGGACCCGGACGAGAACAAAGTCGTTGGACGCCGCTACGCCATCGTCAAGCAAACCTTTGAACGCCAGGCCGAAGCCTCCGCCGAAGGGCAAATCCTCTCCGGCGGCGACATCCGCATCAGCGCCGGAACCTTCGAGAACACCTACAGCCGGATCGAAGCCCGCGGCGCCATCGACCAAAGCCGCATCGGCCGGCTCACCAACAGCGCCTACGAACTGGGCAAAATCGAACGCAAGACCACCTATGTCGGCATCTGCTCACACATCCTCGGCGACACCCCGGGCCGCCTGGGACGTTGCGGCGGCGCCTGGCAATGGCCGACGCGGGTCGAAGAAACCCGTCTCGGCGAAGCCCGCACGCTGGGCGGCGTCATCGCCAGTAACCAGGGACTCAACCTGACCGCCGCCACCATCGAAAACCAGACCGTCGGCCACCTGACGATCAACAACGGCCAGGGCAACGGACAAAACGGCACGATGACAAGCGGCAGTTCCCCCGGCGTCAATCTGACTGCGAACGGCGAAAGTGCGCGCAGTGCCGAAGCAATTGCACAACAGAACCCGCAGGCTACCGGTCTCTCGCCCTTTGCTCCGCCCGCCGGAGCGCCGCAAGCGATCCCCACGCTTTCCGCGCCATCCCTGATCGCCGCGCGCGAAGCCCTCTTCCGCATCCCGGAAAGCCGGCTCTACCTCACCCAGCCGGATAACCCGAATGTCCTCGTCAGCGCCACCCCGCTGCTGGGCGGTGCCAACTTTCAGGACAGCGCCCCCTACCTGGACGAATTCGGACTCAATACCCTCAAGCGGCTGGGCGACGGCTTCTACGAACAACAGCTGGTTGCCGAGCAGCTGCGCCTGTTGAGCGACCGCGTCCATGCCGACGACTACGCTGACGCCAACGCCCGTTACCGCGCCCTGCTGGAAGCGGGGAAAGATGCAGCGAAGCGTTTCAACTTCACCCCGGGCATTTCCCTGTCGGCCGAACAGGTTGCCCAGCTCTCCGAGCACATCGTCTGGATGGAAACGCGCGTGATTAACGGCCAGAACGTACTGGTGCCCGTCGTCTATGCTGCTGGCGGGGCAAGCGCCGTCAAATCTACCGGCGCCCGTCTCTCCGGCGGCAAATACACGCGCATTGTCGCCGGCCACATCGACAACCGCGGCCTCATCGAAGGCGATCTTGTTCAGGCTGTCGCCACACAGACTTTCGCCAACGCCGGCGGGGTCGTGCGCGGCAAGCTCGTCGATCTCGCCTCCGCTGGCGATTTGATCGTCGGCACCTATACCGAAACAACGTCCTTCTCTCCCGGACAGACCTTTACCCGGGAGAGCCGTCCCGGCCGTATCGAAGGCGAGTTGGTGCGCCTGCGGGCCAAAGAGAACCTCGCCTTTGTCGGCGGCGAACTTGTCGCCGGCACAGCCGCCCTGCAAGGCAAGAACATCCTGATCGGCGCGCAGCAAAGCAGCGCCTGGCGTGAGCTAGATAGCGACAGCCGTAACACCTATCGGGACAGTGAAACCACTTATCGTGAAAGCCGCCTGCACACTTCCGGCGACCTCTTCCTTGCCGCTGAAGAGCACTTGCTCGCCCACGGCAGCCGTGTGCAGGCCGGCGGCAGCCTGGCGCTTGTCGCCGGCGGCGATATGACCTTCACCGCCAGCCGCGATGCCTTCATCGCGCAGACGAGCGGTCTGCACGGTAAAGGCCGGGCGACGAGCCAGCTTTATCACACCACATTGAACCCAACGCAGCTCTCCTCTGGCGGTGATCTCATCCTTGCTGCCGGCGGCAATCTCACCGTCCAGGCCAGTCAGGCGCGCAGCGGCGGCGCCCTGCATGCCCGCGCCGGCGGTGACATCCGTCTCGATACGCTCAACGCCGAACACGATGCGCGCGTTAGCATCGTTGAGAAACGCACCAGCCACGGTCATTCCAATGTACGGCAAACCCCCATCGGCAGCATCCTTGCCGCCGACGGCGACTTAACGCTCAAGAGCGGCGGCGCAACCCAGCTGACCGGCAGCGCCTTATCGGCCGGAGAGGATCTCTCACTGGTCAGTGGCGGCGACTTAAAGCTGCTCGCCGCCCAAAGCCAGCATGAACAGCGGGCGCACCGGTCCAGTGCCAAAGAAACCTTGAAGTTTGAGCTCGACGAAACCCGTTATCTGCTCTCCACCATTACCGCCGGCGGCAAGGTCAATGCCACGGTCGGTGGCGATCTCATCGCCGAGGTGCCGGCGGCAAGACCCTCTTCCCGGAATGGCGCCTCAGAAGGGCGTGCGCAAAGGACTGCACAAGGCACTGCACACGGCGCTGAACACGGCACTGCACACGGTTCTTCAGAAGGCGTTATGCAAGGGGCCTTTCCCACCCGTCTAATGGGTAATGACCGGCGCAATGCAGTGAATACGGGAAGCGCCGGCAACCCGTACAATGCCGGGAACGCAGAGAATACGCGGGTTTCCGACCAGGTAGCCGCTGGCCGCTCCGCCGCCACCGCTATTTCCGGCATCACTGCCCGGACGCCTTACGGCAACACTTCTGACTCCATTTCCGGAATGGCTGCCGGAACGCCTTACGAAGATATCTCTGGCGCTACTGCCAGAACCGCTTCCGGAAACCCCTCCGGAAACATCGCTTCCGACACCGCTTCTCCCCTGCCCGAAGTCGATTTCATGACTGCCGAGGGGGTGGTGCGCGGTGATTCGCGTCAGCAGGTGAGCGTTCAGGGCTCAGCGCCGGGAACGAGCCATGTCCTTGGCAATCTGGCTGAACACGGTATCCGCGCCGGAGCCAATGAAGCATTGACGCCCACGCGCAGTTACCGTGGGGAAGAGGTCTTCGCCGCCCTCTTCGCTTCCGGGCAGATACGCGGCGGGGTGAACGCAGATGCGGCAGGTAACTTTCTCTGCGCGCAGATACAGAAACTCTTGGCCGACATTTTGACCTATCGGTAAATGCAAGCCGTTTACGATATCTGAAGGTAAACTACGCTCTTTGTTTAATAGTAAGAATGTTGTTTCAACTCCTGTCACTCGTGTTGTTCAAAGCGAGAATGAGCTTGCATATATTCGAGAGGTAAATGTTGGCAAAAATATTGGTTTGGATAAATCTGGAGGAAATCAACCAACCTCAACATTGACTATCTTGACTGATAAATACGGCAATTTAATCACCACATTTCCAGGAAGGTTGCAATAATGTTAAAGGGGAAAATAACAGATCAAGATTTGGAAAAAATTTTACTCAACACTCAGAAGGATCTATATGATGGAAAACTCGGCACAGAACTACTTAGAGTACTGAGAGATAACTTTCCTACGGCTGACTCCGCATATATTCTGCAATGGATTCCAGAACAAGGTGAAGATATTTTTTGGATATTAATCAAACCTTCTATTGTTAGTGTTATAGAAGTTCCTAGGTCTAGCAATCACCTTACGTCAAAAAGTACGTTTAGAGTGATGACTACTGATGACTATCTTAAAAGAAGGCTTACTCCAGAAACAAAGCGTAAAGTAAATCTCGCAGTCAAATTGCAGGCTCGGCAAACTATAGATTAATGGATTTAATTGCAAAAACCATCGTAAAGCCGCACTTTGTGCTGCTTTGTCTTGCATCCCTACGCTGAAGTTATAAAAATTTGGGCGGCTATCCGATTCTCCACTCCATGACCAGTAGCTTGTTTTCCTGCCAGCCTTTTGGCTGATCTTCAGCCAGAGCGGGTGGGTCAGCGCAGCCACGCCCCCACCCCGGGAAATCGACTTCTCTTCCTCGTTCCGTCCGCACCGAAATACGTCTCACCCAGCCTCGGCGAGTCTCCGGCCTCACCACAGGGAACTAACGCCTCGGCTCTGACTTGGCAGATTGGGTTATCTAGCGACGACCACTTTCGGAACTATGTCTGCCGATGCGCTTTATACCGGCAGTAAGCAGTTGGTCAGCGGTCGCTCACAAGCCACGATCTTTAATCAGGCTTTGCAGGAGTTGGGCTTGAGTCCCCAGGCCGCCAGTTATGCGGAACTGGCTTTCGGCCTGGGCTCTTCCGTAACCGCCTGGCGGATAGCGATGAAGGCATGGGCGCCGGTGAGTGGTTTGAGAAGCGCTGAAACGACAGGCATTAGTTTTGTAGATCAAGCTACTACAGGTATACAATGGGGGAAAGGTATTCAGGGTCAAGGGATACCTTTTGAAAATTACGTTGCATCAACGCTACCTCCCGCAACGCGCTTGCCACAAAATTTTAAGACCTTTGATTTTTTTAATATTGAAACTGGTGTAGCTACAAGCGTTAAAACTTTGGATACTTCAACTACAGCGAAAATTTCTAATCCCCGTCAAGTTTACTCTTCACTTAAAGGCAATATCAATGCGGTAGCTAATTTTGACGAAATATATATTTTGAATGGAACAATTTTAGACCCAGCAGATATTTTTAGGCGTGAATTAATAGTTGCTGTTCCTGAAAGTACAACACTGGCACAATGGGAACAAATTAACAATGCTATTCAATATGGAAAAACTCAAAACGTAATCGTTAAAATCACAGTGGTGAAACCATGACAAATATTGTTAGAGGATTTTGGGCTAGCGCCTATTGCAATGATGATTTTTTATATATAGAAACTGTATCTGGATATAGAGGTGGAACCCATGCAGATCCCAAAGGGAAGCAATACTTCTTGAGGCCAGATGAGTCAGAAGAAAAAATAGGCGCTGCGATTATTGATTCACTTGAAAAAAGTCGATGGGTTTTAGCTGTACCCCGTGAAGGAAGTGAATATCCCGAAACTGTCGAATTTGATCCGGATCTTTATGATTACGAGAAGTCTATGGAGCGCTATAATCTCTGGGTAAAAGATATTCTTATAAAATATAACTATAAAAATAAACGGGCTTTATTTAAAAAAATGAAATACTGTTTTATTAAAAAAAAAGATGGGCTAATAACTATTAACCCAACTCATCACGTGAAATTAGAAGCATGGGAAGGGGTTCGCATGGATGACCATAGATTGGTCAAAATTCCGGATAACAGTTCCAATGCAGAGGTTGGCAAAGCCCTAAAGGTGGCGTTTAGTCATTGCACATGACTACTACGATGACGCGGCGGTAATAACCAATGCGGCCGCCATCGGGCTGGGCAGTACGATGGTCGGGCAGCTCTCTGCCGGGGCGTCCTTTGACGAGGCCTTCCAGGCCGGGATGAAGGCCGGCGTAGTCTCCGCCGTGGCGGCCGCTCAGACGCTTGCCGGTATTTTTCCGGCACCTTGGCGGGTATTCTTTGGGTATCGCCAAAACGACCGGAAAGACCGTCGATACCGCCAGATGAGGCGCTTTGAGTGCAAGGGATACGCTGGTGAGTGCAGGAAATAGCAGCAAGGTCGCTGATGAAATTGTCGCTCTAGATCGTATTGAGAAAAATGCTAATGGCCCTAACTTGGTTGGAAAAGCAGAAAATTCTATCTTGTATGAACAAGCCGAAAAATATCTACAGCAAAACCATGGCAAAGCACAGCTCCTCGTGATCTAAGCGAACAGACTCTGTGGAATAGAGTGATTGAAAATCCAAAAGGCGGAGATCCTTTGCCTCTTGGATCAGATCCCCGCTTCCCTAGAGATACTGGGTTCCAGAAAATGCAAACGAACCATCAGCTACCCGATGGAAGCAATATAACAATTCACTATCAATACAACTCAAATACTGGCAAGGCATACGACATCAAAATTGTTACGCTTCAGCAAACACCTCCTGTACTTCAACCTGGGCCAAGCATCAAGGAATAACATGGAAATCATCAGAAAAAACTCGCAAGAGATTTTATATGTTTATGGTATTTATAGCATGTCAAATAATATCTATTATTTAGTAAAGCCAAACAATTATCCTGGCCTTTTGTCAGTAAAGGCTTCTGATGCAAACATACTAAATAACAACATTCCCGATGGATTTGTTTTTAATTTAAAAGGTGATGGATTTACATTATTATTGAAACCATTGGAAAATGAATTATTCCTAGAAAAGCTGCTTGAGTGCGATCCAGAGGCAATGCGTCGCTTTACAGAAATTCAGGATACTTTTTTAAACAATAAATAGATAGAATTAAAAAGCGGTAAATGGCCTCTCAAAGAGACTATAACTTCTCGGAGATAGTAAATTTACGTAGGACGCAGAAGAATATTGAGTCAAAAAGGGACGGCAGTGACGCTCAATGCCGGCGTGATCGGGCTGGGCAGTACGATGGTCGGGCAGCTCTCTGCCGGCGCGTCCTTTGACGAGGCCTTCCAGGCCGGAATGAAGGCCGGCGTAGTCTCCGCCGTGGCGGCCGGGGCCGCTTATGGGGTGAATGATTATCTGGGGCTTAACCCAACCGGGGTCGATGCGACCGGTAAGCTCACGTACTCGGAAGCGGCGATGCGTTATTACCGTCTTTCTGCCGTGGAGCGCTTGGGTACAGGGACGTTCTGGGCACAGGCCTCAAGCAATGCCGTGACCCGGGGCGTGTTGGCACAGGCGCAGGGCGGTAAGTTCGCTACCGGGATGGTTGGGGGGCTGGCCGGCAGTCTGGGGGGGTTGATGAATTCGGCGGTTGGTGACTGGGCCAGACAGAATGGTATCGCCGACGGCGCTTTGCCGAAGGCGTTCATGCATGCGGGCATCGGCGCCATTCAGGCCAAGGCGTCGGGGAATGATCCGCTGGCCGGGGCGATCGGTGGGGCGAGCGCCGAGTTCCTTTCGCCGCTTGTCTCGGAAATGGACAAGGTTTCCGGCAGTCAGTTGGGCGGCCAGTTGCTGGTTACTGGTACTTCACTTGCCGCCAATGCCCTGCTCAACAAAAAGAATCCTTTCGATCTTACCGCCGCTTATCAGGGCTTGCAGACCGATGGCTTTAACCGGCAGTTACACGTTAAAGAGAAACAATGGATTCAGGAGCAGGCTGATGGCGACTCTGAGAAGGAGGCCAGATTTACCGCTGCAGCGTGCTATTTGGTCAAATGTTATGCCGAGTATGAGATTGATAGCCTCGCTTATCGCGAACTGAAGAACCTGGCGGATATCGGCGCAAGCGATGCTCTTGCCGCGGAACGCTGGCAGTTACAGCAATCGGGCTTGTTCACTTATACGACAGCAGGCTTGGTGCATGTGAATGATAAGCTGAAAGATTCCTACAGGCGGTTCGATAACACTTACCATATCACGACGCGCACATTGGGCGCCGTCGAGGCTCTCGGCGGGGGCGCGGGGATGGTCGCTTCGGTTGCGGCGGCGCCTGCGGCCTGTTCGACGGGATTGGGTTGTCTGGCAACGACCACTTTTGGAACTATGTCCGCTGATGCGCTTTATACCGGCAGTAAGCAGTTGTTCAGCGGTCGCTCACAAGCCACGATCTTTAATCAGGCTTTGCAGGAGTTGGGCTTGAGTCCCCAGGCCGCCAGTTATGCGGAACTGGCCTTCGGCCTGGGCTCTTCCGTAACCGCCGGGCGGATAGCGACGAAGGCATGGACGCAGGTGAGTGCAGGAAATAGCAGCAAGGTCGCTGATGAACTTGCCGCTTTAGGGCGTATCAGGGAAAACCCAAATGGCCTCAATTTGGCTGGGAAAACAGAGCACTCTGTTTTAAACCAGCAAATGGTAAAAGACTTACGTGCTGGAAAAATCCCAGGGAAACCAATCAGCACTAAACCCAATTCTTCACGCGAAGTTGCTCCTAGCCTAAATCCCAATGCAACAGCAGAAGATTTTGCACAGGCTGTTCTTGGTCGTTCTCCTACAGCAGAGGAATTCGCCAAAGGTGCTAAAATGAACAGAGGTAATTGTCCTGGTTGCTGGATAGCTCAAGCCAGTGATAAAACATCGGTTGTTTATAGGCCTGCTGGCAATGCAAGTTCAGCGACACTTCGAACAACAGCAACCGTTGAGATAAGCAATCGGACATTAAAGATAAAGCTCAAATTTCCACTAAAAGGCAAAACAGGAGCCGCGTCATGAAAATGAGTAAAGAACATGCTGAATGGTTACAATACTGGTTAGCTGATTATTTACCAGTAGATAGTCCAAGTCCACATTATTTTGTAATAGGCGAAGAAGATCGTGCACAATGGCAGTTTGTAGTTGATATGCTTTACATTTTATTAAAATCCGGAATATTAGAAGTTTGGCCTTCCGATTATTTAATTAAAGATCATGAATGTTCTTGTGATGGACTTGAAGATTTTTGTTTTGAACTTGCACGTCAGAACCCGTATAAACTAGAAGAGTTGGATCGCCCTCCGGCAGCCTGGTTCTCACCATCAATTTCTATTACAAAAAAAGGGCTTGAAATAGTGCACCATTATTTTGATTCAAAATACTTCGAAAGTGAAGAATCACCATTGAATGAAAAGTTCATAGAACATTTAGAAGCTATTTTTGAAAGTAATGGATTTTTACCAAATCAAGGTCCGTTATTTCCAATTCCTAATCCAATAGCATCATAAATAGATGTGCCATTCGGGCTTTACTATCCCCATTGCCGTCTGGCTAATTTCGATCTAACGGCCAGGATCACATTCAATCTGGTGCAGTATGGGATGCTATAAGGGTGGGTTTATCACAATTTGTCCACGCTCGAGAAGCTGGGTCTGGGGGTATTTTGAATGCTGGCCTCGGCCAATGCTGTAACCGAAGCCCTCGCCCGCCGAGAAGGCAAGATTATGGCAGTAGCTAGTGTCACCGCCGGGATGGGGGACACCGCGGTGCTTTGCTACAATCATCTGCCCGCCGGTACCGGCGCACCAGTCTTGTCTACTACTACCAAGGCTGTCACCAATGAAATGCGGCTAGGAAGCAATATAGTCACTTCCGAAGGAACTACCAATATAGCTACAGCACAATAACGAGCAGATTCCTTAGCGACAAAGATGGCAAAACCTGTTGTACAGGATACTCGGCTTTCTAGTTTAATGGATGATCTTTACCGTGAAGAAGCAAAAATAGGCTCAGGAAGTACAGCGGGCGCTGTTAGGTATGAGTTGTCAACTGGGCAACCTGTCAGTGGTGTATGGCACACTCAAAAGGCACAGGATTATTCAATCGCCTTAACTAAATGGCTAAGAGACAACCCAAATGCACCATTTAGTGATCGCTCTGCTGCAACAAATGTTTTACGAGATATTCAAAATGCACTGAAAGGAAAATAATGGAAAATTACAACGACTTTTTTAATACTTTTGACGATATTGAAGAAATAAAAAAAGTTAAACACAATTTAATTGATTCCTGGGGGGACGATTATCCTATAACCTTATTATTTTCTGCACTTGGAAAATCTATGGTTAAAAATTTTGATTTTTATACAAACAATCAAAAAGAAAAAGTTTTTTCTTTAGTCGAAGAAGTGATGAGCAATGGTAATGATATTATGAAATCTTATGTGGCAACAGGATTTCTTGAAGCGTTAACATCAGAAGCAAAGAGAAATGGAATATGGGACAAGCTTTTAGGCTTGCTTGGAGAAAAAAGTAAACAATATATTGATGCATGGAGCAAATTCTGAAATAAATTCGATGATGTTTAAAGGATTTTCTAGCTCCGAGTAATATTGTCCTACCAGCCCCGTATTCTGCTGCAATACGATCGGGGTCGAGTTTGCCGCACTGCCCGCCGGGCAGGCTGCTTACAATGAGGTGGTGAATAATTTCCCCGATCGAGGCCGAACGGCTGGCAGCGGCGCAACGCCGGCTCTATACCTGTGGGGAAGATGTAGTTTACAGGGCGCTGGCAAGCAGCTCGACAGTCAGGGACGCCATGATGAGGCGCCCTAGGTGCGCAGAAACTGGTCACCAGCGAAGTGCTCTCCGTAACCGAGTTGGGTGCCTTGGCGGTCAGGGGGTGCAGACGACCGTTAGGTGGACATGAAGCCATCTGGATGACTTGGCTGTCAAGCTGCTGTGCGGAAGTAGGAAGCAATTTTATAAATCCATCGCATATATTGACAAACCCATTTTTAATCTCAAAATAGCCTAGGAGTAACTTAACAATAGTCTATCAAGGCGAAGATTAAACATGTAGAATTACCAACAAAGGAAAATATTAGATGCATACCGCCAGAAGGATATTATTCAACATTTGCCATTGCTACGTAGCCTAAACAATAGATATATTGATAAATTTGGTAATGAACAGACTAAAGAAACTTCTAAAATACCAGACCAACATGAAAAACAATAGACTAGATTATTATTCTGAAATAATTATTAGTAATGATTATCCTGGAAACAAAAAAGGCAGGAAAGGTGTAATACTTGGAATTAGTGAAGAAAATAATATAATTTATGGCTACTCTGTTTTATTGCATGGTGAAAAATTAAATTTCTTCTTGGAAGAAAAATATGCAATTCCTACAGGAAAGAAATACTCTAGAAATAACTTTTACTAAAGTAATGCCTGTTGATAAGCGCCATCGCCTCCGTCTCCAGTGCGGTCATCGGCATGGGGCGGCGCTTAGCTACGAGCATTTGCTCGCCGGTCAGGCCGCGCTTACAAGGAGGTGACAAATAATTATCTCAACCATCGTCGCCCACAGATGCTAGTGTTGTCCGAGACAGAGCGTTATGAGAATGTGGTTCAGGGTTGCGTAGGCGCTGATCAGGCAGCTTTTGGGGTGCGCAACGAGGTGGCCGCAGTATCTAGGGCAGACGATGCCAGTCTATCGGGCGATGGACAGGACGGGCTGGCGCTCACGTTGATGAGCTGGCGGGCGAGGCAATGCGCGGGAGTAGCGCTAAAAATAGTCTAGGAGTAAGAAACGGCGGAACGGTTGAATTATTCACTGATGCGCGAGGCACACAAATTCCAGGTGCTGTTGGTGTAGGTCCCAAGGATGCGACGGCAGTTGCGGCTGACGCACGCAGCATGCCCAACATACCAAGCAATAGCCAAGCTACAGTCGTTGCCAATAATCCACTGATTCCTAAAGAGGCTGGTGGCACAGGGTCTATAAGGGATTTTTTGCCTGAAGCTCAACGAATTACTCAGCCGGGCGGTAAAGTGGTCCTGAATATGAATGAAGCCAATCCGAACTTTAGAAGCCTGCCTTCAGAGGCTGATCTGAAACAAATGGGTTTTAGAGTTGAATACAAAGGCAATTTATTACCCGAATATCAAGGACTTACTTTTAAGCGTCTTGACGGTTCTGACATTGCAAAAGAAACCATGAGAACAATCGTTTTAGTAAAGGACTAAGTAGCATGGAAATTATTCGTGATTGCTGGCCATCTATCGAAACCTACAACTGCCAATATGGCGCACATCTTTTTGATGGCTCAACAGCAAAAATCTATGTCAACCATTGGCTTTGCTTATATGATAGAAATTTATTAAATAAATTTTCTAGAAAAAATGAAGATGGCTTTGTTGGTCATTGTCTACTGGTTTTTAAGGGCGTAAAAAAGTTTCAGTTTGATGTTACAACACATAGCAAAGTGGATAATGAAACTGTTTGGAGCAAACCTGTACCGTTTCACTACGTCGGTTCATTTTCTGGAACAACCACAGAATATGATTTTGAAGGCAGTTTGCATGGTTTTCCTAGCTCAGTAAGCATTCACATTGAGGTTGAAAAATTTGAGTTGCACATTCTGGGAAAAGACGAACCAGCCAAAGAAGGATAAAGTAAGTCGAATTACTAATAGTGATGCAACTACATTGCAAATCATTTGAAGCCATGAGAGCAATTGTTTTAGTAAAGGACTAAGTAGCATGGAAATTATTCGTGATTGCTGGTCATCCATCGAGACTTATAACTGTCAATATGGCGCACATCTTTTTGATGGCTCAACAGCAAAAATCTATGTCAACCATTGGCTAGATGTTAATAATAGTTTACGAAATAAATTTGTTCGTAGGAACGAAGATGGCTTTGTTGGTCATTGTCTCCTGGTTTTTAAAGGCGTAAAAAAGTTTCAGTTTGATGTTACGACATATCGCAAAGTGAATAATGAAACCATCTGGAATAAACCTGTATCGTTTCACTACGTCGGTTCATCTTCTGGAACAATCAATAAATATGATTTTGAAGGCAGTTTGCATGGTTTTCCTAGCTCAGTAAGCATTCATATTGAGGCTGAAAAATTTGAGTTGCACATTTTGGGGAAAGACGAACCAGCCAAAGAAAGCTAGCGTAAACCTAGTCACTAACAGCGATGCAACTACCTTGAAGATCATCAAGTAAGCTGGAACTTACGTTATACTGACTGATTACGTAATGGCTAATAGCACTTTATGGTAGATTAAAAATCATTGGAGTAAGACAGCTAGACGCCTTAGGTTTGACTCTAGACATTAATATTCTGTGTTTTCCGCGAGACTTGAAAGTACACCAGAAATGAGCCATGAAATTAAAGATAAATATTTTGGTGTTCCTTTATCCGAATGGATAAAAAATATACCAAATGAGTTAGAAGTAGATGCGGTTGGGCTTTGGCAGATTGTTGCGAGTGGTAAAGATGGCTTTGGCCTTAAAGGAAAGAATCTTACAAACTTTTTGGCTCAAGCAATTTTAGGTTTACTCGAAAAAGGTGCCAAACCTGTACGATCAATTAATGGTAATTGGGTTATACAAAATCAATATGGAAATCAAAATCATTTGATTATTTCACGTATATTAAATGAATTAGAGCAAGGTGCTGAACCTGATGAAGATGGTATTTGGTTTTCGATTTACATAAATTAACTTAAACGATACAGAGAACTTGTTAATTAATATGAAACAGCTCACTTATCTTGTGATGTAAGTAATCTAGTACTTTTTCGGATTAGTGAGGAAAAAGATTCTCTAAGTTATATGGATAAAAATAAGGCTTCTATAATTTTTATGTATTTTAATAACTAAATTGTATATATTTCGACAAGTAAAAGCTGCTGGTTATGATCATCTTACTATTCAAAATATTTATTACTTTGCACGTTGCTTATTTAGCATAATATATTTTACCAATCCTTACGATGAATTTATAATAGCTGATAGAGTATAGTTTGATTATATCGTTTATAAGTTACCAGATAGCGTATTAAATATTGGATATATGACTCTTCCAAGGTGAACATTTATGCGATTAATGAATAAATCAGAACTTAAATTTTTAGTAAAGTTGCTAAAAAACAATACATCTTTTAAAGTAAATTTATATCAGTTATCTCAATTACAAGTAGAAGAGGCAGATGATGGAGGCATGGGAGGGCTAATTTTTTTATCTAAGAACCAAGGTAGACGTTTAGGAAAAGATATTGCAAGCTATGAATTTAAGGATCAAGACGGGGTTACAGTAATTACTACTCTAAGCCTAGATAATTTTGGAGATTTATATGAACTTGATGTATGGAAAACCAATTTCTCAAAGCTCATAAATTTTCCAACATAAAACATAATTTATAAATGTTATTTATAGCATATACACAAAAAACTTAATTTTAGTATATTAGAAATAGGACTATTTCTTTACAACCACTATCAGCAGATAAGTAAGCACCCTTACCTTATTATTTACTAGCCAAATGAAGACTAAATGAGGAAACTATGTCTAACTGGGCAGAACTAGAGGAAAATCTAATAAAATTTAGAGATATTTCTGAATTAATTAGAATCTACTTATATTCTTATGTAAAAACAATTAACAAGCTAATTAAAGAAATATCTGAGCTAGAATATCCTAACACCTCCGAGAAATTTGATATTTTATATACTATCCATAGTCAAATTGCTACTGCATTATATAAGTATAATTTTAACTTACCGAAAGTATTAAATAATTTTGTTGAAAACTTTGACAGAGACGATGAATATGCACGAAAATACTGGTATGATAAATTTAAAGCCGGCTATATAT
>ERZ773043.1125-NODE-1125-length-15403-cov-37.491660_pt1 | contig 15403 bp, 19 predicted proteins | sample MGYA00580636_ERZ773043 | MGnify/ENA primary metagenome ERZ773043 (study PRJEB29015, sample SAMEA2737992) | human oral metagenome | biome: human oral; feature: human-associated habitat; material: dental | place: China | collected 2065 ... | reverse complement strand
CAGAGCAGTGGACTTTTAATCCATGGGTCGCGGGTTCGAACCCCGCTGGGGGCACCAAGGGACTTGGACAGGCTCGAAGCCTGCCCCTGAAACGAGGTCGGGAATCCCGGTCCAAGGAACTTGGCCGGGATTCCCTGAGTTCCGTTGAGGCAGAAGATACTCAGGATCGACCTGCAGCATCTGACCCGCCGCGAAGAGGTCTTGAACAGACCATGCGATGGCCCCTCTGAGCTTTTTACCGGCAACGGAAGGTGTGACCCCCAGCGCAACTGCGAGGTCCTTGGTCCTGATCCGCTTCCGGAACATGGCCGATTGAACGGCGATGCCGATGGACTCGTAGATGGAGTACGTGTGGATGTCGCCAGCGGCACGCGCCTGCTCAAACTGTTGCGCCATGACGCAATCATAGTCATAAGAGGCAACCTAAGGCAACAACACATCACAAGCGGCTCTTGATCACTGAACCGTCTTTAGATGATACTTAGCGCGTGGATGGATCACTAGAAGCCGCTTTTAGCCATAAGAGACCGTTCTGGTCAACGGAAGAAGTTGCAGCTTTGCTGCCAGAGGACCCGTGGGCTGTAGCGCGCTGGTGCGCTCGCAGACAGATCCCTGGGGCCAAGAAGGGACCAAACGGCCGCTGGCTGATTCCGGCGGTCTGGGTTCGGAAGCTTCTCTCCTCAGAGAGTCCACACGATGTACTGCTTCCAGACACTGAGCCAGCAACAGACAACTGGAGTATTCGATGTTTTGTGGGCAGTGGTGGAAATCCGGAGTGTATTTGAACATGTGAGACAAAGGAGTCTGTGTTATGTTGGTTTCGAAATTTTAAGGCGTTATTCATGACGAGATTTCTTGATGAAACCCTGCCTCAGGGGGTTATTCATCTGGGTTTTTGTTATAGGGTTCTTAGTAGTTCGAGTTGGGTGGCGATACGGATGATGGCGGGGAGTTTCTTTGAGGCGTCCTCGGTAGCCTTTGGAGAGGATGAGGCTTATTCAGAAATGCTGCTAAGTCCCTGACAACCCAAGGTTGACAAGGGGAGATGTCACGGAGGGAGCGATTCCTGAATAACCCTCCCAGTGCGATCCATTCATCACGGCGGCTACGTAGTGTGGTCGCTGAGCAGGAGGAATCAGCGATCTTGTTGTAGCTGATGCCCAGGACCACGATCTGGATCAGCTTGTCGAAGATGATCCGGTTGGGGATCTGTGGGCGGTGACACTTCAAGGGATGGGTCATGACATGTTCAGGGATCAACGCGGAGAGCTGGTCCCACATCGGGTCGATGATGCATGATTGCAGTACAGGCACGAATACCTCCTAGTAGACGAGGATGGCTAAACCTTCATCTACCAGTGTCCGTGTCTGCCCCACATCCCCGACACACCCCTACCCGCGCACCCTCTAATACCAAACCATTTACACAAACAACTTGACAATCTCTGTAATAACGTCTTTTGATTCGACAATGAAACATCCCTTTGCTCACTTCATTGCCTCCTTCAGTCACAGCATCCACGGATCACTTGAGGACATCATACTCCGTCCACAGCTCCACATTCTCGGCGTGCAGCTGCTTGAGCTAGCCGGCCTCCGAACAACCCGTTGCGGCCCCCACACTCCTGGCACGCACGGTCCACCCAGTTTCCCAGCGTGCCCTCAGTGACACCAAGATCCCAGGCAACCTGCACGACCGGCTTCCACGTCTCTTCCGCATTCCGGACAGCCCCCTCACGGAACCTCCGGTCATACTTCTTCTCTCCCCAGGATGTTATTCATTGCCACAAGCAACTGGGCTCTGACAAGGGATTTCGCATCCTTGCAAGGCGCTCGTGAATAACCATCTCAGACATCGCTACTCCTCATAGCCGAGGCATCCACACCTTCGGAGAACCCTAAGGCGCTCAATATATATGCGTAAGAAATGCTGACTTCATACGTAAGGAATGCTGACTTCATACGTAAGATGCACCGTCCCTCTTGACGCCTTGCTGCCCCCAGCTATACCGTTAAATTAATGAAATGCATTCGTAACTACTAGGAGCTTATTCACAAATAGCAGACAAGATGGCGAAACTCCTTGCAAAAGCCAGATCTCCTGTAGCTATGAGAGTAGTCTTTCTAGTCAGCTTAAGTATTAACAAGAGGCCCTGTTCGGCTACAAATTACTCATAAATAAGGCCCATTTTACAATGTTTGAAAGGATCGAAAATGTTTTTACTTCCGGATCATGTTGGGATAACGGTTAGCAGCCTATCTAAATCGGGATATTGGTATTCGAATTTGTTTGATCTCTATAAATGCGCAGAGGAGAGTATTCATGGACCAGCCGTTGATGGTTTATATGGTCGACAGGGCGTTGACGCAAAACTAGAAAAATATCGGAGTTCGAGCGGTTTTATATTAGAGTTATTTGAATTCAAGAAACCATCGACTAAAATACGATGTGGCTTGTCGTGGGAGCAAGTTGGGTTTACCCACTTAGCTTTCAAAGTCGTTTCTTTAGAGCAGTTTGCCCCGCAGCTAGAAAGTATAAATACGGATTTCTTAGTTACGCCACAGGATGCCGGAACTCATAAGTGGGCGTTTTTACAAGATCCTGACGGAAATTTAATAGAAATTATCGAGTACACCACACCACTGGATTAGAAGGTCAAAGTGCGAGCATTAATTACAGGCATAACGGGATTCGCTGGAAGTTATCTTGCTGAATATCTTGTTGAGAATCACCCGGAAATAGAAGTCATTGGATTGAAACGATGGAATAGTCCACTCAAAGACATTCTTTCTATTATGCCCAAGATAAAGCTTCTGAATTTTGAGCTAGGCGATCCGTTTAGCATCGAAAACGCGATACAGGAAACGGAACCAGATTTGATTTTCCACCTCGCAGCTCAATCATATGTTCCGATGAGTTTTTTAGCTCCGCATGAAACACTTCGCGCAAACGTGTTGGGAACTGTTAGTCTGTTGGAAGCAGTGCGCAAACTGGATAATCCTCCACGTGTATTTGTTTGTACTTCTTCTGAAGTTTATGGAGAAGTACCAGAGAGCGATCTTCCTATTACAGAAGATACAAAATTTCATCCGCAGAGTCCATATGGTGTTAGCAAAGTTGCAGAAGATCTTACTGCAGCTCAGTATTATGAATCTTATGGAGTTCACGTAGTACGAGCGCGCTCCTTTACCCATACTGGACCTCGAAGCAAACCGGTATTTGTAGCACCTGCGATTGCTCGCCAGATTGCACTAGCTGAAAGGGGAGAGGGTAAAGAAATTAGGATTGGTAATATAAATTCTATTCGTACATTTTTAGATGTTCGTGATATGGTTCGAGCTTACTGGATGATGATCAACCAATGCCCTCCAGGAGAATTCTACAACGTTGCCGGAGATGCAACAATGACTATTGGGGAATTGGTAGAGCGATTTAGAAAGCTCAGCCAAGTTGAGGTATCAGTTAAGAGGGAGCCGAGTCTCGAACGCCCTTCTGATGTAACACGTCAAGTTCCTTCAAGCGAAAAATTCCGTGCAGCCACTGGCTGGGAACCTGAAATTCCATTTGAACTCACCATGCGGCAAATTCTTGATTACTGGCGAAAGGAACTCTAATGAATAAACTGCTAAAAAATGTTTACTGGTTGATGGAGGTAAGTGCTTCCTCAGTGGATAGTTTTGTTAGAAGTCAATATTTAGCCGATGTAATTATGAATTTTGGCGCAGCAGCAATTCGCGTGGAGCTGGTCGATCACAAATCGAATATTGATTTAGCTGAGTATGACTATAGAAAAATTTATGGGCCTACTCATCCGATGATCCGACCACGAATGAACTGGGATGATCAAGTTCGTCTTCGACGGTATTGCGCTACATTAGCGCTTCCGTTCATAGGCTCTCCATGGGATCTTAACTCTCTCAGTTCAGCGAAAGAATTAAAATGTGATGCGCTCTATATTAATGGATTGAATTTTGATAATTATCCTTTGGTCGAGGAAGCCCTCAAAAGCTCTTTGCCCTGCTACCTTTCGACTGCTGGGTGGACTGAGGAAGAATGCTTAGCCATGCTGAAGCGATATTCATTACGAGATTCTACCACCATCCTACATGGAACTTCCTGCTATCCCCCTCCTGAAGATTCTAAGTGTCTTGGGGCGCTGCATAGCTTGAGTGAGCAAGGATTCCGAACTGGTTACTCAGCAAATGATAGTGATATAGCAACTCTCCTAGCTGCATCAGCTAATGGCGCTTCCGTTTTGGCAATTCATGTTCATGCAGAGCCGAAATCTCAGTATGCTCATGCTGGTTCCTGGGACCTAAATAAATTAATTGAGGCACGTCCATTAATCGAGAGGGTTCGTCGTATTTCAGGAAATAAAAAGATAGTGACACGTGGGGAAATGCTCATTCAAGCACAGATGGGTAAATCACCATATGCATTGGAGAAGATTGCCGCGAGAACACGACCTGCGGTAGAATTAGTGCAGGAAAGAATGCCTCCTCTAGGCATTAAGGGTTCTACAGCGCAAGACTTTTTCCTAAATGATGCAAAAAGAAATATAAATCCTGGTTTCGTTCGGGAAGAACCAAGAAAGCATCAGAGAGAAACTTCTCTCCCTCTTAGGATTAAAGAAGCACGTAAACGCGGTGTCCCTTGCGTTTTGAATGATTTTCTTCAAGTCCTGAAGGAGTATCCATATGATTATGCCGAAATGCATCTTCCGTGTGATCCAGTCAGGGTAAAAAATTATAAATTTGATGCAGTAAGAAAAGTTGATTTGTATGTGCATGCTCCGATCTCTCATCAAGGTGTACTTTTAGATTTATCATCTCACGACGAAGAATTAAGGAAGTTCTCTGTAAAGAGCACACAAGCAGCCTTACAAAATGTAATGGAAGTTCGTGAATTTTTCCAAAATTCGCAAGAAGATATCCCAGTGGTACTGCATGCTGGCACGATGACGTTTCACCCACGAATTCATGAGAAGAAAGCCTATGAAGATAGATTTAAAAAATCAATCTTCGAGTTAGATCTGACGGGCATAAGGCCATTAATTGAAAATATGACACCCTATGCATGGAATGTATTGAGGGGCGACTGGAGGCCACTACGAGGACAGAGCAATGCATTTTTAGCAGCTGATGATCTAGTCCAATTTTCCGACTCGATGAATTTAGAAATCTGCTTAGATCTCTGTCATGCTCAACTTTATTGTAATGTGGCTAATGAATCTATTATAGAGTATGTTAAAGTTATCTGTGAGCGCGTTACTCATGTACACTTTTCAGATGCGAGAGGATTTGATGGCGAAGGGTATCAAGTTGGTGAAGGTGATCTTCCTTGGATACAAATTTTAATGTTGCTTTCCGATCGAGTCCGTAGCTGGACTCCCGAAATTTTTAATGGTCATCTTGGTGGCGGTTCAGAGTTCGCCGAGGCTCATCGCAGACTCAATGCATTATCTATGGAAGTGTTGAAATGATTTCCGAAGCAGTTATCTTATCGGGTGGTCGTGGTACGCGCCTAGAATCAATTTCACAAGGGTGTCCTAAGGCATTAATGAAGCTTAGTCAATCAACTACGGTACTTGAGCATCAACTGACGAATTTGGTCGAGGCCGGAGTCACAAGTATCAAAATTTTGACTGGTTATGGACATAATAAGATTAAGCGCTTTATTGATACTTTGCAGACCAAAAGATGGTTTTCGAAAGTAAAGTTTTCTATCATCAGTGAAAAGGATCCTTTAGGAACCGGAGGTGCTTTACTACATGCTAGTGAGCAGCTAGAAGAAGATTTCTTCTTAATCTTTGGTGATGTTGTCTTCAATATTGATTTAGTAGCGTTAGCTAATGTGCATCTATCTTCTTGGTGGGATACGACCGCTGTGACACATTCGAGTAGTCATCCTAATGATTCTGATAGAGTAGTAGCTAGTCCAAACGGAACTGTCGAACGTTTGATATTAAAAAATACGAGAGAGCATCTCGCTGGGAATCGTTGTTTAGCGGGTATTTATGCCATAAATAAGAGCGCACTGGCGTGTGATGTTTTTGGTCGTGAAGTCGTTTCTTTAGAAGAAAAAATACTCGAGCCACTGGTAAAGAATAAGAGACTAGGCTCATGGCATAGCGCAGAGTACATGTCGGACATGGGTACCCCCGGAAGATTGGAGAGAGTTCGGCGCCAGTTGTCTCAGAATGCACCTTTTTTGCGAAGTAGGAAAACTGGAGTTGGAGCAGTTTTTGTTGATAGAGACCTTACGCTATCAACGACCCCTGGTGACATTTCAATGCCTGGAAGTATTGAATGTGCTGCTGAAATTATGACACCACTTAAAGCTATGAATGAACGTGGTGTTCGTATCTTTATGGTCACGAATCAGCCTGCGGCTGCAAAAGGTTTGTGTACCATAAAGCAAATTATCGACATTCAAAATGAGTTCGAGGAAATTTTGGGGAGCGAGGGCGTTTTCTTGGATGATGTTGAAATGTGTATACATCATCCTGAAAAAGGATTCCCTGGAGAAAATGTTTCACTAAAATTTTCTTGTCCGTGCCGTAAACCCCGTTCAAGATTGGTTCACCGGTTGGCGCTTCGTCATGGCGTTAATCTTTCTAGAAGCGTACTATTGGGCGATAACTGGCGCGATAGAGAGCTAGCAAAATCGTGTGGTATGGAGTTTTTGTTGGTCGATCTTGAAGCTAATATTTATTCCGCAAAGCATGCTCTAGAGAATGCGCAAAATTTAATAATTAATTGGACACTCAATGAAATGGAATAAGGTGGTAGCAATGACTACGTATGATCGATCTTTGCGTTTTATACGCCGTTACTTTGAAGCGGAACGAAATATAATATCGAAACTAGATGTAGAAAAAATTTTTGATTGCATCAAAATTCTTCAACAAGCACGAGATCGTGCTTCACAAATATTTGTAATCGGTAATGGTGGTAGCGCGAGCACTGCTTCACACATGGTGACGGACTTCAATAAGGGTGCCCGCACGGATGGACCTTCATTTCGATTGTATTGTCTTTCAGACAATATTCCATCACTTACTGCAATTGGCAACGATCTTTCATATGATGATATTTTTGCTTACCAACTTAGAGGAGTCTATCAGCGTGGCGACGTGCTTTTAGCTATTTCAGGAAGCGGGAATTCAAGGAATATTATTAAAGCTGCTAAATTTGTTAAAAATCAAGGAGGCGAGGTCGTGGCTCTTGTTGGGTTCGATGGAGGCAAATTACTTTCTCTTGCGGATTCAGCGGTACACATTCCTTCGCAGGACATGCAGCTTGTTGAAGATCTGCATCTTTCGCTAAACCACGTCATGATGCGTTGCTGCTTGGAGATGTTATGACTGCTTATGTTGTCAGTAAAACTCCGTTCCGAATAAGTTTATTCGGCGGAGGAACAGATATGCCTGAGTATTTCTCAAGACATACCTTTGGACAGGTATTGAGCACCGCTATTAGTCGCGCAATTTATATTCACGTTAAACGTCGTTCTGATGGTGCAATTCTTTATCGCGATAATTCTGATGAGGTCTATGCTGAAAATTCGAAAGTTTTGCAATGTGGACGCTTAAAAGCATGTCTCGAATATTTGAATATACGAGATGGGGTGGAAATTCAGAGTCAATCTGATTTACCGCGAAAAGGATCTGGATTAGGTGGATCGAGTAGCTTTTGCGTAGGGTTATTGAACGCTTTGTCTAGATTGTTTAATGTGAAGCTCAGTGCTCACGATCTTGCTCTAGGTGCCTATCATATCGAAAGGCATGTTTTAGGTGAATCTGTTGGGATGCAGGATCAAGCTGCTGCTGCATTTGGAGGGATTCGGCATTATAAGTTTTTCCATGACAACCATATATGTGCTGACAAGATTTCTTCTTTATGGCTTTCTGGAGTCTTAAATAAATGCCTTGTATATTCAACAGGAGCTTCGCGTTCTGCTAATGCGGTACTTGCTGATCAGGCGATGCGGATGAGTTCGCCGCAGGGGCTTTCCTCTATGAATGACCTATTTAATTCCGTGTCGGTAGCATTGGAAGCTATAGAGGCGAGAGATCTTCCTCGACTAGGAACTATTTGCCATGAAGGCTGGATGGCTAAGCGTTCTCTTACGCCGCTTATAAGCTCTCCCTTTATCGATGAGATGTATGACATTGGTATCCGGGCAGGCGCTTTTGGAGGTAAGTTATTAGGAGCCGGCGGGGGCGGCTATTTAATTTTTCTGGTAGATCCCGCGACTCGCAACTCAGTAATGCGGGCACTCGAAAAATATTCGAGACTTGTGTGTGGTTTTGGTTCTAAGGGGAGTATCACGATCCGCTATGGTTAGTTCTAAGAAAATTTTCTATTATGTCACACAAGAACGTGTTTCACTATACGCAGTCTTCACTTGCAATGGTTTGGGGAGTGCTTCTTGGGCTGCACGAATGGTTTCTGTAAAAGATGGTCTTTCATTATCATCCAGCGACCTTGGTTGGATTATAATGTGTGCTGGAGCTGGTGCACTCTTATCGCTCCCCTGGTTAAGTTTTTTTATTAAGAAGTTGGATACCAGAGGTGTCGTTCGTAGTGGTGTGGTGCTCGGTGGCCTTGGTCTTGCCGGGCTGGCCTGGTCCGCTGTTGGAGGAGATATTATTATTGCGGTTGTAAGTTTATTAGCTGTGGGAAGTGGATTCGGTTTATGGGATGGTGCCATGAATGTTCAGGCTTCTCGTTATGGTGCCCACGTTGAGGGATCGACTATGTCATCATTCCATGCTGCTTATTCGATCGGCGCTATTCTCGGCGCGATTGTTGCTAGTTTTACTATGAGAGTTGGCATGGATATAATAATGCATTTTAGCATAATAATTATTATATGTTTGAGTATTAGTATCACTAGCACATTTAGATTCTCGCGAGATGATATCGCGCTTGGTGATTCTGACGGATATCCTGCCGATCCGCTGGCCACCCCTGTTAGAAAAAGCAATGTTATTTTGCTGGCTGCATTGGGTGTCATGACAGCTACAGCTGCCGTTGGCGAAGGTGTTGGGAATGACTGGCTTACCCTTGCTTTTAAGGAGGGTCGTGATTGGGCGGGGTGGATTAGTGCTTTAGGCTATGGAGTTTTCTTGACTGGAATGTTACTAGGACGTTTATGTGGCGATTCTCTTATTAATCGATGGGGGCGCGTGGGTGTTCTTCGCAGGACATTTCTTATTGCAGCCGTAGGAGTGTTGCTGTTTTCCTTCACGCCAGTCGCTTGGGCAGCAGTTATCGGCGCTGCTCTTTGGGGATTTGGGATTAGTGTTGGGTTTCCTGCAGGGATGAGTGCTGCGGGCGAACGGGGGGCAGGTGCGGTCTCGGTTGTTTCTTCTTTAGCGTATGTAGCTTTTTTTATGACTCCGCCGATTGTTGGGATATTGGCATCTAAAATTGGAATTCTTTCCAGTTTCTCTCTGGTAATAATATTAATGTTGTTAGGGCTTGCTCTTGCTCCAAGTGCGCGGTGAGCTAAATGAGTATTTGGAGGCTTATTCATGGGGTTTGTTGACATGCGCTGGAAGATGCAAGAGGCGGCTTGCTCTTTGAGATAATTGGGTGTGAAAACAAACCATCTCAGGAACAAGCCGTCAGTCGGGAATGTTAGCACGAAACTCGATGCCAGTGAAGTCCTTGACCTGTGCGCAGGCATCCACACCCACACCCGAGGCCAGCTACCTACTAGCTGGCTCAAGAACCCTCGGTCTCTTCACCAGTATTCGCCTCATACTTTTAACGTTACGTCATAACCTCACCCAAGAACTGCTCGCGGAGCTGTTTGAGATTTCTCAATCCACGGTCAGTAGGATTATCAACGCCTACGTCCCACTCATCGCCGAGACCCTTCGGTCTCGGGTTCCTGCCGTGGAAGACCTTAACCCGGCCCAGCAGCTGAACCTTCGACGGCACAGTCTCCTAGCTGTGCTGGTCCTGGCGGCAGCATCCAGAGCTGTACTCGGGTAAACACCACACCACCGGAGTCACCATCCAGGTGGCCTGCACCCAGGAGGGAAGGGTTGCATGGGTTTCACAACCTTTCCCAGACAAGCACCCTATGACCTCACAGCAGTGAAAGACTCCCGATTCCTCGACGTCATTGATCACGTAGTTCATATCGGTGATAAAGGCCACACTCCGGCGCCGGGATTGATCACCCCGATCAAGAAACCCGTCGACCGCGAATTACACGACACCGAAAAAGAGTTCAATAAAAAGATCAACACTATCCGCTACATCATAGAACAAACTCATTGCGCAATTGAAAACCTGGCGCATCCTCCACACCGACTACCACCGCTCTTACGCAACCTTCGCGACCACCATCAACGCCATCCTCGGAATCATATTCACCTACACCCCATGAATAAGCCTCAATGAATCTCTTTCTAAGAGCATCGCGATCTACGCAGACATCTGTTCATTCTAAATGGCGTATATGGCTATTGGGGTCCGCGTTAGCCATCGGGATCGTGCAGATAATTAAGTACCCGGCAATGTTCCATTTCGTTCTCGCAAATCGAGAGCATGGGCCTGACATGTCTGATCTCCCTGCTGGGATGGCGGAGAAAGCATTGGAAGTCGGGACCGGTCTTGGACTCACGGTGAGCTGGGTAATTGGAGTACTAGCCCTCGTGTTGGTTCGTAGATTTGCTATCGCAAGGTCTGGTGCGAAAGGCCGACTCTTTCCTGGCTGGCTTATGGGTCCAGTGTTAATTGGTTTGACGTTTCCTGATCTGTTGACTGCCGTAACTGGGGAGGTAAATCTTGTAACAAAACCACTCTTTTGTGTCGCCTATATCCCACTCATGGGTGTCGCTGTCTGGCTTTCTGCCCGGCCCAGAAACAAGATACTTCGAATTGTAGATGTAGGGCTGGTACTTCTGCTACCCTTTGTTTGAGTGGATCTCTTGAGAGGAGAGCTATCTTCATGTTCAAAACGATGTTCCGTCCAATCGTGACTGTTATACTACTGGTTTTGCTGGTACCCACTGTGGCCATTGGTAGCGAGATCTCAGGCAGGCTTGATGAAGTGAAAACCGTTGGAGGGTTAGCTGTTGCTGTCTTAGTCTGCTTATTATTAGTTGTACTTTTAATTCTCGGCGGAGGTCATCCTAAACTTGCCATGGCTTTCTTGGGTGGAGGAGGCGTGATGATAGCTGCTGTTGCCTGGTTATTCCCTGGATGGTATCAGATGCTGTTATTTTTGGGAATGGCATTCATGTTCGGACTTTGCGTCTGGGCCGGAATCACAGTTACTGAAATGACAACCGATGAGAGTAAGTCTCATTTCTGAAAAGGGAAGGCCTTGGAGGGCCGCAGCCGAATTATTTCTGGTGAGGCTACTGACCCGTATGGCTCTTAGGGTATCTCCGCGCATGGTTGTAATACTCATAGGAAGCCTAACGGTGGGCGTTGCTCTTTCAGTTGCGGCGGCTATCAGGGCTTGGGGAAATGCAGCACTACTCAACTTGCGTGAGATCTCTGGGTTCTTCGATGCTGGACAAAGCGGATTATCGAATTCTACCCATGGTGTCTTGCTGGCTGGGTTACCTGCCATTGTAATGACATTGTTTGCGCTCGCAGATTCTGCTGGGCTAGGGGCGCAGGGCTCGGAACTGCTATTTTCTGATCGACAAATCTGGCAATCGATGGCGCTAGAAGCTAGACATGTGGGGTTCACCCATGAAGTACTACCCCGATTGCCCTTTATTGTACTCGCTGGGACACCGCTTATTACAACTTCTACCCTTGTGGCTTTGTATCCTGCTGAACGGAATTTAGCTTTGGTATTGATTGCTACATGGATTGGAGCAGAATTGCTTCGCATAGGTGTCCGCGTCCGCCACTTCCGGTTCGCCTCCCAGAAAGAGCACGGGTTATCTAAAATAATTACGGTAATCTTATTTAATGCCTTAGCTGGAATCGCGCTTGGCGGCATTCTTGGGTCTATTGTTAGAGGTAGCCAAAGTTCATCTCAGGATGTAGTCACCTGGCTTTCGGCTGCCGCTGCCTCGTGGAGTCCTTGGAACTGGATCCCTGCAATCGGTCTTGCTTTTCTCGGGATCTGGATTTTGATTCCTTCGTTCAGAGCTGGCGGTGGTTTCACCATAGAAGCGCGTAAGGCAGAAGTATCCATAGCAAGGGAAAGCACATTGACTGGGTTTCTTTTCCCTATCGCAAGCCCTAAGTATTTGAGAGACACTTGGGCGTCGCCCGATGTTAGATGGACTATTTTTTCTGTATCCTTGTTGGGGGCAGCGAAATTTGATCTGACCGATGTATCGCGCCAAATCCTGGTTTATATCTTCTTCTCAGCTTTAATGGCCTTCTCTGCCATTCGTTTGGTCTCAATTGGGCCAGCAGGGATGCTCGACCGCCTGCGTCATCATTTCGAGATGGGGGCCTCCCCTAAAATACTTGCCTTAAGAGTAGGTTTTGTTACCATAGCATCTGCACTACCTTTTATTATTGCTGTTGCCATGCTATTTGTCATTCTTGGATATCCTATGATGCATTGCATTGGTCTCGCTCTTACTCCAGTCGTTGCAGTTCTGGCAGCTGCTTCCATCGTGGCGCGACGCGGAAGTTTGGCAGATAGTCGCTTGTTGATTTTGGCTTTTATACAGGCATTTTTCTGTGCAGTTGTTTATGCACTCTTTCTCTGGCAAACCGTGTTTGGGATGCTTGGTCTTCTCGTTATATTTGGAGTTTTTCTATGGGCCTGTTCCAGAAAGCAGAAGCTGGTATATCCGGGAGTTCGGCTATGACTATGGGGGCGGTGAATGTTGTTGGATTGTCGGCCGGATATTGGCGCGATCAACCTGTTTTTACAGATCTCAGTTTTCATATTGATGGACCGGGGTGGTTCAGATTGGATGGCGCTAATGGTTCTGGCAAGTCAACATTATTCGAGGTATTGGCTGGTTACCTAGTGCCTTTGGCGGGCAGTGTTAGTGTTAATGGACAGGAGGTTCGACCTGGACATCGTGTTGCAGGACTGAAACTTCAACGTAGTAGTCCTGCGCTTGTTCCTGGTGTGACAATCAGTGACCATCTGCATCTATATGGACGTAGATACGGATGCTCAACAGAATACTTGCGAGAGATTTCGCGCGAACTCGGTTTAGAAGAACATATTAATAAGCCTCCGGAGGCTCTGTCTACAGGTACTCGCCGAAAAGCCTGGTTTGTCTGCAATCTTGCGGCTACTGAGCCCGTCTGGGTGCTTGATGAGCCTTTTAATGGCATTGATGCAGAGACTACCAATAGGATGGGGGAACTTCTAAAGCAGCAGGCGTCGGATCGTCTTATATTGCTTACCTCTCATTCGCTTCCGTTGAACACCCAATTGATTGGTAACGAACCAATTGGTGCCTTCAGATTGCAAGGGATTAATTATGGATGACTCGTTCCTCCCGCTGGTTAAGGTTGATGCTCTTACTGTCGAAAGAGAAGGGCATATTGTGCTGGGTCATATCAATTTAATACTTGAAGGAGGTCATTCATACGGTTTAGTAGGCCCTAATGGGAGCGGGAAATCAACCTTGATGCATGTTATTGCTGATTTGATCCCGTATCAAGGAAAAGTACAGCGCCCTCAACAGGTTGCCTTACTGACTTCAAGTCAGGGGCATCATCAGCGTCGACGGCTCACTGATCATCTCTCCATCTTATCGCGCAGATCTGACATAGACGTAAAACGTCTACCTGGAATATTGCAAACGCTTCAGCTGGCACATTTGATCCATCATTCGCCGCGTACTATGTCGCTAGGGCAATATCGCGCTATAGGGCTTGTCGGAATCTTTGCTAGCAAGGCGCCAGTTCTATTACTTGATGAGCCTTTCTTAGCCCTGGATTCAGAACGTGTAGCAGGGCTGGAGTCATTGATTAATAGATCGGCTTCGGAGGGGAAGGTTGTGCTCATATCTTCTCATGAGTTTGACCCCTTAGCAAAAGTGATTGATTCTCTTATTGTGTTGCAGTCTGGGAATGTGAAATATTTTGGTGATTCGCATTCTTTTCTCGTTCGGTCTGGGCAAATTCAGGTTATCGTCGCGCCGATTGATTTGGAGAAATTTAGGTCTACTGTCGAGCGTGAATGGTCTCTGAACCTTGAGGTGGATGGTTCCGGTATGCTTCGGTTTCCCAATCGATCTATGGAAGAAATATTGCGGTTTTGTTTCCGCTGGAATCTTCCTATTAGGGGGATATGGGAATATGGTCCAGAACTGAGAGGAGCTCTGGCGGCAGCTGGACTACATAATGGGATAGTGTATGAATAATTTTTTAATCGCTTTTAGGCATGTCAGGGTAGAGGCTGATAAGATTTTCACGATTCGGCATAACTTCTGGCTGGCTAGTGTTTGCCTAGCCCTATCTGGTGTTTTGCCATGGGTTTTTATTGCAGGCTTTGAGATTCTCAAGGGTCAGGGCTTACCCTCTTCTCCCTTAGAGGTTTTATCCTTTGCTTCGGCAATGCAAATACCGGCAAACACGATGATGGTTCTATTGGGAATCCGGACCTGTCTTCCGGATTTGAACGATGGAACCATGGCCGCCGAATTTTCTGTGCTGGGAAGGAAGTTGGTGATATTTGCTAAGCTTCTGCTGGGGTTGGTTCTGGTTCTCGTTACGGGTTTCTGGATTACTCTATCGACTCTGTTTGCTTGGCTAGTTTTAGGTGGTGGAACTGTTACTGTTCTTCAAGAAGAGGGGCTTGCTGTTTACTGGTTTTCTTCTTATTTTATCCAAATTGCGTCCTTGGGAATATATTTCGTTTTTGGTCTGGTTCTAGCTGCTTTGACCCGAAGTAGAAGTCTTGCTATAACTATTGCCTTGGGGAGTTTTTGGATATTTTTACCAGCGCTTGAGGGTGCTATGCGAGCAATTTTTGTTGGGCAAAGTGATTTTGTTTTCATGTTTCTGCCAATGAAAGCATCTCAAGTATTAGCTTCGAGTACTCCGGGCGGCAACTCTTTGGTGGTTGGATCGCCTGTGGCATCGGAGCTGCTTGTTTTGGTCTGTGTTCTTTGGATTGTGTTTGGTATTTTTGGCTGGGTCCGAATCATGATTACTCTGCCGATTTATCCATCGGATATACTCTCGGGGCGTTAGATGGATTTTCTGACTGGGGCTGACCTGAGTTTGTGAGCGCCTGGGATTGCGGTTCCTGCGGCGAGGCGGCTAGAACAGACGCATCACGACCTAACCTAATGGCCTCCAGCATCAGTCGGCTCCGGAAGGACTCACCCCAGGCTCAGGGCGGTTCAGGGCCTCTCATGATTCATATCGAGACTGATCTGTATGGTCCGAATCCGCCTGGTTCGAGTTGGTGGGATGTGCCGGTGTCGGAGGT
>ERZ773043.1122-NODE-1122-length-15437-cov-6.524249_pt1 | contig 15437 bp, 7 predicted proteins | sample MGYA00580636_ERZ773043 | MGnify/ENA primary metagenome ERZ773043 (study PRJEB29015, sample SAMEA2737992) | human oral metagenome | biome: human oral; feature: human-associated habitat; material: dental | place: China | collected 2065 ... | reverse complement strand
GCCGCCCGGAACCGGTCGCTGGCAACGGCACCGCACCTACCAGCTGGGAACCTGAACCCATCGTCCCGGAAGCTGGGTGAGTCGGGCCGCGACGAAAGAGCGGTCCGTGTCGGGATCTTGTCTCTGCAAGCTGGTTGAGCCAGCGCGTGAGCGTCAGCGAACGGCTGTGGCGAAACCATTTCTGGCATCTGGTAGGTGAACCCGGCCACGGGTCCTTGGATGTGTGTGGGCTGGTTTCGAATCGACCAGCTCCCGCCCCGCGATGTCTTTGATGTTCGCCTGATGTCCTGGTCGCTGACGACCGGACCCGCGCGACCATGGCTGTCTCTGCCGCCTATCTTTTGAGGTCTCCGAACGCGGTCACCGCAGGCCCTCACGAATGTAGGTGATTCCGAAGGCGACGACCTGGCGGAACTCCTGGCAACGGGAGCCGAGATCGTACTGGTTGCCTGCCCCTTTCTGGAAGATGTCGAGGCCACGTCCGAGGAGGATTTTCCAGCCGTGGTCGGTGCAGATCGAACGGTCGTGGATAGTTCCGTCAAATTTGACTGTGAACCGAATACCGACACTGGCGGTGCTGTCCTGGATGTCTCCCAGCATGGTGAGTTGTTGTTGGGTGTACTCAGCGCTGTCTTCCCGGGTGACCAGAGTCACCGCGATCTCGTCGGCTGGGTCTTTGGCGGCCGCGAGTAGCGCGAGTAGATCGACGAGGTTGCGCCCTTGGTGCGGTACTCGGATGTAGGGATCGACGATGGTGATGGCGGTTGCGCCACGCAGGTATGGCATGAGCAGTGTTTCGTAGGAGACGCCGCGCTGGTTCTCCTGGAACTCTCGGTGGCCCTCGAACAGTGGGGGTGCTGCCTCGGCTGGCGACGACACAGACATTGCGACATTCTCGGCTGCGGGCTCAAGCTCGGAGGGTGACTCAACGCCGTCCTCAGCCTCGGGAAGTTGACTTCGGTAGTAGTCAGGGTATTCGTCTTCTTCCAGTGTGGTGATGCTGTGCCAGGTGCCTGTTTTGTCGGTGTAGCCGAAGTTGACTGCCGCCATCGTGGTGTCGATCCGGAGAATCTGATCCTTGACGCGCTTGCGTCCCTCGATGGCGAAGCGGAGCAGTTCCTCGATCTCGGCTGGGGTTGCTTCGCCCTCCGGGTAGATGAGTTTCATCAGGCCGGAGAATGTCTTGTGGATGCCGTCGCGGTCTCGCGTGGAGATGTCCGAGCCGAGAGTGAAGTGCTGCTGGTATCGATCGGAGTAATCGGTGCTACGCATGGACCGCAACACCTCGGCGATGTAGTCGACGACGAAACCGTAGCCGGAGGAGAACATCTCGCTGCGGATGGTGTCCACCTCCCAGCCGGGGACGTAGAAGTGCAGCCGGTCGAGGTAGGCGGAGTCGTGATAGGCCTCGGGCAGTTCGTCGAAGAGGTCGGAGTGTTTGAGCATGTAGGGCACGTTGTGCGCGGTGTTGCCCACGAACACCATCGACGCTTCGGCCCCGAGGGTCTCGACGCCCCGGGAGAACGACTTGTTCGCCATGTAGTTCTTCATGATGTCGACCAGCGCCTTGTCGGTGCGCTTCCTCTTGCCGGCGAACTCGTCGAAGGCAACCACATCCCAGTAGCCGACCAGCCCGATGCGGCCGTTGGCGTTGTTGACGAAGAGTTTCGGGACGGTGACCTCTCCGCCGGAGATCAGCATGCCGTGGGGCGAGAACTCGGAGTAGATGTGGGACTTGCCTGTGCCCTTCGGCCCGAGCTCGACGAGGTTGTAGTTGCGCTCGACGAACGGGACAAGGCGGACGAGCTGTAGCAGCTTGGCCCGTCGCCCGAACATCTCGGGGTTGAAACCGATGGATTGGATCAGCAGGTCGATCCATTCCTCGGTGTTGAAGCCCCGACGCGATGCGAGGTAGCTCTTGTAGTCGAAGCTTGACATCTGAATCGGCTTCAGGCTTCCCAGAATCCAAGGCACGAAACGGGAATCATCACTGTGGAAGTACTCGACGTCGCAGATGCACCACACACCGCCAACCAGAAGCTTCGGGTTTGCCTTCACCGTTGCGGGTTCGACGATCACCCCGTGAAGACCAAGGTTGGCGAACGAGGCTTCGTACACGTCCTGTTTGTCGTTCAGCGTCACAGTGACCTTGTCGATGATCCGGTGGCGGCCTTTCTCCCTGATGGTGGACTTCACCAGTTCTGACTCGTTGCGATGCACGTAGTGGGCGGCCAGAATCTTGCGGACCGCGTCAATGCCGGCTTGGATCGTCGCCTCGTCATCGGATGCGGCGTACTGGCCGAGCAGGTACTCCAGCACATAGGACGGGACGATCGCGTTTCCTTTGACGGCCTTCACCAGGTCTTTACGGACAACCGATCCTCCGAACAGCACGTTGATCTTGTAGTCGAGATCGCTCTGCTGCGATGCGTTCTTCTCGGCGCCGCGTTTCCCATCGGGATTGTCATCGGTGTGCGTCATGGCTGCTGTTTCCCCTTAGAAATCAAAGTCCGATGTGAACGAGCGCCTGAGTAGGTACTGGGCCCGCTGGTAGACGCGCCACTGGGTGGTGTTAGGTATTTGCTCTTCGAGCCGGAACTCGACCGTGCGGTTGTTGAACTCGTTGGCATCCTGGCTGAGCAGCATCCGTGCATTCTGGTAACGGTCGCGTTTGTCATCGGATGGCTGATCGAAGACCAGCTCGGGCTGGTTCGAGATCAAGGTGTCGCTGACGTAGATACCGGCGCGCAGCGTGCGCGGCTGGATTTTATCGCTGACCGGCTCGGTTTGGAGGAGTTTTACGACGAGCTGGCCGGTGGTGATCTTGTCCGTCTCGGGCAGCACCTCGACATTCACGGGCCGGGTGTCGCTCTTGCGTTTCTTGTTGACCCTGAGTACCGGTACGACGACTTCCTGCAGCGAGGCGCCGCCGTGGACGAAACGTGAGCCAGCGCCCGACAGCTTGATCCGGTGGATTGACTTGGGAATCTGCACCTCAAGGTCACTGCTGAGACCGATCTGTTCGGGCTCGAACTTCCGGAACGCAGAATTGTCCTTGAACCCCCGGCCCAACACATATCGGCGGTTCGTCACCACGAGCTCGTCGCCCTGCGGTTTGGTCGAGAGGTAGAAGGCGTCAGCCAGCGCGGTGTCTTGGTATAGGAAGCCGTGATCGGCCGTAACCAGGATGTTCGTGGCGTTCGCGTTTGCCAGGCGTTTGATGAGGTTTACCAGATCGCCAAGCGCCCTGTCGGTAGCCTCGAACACCTGCCGTTCGGTGCGGGCCTTGTCACCGGTCGCGTCTATCCGGTCGTGGTAGACGTACAGCACCCGGTGCGCGACGTACAGCTCGCGCAGCTCGCTGCTCGACATCGCGAAGACATCTTCAGCCTGGATAGCGAACCCGTCCACCGGAGCCAGTACCTTGTTGCGGTTCGCTGTCCCGTCGCAACGCTGGCCATCGACGACCACTGGGTCGCCATCGTGGGAATGGGCCAGCGTCTTGTGCGGCAGGAGGGCAGCCATGCCAAGTTGGGTGTAGCTCGGCAGCACGCCCAACATCGCATCAAGTTCCGCAGCGAAGCGGTCTTCTTGGCGAATACGCGAACGCAGCTCGTCGGCGATCTCGTAACGCAGCGCGTCCGAGATGATGACGGCGGCCTTCCGGTTGCCCTTCCGGATGATCGGCTCGACGTGATCGTTGAAGAATCTCGTCTGCGGGCGGAGCGTGACTGAACGCCAGTCGTGCACGGCGTCGACCTGCTGCTGCCATGTGTTGCCGAGTTCGTAGAGGTATCGATTCGTGTACTGCTTGTCCACCTCCTTGCGGAGCGCTTCGAGCGGGGCGGCATGCTCGCTCATGCGCGCGGCGAAGTGGAACTGACGGTAGAGCTGATCGATGCGAAACCAGTGTCTGCGGTATCGGTCGAGTCCGTCATCAAACGAAGCGATCTCGAACCTTGCCGTAGCGAGCTCGCTCAACAGGTCGGAGGCAGCGGCGAGCGCCGCGTAGAGTGCCCGGTATCCCTCAACCCAGATACTGCTCTGGCGGGCGCGAATGGTCTCAGATACCTCACGTGCGCTCATCGTACGCTGGGCGATTGCATGTGCCAGTGCGCTGATGACTTTGCGCTCCACGTCCTCAAAGAGATCGTTTTCCACAAGCTCAGGAAGTTCGGCATCCTCGATGGTACGGACATAATCGAGGCTTTCGGCTGCTCGTCGCGCCAAGGTGGCGAAGGCGTCAGCACTGCGCCGGTCGTTACGCAGACTCGCGAAGTCGAGCTGAATGTTGCGCAAAGTCCCGGGCGTATCTGACGCGAACCCATTGATCGCCTGCCGAAACATCCACAGCACAAAATCATCAATGCTGGGCTTGCTCGCCCTGTAGCGATAGATCTTGGCCGCACCGGCCCAGTGGAAGCTGTCGAGCCCCAGCTCAACCAGTGCCTCGTACTTGGCCCTCTCACCGCGTGAGTTCTCTATCAGTAGTGTGCGCGTGAGCTCCAGCATGCTGTGCTCTCGCTGATCGAGAAGCACGGCGCACATCTTCGCCCGTAGCCTGTCGACGTCATCGTCGGCGGCGAGTAGCTCCTTGAGACGTTGGACCCGCTCGGTGTCGCGAAAGTAGCCTTCGTGCTCACGCACTACTTCGTCGATCTCGGTGCCGATCAAGCCGAGCTCTTGGCGTACCAGCGCGACCCAATCAGCGGTGAAGACCCCGTACGCAAGTTCAAGGTCAAGCAACCAGTTCCCGGTGTCGGAAGGTACCGGGCCATCGCGATAGATGAGGAACTTGCCGCTCGGCTCATCATGGAGCACCCGATTCTTCACCGCGTACTCGTTGTTTCGTACCCGCAACGTGGTGATCCCGGCGAGGTCGAGTGCGTCAACCTCGGAGGTGTACTCGCCCCCGTTGTCGTGCCAGAAGACGAGTCGCTGCGACTCGAAGCGCTGTTCTAGGTGAGGCAGGACCGCGCGGAGTGAGTTCATTCGGTGACCTCCTGTTGCGCCAGGGTTACCCGACCAAGTTCCGTGATCCGATAACGCTGGTCTCGGCTCGTGGGTTTGTCAGGCAGGGTACGCTCCAGCAGTCCTGCTGCGAGTAACGGTTCGATGTGTCGGCGGAAGGCGCGAGTCTGGTTGGTGATGCCCAGCGCCGCCATGAGATCCGCACGGCTCGCCGGGTCGGCCCGGACCTGACGAAGGACCACGATCTCAGTCGAGGAAAGGCTGGTCACAGGCCGACTTGGTGCTTCATCTTGGTGCCTTGGTGCCTGTTCTTGGTGCCTCACGTCGGCACCAAGACCCGCGTCCGCTGCGTGGGAGGGCACGTAGACGGTGAAACGCAGTCGATCCATGATCTCCTCGACATGCGGCTCAGGCAGGCCAACCGCAGCGATCTGATCGTAGACTCGTTGGACTCCAGTACCCCATTGCTCCATGATCCCAGCTTCTCGGAAGACGCGGGCGAGCGACGGGTTTCGCAGGCGGGATGCCCGTCGCATCGAGTCGATCGTCATCCCCGGAAGCAGCAGGCCGGGGCTGTCAACCTGAATGCGATCGTCGTAGAACCCAACGCGTATGGGCGTGCCGCGTTCGGCGTAGCTGGCGTGAACGAGAGCATTGACAACGACCTCGCGGATCGCCTCGACCGGGATCGAATAGACGTCGCGACGGCGCACCTCGCCGAACACCGCAGACTTGTACGCGTGCTTGAGCAGGAACTCCATGACTCGATCCACGGCCTGCGGCATCGGGCCATGAATCTCGGTTTGGTCGAAGATGTCAGTTCCGCTGGCACCACGCAGCCGACCACATTGCACCCACGCGGAAGGAAGGAAACGGGTCGGGTCTGCACATGCGGCGAGAATGCCTGCGTATGTCGGGACGATCTTGCTTCCCTGCTTGATTGCAAACCCTAGCGCGACGAGATCATCGACATCGGTGTTGCGCCCCCGGAGCTCCGACAGCGTCCTCAGATCGAGGTCGTCCAGCGACGCTCGCGGCTCGGGTAGGTCTTCGAATGCCACGCCGCGCGCGTTGCGCTCGAGCTCCGCCACCAGAGCAGGATCGGCTTGGCGTGTCGTTGACCCCAGACGTACGTAGACCCCGTGGTCTGGTCCTTGATCGGCCATGAAATGTGGACGGCGGGTACTCAGCGGAACATCCACCACGAGGACTGTTGCCTCACCGATAGTCATGAGGTCAATTGCCGGCACCAGCTGCGGCGAGATGCGATCAGCGATCAGGCTGGTGATGCGTTCCTCCTCAGCCAGGGGATCAGGCACGCCGACAACGATGCCGTCGTCGTCCACGCCGATGACCAGACGGCCACCGGCGGAGTTGGCGAACGCGACAATTGTGCGCAACGGTTTCGTGGGTGATGACAGGTCACGCTTGAACTCCAGCGTCTTTCCCTCGTGAGCATGCACTCGACCGCGCGCATCCACCTCAAAGCGCTCAAACATAGGCAGACCTCGCAGATTGTCGTATCAGCGAGACGACAATCATCTGGTCCTTCGCGGCCAACTCGATCTCAGTCATCGGCAGCCTCCAACCCCTTGATCTTCCTGAGGGCAGGATAGAACCTCGGGTAGTTGGCCTTCACCCCATCATCGAGGTCGATCGCGACTTGCTTCGATGCAAGGGGGTAGAGCACATCGTGCTCGTACTCGCTGAGCTCCACCAGGATCTTGCGAAGCCGCTCGGCTTCCTTAAGAGCGGCTGCCTTCTCACGGGACGTGCCGTCCCCGGCGGCGACACGTTCCTGGTGCTGAAGGTTCGCCTCCAGCTTCGACTCGAACTCACGTAGATACTCGTTCAATACCGTCGAGACCGTGGACGGTGTGTAGCGGTGCATGTAGATCAGCGCATTGAACGATCCCTTCAGGCTGGAGAACAACCAGTAGATCGGGCGCTTCTTATATCGCTTCACATGATCGTCATAGAACCTCGAACCGCCCGAACGGGTGATGAAGTACTCCCGCAGCGATTTCACCCCAAGGGACTCCTCGATGAATCGGAGGTTCTCCTCGAAGTGCTCGTTACCGAACGCAACCCGTAGGAACTGGCGGAATCGTGCCACGATGTCGCCCTCAAACCAGTCGCCGTCCACGATTGGGAGGACGTTGTCCTTGCTAGGCATGAACGTTGGTTGAGGAACTTTGGCGAGGTAATCCTGAACCGTTGTTCCATGGTTGGCAAGGATCAGGTCCGGCTTGTCGAGACTGTAACGGCCGAATAGGCAGCCGACGCCATAGGAGACGAGATCGCGGATAGCATCCGCCGTGAAAAGGCGGCGGTACTCCTCGTCCGTACGTGTCGCACCCTTGTTGGGTGCGTAGCGGAAGTAGGGGTTGGAGGTCAGCGAGACGCGGCTCAATGGAACCTCTATAGGTACCTCATTCTGAAGACCGTATACCTCGGCCCAGTAACGGTTGTTCTCCGTCTCAAGCTTCTGCGCTTCGCGGGCAGCGCTGAGGGAATTCAGCCACCAGTGTTCCAAGGCGTCTACTAACGAACCTTTCGAACGAGCATACTGAACGAGTGGCGACCCCTCGAAACCCCAAGAGGTCTCGTAGGCGTTCCAGTCAGAACGGAATAGATGAATCAGACGCCTGACAAAGATCGAATCCGGACGTGAGGTACGGGTATCGACAATGGGGAGACCTGCTAGTTGTCCTGCTTCAAAATGGAGTGTTGGCGAGAGGACTGCCAACAGGGAGCGACAGGTCGTCGAGTTGGAAAAACCCGTGAGCAGCTCGATGTCGCTGTGCGGAAAGAATGCCTGACCAACATGGCCGAAGATGCTTCCCTGCTCATAGAAGCGGAAGCTTGGTTCTCCAGAAGAGACGTTTGACCATGAGATAGCTGGCTTGAAGTAGTAGTCAGGGTTGCGGATGACGGAGCGTGGGCGGAAGTTCCAGAGCTCCGCGCCGTCGTTCTCCCAGTTGATGACGTAGTCCTGGTTGCCCCACCACTTTCGGAACGCGCCGCCCTTGAGATGCGGGAACCACTTGGCTCCGCTGGTGACGGCCGCCTCGCGGGAGTCTGCGTCGAAGCAGGTGCGGCTTTGGGAGACCTCGAACCACTGGCGTAGGAAACGGGCATTGTCACCGGTCTGCAGGCCGACTTTAGGCTCAGCGACCTCACCGAGTGACTTGCCCATGGTAAAGGCACGCGTCATAGCGGGCGAGAGCCAGTAGGCGATCCGTCCTCCCGGGAGAGCAAGCAGCGTTTGGGGACGGGCGGAGAAACGCAGATCGGATGGGCCGGCCAGTGCTTCCTTGAACAGGTGCTCTTTCTCGGCCTCGGAATTGCCAGGCACAACACGGAAGTACTGACAAGGTTCATCGGCGGTTCGTCGCGGTTCCAGAATGAAAGCGGTGGTTGAGACCACCTCCCCGCCGATCAGGTCGAATGCCCGTTCGCCAAGGTGCAGCATCGTGACCGGTGGGGCGTCGTGCAGGATACGGCGGCGCAGCTTCTCAAAGGAGCTAAGGAACATCCAAGCCTGCATGGTGATCATGGCGACCAGGCCATGCTCAGCCTCGGCGAGCCCCAGGCACCTCTCGATGAAGGCAGCAAACAGATCGGACTTCGCCTCCGGGTGATGCTTCTTCACCCGGGTGGACAACACAGAACCCATATTGCTGCTGCCCATGTACGGCGGATTCGTCACCACCACCGCGTAGGAGCGAGTCAGATACTCCGCCTGGGCTACCACCTGCTCAGCGCGAGCGCGCAGATCCGCAGCGTCCAGGGTGTCGGCGCCAAAAACCGCCAATCGTTCCTTGGCCTCGGACAGGGCGGCGGCGTCAGGGACGATGAGGGAGCCCAGCACGTCGGCGTAAATGAAGCTCTGCCAGAAGCGGTGACTTGCCGGACTGCCGACTTTCGTGCCAGCAAGCTGGTCGAGCTCGTCGGTGCTGAACGCCACCGGCTCAATGACGCGTATGCGCGGCTGCTCCGGCTGACGCAGGAAACGACGCTTACGTGCCCGGGCCTTCATCATCAGGGCGAAGGCAGCCAGAGCCGCAGCGCGCGGGTCAATCTCGGTGCCGTAGAGGTTGCGACTGAGGATCAGCCCGGGAATCTCAGAGGGTGCGTAGCCCTCCTCTTCGTAGATCGCATAAAGCAGGTCAAAGGCATAGGCGAGCATGTGCCCGGAGCCGCATGCTGGGTCTATGAAGGTGAGTTCTTCGGGGCTGTTGATCCTGAGGAAGTCGGTCTGCTCGTCGACCGGTTCGATGTAGTAATTCATCTGGTCGATGAGGTGTGACTCGGGATGGTTCAGCATCCACAGACGACCCATCGAGTTCTCGACGAGGTAGCGGACGATCCAGTGCGGGGTGAAGAGTTGGGTCGCGGCAGGTATTTCGGCAGCACCCGCCTTCTTGCCCTTTTTGAACCCGGCGAAAACCTCGTCTTTCCGCTCGGAGATGTAGAACTGGTAGAGCCAGCCGATCACCTCGACATCGCGGCAAACCTCTTCGGTGAGCGCCGCAACAGTCTTGGTGAGGATGGAATCCGCAGCCAGAAGGTTCGAGGGGATGAGAAGTTCGGTGTAGTCGCCCTCGCGCTCGAACATGAACGGCATCGAGCGATTCCAGTAGCGGCAGTACTCGGCGAGCAGCAGTGTGTAGGCCTCACCCTGGGCATCCGTGCTGGGGCGGGTGCCGTCGAGAAGCCCGATGATCGTGTCGAGGGTTCGCCTGTTGCCGACGACGGCGGGGTCGATGTTGCCGCGCTTGGCGTCGGCGAGTATCTCGGGTTGCCCGGTCTGCTGGCCGTGGGCGGGCGAGACGACCCCGGTTCCGGTGTAGCCGTTGGCATCCATGAAACGAAAGGCGATGATCCGGTTGAACCAGGTGTAGGCGACCCTGTCGACGATCGCTTCCCTGCCTGTGGATCCGCCGCCGGCAGCTGCGATGTCACGTTCGAGCACGGCCACGGCACGCTGGCTCTCGACCCGCTCCGGGGACGCAGGCGCGAGTACAGCGGTCAAACGGGCGCTGACCTGAGTGATGAGTTCACGCCTGGCCCACGTGGCGAAGCTCTTCAGCGGTGCGGTCTCCATGCGTGTTGTCTCCTACAGCGCGATGCGCTTGTCGTCGTTGAGGACCTGGACCAGCGCTGTACGCAGCGCGGCAAGGTAGCGATCGATGTCTTCTTCGGTCTCCAAGACGCCGCGGGCGTCGGCGACGGTGATGGTCCTGACCGAGACCGTTTGTTTCTTGATCGGCGCCGGTGCTGGTGTGTCGTCGCTGTCGGCGTTGCTGGTGCGAGGGGATGCGGCGAGCTGGTCGAGGATGGCCGGGTAGGTGTGTTCCTCGAAGGTGTTGGCGATCTCCCGGACGACGGCAATCTGATTTTCCTGACCGATCCGATCGAGGATCGCGTTGATCTTCTGGCTCACGCTGCGCCGTGCGTTGTCCGTGGCCTCCAGATAGATCGTGCTTGTCTGTAGCGGCGCCCATCGGGAGTCGATCTTCCGGACTGCACCTTCGCGGTTGGCCACGAGCGCGTCGTCGATGCGTGACTGGAGTTCAACGGTGGCGGTCTTGAGCTTGGCCATCCGGTTGCCGCGGAAGGCTTGCGGATCGGCGAGGAGTTGCTCCACATCCTGGCTGCTACCCGGAGGAAGGTAGTTGAGGTTGCTTGTGTTGCTGGCAAGCATTTGGGTCGCCTCGTCGAAGATCCTGCGCTGGGCGCCGCCGAGGAAGGCCTGAATGGGGTCGATGATATTGCTCTTCGCGTCGAGCAGATCGTCGGCGAGTGCGAACTCGGTCAGGTACCAGTTGTCGGGCTTGCCGACGACGGACTCCAGCAGGGCGATGGGATCTTCGAGTTGAGCCACAAAGGGGTATTTCGAGCCGCTGACCTGCGCCTTGAGTTCATCCCACTTCGCGCGGAGACGTTCGCTCGCGTGCCGGGCCAGTTCCAGCGGGTCCTTCGGCGCGGTGGGCTCGTCGAAGAAATCCGTGCAGAAGGTGCGCAGCTCTTTGATCCTGTGTTGGTCGAAGGTTTTCTGCGGGGCAACTACGGCGTGGGAGTGCTTCTGCGTGTTGCGCAGCGCGGCCGCGACCTCGCTGCGCTTGAGGGTGTTCGAGTCGACGGTGAGAGTGATCTTCGAGGTACCAACGAGCCATGCCGTGACGCACTCGATAGAGGGAAGGTCCCAGCCGTAGGGCTTGGCCTGGAAGTGATCAACGATCTTCCTGACTGTGACCTGCTCACCGAGCTGGTCACGTCGCAGCAGGTAGGACAGCACCTCGTCAGCCGGCGCGGCGAGTGCATGGGTGGATGGGTCATCAAACATCACAGACTGGTCGGGGTTAGCAAACCCTGTGATCTGCTGCTCCGAATAGGTACGCCCACCGAGAAGACCCAGCTGCGTGTATGTTCGTGCGACGAGGTCCTGGAACCCGTCATTGATCCGCGTAAGTGCGTCCTGAGACCCCACCGAGAGGTCAGCGGCGTTGATCACGAGCTCGGCCCGTCCGACAGCGCGACGGATGCGCTCGATCAGTTCCTTTTCCCGCTGCGCGTTCTGGGCCGCTTTGGTGCGCAGAATCTGTTCCTCGACCGGCGACAGCGAGCTGGTCTGCTTGCGTTTGGTGTACTTCTCGGTCTTGAGCAGCAGCCGCAGGTCAGCCAGCAACCGGTCGTCGGGAGCGAGCACCACACGCAACTCGTCCTTGCCCGCCGAGTGCATGCGAATTTCTTCCGGCTCGTGCGGGTACTCGGGGGTGATGAAGTGCAGTGAGAGTTCCTGCTGCTGACCGAACGCCTGGTCGTCGAGCCTGTATCCGAACCTGAAATCCTGCCCGTTCTTGGCGTATCGGAGTTTGGAGGTTTTGACGACTTCGCCGGAGAGAATCCTGTTCAACCGGGTGGAGACCTCGGAGGAATCGATCTCTACGTTCTTGATCTCTTCCTCTATCACCTGCTCTTCGTTGGTCAGGTATTCGTAGACATTGCCGTTGCGCTGCACGTAGGTCTGCGTCTCCAGCAGCGTGAGGGCCTCCTGGACCTGCTTGGACAAGGCAGGCAGGTCGAGCCCGAACCGGTCGTAGACCAGCACGGTCAGGTTGCGCGGGGTCGCCTGGAAGCTCTCCACGTATTTCACCAGAAATAGCGCCTTGAGCAGCCGCACCGCGAGTCTGGTGACCGGCGATCCGTCGTCTGGGAGGTCGCGCTCGGCACGATCGATCGAACGTTGTGCTGCGGACTTCAACGAGGCGCGGATACCTGCGAACATGGCGTCAAAAGTGGCCAACGAGCCGATCTCGACATCACTGATGTCCTTGGCAACTTGCTGGACGACACCGAGCATGGAGCGTTCACCGACGGAACTGTTGCGGCCCTCGAAAACGTTGTGGTCGGAGATTCCCTCGATCGCGGCCTGAAACAGCGGGAACTGGTAGCTCACGAACGGGTAGGTTCCCACGAAATGGGACTCGTCGGTGAAGTTCCGATAGGTTTTCGCGCCGTCGGTGAAGTCGAACAAGGTCTTGAAATTCGCCGACTCCTGTGCGTAGATGGCTTCGAGCGCCGTAGCGCCCTTGTCGTTCTTTTCCAGCAGGCGTTTGCGGATGACCTCTTCCACGTCCGCGGATGTGAGCTTGACCCGGGTCTTGAACCTAGCCTGAATTTTCGAGAAGTCATTGCCCTGCCGTTTGGTGCGGTCTCCGACGACCTTGTCCATGTCCTCCTGCGAGGTCACGAACACCCAAGCACGCCCACCGCACTTCGTGTTCAACGACTCGGCGATCGTCTGAAGATTCAACATCAGGTGCGTGTTGGAGCCGATGAACTGCCCGACCTCATCGACGAAGAAGTTCAACCGAAAACCTGCTGGTTGCTTGTCCAGCCAGGCACGGACCTCGTCGGCGAAATCCTCGATCGACACCGAGTAGTTGTCCTGATACGTCTTCAGGATGCTGGTCGAGACCTCCAAACCCGTGATCCGTGCATACGCTTGATCGACCTGGTGCCGGACCGTCGGGAGTCCGAAGCTGGAGCGGCGCTCGATCCACTCCCGGCCCGACACCGCCCGGAAGGCATCCTTGAAGGCGTCGAACTGACCTTCGTCGTCGAGCTGACGCTCGAACCAGGCGATGTGACCCTGGTCACCGTAGTAGCCGCGGGACTCATCGAAGACCTTCACGAACACCCGCAGCAGGGCATCGGTCTGGTCCTTGCTGATCAGGGTGGCTTTCTGGTCGATGTTGAACAGCAGGCTCTTCGCCGGGATGCGGTTGGCCTTGTCGAGCAGCGGGGGCAGGAAGGCGTCGGTTGCCTTGGCGCGGAAGCTCTCCAAAACCCGCTCGCGGGGAAAGTCGTCGCCCTCCACAGTGCCGAGAAGGTGCGCGAGCATCTTCAACAGGTGCGATTTACCGGAGCCGAAGAAACCTGAAATCCACACACCGTTCGCAGTGGTGTAGTTCGTGTACGTCTCGAGCAGCTGCTCTAGTCCCTTGGCCGCTTCATTGGTCAGGACGTACTCGTCCACCTCAATGCCCAGGTGGCGGGCATCGTCGGCCTTGATCACGCCCTCGATGGGCCGTTGAACGTCCTTGGCGAAAATCTCGGTGAGGCGCATGACGGTCACGGCTCCTGTTCCAGAATGTTCTTGGCGCGGTAATACTGATCATCCTTCAGTCTGCCGAACAGCACCAGCGACGAGCCAAGGGTGTCGGATTGCTCGTAGTGGCCAGGGAAGAACATGAGCATTGGCTTGCCCACCACGATACTTTGGAGATTGTTGAGTACGTTGTGTGACCGGATGTAGGGGAAGACCTCACCAATCCCGGTCAGGAACACGACGTCAAACTCTCCGTCGGAGAGTAGTTCTCGGATCGCGGGTGCCAGGTGCTGCTGTGGATTGAGCATGGATTGCAGCATCTCGGCGAACTCGGTTTTGTCCAGCCCGGATTCGACCTCAAGAATCTCCTCCCAGTCGCCACGCCCCTTGAGTATCTCGACCGACAGGTCATAAAGGTTGATCTCACGAACCTCGACGCCCCTGCTGGCCAGCCGGTTCTTGATACGTTTCTTCGCCTTCGCAATGCTGAGGGCATGCTCTGGTTCGTACGGATAGATGAAGAACGGAACCTCATTCGACAAGCCCTCCATCCTCAAGAAACGCTCGCCGCTGAGTACCGCGAACAGGTGCTTTTCTTGGCGAGTGAGTTCATCCGGCATCACGACGCACCCCCTTTGCCGTCACGAGTCGGGAAGAACCGGATATCGTTCGGCAGCTGCCCATTGAGCGCGTCTCGGAGTCGCGTGGACAAAGACGCGTGGACGATCTCGCCGTCGGCGAGCAGGCCAGCCTCGGTCAGCATCTTGAACACCGCCCACCGGAGCTTCTGCAATGTCGAGCCCTTCACCTCAGCGAGCTCCGGGTGCCATAGCACCTTGCCGTGAACGAAACTATCGAAGTCGTCGTAGCCCAGCGTGGGCATGAGCAGGAGAAAGCGTTCTCGCACAACCTCCTCGGCGAAATCTCCGATGAACGCGTAGCGACGGCACGCTGCAATCCACATCAGATGACCGCGCTCACCGGGGCTGGTGTCTCGCAGCAACTTCAGCTCGGCCTCCGTGAGCACCGCCAAGCGTTGCGTGACCTCGCGAGCCAGTCGGAGTCCGGACGAAGCGGTTCGCGCCTGAAGTAGATTCTCCGCACCGAGCTGGTCCCGAACAGCACCCCAGTCGCGAACCACCAAGAACAGTGGCGCCGCGATCATTGCCTCCCGGGCCAGGAGCGCGCCGCTGGTGAAGGACAACGCGTAACGGTCATGCCGCTGAGACGTGGTGTTCATCCGGTGCCTCCTTCCGAGTTTCGGGATCGTGAATCAGGATATGGGGTGCCACTGACAAGAAGCATCAACGGCGGCTCACGGTGCGCTGATGGCTCATCGTGGCGGTTCGGGACAGGGCTTGGCGGCCGCACTACCACTGCGTACCCGGCCGTCGATTCCGCCGGCTCGGAACTTCCAGAGGCGTCTGACTTTGTGCAGGGGCATGGTCTTGCCTGCAATCCGGGTACAGACAGTGCCCCTGGCGACCCCGCGGCTAGGTGGCGACATCATCTGCGGACAGCCACGGCTCAGCCACACTGGGTCCTCCCTCGCTTCGTGGCCTACGTAGGCCACCGTCCCTGATGATACCGGTGGGCGTACGGCTTGGACCTGGCTGGCCGGATGACGGGGGCGTCGCGCCGATGCTTTGCTGGACTTCACTGTCCACCGCGGTCTCACCGAACGCTTCGGATTCGGAAAGCAATGATTCAGGGGCTTTCCTGAAGGGCCGGTGATCGACCTCGAGACTGTGAGCCGGATGTGAAAATCCCCCGGCCCGTTCAGGGGGCCGAGGGATCCGCAGGTGTTCAGGACCCGGGTGTCACTTCATGGAGCCGGTCTCCAGGA
>ERZ773043.1121-NODE-1121-length-15445-cov-15.515205_pt1 | contig 15445 bp, 18 predicted proteins | sample MGYA00580636_ERZ773043 | MGnify/ENA primary metagenome ERZ773043 (study PRJEB29015, sample SAMEA2737992) | human oral metagenome | biome: human oral; feature: human-associated habitat; material: dental | place: China | collected 2065 ... | reverse complement strand
TTACATCGCTTAATAAATCGTTAGAAAGATTTGACGGAACAATCTTATTCACAACGCACGACCACGAATTTATTCAGACAATTGCAAATAAAATCATTGAAATCACTCCAAAAGGAATTTTGGAAAAAGAAATGGAATATGATGATTATCTAAATGACGAAACTGTTGAAGCAAGACTAAATGAAATGTATAGTTAATGCTATTTCCCGTTTAAAGAGCAGAAATAAAAAATTATGAAATTAAGGTTATTTTTTTACAAGATTATGCTATTATACAGCTTATGTAACTATTAAAATACCCTTTAATTAAATTTATCATTAAGTATCCATCTTAAAGAATTAAATTTGATTTTTTTAACAAAGTTATCGAATTAATTTTTATCGAATTTTACTTCTATTTTTTAAATGGATTTTAGTATAAGTTATTGTGTAACTTTTATTTTTGAAATAAATTCTTGGATATAAAAATAGCAGGATTATATTTATTAATATTTCCTGCCATTTTTTATTTAGTTGTTTGAGAATCTATTTTTTAGCTACCTGATTACTGTAAATATATCCGTATTGATTTCCGTTGTATTTAATATAATACCAGTCATCGTCTGTTTTGCTTATTGCGTAAACTGTCTGTCCAGTTTTCAGTTTAGTTTTAATTGTAGATTTTGTTGTTGGTTTTTCTCTTATATTGCTGTATCCTTCACTTGAAGTTATAACGAGCTTACCTACAATTTCTTTTAATTGGCTATTGTGAATATAGCCAGTAAATGACTTTTTAATTGCATCGTTATAATATGTTACTTTATGCCATTCACCAGATTTTTCATTGCTTTCCAGTATATGTCCATTTGTAATAGTTTCAACAACTTTAGAATCTGTAGTTGCAGACTGTCTTATGTTAATCGCATTATCTTTTGACGAAGTCACAAATGCAGCTCCCATTGAGATAGCGCTAAAACCCATAGATAAAATTGAAGCCAGAAACATTTTCTTTAGTATAAACTTTTTCATAAAAAATCACTCCTTAATAATTTTATATAACACACGTTATTTCCAATTATATTATAACCTATTTTTTTAAGTTTGCAAGTAAAAACTAATAAAAAATCTAACATTTTTAAAATAAATTTCAAAAAATAATATAATAAAGATTGCTAGAAAGAAGTATTTTTATCTTCTCCTCTCATAATAATTATACCTTATTTTAAGAAAATTTCAATATTAATCTTCAAAATAACTCAATAAAAATTTTGTTCGTTATTCATTTTTTACAAATCTTCTGGTCCAAATGAATATGGCAACAATTCATCCAAAGAAGTAATTCTATATTTTCTATTTTTATTTGTCAAAATAATAACTGTGTCTTTATCTGAAAATTCTTTTATTACCTGCCTGCATGCTCCACATGGACTAATTGGCTCAGGAGTATTTCCTGTTACAACAAGTAACTTTATTTTTTTCATATTCCCAGTAATCCCTGTTGTGATTGCATTACGTTCAGCACAAAGAGTAAGTCCAAAAGAAGCATTTTCAACATTAACTCCTTTGTGCATATTTCCATTATCATCAATTAATAATGCGGCAACAGGAAATTTAGAATAAGGCACGTATGCTTTTTCCAGCAAAAGATTTACTTCATCAATATAATTTAATATTTCTTTTTCATTCAAAATCATTTGTTCCACTTCCCATCTTAAATAATTTATTTTAAATCGTCAAACGACAACTGAACTACATTGCTTTTCAAAATCGAGCTTAACTGTACTCCAATAAGCCGTACTTCATTCTTTTTTTCAAAAAATTCCAGATTTTCAAGGGCTGCCTTATATATTCCGTTTACATCGTTCGTTGCACTTTTCAACGTTTTTGAGCGAGTATGTGTTGCAAAATTGGAATATCGGATTTTTATTGTAACTGTTTTGGCAAATTCATTGTTTTCAATAAGTTTGCTGCTCAATCTTTCAGACTGTTTTTTTAATTCAGCATGCAATGCCAAAATATCATTTTCTTCCTGATGAAAAGTTACTTCGTGTCCATAAGACTGCCTTTTTCTATCTGTATTTATCTCAGAAGAATGTAAGCCACGAACAGAATTGTACAGATACTCCCCTTTACTTTCCCCAAATCTTCTGATTAATTCATTTTTCTCAATTTCATAAAGCTGAAAGACATTCGTTATATTAAATAATTTTAATATTTCCCTTGTCTTTCTTCCAATTCCTGGAATTATTCCAAGCTCCTTATTATAAATATAATCTAAAAAATGTTCACGGTTCCTAAATATAAAATAACCATTCGGCTTATCAATATCACTCGCGATTTTAGCGCTTATCTTGCTAAAACCTATCCCAACTGAACAAGTAAGCCTAGAATTATCATAAATGTACTTTTTAAATTTTTTTATAAATCTTTCAATTTTTAAAATTTCATCTCTTTTATCAAGTCTTGTATTTTTATTCCAAATAAACTCTGTAATATCAATATAACCTTCATCAACAGAAGTAAATTCGCATTTTTTCAAGACTTTTTTTATTAATCCCTGTATCCTTCTGCCTTCTTCAAAATAAACACCTTTTCTAAGGCTTACAACAATAAGATTTGGGCATAGCCGTTTAGCCTGAGCTGTTGGCATCGCAGATTTTACTCCATATTTTCTAGCTTCGTAGCTTGCCGTTGTCACAACTCCATGCCCTATTGCGATAGGCTTTCCCCTAAGTTCCCTGTTATCCCTTTGCTCAATTGCCGCAAAGAAAGCATCCATATCATAATGCAGATAAATTTTTTCTTTTTTCATTAGTAAATTTTCCTAAAATTGTATTGTCGGTAAAATCATATTAAATTCGCCATTTTCAATTTTATATTTGTAAGAAGCCAGATTTGCTAATTCCAGACTGTGAGTAACTATTATTATCGACTGGTTTCTTTCCTGATTTATTTTCATAAATAGTTCATTTATCATATTACTTGTTTCTGTATCCAGATTTCCTGTTGGCTCATCAGCCAGTATTATATCAGGATCGTTAATCATAGCTCTTGCTATCGCCACACGCTGTTTTTCACCGCCTGAAAGCTCCATAGGTTTATGCTTTAAACGTTTTGCAAGCCCCACAAGCGCAAGCAGTTCCTTTGCTTTCCTCTGTACCTCATTCCTGTTCATATTTTTATTGACAAGCGCAGGCATCATAACATTTTCAAGTGCTGTAAATTCATTTAAAAGATAATGAAATTGGAATACAAAACCTATTTTTTGATTTCTTATTGCAGTTTTGACTTTTTCATTCTTATAATGGATTTTCTCTCCGCCAATATAGATTTCCCCATCAGTTGGTTCATCCAAAAGTCCCAGTATATTCAGAAGTGTTGTTTTTCCATTTCCTGATTTGCCTTGAATCGAAATAAAATCCCCTTTGTTAAAGGCTAAATTTATATTTTTCAATATATGAATGTTTTCAACTTTTGTCTTATAAATTTTATTAACATTTTTCAATTCTATTATTTTATTCATATTTTAACGCCTCCACAGGTTTTAATCTGGCCGCTCTGGCTGCCGGAAAAATTGTTGATAGAAATACAACTACAAATGTTACTCCATAAATAATTAAAAGTTCCTTTTGAGAAATATACAATGGCAATTCTTCTAAATAATAGGTTCCACCTTTCATATATTCCTTAAATAAAATTTTTAGTCCTATCAATACAAGTGGCGACAATCCGCTTGCCATAATCATTCCAAAAACTCCGATTATTAGCCCTTCTATTGTAAAAATTCTACGAATATTTTTATTTGTATATCCAATTGATTTTAAAATACCAATATCTTTTATTTTTTCCCGGACAATCATATTTAAAATTACCGATACAGCAAAACTTGCTATAACAAGAAGCAGACTTAAAATCGCAATTAATACAAATTTTTCAAACTGTACTGCCTTCAGAAGATTATGATTCAAGGTCTTCCAGCTTATTACCGTGTATTCCTTCTGATTCATTACGGTTATTACTTCTTTCAATACTTCTTCAACTTTTTGAGGACTTTCAACTTTAATGTCCATTTCAGTAACAGCTTCGCCTTGTTCTGCCAATATCTGCATTGCGCGCAATGGAACGACCGCAACATTTGAATCATATTCTAAAAAGCCTGTTTTAAAGATTCCTCTCACGGTAAGTTTTATTTCCTTGTTTTCAGCTGAGATTAAGCTTACTTGCTGACCAACCTTAACACGCAGTTCACCTGCCATCTCCTCGCCAATTAAAACTGAGTCCAGCTCCGAAATATTGTCACTTCCGCTGACCATTTTAAGTTTCAGTCCGTTCTTGACATTCTCTGGGCTGATTCCATCTGCCAGCACTCCTTTTGCGTAGCCTTCAAATTTTATTATTGACTGGCTGTTTATCTGTGGAATTACAGCCTTAACTCCTTTTATTTTCTTCAGTTTTTCCGCAGTTTCCTCATATCCTTCAAAAAAGGGATTCTGCTTATTTTTTATTAAAATATGCGGACTCATCGTGAGCAGTGAATTTATCATATTTTTTTCCAGTCCATTGGAAACTGTTAGCGAAACAATGAATACTGTTACTGCAATCGCCACTCCAAGCACTGAAAATATACTTTGAAATTTTCTTTCAACAACATGCCGAAATGCTATAAAAAATTCTACCATGTTTCCTTTTTTTCTTCCTTTCTCTCTAAATATTGCTATCTTATATCACTTGACATTTCATGTGAAATATTATAGTTTTCCATCAATGCCGTTTTTTGTGCATTAACCTTGGCAACATCCAGTACAATTTCATTGCCATCCTCGTCTTCAAAAACAATAAATTCCTTATTTATGCTTCTTACTTTCTTTACAAAATCATTAAAATCTTTATACTTTTCTCCGTTAACTTTAGTAATAATCCTATTTTCAAGCTCAGAATACCCAAGGTTTACATCAAACGGAAGAACTCTTACAAGAATTACCAGCCCATTGTAATCCTTAAACAGGTCTTCCCTGTCATATATTGCTGAAAGTGTACTGGTCGGATGTTCCTCCGTAAACGACGTAATGTAGTTTGTCGTAAGAGGCTCGAAAATCAGTCCACCGTAAACATAGTAGGAGGGCGCTTCCTGAAGTTTTGTGCTTTTTACAACACTGAATTTTATATCAGCCTTTTTTAATGTAACCTGTCCTTTTTGAACTTTTTTGTCTCTTACAATTTCATAACTTAGCGTCTGTCCATATTTTTTTTCCTGATTTATAAAATTGAAGTCTGTTTTCTCATTTTTTCGGAATTCCACAGTTCCATCTGACTCAATGTCCCGCCCATCCAGTTTCAGAAGTACATCGTTTCTTTGAAGCACGCCATTAAATGGGGAATTTGGAAAGATTTTTTTTATAAAGACACCTTTTGAATCATTTTTTAATCCGAGCATTTGCCGCTGAGAGGCGCTCTCAAGCTTTGCCCATTGTAATCCCAGTTTCGGAGGGCCGTCATAATTTCCGTCTTTTATATCATCCAAAAAATTTTCAAGTATGTTTACAGGAATGAAATATCCTATATTATCTGCCTGAGTAAGCCCTGCAAATGCCACACCTACGACTTTTCCTCCGCTCAGTACCGGTCCTCCGCTATTTCCACTGTTAATTGCCGCATCAGTCTGTCCGATAAGAAACTTTTCATTTGTCAAAGTGTAGCTGTTATGCTCCATTCTTGATACAATCCCTCTCGTTGTGCTAAGCTTGTCGCCACCCAAAGGATAACCGTAAACTGTAAGGCTATCCTGTATATTCGGCAATTTCCCAAGTTTCAAGGCTGCTGTTCCGTTAAAGAACGACTTATCCTCAACATCAATTAACGCCAGATCGTATTCTTCTGAGACAAATTTTACATTTGCCTTATATTTTTTTGAATCGCCTTCCTTTCTTACCTGCAGAAATTTTTCATTCAGCACTGCATGAGCATTTGTAATGATTCTGTTGCCATCTATAATGAATCCTGTTGCAGTCGAGCTGAAATCTTGCCCATTCTGCCAGGGGGACATGTAATTATGCATCTGGTGCGCAGTGTAGACTTTTACAAGGGCTTTTTTTACTGAACTGTCGTTAGCAAACACAACGTTGCACAAAAATATACTTATTATTAAAATTAAATTTCTTATTTTCATTTTTAAACCTTTCTTTGGATACTTAATCAGATTAAATATCCAGTTTCTCTCCAATCTGATTCTGTATTAACTTTAAAAACAGAACCTCGTTGCTTATATTCATTCTCATCTGTATCCGTTTCTTATCTGCCGTTATTATCTCCAGAAACTTGTCAGCCTTTCCTGCACCCACTTTAATTACTTTAAGCGTTGCGCTTTCAATGTCTTTCATTTTGATACGGACTTTCTTCATAATTATTTCGTCATTTTCAATCACGATTTTAAATCCAAAAAGAAGTGCTGATGCTATAACGACATAAGCAAAAATAATCACAATAAATGCTATTCTTATCGCAGTCAGCTTCTCAGTTCCTATAATTCCCTTATACAGAGAATATGCCGCAATAGATGCTATTATTATAAAAAAAATAGATGATGAAATCATATATCTTAAGCTTGCTCTGAAAATATACCTATTTTTCTCATCTTCTATTTTTAAGTTTTCAATTTTATCCTTTAAATTTTCTGTATTATTTAAATTGTTCATAATATAACCTACCTATAAAATATCTATGAAACTCATATTAATCAACTATTTTATAAATAACCTCTCCTTTTCTCTTTAAATTCAAGTTATTTCTCGCAAACTTTTCGTTCTTATCCTTATTATTGACTCCCGCGTTTTCCTTTTCCTGCTCCAATTTGCTTTTTCTTTCCTTCAGTTCCTTTATCTGCTGATTAGTCTGTGACAGGCTTATCTGCATATCCTTTTTTCCCATGAACACGTTAACGCTCTGAAGTACAAAATGCACTACCAGGCTAAAGAATATTATGTTTCCAATTAGACGAAGCTTTTTCATTTTCTATATATTTTCCTTTCCTAAATTATCCAAATATTTTATAATTATTTTCTCTTATTCTTGTTATTATGTATCTTCTCAATTTCCTTTACAAAGCTGTCCAGACTGTCAAATTTTTTGTAAACTGATGCAAATCTGACATAGGCAATCTCATCTAGATCTATCAAATATGAAAGTATTTTATCACCCAGCTCGCTGGACTTTATTTCTCCAGAATAGGTTGTAAGTATTTCCCGCTCAATCTTATCCAAAGTTTCCTCTATTTTCTCCTTATCAATTTGACGCTTTTCAAACGCCCTGATAATTCCGTTATAGACTTTTTCACGAGAATAAGGCTGTTTTTCCCCATTTTTTTTTATTACTGTCAACGACAGTTCTGCAACTTTTTCATGCGTTGTAAACCTTTTTCCGCATTTTTCACATTCACGCCGTCTTTTTATTGAGTTTCTTTCAAAATATGCACGGCTATCAACGACTTTTGTATTTTCATAGCCACAAAATGGACATCTCATAAGTTTCCCCCTATCTATATTTGTTTGACTTGATTTCAGGGTTTGTTAATTATGTAATCCAAGCTGGACAGACAAATATCATCAGTTAGTTTCTTCTGCCCTTATAATTTTTATAATTTCTTCATTTGAATCAGCTTTCAGCAAATTATCAACAAATTTTTCATCCCTGATTAGCCTTGAAATCCTTGCAAGCACTTTGAGATATTCCTGAGTTTTCTTTTCAGGACATAAAAACATGAAAAATATATTCACGTCTTCACCATCCATTGAATTATATGGCACGCCATTTTTAGAAATCCCAAAAGTTATTATCAGCTCATCTACCGCTTTAGTCTTTGCATGAGGCAAAGCAATTCTTCTGCCAATTCCTGTCGAACCCATTTCCTCCCTTGCAAAAATATCGCTCAGTCCCTGTTCTTCATCCTTAATTAATCCTGCACTTTTCAAATTATTATACAGCTCTTTAATTACTGCATTCTTATTTTTCGATTCTAAATTTAAATCTATCGTGTCTATTTTGATATAATCAGCAATATTTTTATCTTCCATAAAATTCCTCCATAATAAATTTATTTATTTTTAGCTCAACCTGTAAATTTCTGTTTATAAAATTTTCAAAAATTAGAACCATTTTTCTTAAAAAATCAATATATTTTTCAAATTTTTCCTGAGTCTCAAGCATATTTGAATTTTTTTTTGAAATTTGCAGGATTTCCTTATATTTTTTTATATTTTCATTTTTTTCTTTTTTCAATATTAAGCTTATTTCATCAATGTCATAAATACCCTGTTCTATCATTATCCTTCTCAAGAATGATAATACAACATAATATTTATAACCTTTTTTCAAACATGGAAGAATATCAATAAAGGCTAATATTTCCACCAGCTTATCAAAAAAATCCCCATTTTCATTTGTCATATAATAAATTTTATCTATGCTATCCAGCACATATAATGATATTTCCAGCTTATTGATGTTTTTTATGATACTATTAAAATTTTTTATAATTTCGACTTCTTTTATGACATAATAATTATTTTTCTGTGAAAGTGTTATTTCAACTTCATTCAGCGGATTTAACGAAACAACATTTCTTTTATTGGATTTTCGGATTCCATAAGCAGTTGCCATGATTTTACCGTAATCCTTGCTGAAAAGTGTAACTTGTAAATCCGCTTCCTTCATTTCTTTTTTCTTTAAAACAATGCAATTTGTCTTTATTATTTTCATAATTTTACAATTTATCCACGCTGAATTATCTGAAATTCGATAATTTGTAAATTATTTGGGAACTCCCATCCTTCACAGAAATTTTTGATGGATAGCTGTATCCGTTAGATGTCTTATAGTCACTGAAGTTTACTGTATTACCGCTGCTCTTTATGGATGTCAGCCAATTATTTGAAAATGTAAATGTATCTCCATTTTTTGTTTGTGTTTGCTTAGACTTTATGCCTCTTAGCTTATTGAACACTGCTAAAATGTTTGCTTCACTTTTTTCAACTTTTTGTGTTACAGTCTGCTTTAAGCTTGGATAATAGATAGTCTTCTTACTTCCGCTGAAAGTATAGACTTCTCCTTTATTTACACTTGGCGCAGTAATCTGAAGCTTCATTGTGCCTGAATTATACGTCATAACGTAGCTTTTACTTCTTCTTTTGCCATTAAATGTAGCGTCTTCTGTCACATTTACCGTAAAATTGCTTTTTTCCCAGAAATCCTTTGAAAAGGAAAAAACTGATACCAATAAAAATAATAGAATAACTTTTTTTGTTAATGTCAATTGCTTTAACATAACTAAACTCACCTCTTTTTTTAATTTGTCAAACGGCACTGTTTATGTGATGAATGCCATTTTGTTATATATTAATACATATTTCTTTAATTTGTTTGTGAATTTTCTTTATTTTGCTGTTCTTCCTGAGCTTTTAAATCTTTTTGTATCTGTGTATTTATTGAATCATTAATACTCCATTTATAGACTAGGACACTTTGAATATCAAATATGTTCACATTAGGCTTAAACCTTACTTCCTTCATTTTATTGAATGCGTTCAGTTCTGTCACTTTAAAAGTTCCCACTCTAAGTCCTCTTGGTAATATATCACTTACTCCTGAAGTTTCTATATTAAATATTGTATCTTTATTAACGCTAGTTTCGTTATAATTCTGGATTGAATATGTTCCGTTGCCGTTTCCACGCAGAATTTGAAGACTTCCGTTATTTACAACTACGCTCAGTTTAGAAGTTTTGCTTGTAAGCAAGGTAACTTCAGAATATTCCTCACTGACTTTAGAAATCTTTCCTATAAGATAGCCATCGTACATTACAGGCAGATTTATTTTTATTCCCTGTGCAGATCCTTTATTTATATACATTTTTTCTGACGAGTTTCCATTTTCCACAAGAGCCACATCTGCCGCTATAAACTCAGCCTGAGTTTTCTGACGCATGTCAAGCATTTTACGTAAGTTCTCATTTTCCTGTTTCACATATGCAAGCTCCATATTCTGGACTTTATTTTTCTGCAGCTCGAAATCCCTTGTTTTATTATTTTCAATGTAATCATCAATATAACTGATGTCATTAACCCTGGATCTCAGCTTTAACACCTGTGTATAAAGCATGCTCTTTACTTTTACCAGCCTGAAATTTACCGACTGTGTTATACCATCCATAAAGGTAAATGAACTCGTAATCCTATTTTTAAATGCAAATAAAACTATTATTATAATTATTATTATTAAGATTGTCCTACCTGTGCTTTTTTTCTCATAAAAATTATCCAAACTCATTATTACATAATCCTCTCGCTTTTATAGTAAAATCTTTTAAAACTGGTTTCTTCACTCCAATTTTAAAAAGGTCATTATATTTCAAAAGTTATTAGATATAAAATCAGCATTAAAACTTTTTAACATTGATATAATAACATATAACATACATTATATCAAGTTTTTTATAATTAATTTTTTTATGATGGAAACATTCCCCCTGTATCTTAACCACAGCAAAAAATTCAGACATAAAAAGAGACATTTCATGCATAATGACAAAATGTCCCTTCAAAAGTTTTCAAATATTATTCCTGACCTACTATTTTTATGTAACGTTGATTCAGCTGAGCCTTTCTATGCGGATTATAGTGTAAATACAGCTTTACGCTTTCAACTGACCCTAAATCTGTTTTAATAAATTTTTCAGGATTTTCATTTCCCCAGTAGACAAATTCTGGCTTGTTGGCGGCTTTTCTTGCTTGTTCCTCTTTTTCCCTGTCCTCCTGCAGACGAGCCTCTCTTCTGTATTTTTCGACGATTTGCTGTCTAGTCAAAGGATTTGCCGTGGCGCTTGTCGTAACTTTGCCTGCCTGAACATCTGGAAGAATTTGAAATTTATTAGCCGATATATCTTCGGGCTTAACTTTTATTTTTTTAGGACTGAACTGGTCTGATTCTGCTTGTTTTCTGTATTTGTCAAGAATTGCCTGCTTTTCCTCTGAAAGTCTGGCAAAAGATATTGCTGATATTATTGTTACTGCGATTAAGATAATTTTCTTCATTTTTTTTTGTCCTTTCTGTATTATAATTTTTTTTAAAATTTACCTTAGATTAAAATTTCAATTGCATTATACCAGTATTTGTTAAAAACTTCAAGAGAAAAATAAACATTTCATAATTATTGATATTTCATTTTTTTTATAGTACAATATGTGTAGTTATACTTAAATTTTTTACACATATTGGTTCTCACACCATATTTTTAAGTATAATCCGAGATTCCTTCAAAAAATATTTTATAGAAAGGGCGGAATTTTATGAAAATTAAGGAAATAGGAGAAAAAATTAAAATTGGAATAGATAAAATTGGTTTTGCAATCCCAAAATACTTTTTAGATATACGGGATTTAGCTCTCGGAAGAAATGAGAATGAAAATAAGTTTGTGAAGGGGCTTATGCAAAGTGAGATGAGCATTGCACCTGTAACGGAGGATATTGTGTCGCTTGGGGCAAGTGCGGCTGAACAGATTTTAGACGAAGAAGATAAAAAAAATATTGAGATGGTTATTGTCGGAACAGAATCTGGAATTGACCAAAGCAAGGCTTCTGCCGTTTTTATTCATCATCTGCTGGACATTCAGCCATTTGCACGATGTATCGAGATTAAGGAAGCCTGCTATGGGGCAACCGCCGCATTGACCTTTGCAAAAAATTATATTGAAAAAAATGAAAATGCCTCTGTTTTAGTAATTGCTTCAGATATTGCAAAATACGGAATTGACACTCCTGGAGAGTCTACACAGGGGGCAGGAAGTATCGCAATGCTAATAAAAAAAGACCCAAAAATTGCCGTCATAAATGATGAAAATGTATGCCAAACCCGTGATATTATGGATTTCTGGCGTCCCAACTATTCAGATTTCCCAATAGTAGACGGACATTTTTCAACAAAGCAGTATCTTGACTGCCTTGTAACGACATTTGATGAATACAAAAAAAGATATAATCAAGATTTATCCGATTTTGTTGCTTTCTGTTTTCATCTACCATTTCCAAAACTTGGATTAAAAGCGATTAATTCACTTTTGGAGAAAAACATGGAAAAAGAAACAAAAAATAAATTTCTGGAAAAATTTCATACTTCAATAATTTATGGAAAACGAGTTGGAAATATCTACACAGGCTCTCTTTATCTAAGTTTGCTTTCATTACTTGAAAACTGCGATAGCTTGAAAGCCGGCGACAAGATTGGAATGTATAGTTATGGAAGCGGTGCTGTTTGTGAATTTTTTAATCTAACCCTTGCAGAAGGCTTTAAAAATCATCTAAGGCATGATAGATTAAATGATTTTGACAATAGAAAGCAATTGTCAATAAATGAATATGAAAATTTATTTTTTGAAAAAATAATTTTAGATAATGAAGGAAATTGCGATTTTTCAAACAGAAAACTTATTCAGGAAAGTGATAATGCGTTTATATTGGAAAAAGTGGAAAATCATAAAAGGATTTACAAAAAAAATAAAATAAATTTCTGAAAGGAGCTAATTAATATGAATTTAGAAGAACAGCGGCAGTTTATTTTATCTGGAAAAGTTTACAATGATTTAACTCCAGAGCTCGTAAAGGCTAGAGAAAATACTGTTTTTTTAACAAATAAATATAACGAAAGTTTTGGAAAACCGTCATCAGAAAGAGAAGCAATCCTAAAAAATCTTTTAAAATCAATTGGTAAAAATGTGCATTTTGAACCAACATTCCGATGTGAATTTGGATTTAATATTTCAATAGGAAATAACTTTTATGCAAATTTTGACTGTGTAATGCTAGACGGTGGCGGAATTGAAATTGGAAATAATGTTCTTTTTGGTCCAAGAGTAGGAATTTATACTTCCAATCACAGCATTGATGCAGAAGAAAGAATAAATGGGGGATGTTATGCCAAGCCTGTAAAAATTGGGAATAATGTCTGGATTGGTGCGGGAGTCCACATTAATCAAGGAGTTACAATTGGAAACAACACTATTATTGGCTCTGGAAGCGTAGTTACAAAAGATATTCCAGATAATGTAATTGCTGCAGGAGTGCCGTGCAAAGTTATCAGAAAAATAACAGAAAAAGATAAAACTGGCTATAAACCTTAAAGATTTAAACTATATTTTCACTCAAGCATCAGAATTTGACAATTTTTTAAGTGCTTGAGTTTTATTATAAACTCAAAACGGAAGGAACTGATTTTAAATATGAAAAAGGAAAATCAAAAAAAATTAAGCTGGCTTGGATTTCAAAAAAAAGAACGGACTGAGCGAATACAGATGTTAAAAAATAATGGCTTTTTAACTGAAGAATTTGAACAACTTCTGAAAAAAAATGAGAACTTGCCACTAGAAACTGCAAATCAAATGGCTGAAAATGGAATTGGAACATTTGCCTTGCCATTCAGCGTTGCTCCAAACTTTGTTATTGATGAAAAAGATTATGCTGTGCCAATGGTTACGGAAGAACCGTCTGTTGTAGCAGGGTGCAGTTACGCAGCTAAAATTATTGCAAAATCTGGCGGTTTCACAACAAAAATTTTAGACAGGAAAATGATTGGGCAAGTTGCATTGTATGATATTTTAGACTTTGAAAATGCTATTTCGATGATTTTGGAAAATAAAAATGAAATTTTAAAAATTGCGAATGATGCCCATCCTTCGATTGTGGCACGTGGCGGCGGTGCGATTAACATTGAAGCGAAGAATATTGATGAATTTCTGATTGTTTATCTGATTGCCGATGTGAAGGAGGCAATGGGAGCAAATATTTTGAATACAATGCTTGAGGCAATAAAAATGCCGCTTGAAAATATTACAAACGGAAAAAGCCTAATGGCAATTTTATCAAATTATGCAACCGAATCTCTAGTAAAAGCCGAATGTGAAGTAAATGTAAAACTTCTTAGCAGCTCAATGGAAACATCTATTGAAACTGCAAAAAAAATAGAACTTGCAAGCAAATTTGCAAAACTTGATATTTATCGTGCCACAACTCATAATAAAGGAATTTTCAACGGAATTGACGCTGTAGTAATCGCTACTGGAAACGACTGGCGTGCAATTGAAGCTGGAGGAAATGCTTTTGCTGTGAAAAATGGCAAATATGAAGGGCTTACAACTTGGACTTTTGATGAAAGCACAAATAAATTAAAGGGGGAACTTATCCTTCCAATGCCAATTGCAAGTGTAGGTGGCTCAATAGGACTAAATCCAAGCGTAAAAGCTGCATTTAATATTTTAGGAAATCCTGACGCAAGGACACTGGCAAGTATTATTACATCAGTAGGACTCGCTCAGAACTTTGCTGCGGTAAAAGCGCTTGTTACAACTGGAATACAGCACGGACACATGAAGCTACAGGCTCGTTCGTTAGCACTTTTTGCTGGTGCAAAAGGCAAGGAAATTGATATTGCCGTAGAAAGGCTTTTGGAAAGTGGAAAAAGTATTAATTTGGAAAATGTGAAGGCAATTTTGGAAAAAATAAAAATCAAAAAATAATATAGCAGAAAAAAAAGAGGTAGTTCATAGTGGCTACCCCTTATTTTATTACATTTTATTAAATTTACATCATTCCTGGCATTCCCATTCCACCCGGCATTCCACCAGCTGGTGATTCTTCCTTTTCATTTCCAACAGCAACTTCAGTTGTTAATAATACTGATGATACTGATACTGCATTTTGAATTGCAGAACGAGTTACTTTGGCAGGATCTATGATTCCAGCTTTTACCATATCTACATATTCTTCTTTTGCAGCGTCAAATCCTGTTCCATTTTCAGAATTTTTTACTTTTTCAATTACGACACCTGCATCAATTCCAGCATTGATAACAATTTGTCTAAGTGGTGCAGATAATGCTTTTTTCACAATTTCTACTCCAAGCCCTTCTTCACCTTCCAATTTAAAGTCTTCAATTGCTTTTGCAATTTGAATCAAGATTGTTCCTCCTCCAGGCACAATTCCCTCTTCTACAGCTGCTTTTGTTGCATTTAAAGCATCTTCAATTCTCAATTTTCTTTCTTTCATTTCAGTTTCAGTTGCAGCTCCAACTTTTATTACAGCTACTCCACCTGATAATTTAGCAAGTCTTTCCTGTAATTTTTCTCTGTCATAATCAGAAGTTGTCTCAGCAATTGAATTTTTTATTTGTCCAATTCTTGCTTGAATTGCATCTTTTTCTCCAAGCCCATCTACGATAACTGTGTTATCTTTAGTAATTCTAACTTTTTTAGCTTGTCCCAAGAAATTAATATCAGCAGTTTCAAGTTTAATTCCTTTTTCTTCAGAAATAACTTCTCCACCTGTTAGAATTGCAATATCCTGTAACATAGCCTTTCTTCTGTCCCCAAATGCTGGAGCTTTTACAGCGGCAATATTTAATGTTCCACGAAGTTTATTTACAACAAGAG
>ERZ773043.1115-NODE-1115-length-15489-cov-4.047363_pt1 | contig 15489 bp, 15 predicted proteins | sample MGYA00580636_ERZ773043 | MGnify/ENA primary metagenome ERZ773043 (study PRJEB29015, sample SAMEA2737992) | human oral metagenome | biome: human oral; feature: human-associated habitat; material: dental | place: China | collected 2065 ... | reverse complement strand
CCTTCATGCGCCACGGCCTGATGATCACGCCGCGCGGTTATGCCAACAAGTACGATGTGACGGGCGACAACGGGCTGAAAGGGGGCGAGCGCTCGGGCCGCTCACTGTCCACCGGGCTGGATGGCTGGCTGCATGCGCTGCATGCGGCACACACCGCCGGGGAAACCGTGGAGGCGTTGGCGGAACAATACCGTTTGCCAGCTGACTATATCCGGCAGAAACTGTCTGAGCCGCTGCCGCAACCCGAGGTCTCGAAATCGCGTCGCAAGCCGCCCGCCCAGGAAGGAGGCGAGGGCTGAGGGCGCATCGCTGAAGCCTGCACGCCATGATCGAGATTGCTGCCTGGGCACCTGCCGCCGTGCCGCTGCTGGCCTTCGGGCTGGATGTGGTCTTTGGGGAGCCGCCCGTTCGACTGCATCCGGTGGTGTGGATGGGGCAGTACCTGCAATGGGCGGGTGAGCGGATTGCGCCGTCCGTAGCCGTGGATGCGCCACCTCTGTCGGTGGCCAGGCATGCGAATGCGTCCCGAATGGACCTGTCCGGAAGAGAGCAGATCCGTCTGTCGGAAACGGGCAGTGTCACCACCGTTCAGGATGCCCGTCGCCAGTTCCGGCTGGGGGCGTTGGCCTGGCTGCTGGGCGCCGCCGTGGCCACGTCGCTGGCCTGGGGCGTGCAATGGGCGCTGGGGCAGTTGCCCGTCTGGCTGGCCGTGCTGCTGCTGGCGCTGTGCCTGAAACCGCTGTTTGCCTGGACCCTGTTGTATGACCTGGTGGCCCAGGTGGAAACGGCGCTGGGGCAGGGGCTGCAGGCAGGGCGGGAGCAGCTGGCGCATCTGGTCAGCCGGGATGTGCAGCGGCTCGATGAAGCCGGCGTGCGTGAATCCGCGATCGAGACGCTGGCCGAGAACCTGAGTGATTCGGTGGTGGCGCCACTTCTGTGGTTTGCGCTGCTGGGCCTGCCCGGAGCTGCGCTCTATCGCTTTGCCAACACGGCCGATGCGATGTGGGGGTATCCCGGCATGCATGGTGGCCGTCACTGGCAATGGGCTGGCAAATGGGCAGCGCACGCCGACGATGTGCTCAACTGGTTGCCTGCCCGGCTCACGGCCGGGCTGCTGATGCTGGGCGCTCACCGAACACTCTGGCGGGCGCTTCCGGCGCAGGCAGCGCTGACGCCATCACCCAACGGGGGCTGGCCCATGGGGGCCATGGCGCTGCGCCTGGGGGTCGGACTGGGCAAGCCGGGTGTCTATCGGCTCAATGCACAGGCGCCGGCGCCGCAGACCGTCCACACCTGGCAAGCCCTGCGCCGGGCCCGCTTCGCCGCATGGCTGGCGGTGGTGCTGTGCGCGGGGGGGGCGGTTCTGTCCGGCCCTTTGGGATGATGGTTTTCTTCCGAAGCAATCACGTGCTTCGCAGCTGATTTCCGGCGCTCTTTCGGCCCGGAGACCTGATGGATGGCACCCGCCGCAGGGGCGGCATCGGTGAGGCGTACCGGGGATGCAGCGGCCTGCCACGTGCCGGACATGTGTCTGCCTGAATGTCAGAGTCCGGCGGCTGCTGTCGCAGACGCATCCGGCTCATTCAGGGCATAATCTTTTGCCATGGAGATTTGCGGCGCATACAACCACGGGGGACCTGACGCAGACGGCGTGCCGCTGCATGATTTCTCCACCAATGCCAACGCAGCCGGCCCATGTCCGGCTGTGCTGCACCGGCTGCAGTGCCTGGTGCCTGATTCCTATCCGGATCCGGCCTATGTGTCGCTGCGCACGCGGCTGGCCCGCTGGCATGACGTGACGCCTGCGCGTATCGTCATGGGGGCCAGTGCGAGCGAACTCATCATGCGACTCACGGCGGCGGTGCTGCCTGAGATGGCTTCCGTCTGGGGGCCGCGCCATGCCTATGGCGACTATCGCCGTGCCGCCGAGGCCTGGGGGCTGGCGGTTGATGCCTGGGAAGCCGAGGATCGTTGCCTTGTCTCTCAGGCCTTCGCCGCGGGCGCGCCAACCCGGCTGTCAGAACGGCAGGTGCGGCTTGTCTGGGTCACCTGGCCGGCCAGCCCGCAGGGTGACATGCCGCCCGCGCTGTCAGGTCTGGCCGGGGCACTGACCCCGAAGGATGTGGTGGTGCTGGACATGGCCTATGCGCCGCTGTGGCTGGATGGGGACGCTCACTCCGGAGCGCCCGATGGCGCTGGTGCCTTGCCCAAGGTGCTGGCTGCGCGCGCGTGTCGGCTCTTTTCACCGAACAAGGCACTGGGGCTGACGGGGGTGCGGGGCGCCTATCTGGTGCTGCCGGAGGTGCCGGGCTTGCCTGATCTTGCCGTGCGTCTGGCGCGGCTTGCATCGTCCTGGCCTCTTGGGGTGCATGGGCAGGCCATGCTGGAGGCCTGGATGGAGCCCGGTGTGCAGCAATGGCTGGCCGAGAGCCGCAAGACGCTGCAAGGCTGGAAGGCGATGCTGGAGGCCGGGCTGCTGCAGCGGGGCTGGCAGCTGATGCCCAGCGTGGCCAGCTTCTGCTGTGCCCGGCCACCGGTGCCGCCGACCAGGCTGTCGGGCTGGCTGGCAGAACTGAGAACGCAGGGGATCAAGCTGCGTGATGCCGGTTCTTTCGGGCTGCCCGGCTGGGTGCGGCTGGGGGTACGCACTCCGGCCAGCCAGCAGGCGCTGTGGCAGGCCCTGGACAGCACAACGAACCCGAGGGCCTCTTGAGACGATGAATACGACCGATCAGCCCTCGGGCTGGCGCCGCTGGTGGCTGGGAGTCCGTCCACCCACGCTGGGCCCGCCTCTGGCACGCCCTGTTGCAAGCCGACAAAGCCGCCGCCGCGCCGCTGATTGACGATGCCGCCGTGTTCGTCCACATGGACGCGACCCTCGACAAAACGCAGGAACTCGACGCCATCGGCAGCCTGATTCGGCTCAAAAAGCTGGACGTGGAAGAGCAGAGCGTGCGCCTTATCGGCACGACCGCCATCCTGCTCAACAAAATCCGCCTCACCGCCGTGGTGAACGGCGAAACCGTGACCAACCCATTTATTGTTACCGAAACCTGGGGGCAACAGGACACCGCTTGGCGACTGGCGGCGATGGCCTACACCCGCATCATTTACTGAGGATTGCCCCGTGCAGTTACGCACCATCCTGCTTTCCCTTGTTTTACTTACCACCACAGGAGCTACCATGGCCGCTAATTACAAAGCCAACCCCTTCACCCTCACCTACGACGGCGCCATCCGCGAAAACGTCAAGGGCCAGGTCAACCTGCACACCGTGCATTACCCAGCCAACGGCATCGAAGCGGCGGCGAACGTCTATACGCCCGCCAACTTTGACCCGGCAAAAAGCTACCCCGCCATCGTTGTTGCCCACCCCAACGGCGGCGTGAAAGAGCAGGTCGCGGGGCTATACGCACAAAAACTGGCGGAGGCAGGCTACGTCACCATCGCTTTTGACGCCGCCTATCAGGGCGCGAGTGGCGGCAAGCCGCGCTATATCGACAAACCACAGTTCCGCATCGAAGACATCCGCGCCGCTGCCGACTACATCAGTCAGTACCAGGGCGTGGACGCAAAGCGCCTCGGCGTGCTCGGCATCTGCGGCGGCGGGGGCTACACCATCAAGGCGGCGCAAAGCGACAAGCGCTTCAAGGCGGTGGCGACCGTGTCGATGTTCAACAGCGGCGATGCACGGCGCAACGGCTTCATGCGCTCACAAACCGACACCATTCAGGAGCGCCTGGCACAGGCCGCTGCCGCCCGCGCTCAGGAAGTGGCGGGCGGCGAAGTGCAGTATTCCCCTGCCTTTGCGGCAGGCATGAGCAAGGAAAAAGTCGCCGCACTGCCCTATGAAATGTACCGCGAGGGTTACGAGTATTACGCGCAGACGCACGCCCACCCGAACTCGCAGACCAACTACACCTTGAGCAGCCTGCAAGACCTGATGACCTTCGACGTCAACACCAATGTGGATTTGATTAACCAGCCGCTCTTGATGATTGCCGGCGACAAGGCCGACAGCCTCTACATGAGCGAAGAAGTCTTCAAAAACGCCAGCGGCACAGCCAACAAAGAACTCTTCCTCGTCAAAGGCGCAAGCCACATCCAGACCTACTGGCAACCGGAATACGTCAAAGAAATCAGCGCCAAGCTGAAGGACTTTTTCGGCAAGAACCTGTAAACAAACCTGTCGCTCTTGGCGGACGACAGGAAAGGAACACACATGAACAAATTACGCAGAAACCTCATAACAGCAGGCGGCATTGCAGCGTTGTCAGCAGCATTCGGCATCAACGCCGCTGCGGCAGACCGCCCCGCCCCGACAGGACACAAAACCATGAGCAAAACTTTGATTGTTTACTACTCCCACACCGGCACGGTGCACAGCATCGCCCAACGGCTGGCCAAAATGACCGGCGCCGACACCTACGAAATCAAGCCGAAAACCATCTACGACCGCGATATGTGGGCAGCGTGGGACGTGGCGAAAGCCGAGCAGGAACAAGGCATCCTGCCGCCACTTATCACGAAAATACCGAATATCGACCGTTACCAGCAGGTGATTCTGGGCATTCCGGTGTGGGGGCGCACCATCGCCAACCCGATGCAGACCCTGCTGTCGCAGTTGGATTTCCAAGGCAAAAACGTCTATGTGTTCTGGACCTTTTACGACCACGACGAAAAAATGCGCGACGCCTTGGCGCAGCAAATCCGCAACGGCCATTTCACAAGCGGTTTGCCGCTGACCATGAATGTCGTCCATGCCCCGGGGCAGTTGGAGGGCGTCTTGCAAAAATGGCTGATGGAAACAGGGCTCGCCGCCCCCTGACACGTTCACCAGGCTGCCTGAAACAGCGACGTGCTGGAAAAATCGCTTGGCCCGCCACTGTTGCCACGCACTACCCGCCGCTTCCACCCTTTACCCATGACAGGAGCACTTATGAGAAAGCACCTACTTACCCTCGCCATCACCCTGGCCCTGCCTGCTTTTGCCCACGCCGACGCCATACAGGCCGGCAACGGCATCGCCGTCGTGCAAACCCAAAGCGGCACGGTGCAAGGCTATATCCACCGCGACATCCTGACCTACAAGGGCATTCCGTATGCCACTGCTGCCCGCTTCATGCCGCCGCAAAAAGTGGCGAACTGGCAGGGCGAAAAACTGGCCCTGACCTATGGCGACGTTTGCCCGCAGGTGCCGATGGGCGGGCGCTCTTTCTTCTTTGCCGGCCCCGAAATGCCGGAAAGCGAACAATGCCTGAACCTGAACATTTGGGCGCCGAAGAAAAACGACGGCGACAAACGGGCGGTCATGGTGTGGATTCACGGCGGCGGTTTCCAATCAGGCGCATCCAACGACTTGCACAGCTATGACGGCGAAAACCTGGCGCGCACAGGCGATGTGGTCGTGGTATCGGTCAATCACCGCCTGAACGCGATGGGCTATCTGGATTTATCCGCATACGGCGGGCCATACAAAGATTCCACCAACGTGGGCATGCAAGACCTGGTGGCGGCACTGGAATGGGTAAAAGCCAATATCGACCAATTCGGCGGCGACCCGAATAACGTCACCATCTTCGGCGAATCGGGCGGCGGAGCGAAAGTCTTGACCCTGATGGCCATGCCAAGTGCCAAGGGCCTGTTCCATAAAGCGGTGGTGCAAAGCGGTGCGGTGGAAAAAATAGGGATGACCCTGACCCCGCAAAAAACGTCGCAGCGCGTAACCGAGCTGACGCTGAAAAACCTGGGCGTGGACAAAAACAGTCTCGCCAAACTGAACGGTTTTACCCCAAATCAAATCAACGATGCGGCCAACAAAGCCCTGAAACAAACCGCCGAAGAACAAAAAATCACGCCGGTACGCGGCACGGGGGGCTACGGACTTTCCTGGGCGCCGAGCCTGGACGGGCGCTTGATTCCGCAAGAACCGGTAGGCGAAAAATATCCCGATATCGCCAAAGACATACCGCTGCTCATCGGCTCCAACTTTGCCGAATGGGAAAGCTTCCCGCTGCAACTGGATCTGGCAAACGCACAAAAAAGCAACCGCTTCACCTGGAGTGAGGCCGAAGTCAACAAGCGTTTGCAAAGCAAATATGGCAAGCAGACCGAAGCCGTCGTAAATGCCTTTCAAGCGGCTTACCCCAACCGCTTGAAGGCGGACGCCCTCTATGTGGATAGCTTCCTGCGTGCCCCTGCATTAAAAACCGCCCGCATCAAAGCCGAACAGCTCGGCGCCCCGGTATACAACTACCTGTTTGCGTGGGATACCCCGGTGTTCAATGGCGTGCCGATGAGTTACCACACCTCTGAAATCGCGTTTGTGTTCAACAACATCCAAAAAATGGCACAAGCCACCGGTGGCGGCCAAGCAGCGCAGGCGCTTGCCGACAAAATGAGCCGTGCGTGGACGAACTTTGCCAAAACCGGCAACCCCAACGGTGAAGGCCTGCCGCAATGGGACGCCTACACACCCGAAAACGGCAAAACGATGATTTTCGACAACCAGCCGGAAGTCAAAGCCCATCACGACGAGAAATTGCAGCGTTTACTCGCCCCGAACCTGAATTTCTAAGCAAGGAAAAACCATGAAGCCCAAAACCGCCCTCCTCACCGCCATCGGCCTTGCCGGTGGACTCGCCCAGGCGCACAGCCTCGACTTCGCCGCCGACAAATACACGGCGAAAACCGCCGAGGTGAACGGCGCCACCATCGCCTACCGCGCCTACGAAGGCATCCCCTACGTCAGCAAGCCCGTTGAGCCCGACTACCAGCAAATCAACATCTACATCCCGGAAGCCTACTACAGCGACGGCAGCATCAACGGCTACACCGCCGCGACCGCGCCCATCTTCCTGCCGAACCAAATCGGCGGCTACATGCCCGCCAAACCGGGCGTGCCCGGCGAACGGCGCCACGGCGACCAACAAGGCGCGGACACGATGCAAACCGCGCTTGCCAAAGGCTACATCGTCGCCTCGCCCGGCGCGCGCGGCCGCACCAGCCCGACCGGCAAAGCGCCCGCTGCCATCTACGACCTCAAGGCGGCGGTGCGCTACCTGCGCCACAACGACGCCGCCATGCCGGGCGACGCGGAAAAAATCATCAGCAACGGCACCAGCGCTGGCGGCGCACTTTCCATTCTGCTCGGCGCGAGTATTACCGACGGCGATGACCGCAAACTGTTTGTTGAAATCATGGGCGCGGCGGACGCACGCGACGACATCTACGCCGTCTCCGCCTACTGCCCCATCAGCATTCTGGAGCATGCCGACGCCGCCTACGAATGGGAATTCAACGGCGTCCATGACTACGAAAAAATGGACATCACCATGCTCGACTACAAAGTAGAGCGCAAACTGGTGAAAGGCACGCTGGACGCCGCCGAGCAGCGCGTCTCGGACGAACTCAAAGCACAGTTCCCCGCGTATGTGAACAGCCTCGGTCTCAAAAACGCGCAGGGCGAGGCGCTCGCGCTCAACGCCGACGGCAGCGGCAGCTTCCGCGATTACGTCGCCGCATTCGTCGCAGCCGCCGCCAACGCCGAACTACAAAAAGGCGCTGACCCCGCCGCGCTGCAAGCCGAAAACCCGTGGCTCACCATCGACGGCAAGCGCGTCAAAAACGTGGACTTCGCCGCCTACGCCAAAGCGATGGGGCGGCAAAAAACCCCGCCCGCCTTCGACGCGCTTGACCTCTCCAGCGGCGAAAACCAGCTCTTTGGCGACGAACACCAGGACACGCGCCACTTCACCGCCTACAGCGCAGCAAACAGCGCGGTCAAAGGCGCGGGCAGCGCCGGCAGGGCGGCGGTGAAAACAATGAACCCGCTCTACTACATCAGCGAAAAAACCGTGCCGCAACACTGGCGCATCCGCGTCGGCACCAAAGACCGCGACACCTCGCACGCCATCGCCGCCATCCTCGCCGCCAAACTGCAAAACAGCGGCAAAAACGTCGATATGGCGATGCCGTGGGGCGTACCGCACAGCGGCGACTACGACCTCGACGAACTGTTCGCCTGGATGGATGGTATAGTCAAAGGCAAATAAACCTTCCGCCTCTATTTGTCGCGCTCCATGCGCCGTGCGCCTTCAAGAAAGCGTGCTTTAGCAGGAGAGAAATCACCCAAAAAGTTTAATATCACAGCAAAATCACCTAACTGGAACAGCTCGCGTAGCGAGAGAGGGGCTCGTTCGTCGAATTGTCAACACCGCCTACAGGACTGCTTTTCTTTAACCCAAACCGAGAGGTAAACATGAAGACCCAACTACTGACCGCACTGGTTACCCTTTCACTCCTCACCGCCTGCGGCGGCGGTGGCGGCGATGACAGCCCGCAAACAGACAAACCGCAAAGCAATAACGGCAAAGTGCCGACGGGGAAATACTTTTTACCAGAGACGGACTGGGATAAAGGCTATGAAGCCTTCCGCGAATTTAGCTGGCAACGTAACGGACAAACCTTTGCCACTTCTGAAGTCAACAAAGGACATACCATAGACTCTGTGAAACTTCCGGCAGGATTTTCCGAATTTCCGGCGCAACTCACCATTACCCGCAGCAACGGCCAGCAAATAACAGAAAACGTCAATGTCCGCTCCTATAACGGCTTCCATGCTGGCGTATTCACCACCTCAGGAATCCGCACACAACTGCCAAACGATAACAACAACGAGTTCAATCAAATTTTCATCCGCCCGACGACGCAATTACCCAGCGCAGGCAAGGCAACTTATGCCGGCCGGGCGTTTGACCAGAATCCGGTCAACGATGCGAGCTTTACATACACCATCAACTTTGGCACACGCCGCGGTTCCGGCGAAATCGCTGCCTCGCAAGGCGTAGAAAAAATCCTCCTCAAAGAAGCGGAAATCAAACGCGAAACGGATAGCGGTTTAATGATGTATACCCTTGACGGTGCCGCCGATGCCGCAAGCGGGCGTTTATCCGGTAATGAATACACGCTTGTCATGGCAGGTCCCAATGCCGAAGAAGTTATCGGCAGCGTTGAATATACAGACAAAAAGAACCAAGGCGGTTTGCTCCTCATGCACGGCACCCGTGGCGAAATCAGTCAATAAATATATGCAGCCCTACAGGACTGCTTTTCTTTAACCCAAACCGAGAGGTAAACATGAAGACCCAACTACTGACCGCACTGGTTACCCTTTCACTCCTCACCGCCTGCGGCGGCGGTGGCGGCGATGACAACGCCCCGGCAGACAAACCGCAGACACCCGGCGGCACGGCTTCCGGCAAAACCTATTTCACGCCGGATACCGGAACCGAGCCGGATAGCGACGACGCCTGGCGCGATTTCAGCGGCTACACCCTGACACGTAACGGCAACACCTTCGTCAACAGCCAGTTCGGCAAAGGCGTGACCGTCAATACCGCCTCTGTGCCGAGCGGATTTGCCGAATTTCCCGCGCAAATGACGATGAACAGCAAAAATGGCCGCGGCACTACGGAAAACGTCACCGTTCGCTCCTATCAGGGCTTCCATTCCGGTATCTTCGCCATTAACCCCCCGTCCGGCGGCGTGCTCAGCCGCTTGGAAGTCGCTGAATCCGGCTTGCCCTATTTCAACCCGACGCAAAACCTGCCCAGCGCTGGCAAAGCAACCTACAGCGGCCGTGCCTTTGATGCCAATCCGGCGCACGATGCCACCCTGCGCTACACCATTGATTTTGGCGCACGCCGCGGTTCGGGCGAAATCAGCGCCTCAAGCGGGCTGGGACGCATGACACTGCATGACGCGCCCATTACCCATTTCACCGCAGACAATAGCGCGTTCGGCACGATGCCTGCCTACGGCATTGAAGGCCGCCGCACCCTGGACGGCAGCAAGGCATCCGGCAGTTATACACTCGGTATTGCCGGGCCGAATGCCGAAGAAATCGTCGGCTGGGCGGAGATTGAGGGGGATAATGAGCTGAGCCTTCACGGCACCCGCGGCGAAATTGCCAAATAACGCCCGCGTGCAAAAAAAATCCCGCCAATGGCGGGATTTTTTTTGGGCTACCACAGCCCCAGCGTGCGTAGCGTGTCATCTTCATGCAGCGGGGCGACGGCGCTCATGTGCGTACTGTATTGCGGCGGCGGTTCGGGCTCAGGCGCATCCGCAACTTCCGCCGCGAGATGGAGCGGGTAACGCTGCATGCCGCCATTTTCCTGCACGCCGATAAGCGCGCCCTGTCCACGGCTGAAATACTGCTCGATGACGAGCGCGGTCGTGCCGCCAAAGGAGACGTGCAGCGCGTCACCGTAGCGGGCGGCGTGCAGATTTGGCGGCGCAATGCCGGTCGTATCATCGCAGAACTGATAGTACGCGCCCGGCACCGCGTCGATATGGCGCGGCGCCGCAGCGGGGATGAGATCGAAAAGATCGAGCGTGTTGCCACGGCGGTCTTTCACAATAAGGGTGATGGGGTTGTGCATTTTCTCTTTGTTTATGTAGCGGTTTTTGTATGCGGCCGCGAAGGGGGCGACCGGAAGCTGCTTCATTTAGCAACCGCCTTGCCATCATGGAATTTTAAGAGAATCGTAATGTTGTCAGGGAAAAAGTCTGTTTAGCCGCATGGTTGTCGCTGGATTGATTCTGCAAGATGTGGTTTTGCGTGATTTTGATGAACCTTTTTGTGCAGGCAGATGACAAAAAAAGGTTGAGAGCGACGTGTTTTGCGTGTGAAAAATGGGCGATATAGCCATCCACATAAAATTTCAGACAAAGCGTCACTGAAAACAACGCCATAGGGTGCGCCTCGGCGCACCCTATGCCCCCCGGCAACGAAACACCGTATGAGTTTTTCGGGGGATTGAGCGCTCGCACAAAAAAAACCGGGCTTTGCGCCCGGTTTGACTGCTTTGCGCCTTACGGCAGGAAGCGGAAGACGCCAAAGGCGCTGTCCACATGGAAATCCGGCTGCGGCGTGTTCGGATTGACCCAGGAAATCCACTCCATGCGCGGTTCGGTGCCGCTGGACGGCGAAAACTCGGCGCGGAAAACGCCGGTACGCATCAGGCCGTCGCGCAGCAGGTGCAGTTCTTGCAGCGTTTTCAGCGGGATTTTGCCCTCGACGCTGTAGCCGTCGTCGGTTAGCGCCGCTTTCGTTTCCAGCCCGGCGAGCGACCAGTCGCCGTCAAACTGGCGGTAATAGGCGATGGAATAATCATGCACCCGCCCTTTCGGATCGACTTCAATCGCGTAATAGCGCTCCATGCCATCCTCACCGGGGCGATCCACCGGCGCGCCCGCGAAGAAGAGTTCGACCCGGTCTTCGCCGTCAACCGTGCTTTCATCCTGCCATTGCTCCGCCGCCAGCACCTGTTTGTCGCGGACGACGAAGGAGAAATAAAAATCCTGACCGTCGCTAAAGCCCTTAAAGACGGTGCGCGGCGCTTCCTGCGTCATCCACGGAAAATGAAACGCGCCGGAAATCGCCGGCACATCCGCCCACACCGCCTCATCGACCTTGCCATCGAGCGACAGCGCGCCGTCACGCTTGACCACATCGTACTGCGCCATGCCGAAGTTCGGGCTGATGACCGGCGTATGCGGCGCGGCAACGGCACCCGCAACGCAACCCGCCAACGCGGCAGCAGAGGCTATTTTGCAGAACATAGTTAAGACTCCCGTTTTGATGAAGGAGTGCCGATTATAGCGCCAAAAACCGCCGTGCTTCCGGGCGGAGGCGCATAAAAAAGGAGCGCCAAAGCGCTCCAAAACAAGGACAAGACGAAACAGGAAAATGACGGCAGTATCAGTCGTCAATACGCTGGGACAGCACTTTGCCGCTTTTCGCGTCAATGACGATTTCATATTTGTTACCGTCCTTGCCGCGCACGTCCACTTCAAAATGATCGCCGTTCCAGTCGTGCTCGAAATCTACGTCGGTTACCGTACCGGCGACGGCCTGGCTGGCTGCTTCAGCCGCTTTGTCGAAAGTGATGAAATCATTGCGGTGTTGCTCGTAGTACCACTGATCATCATCGGCACGCGCCGGAGCGGTAGCGAGGGCGAAAGCAGCGGCGAAGGCGGCGAAAGGCAGGATTTTGTTCATATGATTTACTCCGTTCAGATAAAAAGTTCCGGTCGGCCAACCCTTCCGGTGCGGCGCATTCTAGGCGGGGAAAATTAGCGCCCGATTAGCTACAATTCGCCCAACTTCAGCAAGGAGCAAACCATGACCAAAACCCTCACCGCCTCCGCCCCCGGCAGCATCATGATTACCGGCGAACACGCCGTCGTCTATGGTGCGCCCGCCATCGTCTGCGCCATTGAGCAACGTATCCGCATCCGCGTCAGCACCCGCGCCGACCGCGAAATCCATATCGAAAGCGCGCTGGCCGCGCATCACACCGACCTCGCCACCCTCGCCGACCATCCCCAGTTGCGCTTTCTCATCGCCGCGCTGCGGCAGAACCCGCCCGCCAGCGGCCTCGATATCGCCATCGACAGCGACATCGACCCCACTCTTGGCCTCGGCTCCTCCGCCGCCGTCACCGCTGCCATTACCGCATTGCTCTACCGCCTGCGCGGCCAAAATCCCGACCTGCTCGCCCTGCACCGCGCTGCCTACCGCACCATCCTTACCGTACAACAACGCGGCAGCGGCGCCGACCTCGCCGCCTCGCTCGCCGGCGGCATCATCGCCTACCAAAACCGTCCCTTTACCGTCATCACCCCGCTCCCCGCACCGCCGAGCGGCCTCAGCCTGCGCTACGCTGGCTATAAAACCCCGACCGCCGAAGTATTGGCGCGCATCGCCGCCAGCGCCACCGTTGACCCCGAATACTACCGCGACCTCTACGACCGCATGGGCGCGAGCAGCGCGCGCAGCATCGCCGCCGCCGAACGCGGCGACTGGGCGGATTTCTATAACGAACTCAACCAGTACCAAGAACACATGACCGCGCTCGGCGTCTGCGACCATACCCAGGCAGAACACCTCGCCGCCGCCCGCCCGCAGGCACACGCGGTAAAAATCAGCGGCAGCGGCCTGGGCGACTGCATCCTGGCCCTTGCCGACCAACCCCCGCCGCAACATCAGGCGGTGGTCATTGCGAAAACCGGCGTGCGCTTTATATAAACCGCCCCGCGGTGAGGGTGCTTATTCACGATTGCTGCTCACGACCGCCCGCGCCGAAGAATTGAAGTGGCATGGCGGAACCTTGGTAAAAATCAGGCCGCTATCTTAAGCGCATCAGCCTTGTCCGTCTGGCACGCGCCCCTACGCGGCGCTACAATGCCGCCCTTTCTCAACAGGATACCGTTATGGCTGAAGTACTGAATTTTCAGGATATGATTTTCACCCTGCAACGCTTCTGGGCGCAGCAGGGCTGTGTCGTCTTGCAACCCTATGATATGGAAGTGGGCGCGGGGACATTCCATACCGCCACTTTCCTGCGTGCCATCGGCCCGGAGCCGTGGAATGCCGCCTATGTGCAGCCGTCGCGCCGCCCCACCGACGGCAGATACGGCGACAACCCCAACCGCCTGCAACGCTACTACCAGTTTCAGGTCGTCATGAAGCCGTCGCCGCCGCGCTTTCAAGAATTGTATCTCCAGTCCATGCGCGCCATCGGCATCGACCCGGCGGTACACGACATGCGCTTCGTCGAGGACAACTGGGAATCGCCGACCCTCGGCGCCTGGGGACTGGGCTGGGAAGTGTGGGTAAACGGCATGGAAATCTCGCAGTTCACCTACTTCCAGCAGGCGGGCGGGCTGGAATGCAAACCCGTCATGGGCGAGCTGACCTACGGCCTGGAGCGCATCGCCATGTACCTGCAAGACGTCGATAGCGTTTACGACCTCGTCTGGACGACCACGCCGCAGGGCATCGTCCGCTACGGCGACGTCCACCAGCAAAACGAACGCGAGCAGTCCGCCTACAACTTCGAACACGCCGACGTGGACAGCCTCTTTGCCCAGTTCGAATCCGCCGAAAAAATGGCGCTGCAACTGGCGGAAGCCGGACTGCCGCTGCCCGCCTACGAACAGGCGCTGAAAGCCTCGCACACCTTCAACCTGCTAGACGCCCGCCGCGCCATCTCCGTCACCGAGCGCCAGCGCTACATCCTGCGCGTGCGCGCCCTCTCCAAAGCCGCCGCCGTCGCCTGGTACCAAAGCCGTGAAGCGCTGGGCTTCCCGCTCTGTCAAAAAGGAGAAACCGCATGAGCGCCACCACCACCCTGTTGATTGAAATCGGCGTCGAAGAACTGCCGACCAAAGCCGTTACCACCCTTGCCGACGCCGGACGCGACCTCTGGGCGCAGGCGCTCGCAAACGCCGGTCTCACGCATGGCGACATCGAAGCGCTCGCCACGCCGCGCCGCCTCGCCTGGCGCATCCGCGACCTCGCCACCCGCCAGAGCGACCAAAAAATCGAACGCAAAGGCCCGGCACTCGCCGCCGCCAAAGATAAAGACGGCAACTGGAGCAAGGCCGCGCTGGGCTTTGCCGCCTCCTGCGGCGTGGACGTCGCCGCCCTTGCCGTCGAAGACACGCCCAAAGGCAAATGGCTGATGTATTACGGCGAACAGCCCGGGCAACCGCTGGAAGCACTCCTGCCCGAACTGTTCCGCCACGTCTGCGACAACCTGCCGATTGCCAAGCGGATGCGCTGGGGCGACCACGAACAGAGCTTCGTCCGCCCGGTGTTGAGCCTTGTCGCGCTCGCCGATGACCGCGTACTGCCGCTCGCATACTTCGGCGTCCAGGCCGGACGCGAAACCCTCGGCCACCGCGTGCACCACCCGCAAGCCGTCGCCATCGCCAGCGCCACCAGCTACGAAGCCGACCTGCGCGGCGCACACATCATCGCCAGCCACGCCGCGCGCATGGAAAGCATCCGCGCGCAAGTCGAGGCGAAAGCGGCGGCGCTCGGTGGCGTTGCCGTCATCCCGCCCGCATTGCTCGCAGAAGTGGCGAGCCTCACCGAATGGCCGGTTGCCATCGCTGGCAGCTTCGACGAGCGCTACCTCGCCGTGCCGCAAGAAGTCCTCATCACCACCATGCAGGACAACCAAAAAACCTTCGCCGTCGTCGGTGCGGACGGCAAAATCCGCCCGCACTTCATCGCGGTTGCCAACCTCGAATCCGCCGACGAAGCCGCCGTGCGCAAAGGCAACGAAAAAGTCATCCGCCCGCGCTTCGCCGACGCCGAATTCTTCTGGCAACAAGACCTCAAACACAAACTCGCCGACTACCTGCCGCGCCTCGAACACGTCGTTTACCAAGAAAAACTCGGCTCGGTTGCCGCCAAAACCCGCCGCCTCGAAGCCCTTGGCCGCGCCCTCGCGCCCGTCTGCGGCGCGGACGCGGACAACGTCGCCACCGCCGCGCACATCAGCAAAAGTGACCTCCTCACCGAAATGGTGATGGAATTCCCCGAACTACAAGGCCTGATGGGGCGCTACTACGCTGCTGCAGAAGGCTACGCCGCCGACATCGCCGCCGCCCTCGACGAACAATACCAAC
>ERZ773043.1094-NODE-1094-length-15621-cov-5.472504_pt1 | contig 15621 bp, 14 predicted proteins | sample MGYA00580636_ERZ773043 | MGnify/ENA primary metagenome ERZ773043 (study PRJEB29015, sample SAMEA2737992) | human oral metagenome | biome: human oral; feature: human-associated habitat; material: dental | place: China | collected 2065 ... | reverse complement strand
GCTCACCGCGCCCCCGGCGCCCCGGACCCGGCGTCGTCCCCGTTGCGCAGCCTCCGCGCCTCCGCCACGACGCAGTCGACGGCCTCGTCGACCGTGTCGACCACGTGGAGCAGCTGCGGATCCCGCGGCGAGATCATCCCCCGGCCGGCGAGCGTGCCGCGAATCCACTCCACCAGGGGCCCCCAGAAGCCGCTGCCCACGAGCACCACCGGGAAGCCGAGGACCTTGCGGGTCTGGACCAGGGTGAGGGCCTCGAAGAGCTCGTCGAGCGTGCCGAAGCCGCCGGGCATGACCACGAACCCGTCGGAGTACTTGACGAACATCGTCTTGCGGGCGAAGAAGTAGCGGAAATGGACGCCCAGGTCCACGTAGTCGTTCATCCCCTGCTCGCGGGGCAGTTCGATGCCCAGCCCCACCGACACGCCGCCCGCCTCCCGGGCGCCCTTGTTCGCGGCCTCCATCATCCCCGGGCCGCCGCCGGTGATGACGGCGTAGCCGGCCCGGGCGATCCCCGCGCCGATGCCCTCGGCGAGGGCGTAGTGCGGATCGGAGGGGGCGGTGCGCGCCGAGCCGAAGACGCTGATCGCCGGCCCCAGCTCGGCCAGCGCCCCGAAGCCCTCGATGAACTCCGCCTGGATCCTCATCACCCGCCAGGGATCCTTGTGGAGCCAGTCGGCGCCGTTGCCGCCGGACAGCAGGCGGGTGTCGGTGGTCTGGGTCGGGATCTGGTCGCCGCGCAGGAGCACCGGCCCCCTGCGGTAGAACTCTCGTCTGCTCATGACGGGCATCATGCACCATGCCGACGACGCCCGCCCCGGCCCCGACTCCTCCGGCAGGAGGAGACGTCCTCCGCCCGCAGGCCGAGGCCGCGGCGCCCGGAACATGGCAGGTTCGCCCCCGTGCCGAGCAGCCCTCCCCCGACGGCCTAGCTCAGGCCTTCATCATAGGGCGCGACTTCATCGGCGACGACAGCGCCTGCCTCGTGCTGGGGGATAATATATTCTACGGTATGAGCTTCACGCAGCTGCTGCAGCAGTCCGTGGCGCGTGCCGAGCGCGAGGGCAGGGCGACGATCTTCGGCTACTGGGTCAGTGACCCCGAGCGCTATGGGGTGGCGGAGTTCGACGCCGAGGGGCGCTGCATCTCCATCGAGGAGAAGCCCACCCAGCCCAAGAGCAACTACGCCGTAGTCGGCCTCTACTTCTACCCGAATAAGGTCGTCGACGTGGCCGCTGGGGTCAAGCCCTCGGCACGCGGCGAGCTGGAGATCACGAGTGTGAACCAGGCCTTCCTCGAGTCGGGCGAGCTCAGCATTGAGACGCTGGGCCGTGGCTTCGCTTGGCTCGATACCGGGACGCATGACTCCCTCTCGGAGGCCTCTACCTTCGTCGAGGTCATAGAGAAGCGTCAGGGGCTCAAGGTCGCTTGCCTCGAGGAGATCGCCTACCACCAGGGCTGGCTCAGCGCGGAGGAGCTGCGCCGTGTGGCCGAGCCGATGAAGCGCAATCAGTATGGTCAGTACCTCCTTAGGCTCCTCGAGCGCTAGCGTATGAAGATCCTAGACACTGCGATCCCCGAGGTCAAGATCCTCGAGCCGCGCCTCTTCGAGGACGCCCGCGGCTACTTCTTCGAGTCCTTCAATGAGCGCCTCTTCGCCGAGCTCGTAGCACCCGTACACTTCGTCCAGGACAATGAGAGCCGCTCCAGCTACGGCGTCGTACGCGGCCTCCACTTCCAGTGCGGTGAGGCGGCCCAGGCCAAGCTGGTGCGCGTCATCCGTGGCCGTGTGCTGGATGTAGCGGTAGACGTGCGGCGGGGCTCGCCCACCTTCGGGCAGCATGTGGCCGTAGAGCTGACGGAGGACAATCACCGCCAGCTCTTCATCCCCCGCGGCTTCGCCCACGGCTTCAGCGTGCTGAGCGAGGAGGTCGTCTTCCAGTACAAGTGTGACAACTACTACGCCCCCGAGGCCGAGGGTGCTATTGCCTGGGATGATCCCGCGCTGGGGATCGACTGGCGCACCCCACGTGAAAGGGTACTCCTCTCGGCCAAGGACAGCGCTCACCCCCGCCTCTCGGAGGCCACCAAGCTAGCCGAGTACATCCGATGAGCTACGCCCAGCCCCTCCTACTCCTAGGTGCCAGCGGTCAGCTCGGCAGTGAGCTGCGTCGCCTGCTGGATGCCGCCGCTGTACCCTATCTAGCCCCTGAGCTGGACGAGCTCGACCTCACGAGCCCTGCGTCTCTAGCGGGCTACCTCGCGGCACATCAGCCCGCACTCATCATCAACGCGGCGGCCTATACCGCCGTGGACAAGGCCGAGAGCGAGCGTGAGCTCGCCGAGCAGCTCAATCATCTAGCCCCTGCCCAGCTCGCCCAGTGGGCCGCCGAGGCGGGCGCCTACCTCATCCACGTCTCGACGGACTATGTCTTCGACGGTACGGCGCACTGCCCTCTAAAGGAGGAGCAACCGACAGCGCCCCTCGGCGTCTATGGCCGTACGAAGCGCGCGGGCGAGGAAGCCATCGAGCGCTCAGGCTGCCGCTATACGATCCTGCGTACAGCTTGGCTCTACTCCAGCTACGGAGCGAACTTCGTCAAGACGATGCTCCGCCTGATGCGCGAGCGCAGCCAGCTCACGGTCGTGGCGGACCAGATCGGGAGCCCCACCTATGCACGTGATCTCGCGGGCTGCATCCTCCAGCTCATCCAGCGCCCCGAGCCGCTGGTCGGGCTCTACCACTTCAGCAACGAGGGAGTGGCCAGCTGGTACGACTTTGCCGAGGCCATACGTGAGTATGCAGGCCTCGACTGCGAGGTGCTGCCCATACCGACGAGCGCCTACCCCACAGCGGCCGTGCGTCCGCTCTATTCGCTCCTAGACAAGGCGAAGATTAAGGCCGCGCTTCCCGAGCTTCACATCCCCCACTGGCGCAGCTCGCTCCGCAGCTGTCTGCCCCTAATCCTAGCGAACACTCATGACTAAGTATACCCGTAGCCTCCTCATCACCGGGGGGGCGGGCTTCATCGGGGGGCACGTCGTGCGCCTGATGACCCAGCGCTACCCCGACTACCACATCATCTGCCTCGACAAGCTTACCTACGCGGGTAACCTCGAGACCATCGCTGATGTCGCCGAGGCGCCGAACTTCACCTTCGTCCAAGCCGACATCTGCGACTACGAGACCATGCGCCGCCTCCTCGTGGAGCACGAGGTCGACGGCATCATCCACCTCGCGGCCGAGAGCCACGTGGATCGCAGCATCAGCGATCCCTTCACCTTCGCCCGCACCAATGTCCTCGGCACGCTGAGCCTGCTGCAGGCCGCCAAGGAGGTCTGGTCGGCGCGCCCCGAGGGCTACGAGGGCAAGCGCTTCTACCACATCTCTACCGATGAGGTCTACGGAGCGCTGGAGCTGGACGGCGGCTTCTTCACCGAGGAGACGAAGTACGATCCGCACAGCCCTTATTCGGCGAGCAAGGCCTCCAGCGACCACTTCGTCCGTGCCTTCCACGATACCTACGGCCTGCCTATACTGGTGACCAACTGCTCCAATAACTACGGCCCCTATCAGTACCCCGAGAAGCTGATCCCGCTCTTCATCCACAACATCATCCAGCGCAAGCCGCTCCCCGTCTACGGCAAGGGCGAGAACATCCGTGACTGGCTCTATGTCCTAGACCACGCCCGCGCCATCGACACCATCTTCCACAAGGGGGCTATCGCCTCGACCTACAACATCGGCGGCTTCAACGAGTGGCGCAACATCGATCTCGTGCACCTGCTGGTCAAGACCGTGGACCGCATCCTTGGGCATCCCGAGGGCTACTCCGAGGAGCTCATCACCTACGTCACTGACCGCGCGGGGCATGACCTGCGCTACGCCATCGACTCGTCGAAGCTCAAGGAGGAGCTGGGCTGGGAGCCTAGCCTCCAGTTCGAAGAGGGGCTGGAGCTGACCGTACGCTGGTACCTCGAGCATCAGGACTGGACGGAGCTCGTAGCGCGTCGTACGAGCGAGGCCTAGCCTATGGATCAGCCGCTGCACTATTACGCCTACCCCTCGCCCCTCGGGACGATCACGCTGGGGATCAGAGCCGGCGCACTCGCGCTGCTTGACCTCCCTAGCGAGGCGCAGCCTAGTATAGGCGCCGAGGAGCTCTGCACGGAGCCCCCAGCCGAGGACGCTACGCTCCTAGGGTGCGTGGGGCAGCAGCTGGCGGATTACTTCGCGGGGCGTCGCCAGCACTTTGATCTGCCGCTTGCCCCAGTGGGGACACCCTTCCAGCGGGCGGTGTGGGCAGAGCTCGCCCGTGTACCCTACGGGCAGACGCTGAGCTACCTTCAGCTGGCCCAGCGCCTGGGTAAGCCCGCCGCCGTGCGTGCTGTAGCCCAGGCCTTGGGACGCAATCCCATCGCCATCATCCTGCCCTGCCACCGCATTGTCTCCAGTGGTGGCGGCCTCGGCGGCTTCAGTGCGGGCCTCGAGACCAAGCGCTGGCTCCTCCAGCTGGAAGGCGTACTTGCCCCTGAGCTCCTCTAGCGGCACGCCCGCTCTATCCTTAGGGTGCGGAGCTCAGAGCCTCGCCTGGAGTATCCTTAGTGCTCCGCCTTAGCCACCGATCTCCTTGGCTAGCCCTTAGCGATAGAAGCAAACAGCCGCGCCCCCGAGTATCTAGAGATGCTCGGGGGCGCGGCTGTTTGGCTAGAGGAGGGTAGGGGCGGCTAGAGCCGTCCGAAGGTCTCGCGGAGGAAGTCTAGGGCGGCGCGCAGAGGTGCCTCGTCGCTTAGCTCCAGCAGCTCCCAGTCTCCCGGGGCCTTGATGCCGACGAAGCGGATGAGGCCGTGGCTGTTCTTCTTGTCCTGACGCATCAGTGAGATCAGTTCGCCGTAGTCGCGGCAGCTGTAGAGCGCGGGCTGGTAGAGCTCCTGCGCGAGGTAGAGCAGCTGGCGGAGGTAGTCGCGGGAGCAGCCCGTGAGCTCCGTCGTGAGGTAGCTCTCGACGATGAGGCCGAGGACGACCGCCTCGCCGTGCCGTAGGCTCTGCCCCTGGGGGCGCGCTAGGGCGAAGGCTTCGAGGGCGTGGCCTACGGTATGCCCTGCGTTGAGGATACGCCTGAGGCCCGACTCGCGCGGATCGGCCGTGACGATCGCCTCCTTATACTCCACGCTGGAGCGAATGAGCTCTAGCCACTCCGCATCGCTGAGCCCGACGGGGTCGCCGAGGCGCCGCAGCTGGAGCCAGGTCTCCTCTCCCTGCAAGCTCGCGTGCTTGATGATCTCCCCGTAGCCCGATAGGAGTTCGTCTAGGGCTAGGGTCTCGAGGAAGGCCGTATCAATGACTACCTCCTCGGGGAGGTGGAAGGCGCCGACGAGGTTCTTGACCCCAGCGAAGTCGATAGCGGTCTTACCCCCCACGGAGGCGTCTACCATGGACAGCAGGGTCGTGGGAACATTGATCGTCCGTATGCCCCGCATGTAGGTGGCGGCAGCGAAGCCGCCGAGGTCCAGCAGGGCGCCTCCGCCGATGATGACCAGTAGGCTCTGACGGCTGGCCCCTGCCTCCGCGAGCCAGCTCCAGAGCTCTGCGAGCTGACTGGTGCCCTTGCTCTCCTCGCCCGAGTACTCGAGGCTGTAGTAGGCCGTGGAGGGGGGGAGCTCAGCCTGGAGCGCCGTGATACGCTCAGCCTGCAGCTGTCGAAGTGCGGGGTCGATCAGGACAAAAAGACGGTCGCAGGCCAGCTCCTCGACGAGCGAGGGCAGCCTGCGACCGAGTAGGTCTGTGCCTAGGATCATAGGTGTGCCTTAGGCCTGGAGTCCGAGGTCAGCCAGCAGCTGGTCTACCGCGGCATTGAGCCCGTCGGCGTTCTTCCCCCCAGCGGTAGCGAAGTGAGGCTGACCGCCACCGCCGCCCTGGATGTGCTTGGCAGCCGCGCGGAGGAGCTGGGCGGCATTCCAGCCACGGCTCTCGACGAGGTCCTTGCTCAGCATGAGCGTGAGGGTGGGCTTACCCGAGGTCTTGTCCTCCTGGGCTCCGATGAAGACGAAGGGTTCGCTGAGCTCACCTGCGATCTGGAAGGCCAGATCCTTGATGATCTCGCTGGGGACGTCCTGACGCAGGAGGAAGAGGCGGATACCGTTCACCTCGTGGCGCTTCTCCAGTAGGCGGCGCTTGACCTCGAGGAGCTGCTGCTTGACGTAGTCGCCTACCTGGCGAGCCAGCTCGCTGTTCTCCTCGAACATCTTCTGGATGGCCGTCATGAGCTGCGGGCTGTTGTTGAAGAGCCCGCGGATGCTCTGCAGGAGATCCTCTTGGGCATAGAGGTACTCCTCGGCAGCGGCGCCCGTCACGGCCTCGATGCGGCGTACGCCTGCAGCTACAGAGGACTCGCTGGTGATGCGTACCGTGCCGATGACGCCCGTAGAGGGGACGTGCGTGCCGCCGCAGAACTCCGTGGAGCTGCCGAAGCGGATTACGCGTACGTGGTCGCCGTACTTCTCGCCGAAGAGCGCCATGGCGCCCATCTGACGTGCCTCCTCAATGGGTACCTCGCGATACTCCTGTAGGGGGAGGCAGGCGCGGACACGCTCGGTGACGAGGCGCTCTACGGCGCGGAGCTGCTCGGGCTCTACCTTGGCAAAGTGGGCGAAGTCAAAGCGCAGCACCTCGTCAGAGACGAAGGAACCCTTCTGCTCGACGTGCGCGCCGAGGACCTCACGTAGGGCCTCGTGCAGCAGGTGCGTAGCGGAGTGATTGGCCTCGATACGGTGGCGACGCTCGGCATCCACGACGGCGCGGAAGCTGCCCTCCAGCTCGGCGGGGAGCTGCTTCATCAGGTGGATGGCTAGGTTGTTCTCCCGCTTGGTGTCGAAGATCGCGTAGCGCGTGCCGTCGGATGCGATGAGGGCACCACGGTCACCGACCTGTCCGCCCATCTCGGCGTAGAAGGGCGTCTCGCTGAGGACGACCTGGTAGTACTCCTGCCCCTTCTGCTTGACCTGGCGATAGCGGAGGATCTCCGTCGTCGTCTCTAGCTGGTCGTAGCCTACGAAGCGTACGGCAGCCTCGTCGTGGACGCTGATCCAGTCGCCTGCATCAATGGCGGCAGCATTGCGTGCACGCTCCTTCTGCTGCTGCATGGCAGCGTCGAAGCCCGCTTCATCGACCGTCATGCCCTGCTCGCTGAGGATGAGGGCCGTCAGGTCAAGCGGGAAGCCGTAGGTGTCGTAGAGGACGAAGGCCGCCTGCCCGTCCAGCACCTGCTGGCTCTGGCGCTTGCACTCCTCGATCTGCTTGTCCAGCAGGCGGATGCCCGTCTCCAGCGTGCGCAGGAAGCTCTCTTCCTCCTCACGCATCACCTTTTCGATCAGCTCGCGGCCTACCACGAGCTCGGGGTAAGCCTCGCCCATCGTCTGGATGAGGACGGGCAGGAGGCTGTACATGAAGGCCTCACGACGCCCGAGGAAGGTGTAGCCGTAGCGTACGGCACGGCGCAGGATACGACGGATGACGTAGCCTGCCTTAGCATTGGAGGGCAGCTGCCCGTCTGTGATGGCGAAGGCGATGGTACGGATGTGGTCGGCGATGACGCGCATGGCGACGTCCGACTCCTTGGCCGCACCGTACTCTATCCCCGTGAGGGTAGCGATGGCCTGGATCATCGGGGTGAAGATGTCGGTATCGTAGTTGGACGTCTTGCCCTGTATGGCCATGCAGAGACGCTCGAATCCCATCCCCGTGTCGATGACGCGCTTGGGCAGGGGCTCCAGTGAGCCGTCGGCCTTACGGTTGTACTGCATGAAGACGAGGTTCCAAATCTCGATGACCTGAGGGTGGCCTTGGTTCACTAGGCTCAGCCCATCGACCTGAGCACGCTCCTCCTCGGGGCGGATATCCACGTGGATCTCGGAGCAAGGGCCACAAGGACCCTGATCGCCCATCTCCCAGAAGTTGTCGTGCTTGTTGCCATTGATGATGCGCTCGGCAGGGAGGTGCTTCTCCCAGAAGCCTGCGGCCTCATCGTCGCGCTCCAGACCTTCCTCGGGTGCTCCCTCGAAGACGGTCACATAGAGGCGATCCTTGGACAGCTTGAGTACCTCGGTCAGGTATTCCCACGCCCAGTCGATAGCCTCGTGCTTGAAGTAGTCTCCGAAGGACCAGTTCCCCAGCATCTCGAACATCGTGTGGTGGTAGGTGTCGTGGCCTACTTCCTCGAGGTCGTTGTGCTTACCGCTGACGCGCAGGCACTTCTGCGAGTCGGTCACGCGGGGGTACTTGATCTCGGCATTCCCGAGGATGATGTCCTTGAACTGGTTCATCCCGGCATTGGTGAACATCAGCGTAGGGTCACCCTTGATCACCATGGGAGCAGAGGGGACGATCTGGTGCCCCTTGCTATGGAAGAATTGCTTGTACGACTCGCGGATTTCTTGCGAAGTCATGCTGCTCTTGTCACTCATCTATGTATTTAGGCTTGTATCAATGTGATTGAGGATGCAAAGGTACGCTAATTCCGCGTATCGCTGTGGGCGCTGAGCCCTTGTCCCAGGGTCGTGGGCTACCTGGACTAGCGAGGCGTCGAGCCTCCGAAGGGCTACCATCCACTGGTAGCACCGCCGCCGCCTGAGGAGCCTCCACCGAAGCTGCCTCCACCAAAGCCCCCGCCGAAGCCTCCGCCGCCGAAGCCTCCTCCGCGGTGACGGCCGCCACTCAAGAGCCCGCCGAGGAGCATCGCCCCGAGAGCTGCGTCATCGACCGAATCGTCGCGGTGATCGCGGTGATCGCTCGCCCCACAGTTGCGGCAGCGTAGCTCGGTACGTATGTAGCGGACTCCCTCCACGCGTATGCGTCGCTGCCCGACGACCTCGGCCGTACGTGCCTGACACTGGCGGCATACGCTCCAGTGGCTCGAGAGGTCCTCTCCGACGAGCTCCCGCTCGTGGCACTCAGGGCAGGCGAAGGCGACATAGCGCCGCGAGCCTAGCGCGGTCTCTAGGCGCTGAGGCTGCGTCAGGTAGCTGTAGCTCTCCTCGGGGCTCAGCTGCTCTAGGAGCCCCATCCGACAGTGCGGGCAGCGTGAGAGGCGCTGCTCTATCTCCTGGAGCCTGCGCTGCATATATATATAGTATAGGATGCCGACGGGCGGGCAAAGCAGGCAGAGCACTACGGCCCAGATGCGGTAGGTGCGGCGTAGGCTGGGATAGCTGAGGAGGAGCTGGCGCTGCCCACGCTGTGCCTGGTGCACCACGCCCTGCAGGTTGTTCACCAGCGAGAAGGCGATGATCGCTACGATGAGGATGTAGAGGTAGAGGAGCGCAGAGCTATCCAGCCCGAGCCCCTCGCTGCTAGGCCCTCGGGCGGTGTGTCGATCCGAGCGGTAGCCTGCTGCGATCAGCTCCTGCTTCACAGCCTCTACCCCCATGATCAAGGCATCTGCATAGTGGCCCTGACGGAGGAGGGGGATCATCACTCGGCGCTGGATGCGGGAGGCTACAGCATCGGGTAGCGTACCCTCGAGGCCATAGCCAACCTCGAAGCGTACCTTGCGCTGGTCGAGGACGAGGAGTATCAGCAGCCCATCGTTGAGCGTGCGGGAGCCTATGCCCCAGCTGCGGAAGAGCTCGGTGGCGAAGCCCTCGATGTCGCGCTCCCCAATGCTGGGCAGTAGCACGACGGCGCACTCGACACCCGTGTCGCTACGTAGCTCTGTGAGCAGAGCGTTCAGCACATCCCGTACGTTGGGGCTCATGTAGTTCTCGGGATCGGAGAAGAGCTGGAGGCTATCCTGGGCGAAGACCTTCGGGACACGCTCTACCGTGTAGACTGTGCCACTCGAGCTCTGTGCTTGGAGCTCAGGGGCGAAGAGCCCGAGGCTGAGCACCAGCCCCAAGAGGAGGCTAAGCACGTAGGCTATATGACGAAGCCTGCTCCCACGCTCCCCGAAGGAAGTCATGGGAGCAGGCTGTAGATACTGCAGCATAGGCGCTACTTCTGACTAGAGGAGAAGTCGACGACAGGCGCTACATCGCTGCCAGCCTGAGCCGTGAAGTAGGGGCGGGGACGGAAGCCCGTGATGCCCGCGATCAGCGAGTTGGGGAAGCTGCGCACCTCGAGGTTGTAGGTCTTGGCGACCTCGTTGAAGTCACGGCGCGCCGTGGCGATGCGATTCTCCGTGCCCTCCAGCTGCGCCATGAGCGTCTGGAACTGCTCGTTGGCCTTCAGCTCGGGGTACTTCTCCACCACGACCATCAGGCGGGAGAGCGCCGAGGAGAGGGCATCCTGTGACTGCTGGAAGCGCGCCAGTGCGGCCTCGTCCATATTGTTGGCATCGATCGTGGTGCTCGTGGCGCGGCTACGTGCCTGGATGACGCCCTCGAGGGTCTCACGCTCGTGGCTGGCGTAGCCCTTGACTACGTTGACGAGGTTGGGGATGAGGTCGGCACGGCGCTGGTAGTTATTCTCTACCTGAGCCCAGGCGGTATTGACCTGCTCCTGCGAGCCTACGAGGCCGTTATACTTCGATACCCCCCAGAGGAGGACGAGGACAGCCACGACGGCTGCGATGATTCCTTTTGAGAACTTCATGATGTCTGTCTGCTTAGTGGTTTGAGTCTAGGCGCTGCGTGGGCTAGGCTAGCGGGCGATGAGGAGGTAGTAGTTCTTCTTGCCGCGCTGCACGAGCAGGTAGCGCCCATCGATGAGCTGCTCGGTGGTGATCAGCTCGTCCGTAGAGCTGACCTTCTCCTTATTGATGCTGATGCCTCCGGCCTGGACGAGCTTGCGCAGCTCACCCTTGGAGGGGAAGATGGCGGCGTCCTCCGTCAGGAGCTCGATGAGGCGACGGCCTGCCTCGAGCTCGGTGCGGGCGACCTCGTACTGAGGTACCCCCTCGAAGACAGCCAGTAGCGTAGCCTCGTCGAGCGTCTGGAGCTGCTCACGCGTGCCCTGCCCGAAGAGAATGCCCGAAGCGGCTACAGCGGCCTCGTAGTCGGCGCGGCTGTGTACCAGTACGGTCAGCTCCTCCGCCAGGCGACGCTGCAGCGCACGTAGGTGCGGCGCTGCTGCCTGCTCGGCCTCGAGGGCTGCGATCTCCTCGCGGCTGAGCGTGGTGAAGATCTTGATATAGCGTGCGGCGTCGGCGTCGTTGACGTTGAGCCAGAACTGGTAGAAGGCATAGGGCGTCGTGCGCTCGGGGTCGAGCCATACATTGCCGCTCTCCGTCTTGCCGAACTTACCCCCGTCGGCCTTGGTGATTAGTGGGCAGACGAGGCCGAAGGCTTCGCCCCCATCCTTGCGGCGGATGAGCTCCGTCCCCGTGGTGATATTGCCCCACTGGTCCGATCCGCCCATCTGTAGGCGGCAGCCGTAGTTGCGGTAGAGGTATAGGAAGTCGTAGCCCTGGAGGAGCTGGTAGCTGAACTCCGTGAAGGACATCCCGTTGGAGTTCTCCCCGTTGAGACGCTTCTTGACCGAGTCCTTAGCCATCATATAGTTGACGGTGATGTGCTTGCCGATGTCGCGGATGAAGCCTAGGAAGCTGTAGTCCTTCATCCAGTCGTAGTTATTGACGAGGATGGCGGCATTGGGGGCGTCGCTCTCGAAGTCAAGGAACTTCGACAGCTGCTTCTTGATCCCAGCCTGATTGCGCTTCAGCGTCTCCTCATCGAGGAGCTTGCGCTCGTCCGACTTCATCGAGGGGTCGCCGATCATCCCCGTAGCTCCGCCCAGTAGGGCGATGGGGCGATGGCCGGCGCGCTGTAGGTGGCGCAGCATCATGACGCCCACGAGGTGACCTATATGTAGCGAGTCCGCCGTGGGGTCTATCCCGAGGTAGGCGGAGGTCATGCCCTTGGCGAGCTTCTCCTCTGTCCCGGGGATCATATCATGGATCATGCCACGCCAGCGTAGCTCTTCGACGAAGTTCTTAATCTCACTCATATCTATGCTGTGTTTATATCGTTTCTGCAAAGGTACGTAATCCCTACGTTCGCCCCGCACGGAGGCGTAAGCCGCGACCGTACCCCGAGGCAGCTCGCGCCTCTAGCCTCGCCCCATCTCCGGCGAAGGGAGAGCTATGCCCTTGGCGGAGTGCGCCCATAGGGAGCGCGCCTCTGAGGGATAGCAGTCAGCGCGCTGAGGGACGCCAGTCGCTCGCGCCAGGGAGACCCATCGCGAGGCTGAGGGATATCCCTCATGGAGCCCCGAGCCTAGTCCGCGGCCTGCGATCACACAGATAATGGCCTTGCCTAAGGGTAAATGGGATCGGACACAACAAGGGCCTTTGCAGCTGCTCCTAGCCAGTAGCAGTGGGGTGGAGTAGTGGGGGTGTGGTGCGTCAGCCCGCTTGTCGCGCGCGGTCGCCGCAGGCTTTTACGTATCTTTGTGCCGTACCAACTAGACAGCATAGCATAATGGACAATACGCGAATGAGCCGCATCAACCGGCTGATACAAAAGGAAGTCAGTGACCTCTTCCGCCAGCAGACCCAGGCCCTACCCGGGACGCTGGTCACCGTCACCTCGGTCACCGTGAGCCCCGACCTAAGCATCGCACGTGTGCGCCTCTCGATCTTCCCCACCGAGCGCGGGGAGGAACTCTTGGAGACCATCCGCTCCAACGCCCGTGCTATCCGCTACGACCTGGGCCTGCGTGTGGGCAAGCAGCTGCGTAAGCTGCCCGAGCTGACCTTCTTCATCGACGACTCGCTCGACTACCTCGAGCGTATCGACGAGCTGCTGGGTCGCTAGCTGCCCCGATACCATATTATATAATTATATATAGGAGGGACGTGCTCAGCCTACGTATAGCGCTCCGCTACCTTTTCAGCCGATCGCGCCTACATGCGGTGAACTATGTGACGGGGGTCTCCACCCTCGCCGTAGCCATCGTCGCCATGGCGCTGGTCTGCGTCCTCTCGGTCTACAATGGCTATGTGGAGCTCATCCTGGCGGGGACGGAGCGCACGGATGCCGAGCTGCTCGTACGTGCTCGCAGCGGTGGCGTCTTCGACCTCAGCAAGTACCCTCAGTGGCCGAAGCTACTCCGTGAGACGGGTGCGCGTAGCTGCGTGCGCCTGCTCTACAGCAAGGGGCTACTACGTGCCGATGAGCGTCAGTGGGTCGTCGAGGTGCAGGGGGTAGACCGCCACTTCGGGGAGGTCTACACGATGGAGCAGCAGCTCTTCTCGGGCCGTGCCCTGAGCTCGGCGCTCCGCCACTATAGCAGTGCCGATAGCGTCCTTCCCATCACCATAGGCGCAGGGCTACCGCTGCTCACCGACAGTACGGCTCGTGGAGCCGAGCCTGCCGAGGTGACGCTACTCTTCCCCAAGCGTCGGGGCTTCATCAACCCGCTGAACCCCGCCAGCTCCTTCAGCGGTATGCCCGTCGAGGTCATCGGCCAGTATCCACCGATGAGCCTCGAGACGGACCACACCATCTACGTGCCGCTGGAGGGACTGCAGCAGCTGCTGGACTACGAGCGCGACGAGCTCAGTGCCCTGGCGCTCCGCTACCCCAAGGGGACCGACCTCGAGGCCGTGCGCGAGCGCCTCACAGAGGGACTGGGGTCAGAGCTAGTCGTCCAGGACCGCGAGGAGCAGCACCCCGAGCTCTCCTACCTCATACGCATGGAGAAGGTGATGACCTACCTGATCCTGCTCTTCATCCTGCTGCTGGCCTCGCTCAATGTCGCCAGCAGCCTGACGATGCTGCTCCTGGAGAAGCGCAGCGACTATGCCATCCTCTACGCCCTCGGCGCCTCGCAGCGCATGGTGGGGAGTATCTTCCGCAGCGTAGGCCTGCTGATCGCCCTCATTGGCTCGAGCCTGGGGCTCGTCCTGGGGCTCGTCGTCTCGCTCCTACAGCAGTACTTCGGCATCATCTCCACAGGTGCGGGACTATCGGCGCAGGCCCTTCCGGTGAAGATCCTGCCCCTGGACCTCGTGCTGGCCTTCGTCAGTGTCAGCACGATCTCGTATCTGATCTCCCTCTATCCGATACACTTCTTCGTGCGTCAGCGCAAGGGATGAGGCGTGCTCCGAGGCGGAGTAGGGCGCGCATTTGGGCGTTACAAAATCATTGGTTACATTTGCCCATAGGAAACCAGACTCCACCAGGAGCCTACACATCATAACTAAATACTATTGCGTATGAAATCCGCAGAAATCCTCGCCTCGCTTGAGGCGAAGCACCCTGGAGAGAAGGAATTCCTCCAAGCCGTGAAAGAAGTGCTCCTCTCGGTAGAGGAGGTCTACAACCAGCACCCTGAGTTCGAGAAGGCCGCCATCATGGAGCGCCTCGTGGAGCCAGACCGTATCATCACCTTCCGCGTGCCCTGGATAGACGATGCCGGTAAGGTGCATGTCAACATCGGCTACCGCGTGCAGTTCAACAACGCCATCGGCCCCTACAAGGGCGGTATCCGCTTCCATCCCACGGTCAACCTCTCTATCCTGAAGTTCCTCGGCTTCGAGCAGACCTTCAAGAATGCACTCACCACGCTGCCTATGGGTGGCGGCAAGGGCGGCGCTGACTTCTCTCCCAAGGGTAAGAGCGACCGTGAGATCATGACCTTCTGCCAAAGCTTCATGCGCGAGCTGTGGCGCTACATCGGGCCTGACACCGACGTGCCTGCAGGGGACATCGGCGTAGGTGGCCGTGAGGTCGCCTATATGTATGGGCAGTACAAGCGCCTAGCGAACGAGCATACGGGTACGATGACGGGGAAGGGCTTCACCTTCGGGGGCTCGCGTCTGCGTCCTGAGTCTACGGGCTTCGGGGCTGTGTACTTCGTACAGCACATCTGCAAGCAGCACGGCATCGAGCTCAAGGGCAAGACGGTCGCTATCTCGGGCTTCGGTAACGTCGCCTGGGGCGTTGCGACCAAGCTCGCACAGCTCGGCGCGAAGGCTGTCACCCTGTCCGGCCCGGATGGCTATATCTACGATCCGGATGGCGTTACGACCAAGGAGAAGATCGACTTCATGCTTGAGATGAGAGCTTCCGGCCGCAACAAGGTTCAGGATTATGCTGACAAGTTCGGCGTTCAGTTCTTCGCAGGCCAGAAGCCGTGGGGACTGAAAGATGTCGATATCGTAATGCCGTGCGCAACGCAGAACGACGTTGACCTCAACGAGGCAAAGAAGATTGTCGCTAACGGCATCAAGTACTATATCGAAGTTGCCAACATGCCGACCACGAACGAAGCTCTGAGATATCTTCTCGAGCAGAAGAATATGATCGTTGCACCGTCCAAGGCTGTCAACGCAGGTGGCGTCTCTGTCTCCGCACTCGAGATGTCTCAGAACTCCGAGAGACTCTTCTGGGATGGCGAGGAAGTCGACAAGTGGCTGCACAAGATCATGAAGGGCATTCACGACGGCTCCGCAGCTGCAGCTGAGCGCTACGGCCTTGGCTACGACCTCGTTGCAGGCGCTAACCTTGTCGGATTCGAGAAGGTTGCAGACGCTATGATTAAGCAGGGTCGCGCACTGTAAGTCTGATCAAACAATGAGAGCGACCGGAACGCAAATTCCGGTCGCTTTTTTCTAAGAAAATTGTCTTGCAAACTACAGGAGGAAAGTAACGATGAAGTGCCTGATTACAGACGCTGTCTATCCC
>ERZ773043.1092-NODE-1092-length-15625-cov-38.259024_pt1 | contig 15625 bp, 16 predicted proteins | sample MGYA00580636_ERZ773043 | MGnify/ENA primary metagenome ERZ773043 (study PRJEB29015, sample SAMEA2737992) | human oral metagenome | biome: human oral; feature: human-associated habitat; material: dental | place: China | collected 2065 ... | reverse complement strand
TGCCGCAGGCGAGGGTCGAGGGATCGGAGGATCCCGAGATCACCCGGGGTTCCGACGTGGTCGTGATCACCGCGGGCGCGAAACAGAAACCAGGGGAAACCCGGATGGATCTCGCGGCCTCCACCGTGAACCTGATGAAGAAGGTGATTCCCCCGCTTGTGGAGCGTTCCCCGGAGGCGATTTTCCTCATGGTGACCAACCCGGTGGACGTCACCACCTACGCGGCGCTGAAGATCAGCGGCCTGCCTCGCAACCAGCTGTTCGGCTCCGGCACGGTGCTGGACTCCTCCCGGCTGCGGTATCTCGTCGCCGAGGCCTGCGAGGTCGCGGTGGTGAACGTGCACGCCTACATCGCGGGTGAGCACGGCGACTCCGAGATCCCGCTGTGGAGCGCCGCCACCATTGGTGGTGTCCCGCTGCTGGACTGGGAACGCCAGACCGGGAAGCTGGATGAATCCACCCGCGACTCGATCGCGGACCAGGTGGTGAACGCCGCCTACGAGGTGATCGCGGGAAAGGGCGCCACCAACTACGCCATCGGGCTGGCCGCCACCCGGATCATCGAATCGGTGCTGCGCGACGAACACCGGGTGCTGCCGATTTCGAGCCTTGTGGAGGACTGGTACGGCATCAAGGACGTCTCTCTCTCCGTTCCTACTCTCGTCGATCGTCAAGGCGCTGGACGCTCCCTCAGGCAACCACTGACCGATGGGGAGCTTGGCTGCATGCACGAATCAGCCGAAGCGATCCGGCACACACTGAAGTCATTGGGGTTCTGACGGCCCCGAACAAGAATCCATCCGTCTCCTCGTCGGCGCAACACCGACGAGGAGACGAAATCACGTCAGGCAGTGTGCTCCTGCGATGATGGTCGGGGAATATCTCCGCGCTGACGAAGCCGGGAGATAACACGGTTCAGGCCAACGGGGGTCAGACCGAGATACTGGGCCATTTCACGCTGCGACATGCGCGCTGCCAAGCGGGGATACTCCTGCAGGAAGGCGAGGTAGCGCTCCTCGGTGCTCATGGTCAAAAACTGGTACTCGCGATGCGTGTGATAGGCCACGAGACGCAGCAGTGCGACGACTACGAAGCGATACCATTCGGGGTGGCGTTTCCCCAGTGCAGAGAGGAGGCGAATCGGGGTTCCGAGGACGATGGAGTTTTCCTTCGCCACTCCGCGTTTGTGCGAGAGCGCGAGGGGGGAATCCAAGACCTGATGGTTCGTGGGGAGCTCGAGTAGTTCGCTGAGCTCGTGAGGATCCGTGCTGAGGAAGATGTCCCCTTTCTGTAGGTAACTGGCGACATGGGATTTCTCCTTGATGGTGACCATGGAGGTGATGGTTCCGCTCAGCACCAGCCACATCATGGGTTGGCTTCCGTTGGGCACTGGTTGTCCGGAATCGATCTCTATGATGACGCAGGATGCTGCGCACAGGTTCCACCCCGGCATGGGGCAACCGACGATCTTCTCGACGGTTCGCCTCGCGACGTGTTCCCAGCGGGTGCCTACGAGATGTGTGACGCTGGTCATGATCAGATCTTAACCCCGGTTAACTAGTGCCTTCTCCGATAGTTAACTGTATCTGGGGTCAAAACGCAAAACCTTGACGATTCAAAGATGATTGGTGGTCGCTGTCATATAGATGGGCTTGGACGGGTTTCCTCACAGGTCGGTTGAGGTTGACTGATCGTTCGCTGGCTCGCGCATTTTGATCTGAAAACGTCCTGTCTCAGCGGGTCGAGTGTTCGGGGAGAACAACGCAACCCTGCGTCCCGTGATTCTTCGAGGGAGCGTGTGGTGGTGCTCATCATCCGAGGTCGGGTGATTGATTGTCGGGACGCATCGAAGATGCCCTCGATGATGTCAGGACGCCTCATCGCCGGCTCAGGGCAATACCCCGAAAGGGGCTCCGGGGGTGCGGCACTACGGTCTGGGAAAGCGACGGCAAACAATGTTCTCCAAGATGATGTTTCGTCCGCTGGGCGACGGTAGTTTGAGATCGCCAGTTCAAGATTCGAGGAAGGTACCGACGTGAGCATCGCTCCACCCACTCCGGCTCCCGCATGCGGCGCCCAGAACCTGACGAAGGTGTTCGGGGATGGCGGGCCCCGACCTGTCGTCGCCGTCAACAACGTGACTCTTGCCATTGAAGCCGGTTCATTCACGGCTATCATGGGGCCGTCCGGATCCGGAAAATCGACGTTGATGCACTGCATGGCCGGACTGGACCGTGCCACCAGCGGATCGGCCTGGGTGGGGCAGGAGGATCTCTCCAGGTTGTCTGAACGACAGGTCACCAAAATCCGGCGGGACAAGATCGGCTTCGTGTTTCAGTCCTTCAACTTGCTTCCCACCCTTACGGCGGAACAGAACATCCTTCTCCCGCTTGAGTTGGCGGGGCGCAAACCGAACCGCGAAATGCTTGGGGAGATCGCGGACTCCTTGGGACTCAGCGAACGCCTCACCCACCGCCCGAGCCAGCTCTCCGGGGGCCAGCAGCAGCGGGTCGCGATCGCTCGTGCGCTGGTCACCCAGCCGCAAGTGATATTCGCCGACGAACCGACGGGTGCCCTCGACTCCCGCACGGGTACGGCGCTCCTGCAATACCTGCAGCACTGTTCCCGCGTTCAGGGACAGACCATCATCATGGTTACCCACGACCCGAAGGCAGCAGGATACGCGGACCGGGCCCTGGTGCTCTCCGACGGGAGCATCGTCGATGACGTGGCCCGGCCCTCCGCCGAGATCATGCTCGCCAGCCTCGGGCGTCTGGGGGCGTGATGCTGCGAGACGCCATGAACGAAATCCGGCTACATCCGGGCCGGTTCGTCGCGACGCTACTCGCCATCGCGATCAGCGTCGGATTTATCTCGGCGATCATGATTGGAGTGCGGACCGAGGAGAACTCGATGACTCGTTCCGGGGTGATCGCGGTCTCGAAGTCTGATGTGGTGGTCGACGCTGTGGAGGAACCCGCTGATCCGGACGAGGTTCTCAAGGTCATCCAGGGAGCGGCTGGGGTGACGAAGGCGGAGGCCTCCCTCTCGGGTACCCTTCCCCTGAAGCACGAGGACTTCTCGATTTACAGCAATACCATGGTATTGCCGTCGTCCGAATTCCGCTGGGCCTCACTCGCCGAAGGTCAATGGCCGTCCGTGGAGCGGGAGATCGTCCTGGCGAAAAAGGGAGCGGAAAAGCTCCACGTGAAGGTGGGGGACGAGATCACAGCCGGCTTCACGGAGAACGAGCAGAGCGCCAGCTACCGGGTGGTCGGTCTCAGCGATGATGCCCCCTCGCTCTACACCGAGAATTCCTACATCACCACTTTTGGGGCGACCCGAAAGCCCAGCACGTGGATCGTCAAGTCCCAGGACCCCAAGGCAACTGTCGCATCGATCCAGCAGGCCCTCAACCCGCTCGGTGCCGACAAATTCAAGGTCAGCACCACGGACGACTACCGTGTTGATCAGATGAAGCAGCTCACAGGTGGGTTTGATGTTTTCCGCAACCTACTGCTGGGTTTCGCCGCGATCTCCGCGGTCGTGGGCATGATCATCATCGCCAACACCTTTACGATCCTCGTCACCCAGCGCCGCCGCCAGATCGGTCTGTTGCGGGCCGTCGGTGCGTCGACGGGGCAGGTCACAGGAAGGCTTTTCGCAGAGGCCGTTCTGCTGGGGCTCGTCGGGTCACTGCTCGGTGTGGGTATCGGAGCAGGTGTGGCCGCGGTGGCGGGCATATGGTCGGGTGCCATCTATTGGGGTTTGGTGTTCCCGTTCGGTGAATTGGGGATCGCCGTTCTCGTCGGCGTGCTGATAACCGTGTTGTCGATGGCCGGTCCATCGATCGCGGCCACCCGGGTCAGTCCCCTCGAAGCCCTGCAGGTGGTGCCTAGCGCCTCCCGCGTCAAACGGTTGGGTATCACCCGCGGGGTGTTCTGTTGTCTCTTCCTGCTCCTGGGAGGAGGTATGGTCTTCCAGGCCTTCGGGGATCCAGCCAGGGGATTGCTCTGGGCCATCGGCGGCGGCGGCTTCCTCTCCCTGGCGATCCTGCTGGCGGCGCCATTCTACGTGCCGGTGCTGCTGCGCCTGTTCGGGTGGCTCCTGGGATTCATGGGTTCCACGGTCAAGCTGGCCACTAGCAACTCCGTCAGGAACCCCCGTCGCGCCTCGGCCACGGCGGTGGCCCTGATGCTTGCGGTGGGACTCGTGGTCACGCTCCAGGTGGCCGTTTCCACCATGCGCACTTCGGCCCTTTCCGAGATCAACCAGCGCTATCCGGTGGATGTCAGCGTGCGGGATTACGACGGTCCTCTCAAATCCGGTGTGGTGGAGGAACTCCGCAAGAATGAGGGAGTCGCAAAGGTGGTGGAGATCTCCAGCAAACAGGTCGAACTTGGCCGCAGGAAGTTCTCCGTCCGCAACGTGAACGCCGCCCGCGCCGAGCTCGGTCTCCCGGACCGGATGAACGCCCCGGACGGGGTGATCCTGGTCAGTCCGGAAACCGCGGCCAAGCTGCCCGGCCGGGTGGATCTGCCGGGCGCGGGACAGGCGGAGGTGCGCTCCTCGAAGTCGGTTCCCCACGGCGCGGCGGTGGTGTCCGAGCCGACCTTCGAGAAACTGCCCGGGCAGAGCGAGATCCGGGAGGCCTGGATCAAGCTGACTGATCGGACTTCCGCTACCGCCCTGAGCCAGGTGATGAAGGTGGTTTCTCCTCTGAGCTCTGAGGCTGAAATCGGTGGTGGCGCTTCCATGGCGGGGATACTGGAGCAGATCGTGAATGTTCTCCTCACGGTGTTGACCGCGCTGCTCGGCATCGCCGTGGTGATCGCTCTGGTGGGTGTCGGCAATACCCTGGGTCTGTCGGTGATCGAGCGGCAACGTGAATCGGCGCTGCTGCGGGCCCTTGGCATGCAGCGCAGATCGCTACGGCTGATGCTCCTGTCCGAGGCGATGCTGCTGGCCGTGGTGGGCATCGTGATGGGTGTCGCGGCAGGTTCGTTCTTCGGCTGGCTGGGCGTGGTCACATCGCTCGGGATGATGGACGAAACCTCCCGGCCTGAGGCGGTGTTCTCCGTCGACATGCTCTACACAGGAGGTTTGATCCTGGTGTGCGTGGTTGCAGCGGCTCTCGCCTCGGTGCTTCCCGGCAGGCGCGCGGCGAACGCCACCCCGACGGAGGCCCTTGCAGCCGAGTAGCGTCCACGGGGCAGGAAGATCGAGTGGCTGATGCCGATCCCACGGGGTCGGTATCAGCCACTCGGCTGTTACGGGAACGGCTGGTGGGTTTCGTGAGGGTCGCGAAACCCACCGCGGCTCTTCCTGGCTGGTCCTGTGCTGTTCGGAGACGCCGTGACAGTGCCTCCGCGGTGAGCTCGCGCGGAGCAATGCGTCGTCACGGAGTTGTCTTTCGCCTCGGTTCACTCCCGGCCCTTCCCTGGGAAACTGCTCCGTCGGTGTCCGTGCCCACTGAAACGGCAGCTGATCTCTCACGCCGCATTTGCATATACCGTACTTGCTGTATATGCTGCATATGTACAGAAGGGAGGGTGTGGTGGACGTCGTGCTGTCGAACACCGCGGGGGTCCCGATCTACGTCCAGATAGAGGACCAGATCAAGGCGGCGATCCTGCGAGGCGAGGTCTCCGAGGGGGAGGCGCTGCCCTCCATTCGGGCTCTCGCCCGCGACCTCAGGGTCTCCGTCATTACCACCACTCGCGCCTACGCGGAGCTGGTGGCCGACGGGCTCGTCGCCAACGTGCCCGGAAAGGGGTACTTCGTCTTGCCGCGCGATGCCGAACTCGTTCGCGAACAGGTGCTCCGCGAGGTGGAGACCCATTTCGCGGACGGCGTCGCTGCCGCGCGGCTGGCTGACATCGACGATGACGAGATCCGCACCATTCTTGAACTCGCTCTCAAACCCGGGGAGGACATATGAACGACGACAGCCCCCTCAAGCTTCAGGGAATCACCAAGAACTACCAGGAGTTCCATCTTGGCCCCATTGACCTGGAGGTTCCGCGCGGCTACGTGATGGGTCTGGTTGGGGCAAATGGGGCGGGCAAGACCACCGCCATCAAGATCGCCCTTGGTGCCGTGCTTCCCGGGAACGGGGTGGTGCGCCTGATCGACAAGAGTCGCGTTGGCGTGGTCCTCGACCAGCCGCCCTGGCCCTCCAGCTGGCGGGTTCGTGACATCGCCAAGCTGGTCGGCCCGTTCTACCCCGACTGGAACCAGCGGGTCTTCGAAGAGCTGTGCGGGTGGGCCGGGGTCTCGTGGCGGCTGAAGGTGAAGGAGTTCTCCCGCGGTATGGGTATGAAGATGCAGCTTGCCGTCGCTTTGGCGCATGAGGCTGAACTGTTGGTGCTGGACGAGCCGACCAGTGGCCTCGATCCCCTGGCCCGCGGCGAGCTGCTGGACATGCTGTCTGAGTTCATGACCAGTGAGCGACACTCCGTCCTCTTCTCCACCCACATCACCAGCGACCTGGACCGCATTGCCGACATGGTCACCATCCTTGACGCTGGCAGGGTGATCGCATCCGGCTCCCGCGAAGACCTGCTCGAGACATGGGTGATGGTCCGTGGTGGTGTCGCCGACCTGACCGATGGCCTGAATTCTCGGGTGCGTGGCCTCAGGCGGCACTCTGTCGGTTGGGAGGGGCTGCTTCCCGCCGCCGACCTGGGGTTGTGTGGCCCTGGTGTTGTTGCAGAGACCCCGTCGATCGAGGAGCTGCTGGTGCATCTCGCGAAGGAGCGGAAAGATGCGTGAATTCAAAGCAATGGTGAAAATTGACCTGAACAGACTGGTCAGGGTCTCCAAGGTGTTGTTGCCAGCGATGTTCGTGTTTATGATCTTCAGGTTGTGGGAGGAGAGGTGGGAGTTGTTCTTTTTCTATGGCTTTTATGTACTGCTGGCGGCCATGTTCATTTTCTATAGTGATATTGGCGATGATGGAAACGAAAACAGTTTTTTGTTTCTTGATGTCCTGCCTTTGCGTCGCCGAACGGTGGTGATTTCACACTGTGTGATGACATCGATTCTTCTGGCCGTATTCGAAGCCGTGCTTGTGATCGTTTTGGTGGTTGGATCGGCTCTCGGGGTGGTCGTCGATGCCGGCTGGCCTGCGATGGCTGTGGGTGAAATAGGAATTGTGCTGTCGATTTTCTCCATCATGATTCCTGTGCACATCGGATCCAAAACTTCTGGGGGAAGGTGGGTTTTTCCGGCACTCATGGCTCTTGTGGTGGGTTTTAGTATAGGGATTTTGTCGGCGATCCAAGCCGGATGGTCGCGGTCTTTCGACAACTGGTTTCTGAATGCAATGCCATGGCTGTTGCTGCTCGTCGGGCTGGCAGCCTGGGCTGCGTCACTTTTCGTGTCCATTCGCAAGTACGAGCTTCAGGACCACTGAGGCTTATTCACAGACAGCATGGTGGCCAGTAAAATCCCTAGTCAAGGCGCACTTGAGGAAGGCTGTGAATAAGCCTCACTGAATCAGATAAAAACGCAGAGAAAACCGCGGCTTGCCCGGCAAGGCGTGGTCGTGCGGAAGGAGTAACGAGATGCGAGAACTCGGAAATATCATGAGGGTTGATATGCGGCTTATCCTGGGGGGTCTCTGCGCTCTAGCTGTGGTGATTCAATTGTGGGTTTGGATCAGTGATGCTAAGGGGCCGGTGGGTTTGGCATGCGTGCTCTCTGGAGGTGTACTAGCGGGGCTGATGGACACTTTCTTTTGTAGTTTTCCTCAGAGGGGAATGCAGGGTGATGGCCTGCTCTATGACACCTTGCCCCTGCGGCGCAGGACGAAAATTCTCTCGCACTACCTGGCCTCGGTGACTTGCGTGATCTGTACTGAGATCATGGCGGCGGTGACGCTGGTCATCTGGAATTTTATGGGGATGAAAACCATCGATAACTGGTGGGTGGTGGTCGTTATCTCTGCGGGAATCATATTTTCCTCTTCCGCGATCATGGCTCCCGTGCTGATTCGTTTCGGATTTGGTGTGGGGTCGATTTCTGTAGCAGTTGTTGGGGGTATGGTCCTACTGGCGATCGCTATTAGTTTGGATGAGCTGACGCCAACCCCGGAATGGGGGCAGGTACGGTGGCCGTACCTGTACCTGGTCTTTTGCCTGGTGTTCTATGCGGCATCCTTGCCAGTGTCTATCCGTTTCTACGAACGACAGGACCACTGACCTCGTCAGGAGCGACGTCTGGAGGTCCCGGGTCGGTAGGCGGAGACGCTGGGTTCGTCGGGCAGCCAGAAACGCCACGGGTGACGCTCGCCATCGCCTCCCGGGCCCGACACTCCCACTCGGGGGCCCGTCAGCCACTCGCCAGGTGGAGTGTTGGGCAACCACCACGACCACTCCTGGCCCAGCAGATCGGCTCCGTCGGTCTCGCGCGACGATCCGAGCGCCTGCCCCAGATTCCCGGGACCACGGGCCAGGTGATGTTCGGGCAGGGGAGTCGCGCGAGGCCTTGCAGTGCGACGGCTCCTGGCCAGGTCCGCGCCCTCGATGACCTCACCGGCCCGCAGCAGACACCCCGTCGGGACACCCGCATCGTCGCACACCACGTTCAGATTGTGGTGTATCCCATAGCTGACATAGCAGTACAGGTGCCCGGGCTCCCCGAACATGGTGGCGTTGCGGGCGGTGCGGCCCCGGAAGGCGTGCGACCCCGGGTCGGCGGACCCGGCATAGGCCTCCACCTCCGTGATGCGGACCGCGACGGTGCCGTCACTGGTGCGTCGAACCAAGGCGCAGCCGAGCAGCAGCGGCGCGAGGTCGAGAACGGGACGACGGAACCAGTCACGGGAGGTGCGTGCGAAACCGGGCAGGTCCATGGGGGCATTGTGCCCTTGCGCGTTTCGTGACTGGCCGACCATTCCATCTGTCGGAGCGGATGCTGGCAGCACGCCCCCGCGGCCACTAGCCTTTTGCTCATGCTGCTGACTGGAAGTCGCGTTGTTCTCTGCAGGCACGGCGTCACCGATTTCACCGCTTCTGGTCGGTGGGACGGGCGAGGGGGAGCCGATCCGGCACTCAATGCCGAAGGACGCGCCCAGGCCCGTGACCTTGCCGCCCGCGTCGGATCCTTCCTCGGTAACGCTCCGGAAGTGCGGGTGGTGTCGTCGTCCCTGCGGCGCGCTCGGGAAACCGCCGCTCCCGTGGCCGAGCTGTTCGGGACCGGGGTCACCCCCAGAAAGGACTGGGACGAGCTCGCCTTCGGGGACTGGGACGGCCTCACCGGCGACGAACTGCGCGGCGAGAACCCCGACGAACTCCTCCGATTCTGGAGCGACGAGACCTTCCGGGTGCCCGGCGGCGAATCCCACGTTGACCTGCACACCCGAGTGCGTCCCGCATTCGAGAAACTCATGGGGCTCAGCGGCACCACGGTGGTGGTCAGCCATTGGGGGCCGATCATGAGCTGTATCTCGCTGGTGCTCGGGATCGACCTGCTCCCCGCGCGGCGTCTCAACCTCGCGCCGGCGTCCATGACCTCCTTCATGGTCACGAAGCAGGGCCCGCAGGTGGAGTTCATCAATGACCTCGGGGCACGGGAGACCCCGCTGGAGAGCATCTGACCGAAGTCTGTGGCCTCTTGAAGTTTTAGAGTGCTGGGAATGGACTTCCACAGCCGGGATCTGCGTTACTTCGTTGCGGTCGTGGAAGAAGGTGGGTTCAGCCGGGCCGCGGAGCGTCTGTTCGTGTCGCAGCCGGTGCTCTCACGGCAGGTGGCGAAACTGGAACGTGACCTGCATGTCCGGCTCCTCGAGCGCGAGCCCCGGCACGTTCGGCCAACTCCGGCTGGAGAGGTTCTACTGGAGCACGCTCGGCGGATGCTGGCTGACTGGGCGTTGCGCCATGGGGAGATGCTTCGTCTCGACTCGGAGTCGCGATCGGTTCTGCTCGTGGGGCAGCAGACTGGAATCGGGCGTGGTCTGGTGCGGCGTCTCATCAATCGGCTGGGCCAGTCCTGTCCCGGGTGGCGGATCGAACTGCGTCAGATCTCCTGGGAGGACCCGTCTGCGGGTGTGCGGTCCGGGCAGACCGACATCGGTTTTGTGTGGTTGCCCGTCGTGGTCGCCGATGACATGGAGCATGTGGTGGTCGCGGAGGAACCGATCGTGCTGGCGGTTCCCGAAGGGCACGAGTTGGCGGACAGGTCATCGCTGGGTTTCGCGGAGATCGCAACCCTGCCGCTCATCGCCTTGCCGGAGCAGGCCGGCGGCCTACGGGACTTCTGGTTGGCCGGCCATGCCCGCCGCGAATCCGCTCCTGTCGCATTGGTGGCGCACACCCCGGACGAAGCGCTCGAGGCCGTGGCCGCTGGCCTGGGCGCGGTGCTGCTCTCGCTGGGAAATTCCGTCGTACATGCACATCCGGGAGTCGTGTTCATACCCGTCCCGGACCTTCCGCCTGCGCGGTTGGCCCTCGTCAGGAGGGCGGGTGACGACCGTGACGTGACCACCGAGGCTCTCCGGGCAGTACGAGCCGATGGGGCCCTTTCATAGCGAACGGGCATGCAAAGAAGTATTGGAAGGCCTCCGGAAGCCGACGCAGAATGCGGTCATGACCATCTGCACCACGAACCGGGTTCGGTTCGCCTCCAGTGGCGATGTCCTGGTGGGCGACCTACACCGCCCCGTTGAAACATCCGAATCCTTCGACGGGGCGGTTGTGGTCGTGACCGGCTCCTGGACCACCAGCAAGGAACAGCAGGCCGACTTCTACGCTCGACGGCTCGCGGCCGCGGGGATCAGTAGTCTGACGTTCGATTTCCGGGGATTCGGGCAGAGCCGGGGTCAGCCACGCGACTGGGAGAACCCCGAACGCAAGATCGCCGACATCAACGCTGCCATCACCCATCTGACCGGTCGCGGCGATGTGGATCCGGACCGGATCGGGGCTGTCGGGGTGTGCGCATCCAGTGGCTACCAGGCGGCCAACGCCGCCACCGACCCGCGGGTCAGGTCGCTGGTGATGATCGCCCCCTGGCTGCACAACCCTGAACTGGTGGCGCCCTATTACGGCGGTCCGGAGGGAGTGGCGGAGCGGATCGCCGCCTCGCGTCGCGCCCGGATCGCCTACGAGACCGACGGGGTGCAGGAATTCATCCCGGCGGTCTCCACCACCAACCCTGCGGCTGCCATGTTCGGCCCCTACGACTACTACTTGGATCCGGAACGCGGCGCCATTCCCGAATGGGACGCGCAGCTGGCGGTCATGTCATGGGAACCATGGCTGACCTTCGACGCCATCAGTTCCGCATCCCGGATCGACATCCCGGTGCAGTCGATCCACTCCCGGGCCGCTGCCGTACCTGATGGAGCGGAACTGTTCCACGAGCAGCTGCAAGGCCCGTCGGAACTGACCTGGATCGAAGGTGGTCAGCTGGACTTCTACGACCAACCCGCCCAGGTGGCCGTCAGCCTCGAGCGGGCCGTCTCCCACTTCCGTAACACCCTGTGAGGAACATGCGTGATGAATGATGGAAACGAGATCGTCACCACACTGACGAAGCTGTTCTGGGCCACTGACCATCATGATTGGGAGGGTCTGCGCCGCACCTTCGCGGGCCAGGTGCTGCTGGACTATACCGCTACCCTCGGCGGGGAACCTCGGATCTGCGCCCCCGGTGAGGTGGTCGACGGTTGGCGCCCCGCTTTCGAGGCCCTCGACGCCCATCAGCACCTCGTCGCCAACCACATGGTGGAGATCGCGGATGAGGAAGCGACGGCGACCGCATCCTTCATCGCCACCCACCAGTTCCGGGGTGAGACCTGGACACTCGGAGGCGACTACCACTTCCGGCTCCACAAGTGTGAGGGAAACTGGCGGGTGGCGGCCATGCGCATGGTCCCCGTCTGGCAGACCGGGCCGGTGGACCTCGTCACGAAGGCGCTGGAGGCCGCAGCCTCCTGAAGCCCGGGAGTCTGTGGTTTTGGTCACTCAGGCCGGCGAGTTGCCTGCCATGAAGCAGCCGGGGTCGGCTCTCACAGGGTGAGCCTCTCCTCGTGGCACTGCTCGGGGGCGACCCCCAGGCCGCGGGCCTCGGCCAGGACGGAATCGACGAACCCACCCGGACCGCACACGAACACGTCCGAGTCCTCGAGGTCCGGTGCCAGCGTCGCGAGATCGTGGCCGGCATATCCGAGACTCACCCAGTGGTCCTCGTGGCACGGCCCGGTCATCAGGTGCAGGGCGATGCCGCGATCGTCACACAACTCCCGGAGCTCGTCGAGGAGAACCAGGTTCTCAGGTCCGGATGCTCGGAGAATCACGACGGTGTCCGCCGGGTGCGCCGTGGTGACCTCCAGCAGCGACCGGATCGGTGCGAGATCGGTCCCGGCCCCGATCAGCACCAGGCCGTTCCGGGTCCGGGAGGCGTCGGTGAAGGCGCCGTAGGGACCGGCGAAGATGACCCTCGTGCCGGGCCGGGCGGCAGCCAACTCCGCCGTGTGCTCATCAGTGACCCTGACGGTGATGCGCAACCGATCCCTCGTCGGCGCCGCGGACAGGAAGAACCGGTGGGTCCGGGTCCACAGCTGAGGGGTGAGCAGGCGCCAGGTGAAGTACTGACCGCCCCGGGTCTCCAGCTTGTCGAGGTGCCTGCCGCTGAACTCCAGGTGAAGGAGATCGGGGGTCAGGTGCACGGTGTTCACCAGCTTCAACCGATGCCTCCAGGAACGGAGGAGCGGACTCAGGATCCGGTACCAGAGCAGGCAGGCGCCGACGGAGACCAGCAGGGCGCCCCAGTAGATGCGCTGCGCCCTGCTGGGCAGGAAAACCGGGTCGAGGCGGAGCATGTGGGGGATCGCCAGGAGCACGGCGACGTAGGAGAGGATGTTGAGGAGGTGCCGCACCTCGCGGCGCAGTCCGCGGCACACCGCAAACACCGATGCGATCGTCGTCAACAACAGCAGGGCGGCGGAGGCGAAGACCAGCGGTAGGTTCCCCGTCCACAGCGAACCGACGGCACCGGCGAGGTCGTCGCGATTGGTCCATCCGGTCCCGGTGAGGATCAGGGCGACGTGGGTCAGCACCCCGAGCACGGTGACCCTCCCCAACAGCCGGTGCCACCGGATGGCCCTGACCCTCCCCAGCACCCGGTCGATCACGGGAACCCGGGCGGCCAGCAGCAGCATGAACAACATCGAGTTCATCGCGATCAGCCCGGCCACGGCCCCGAGCACGCCCAGCAGTCCGGTGAGGCCGGTGATCCGCTGCCCGGCGCCATCGATCAGGTGGAGAACGACCGAGAAGACCGTGCCCACCCAGGCCGACCCGGCCAGCAGGGCGCGCCAGAGACGCAGGCGCCGCCCGCGCGGCTGGGCGGGGGCCCGCTGCGCGGCGCGCGAAAGCGGTTGGGGTGAGGTCATACCGGTACATCCTTGCGGCGAATCTGTGGAGAAGCTGTTGAAGGACCCGTGAAAAACCTGAGGGGTCGTTGAAAGTGTAACTTTTCCGCGTCGCGAACCAAACACGTGCGTCCCGCCCGGCGGACGGTTGATCTCGAAGCGCCGCATTCTCGAAGCCGGTTGAGCCGATCCTCACGAGCGTCAGCGAGTGGGACGTGCCGACATCATGGTGACCTTGCCCGGGGATTGGGGCCGGGTTGCTTTTCGGTTTCCTGTGGTTCGACTCGGGCTCCTCCTTCGTCACGGTCCGGCTCAACCGGCTTCTGGGAGGTCACCGTCCGGGAATGAAGGAGCAACTGGCCGTCCGGTCCGGGGCGCGTGTTCTGGAGTGCTGCCGGGCCTGGGGTAAGCTGTGCGAGCTGCCTGGCGAGGGACCCGATGTCCGTTATCGACTAGCAACCCCTGCAGGCGTGCATCCCGATCCACACCTCAGGAGGTAGAAATGGCCACCCACAAGCTGGAAGCCGCCGCCCGCACCGAGTTCGGCAAGGGCGCGGCCCGCAGGCTGCGTCGCGCCGAACGCGTACCCGCCGTCATCTACGGGCCCGGCATCGAACCCGTCCACATCTCCCTGCCCGGCCAGGAAACCTTCCTGCTGCTCCGTGAACCCGAAGTCACCTTCGAGATCAGCATCGACGGTGCCGATGCCGTGGTGGTCGCCCCGAAGCAGGTGCAGCGCGACCCGATCACCGGTTTCCTGGAACACGTCGACCTGATGCCGGTCAAGGGCGAGTGAGTCCCTCGGTTCATCTCGTGGCCGGGCTCGGGAACCCGGGCCCGGCCTACGCCCCGACCCGGCACAACGTCGGGTTCTGGGCGGTCGACGACCTGGCCTCCCGCCTCGGGGCGCGGTTCAGCATCGCCCGCGGACAACGGGCCGAGGTCGCCACGGGACAGCTCCCCGGCGAACACCGGCTGGTGCTGGTGAAACCCACCACCTACATGAACGACTCGGGGATCGCGGTCGCCGCCGTCGCCAGGTTCCACAAGATCCCCCCCGCCGACGTGATCGTCATCCACGACGAACTCGACCTGGAACCAACCCGCCTGCGCCTCAAACTCGGCGGTGGCGACAACGGCCACAACGGACTCAAATCCATCCGCGCCCACCTCGGCACCGGCGACTTCCACCGCGTTCGGGTGGGCATCGGCCGCCCCCCGGGACGCCAGCCCGCCGCCGACTACGTGCTCTCCCGGATGCGCCTAGCGGACCTGGACGCCATGCGGCTCGACGCCGCGGTCGCTGCCGACGCGGTCGAGACCCTGGTGACGGAGGGCCTCGTGGCGGCACAGAATCGCTTCAACAACTGAAGACGCAGAGGACGTGGAAACTCCGGGCGCCATCACGCTCTGAGAGGATTTACCCATGCCACCTCAGGAAACAGGGCGAAACCGCCGGGACGTTTCCTCATCGGTGGCGTGGAGCAGCACATTGGCATCGACGATCACGACCCGGGCTCCTGCGAATCGAGAATCTCCAGAACCTCGCCGATGCTGGTGAGGTCGAAGCGAGCCCCCCATCGCGACCGGGGCCGGAAGAGTGATGGGAGACGCGGAAGAGCGCATCATGCCCCTGCGGGCCAAGGTGTTCAGCGCCTCGCTCGGACCGATACCCTGCTCAGCGCGCATCCTCTCCATCTCGGCGCGGACGTCATCGGCAATGGTCACGGTCATCCTCATGCGTTGAGGTTAATGGTGTTGTGCAGCACGTCATGGCATCGAAGAGGATCGGGATTCCGGGGCATTCGTGACAAGATGACCCGGTGAGATTTCCCGGACTTCTTCCCGCCCTCGAGGCAGACCCGGCCGTCCGGGCCACCCTGCGCGACTCCCAGGTGGTGGGCGCCGAGGCGCGCGATATCACCTGCGCCACCTCCTTCTTCGCCACCGCGACGGCGATGCTCGCATCCGAGTCCGGGCGCACGATATTGCTGGTCACCTCCACCTTCCGGGAGGCCGAGGCCATCGCGGCCGAAATCTCCGGGCTGCTGGGGGAGGACGCCGTCGCCTACTACCCGGCCTGGGAAACCCTGCCCCACGAACGCCTCTCGCCCCGCGCCGACACCGTCGGCAGGCGCCTGGCGGTGCTGCGGCGGCTCGTATCCGATGCGCCACCGCGGGTGGTGGTCGCACCCGTGCGGGCCCTGCTCCAACCGCAGGTCAAGGACCTGGCATCGATGCGCCCCG
>ERZ773043.1090-NODE-1090-length-15639-cov-29.471381_pt1 | contig 15639 bp, 8 predicted proteins | sample MGYA00580636_ERZ773043 | MGnify/ENA primary metagenome ERZ773043 (study PRJEB29015, sample SAMEA2737992) | human oral metagenome | biome: human oral; feature: human-associated habitat; material: dental | place: China | collected 2065 ... | reverse complement strand
ATTTCCAGCCATCATAATTTTCCTCAGTCAAAGTTATCCATTTATCCAAATCTATTTTTGGAAAATAAGCATCTGCCTCAGTATCAGAAAAATCAACATGGCTCATATAAATCCTTTTTACAATTCCCATTTCAAGAGATTTTTTGTAAATCTCACCTCCACCAATAATAAAAACTTCTTCTCTCAAATCTTTATACTTTTCGATAACTTTTTGAAAATCATTGTAAAACTCCAGCTTTGTAGTTTCATTTTCGTATTTTTTTTTATCTTCTTTAACTTTCTCATCCGTTTCCAAAAAGTTCCTAGATAAAACTATATTTGTTCGGTCTGGTAAAGCTCTACCTATACTTTTATAAGTATTTCTTCCCATAATAACCGTCTTTCCTGTCGTTATTTTCTTAAAGTTTTTCAAATCTTCAGGAATATGCCACAAAAGCTGATTATTTTTTCCAATTTCATTATTTTTTCCAACAGCGACTATTAAGCTAAACATCAACATCACCTTTCTGCTGTATCTTATTTTTTATACTAAAACTAATCTAAAATTCAAGTAAAAATTTAATTTGATTTCCACTTAGGTTTTAAAGAAGTTTTAGTATAAATTTTTGATTAAACTGCAACTTCAAATTTAATTACAGGATGGCTTTCATAATCTTCTAACGTAATATCCTCGAATGTCAATTCATTAAATGGCTTGTCTGCAATCTTGATTTTTGGAAGTTTTAACGGCTCTCTTGTCAATTGCTCCTTTAGCCCTTCAATATGATTTTCATAAATATGAGCATCAATTATTGTGTGAGCAAATTCTCCAACTTCATAACCACATTCTTTTGCAATCATCATTGTAAGCAATGAGTAACAAGCTAGATTAAATGGTATCCCAAGTGCAATATCCCCACTTCTTTGAGTTAAATGGCAGTTAAGTTTATTACCAAGAACATTAAACGCAAAAGTATAATGACATGGTGGCAATTTACTGATTGTTGCATTTCCCGGATTCCAAGCTAAAACTATCATTCTTCTTCCATTTTTGTGATTAGGATTTGTTTTCATTTCCTTTAGAGTGTCAATAATATACTGAATCTGGTCAAATACAAGCTGTCCATTTTCTTCTCTAGTTACCCAAGGATTATTTTCATCAGCAAAAACTTCTCCATCTAATGAAATTTCAGGTACAGGATACCTTCTCCAGAATCTTCCATAAGCCGTTTCCAGCCTTCCTTCCTCATCTGCCCAGGCATCCCAAATTTTCGTCTTTTTTCGTAAGTTCTTAATATGCTCTTCTCCTGATAAATACCAGAACAACTCGTGTAACATCGAATTAAAATACATTTTTTTTGTTGTCAAAAGCGGATAACCTTTGCCCAAATCTACTTTATATGAATAAGCAAAAGTAGAAATTGTATCAACTCCTGTCCTGTTTTCTTTTTTTATTCCATTGTCAAGTACATACTTAACCATATCCAGATATTGTTTCATTTTCTCTCCTAAATTTATTTAAATTAATATTCAAAATTATTCTGTCTCAAAGCTTCAAACAGCACAATCGCCACAGCATTGGACAAATTCAGCGAACGCCCAAGGGGAAGCATTGGAATCGTGATGTTGCTTTCCTTGTATTTATTTAATATTTCTTCAGGTATCCCACGTGATTCAGGCCCAAACATTATATAATCGTTGTCATCAAATTTCACATCTGTGTATCTCTGTTTTGTTTTTGTTGTTGCAAAATAGATTTTTACATTGCTGTTTTCGATGTTTTCCTGCCAGAAGTGTTCCCAGTTTTCCCATACGAAAAGCTGTACATCTTTCCAGTAGTCCAGTCCTGCACGCTTTATTTTCTTATCATCCAGTTCAAAGCCAAGAGGTTTTATTAAATGTAATTTTGTGTTTGTTAAGACACAAGTTCTTCCTATATTTCCTGTATTTACGTGAATTTCTGGATTTAATAGAACTATGTTCATTTTATATACCATTCTTTCTATTCAAGTTTATTTTACCATACAAATCTATTTATTTCATCAATTTTTTGTAATCTTCCAGTTTTATTCGGTTAGAAGTAATTTTATTTAATTTTTTGGTAATGTTATCTCCTCTATCAAAACTACCAAATCCTATTTTGGAATTAATATGAGTAATTGCTATAGCAAGTGCATCTGCGGCATCATCAGGCTTTGGGATTTCTTCCAATTTTAATATTAATTTTACCATTTCCTGAATTTGCTTTTTTTCAGCTCTACCATAACTTGCAATTCCCATTTTTACTTGAAGTGGAGTGTAACTGTATAAATTCAGCTTATTTTTCTGCCCTGCTAAAGTTATGACTCCACGAGCCTGTCCTACTTTTATTACCGTCTTCTGATTTTTAAAGAAAAATAAGTCTTCAATTGCCATATCTGTTGGCTTCCAAAGCTTTATAATATTTTCCAGTCCATCATAAATTTTTTCCAGCCTTACTGGCATATCCTCATCTTTATCCGTAAAAATACAGCCATAATCAAGTGGCACATATTTTCCATTTTCATAATCTACAATGGCGTATCCCACTATTGCTGTACCGGGATCGACCCCTAAAATCCTCATGTTTCTCCTATTTATTTACTTTCTTATTTCTTTATTTTTTATTATATCACACCTAAAGGTTGTATGCAAGATTTCCGTATACGCTATTCAAAATATTTTTGTATATAGTTCCGAGTATAGTCAACATAGCTTCTCAAGTCAATATCATCATAATTGACAAAGTCTTTTACATTTGTTTCAACTTTTCTTATTTTGTATAAATTGCTGTTTATATCTCCAAAACCGTATTTTTCATAATACTTTTCCTGCTTCTGCATAACTGCCTTATACAGTCCTGTCTTTGAAAAATACAGCCGGTATTTCCTAAACTTAGACAGCACTTCGTCACTTTCAAACCTCATTTGCCCATTTTCGTCACAAGCATAGATATCTTCATAAACAGAGGCGTACATAAAGAATATGTCTGGATTTTTTGCAAAAATTTCCTCCACAGCTTCTAAGATTTCCTTTTTTTCCCAAAAATGCAATTTTAAAACTTCTGATATCCAGACATGATTTCTTGGCATAATTAACTTGCTGTAATAATATTCGTTGGTTCCTGTAACTTCATTGCCTATCCTGTATAAAAGCGAACTTTTATTTTTCAGGAAGTTATCGACATCCCTTATATCGAAAATATTTTTATATTGAACAGCTATCTTCTTTTTTATTTTATGCAGAATACTGCCATTTATATTTGTGATGAAAATATCATTTTCCGAAACCGCAACCATTTCTATATTTTCTTTTGCAAAAATTCTTTTTAACCGTTTTACAATACTTGTTCTATACCTGTTTAAGGTATGTTTTGCAAATGATGAATTTAAAAGCATGTCTCTTGGTATTTTTTTTATTATATTTTTATCCTTTTCAATAAAAAGTTTGCTTTCAAGCAGCCATTCGTACAGATAATCTTTCTGAATTGATAATTTATATACCTTTTTTTGAAGATAATTGTCATAGTCTTCCATATTTACTTTTTTTGAATAGTTTATCCCAGACTGGCTGGCATTTGTAAATCCATTATCTAAAAGCAAGGTTATCAGCTTGTCGTTACTGTAATTCAAATACTTTATTTTCTTTTTAAGCTTCATATTGTTACTGTAACTTCCATTTGTAATTATATTCAAAAGATTTTCCTTTTCATCCCAGTTGCTTTTTTCTTTTATTATAAAATTGTACATTTTTTCTGTTGCCAGCACATCCTGCAGGCAATAGTCAATCACTTTATCCACGATTTCATCATATATATTTTTTTTAATTACATAATTAAAATTGGCAAAATCCTGTTCCTCAATATTATCCCCACAATTAAACTCAAATCCTTTTACACCTAGATTCAAATTATATTCATACGCCAAGTCATACGAGTAAAACTCATGGTTTTCATTCTTATACTCATCCTTTGGCATGTTCCTTATTATTTTTATTTCACTATTTAATTTATTCCTGTTTACATTTGAATTTCTGTATTTTAAAAGGTTATTAATCACAATGTCATCAAATCCGTGTCCTGCATACGAAATTAAAACATTTTTAGAAATTATGTCAAATAAAAGTTTTTTCTGACGATTAAAATTATCCGAATCAATAATCAATATTTTATCATCGTTTAACTTTTTTAACACAATACAGAAATAATTTGGAAAAACTTCAATATCAAATACATATTTATTTGACTTCTTCATATATTATTATCACCACTTTTCAGTTCTGCAAGTTACAAAAAGTACTTGTCTCTTTTCAAATAAATCCTGTCTCCCCTAATATTTACAATCTTCACAATCCCCTTAAATTCTCTTACATTTGTGTTCTTATTTCTCACATATATCTTAAATTTCTGATTTTCTCTTACATTTGCCCCTTTACTGGCTTCCTTGCTTATATTTTCAAATTTTTTAAACGTGTCAATTACCGTCATCCCATTTTTCAGCTTTCCATACTTCACATTTGAAACATTTATTCCGTAATAGTCCAGCACATACTCTATTTCCACAAAACAAACTATTTCTCGAATTTTTTCAGCCCTTATAGCTGAATCATTCTTTGTAGCCCAGAAAGACTCATTTTCTGTTTTTCCTTCCATAAGATTCTTCAATTTATCAATTTCAGCTTTAGCCTTTTCCAAAGTAATCGCATCTTCAATCTCAAATCTTCCAATTTTAGTTCTCACAAGTCTTGTCATTGTGGCAAAAACTCCCAATTTTTCTCCAATATCGTAAACTAATGAACGGATATAAGTTCCACTGCTGACTTTTACATAAAATGAAATTTTAATATTTTGAGCAATTTCTGAATTTTTATCTGGACGCATTATCTTTATTTCCCTAATTTCTGATATTTCTACATCCCTTTCGGCTCTTTCCACTTCAATCCCTTTTCTTGCCAGATCATAAAGCTTCTGCCCTTCAATCTTTATTGCAGAATACATCGGCGGAACTTGCTTTATTTTTCCTTTAAAACTATTTACAGCGTTTATCATCTCAGAATCACTTATATTAATTTCAGAATCATATTTTGCAATAACTGTCCCTTCCAGGTCGTAAGTGTCTGTTTTGTATCCAAGCTCCATTTCTACATAATATTCCTTGTCTTTTTTCATTAAATTATCAGAAAATTTTGTAGCTTCATTAATCATAACAATCATAAGTCCCTCAGCCATTGGATCAAGGGTTCCAGCATGTCCTACTTTTTTAGCCTTTATCACTTTTTTCAAATGATTTATTGCCCCAAACGAACTTACCCCCTTGCTTTTATTTAAAAGAATAAGTCCATCCTTAGTAAAATTTTTTTCCATTTTACTCCCTTCCTTCCTACAATTGCTATAATTTATTTACATTATCGGTGAAATCAGTTTAAACACAGAGTTTCTGAGCCGTTTCATAAAAGTCACCTTTTTTAATCTTGCCTCATCGAATCTTTCACATACTTCCAAATCCTCTATAAACTGTGTCTTCAAGTCCTTGCTAATATTTTCATTATAAAATACCGAATTTACCTCATAATTTATTTCAAAGCTCCGCATATCAAAGTTACACGTTCCAAGAGTTGCTATTTTTTCATCCACAATAATATTTTTACTGTGTAAAAATCCCGCTGTATAACGGTAAATCTCAATGCCTGCTTCAATTAATTCTGCAAAATAAGTTTCTGCTATCCAGTAAGGCATTTTCTTATCCGGCACTCCTGTAACCATTATCTTTATCTTCACTCCAGAAAGAGCCGCCATTTTCAGTTGTGAAATCAAATCATAATCAGGTACAAAATATGGACTTTGAATCAGCACTTCCTCTTTCGCCGTTGCAATCATTTTAGAATACAGATATTTCAAAGTTGTCCATTCGGTGTCAGGCCCGCTTGAGGAAACCTGCATCAGATATTCCAGTTTTTCTTGCTTATCTATTGGCTTTTGCTCTTCCAGTTCGTGAACTGCCTCTTTTTTTATATCTTCAATAAAATCGTCTTTCCCACCGCTGTTTAGCCAATCTGTAACAAAAATTGCCAGATACTGTCCAATTATTTCTCCTGTAATCCGAATATTCGTATCCCTCCAGCTGTCAAATCTCTTTCCACCGTCTATATATTCCTGCCCTACATTCATGCCGCCAGTATGCACTATATTATTATCAATTAACGCTATTTTTCTATGATTACGATAATTCATCTTGGAAATAAAAAATTTAACATCTAAAAACCATCTTATCTCAATTCCAGCGTTTCTAAGTTCCTTTTTATATTTTCTAGGCAATTTCCAAGTTCCCACTCCGTCGAAAAGCAGTTTTATTTTAACTCCTTCCTTAGCCTTTTTCAAAAGTGCATTTTTTATTCTTTCTCCAAGCTCATCGGCTTTCCAAATAAAATATTCCATATAAATCATACTTTTCGCATTTTCTATATCAGAAATAATCGAATCAAATGCCTCTTTTCCATGAAAAAACAATTTATACGAATCATTATTGGTCAAAAAAGTCCCTTCAGCCTCATACAGCATTTTTACAAGTTCACTTTGCTGACTGCCTAAATTAATATTTTTTATCATTGTATCAATCTGATTCCGTATTGCAGCTTTTATTTCTGCTTCAGTCATTTTATCTGTGTTTCCATCTACATTTTCAAGACGATTATAATAAAAAAAGTCCTGTGATCTAAAAATATCCGACACATCCCGCTGCATAAAATTAAAAATCCTTGAATACAGCTTTTTTTCTTCCCCCTTCATCTTCTTAGAAATTATCTTATTCCTTCTCCAGTTAATCCCAAACAAAAGATACAAAACCGCTCCTCCAAGCGGAAACGTAAAAATTGTAAAAATCCAGGCAAGCATCGCATTTGGCGATTTATCCGACAACAGTACCGATACTGTCAAAACAATAATTATCAGATAATGTAGCCTTTCAAATGGAATTATCCAGCTTGAAATAATTATAGCCAGTCCATGCAGCATATTATCCTCCTCATTTTTTATTTATTAAATTAATCTATCTTTTAGCATTATATCTATAATTTTATCACTTTTAACAAAGATTTTCAATCATTCTTATTGAACAAATTCTAAAAACGTGACATACGGATCTTCATATTTTTCAAGCGGAGTTATGTCTATTAATTCTTTTGGTGCTACTTCATTGTCAATTTCCAAGTCTATTCCGTGATATAATGCTATTTTGGTGTATATTATGACATATACATGCAAGTAAAATTCATAGTTTGGATTATTATCATTTGAAAATTTTCTTGCTACTTTCTGTTCCATCATCCCATCTATCGCTTTTTTCATTCCATCAATATCTTTATCTGCCAAAGCACTTAAAAATTCATAGTGCAGTTCTCCATATTTATAATAACTATCTTTCAGTGGCTTTTCCAAATATGCACTACATCTTTTTTTGACTTCTTCAAAATCTCCTCTTATTGCATGAAGAATTACACGAATTAAGAAAAATGATCCATAATCATTTTTTAAATATCCATATTTATTTTTTTCACTGTCATAATCATCAGGCATTATCATATCCATATTATTTTTAAAAAATGTTATAAAATCAGGATTGTTTGACATAAACATTTCAAACATTTGAGTTGGGTGAGTAACAAGCATACTTGATCTACCTGTAGAGAGTATTCTCAATTTCCCACCTATATAACAATTTAATCTGTGTTTTTTTATATTTTTTTCTATTAATAAATTTTTAGATGATATACCACAATAATCACTATAAAGAGTCCACATACATCCAAACTGATCTCCTTTTTTATTTGATATATATTCTAATCTTCTTTTTTCAGCCTCTTTATCTAAATATTCATGACTAACTTTTATATACCCTTTTTCGTATTTTTTTTCTCCTGCTAATATGTTCTTCATAGTTTTTTCCTCTCTTAATTATTTTTTTATATTAGTAATTTTTGTTGGAATAAAAATTAACTCTCCTGTTTTCTTATCAACTCCGACTAATCCCATATTTATTTTCCCATTATCTATTGCTTCATCAACTGCTTTTTTTACTGGATTATTTTTGTCCAAGATTTTGGGTACACTCCAATTCTGATATTAAGTTAATTTAGTCCTAATAACGGCTTAAACGTATTGTTCATTTCCACAAATTCTTTATAAGTAATATCCGCCTTGTCATTAAAGATAATGTATATACCCTTTTCAAGTAGCATCACTCCCTTTGCTTTCCCCTTAAGTTTTTCCAGAAGCTCTTCCTTTGGTACTTTTATCAGCTTATTATAACTTTCTTCATTGAAGTACATTACTGGGGATAATGTAAATAATACATCTTCCAACATTCCTATATTACAATTTTTCTCCTTCAGTTTTAAAAATTCAGGATTTATACTTTCTCCATAAGTTCTTGTTTCTGGAGTTCTTCCTTCCTCATAAGCACCATTATAAGCTACATATAAATCAGCAACATAAGGATCAAAAACATTTATAACCTTTGGAAGATCATCATATATTATTTTCTTATAGTCTATCAACTTGTATGTTATTTTAAAATCATACTTCAGAGAATCCCATCTTTCTTTCTCTGAACTTTCATCTCTCCATATATAATCTCCTGATATCGAAACTCCTTTTGTTTTAGAATTTTTTGTACGATAATGCGCTCTTATTTCTACACCGAAATCCGGTACTTCTGGAATCTCACTATCTTTCAATCCTAAAGGTGCTTCCAGTTCTGACAGTCCTTTCATAACTTTCTTATGTCTTTCTTCTATTGATTCATTTTTATTGATTTTTCTATACATTCTAATGCTTCTTTCTTTATTTTGCATAAATTTAAATATCCTTTCAACTTTATTTTTCTGGTCTAATCCTGATTTCATCTATTATATTTTGATATCCTGGATTTCTATCCAGCCAGTCAGTAAATTTGGTCTTTGCCTCTTCCTTTGGAAATTCATATATCACTTTAATTTCTGGGTTTTGAAGTTTAGCTTTTTTTATTCTTTCAAATGTATTTTTGTAGCCTTCCATTGCTTCTGGTATCCAATAAGGAATATTTCTTTTCGCATCAATCAGATAAGTTTTACCATCCCTTACTTCAATTCCATCAAATTTTATGAAATTCATTCCTCTGGGGTTTCTATTGTCATATCTTAAAGCCGGAATTATATTTTTCGGTCCATCTGGGGTCTGCTGCATCATACTTCCCGCTGTTCCCCACTGAAATTCTTGTGCTTTAGGCTTTCCTGCAGGGGTTTCAAATATATACTCAACTCCTCTGTTAGGAGTAGCATTGCTTCCTCTTCCTAATTGATTTAATTCACTTTCAGTATAAATTTTTCGTCCTTCATAGTATGAATCTTGATTTTTACTAGAATTAGAACTATTACCATTACCACTAGAACCACTATTTCCATTAAACTTATACCCTTCATCATTGCCTCTATAACCACTCTCTTTACTACCAGAAGTTTTTCCACCACGATAACTTTCAAAATAACTTCCACTTCCTATTCCTGAAGTTCTTCCCATTCCGCCTTTTGCCATATCGTCGATTATGTATGCTGGCGGTATGTCTGGTATATGTTTTTCTATTGTTATGGTAGTGTTCCCATCTATTTTTTTTATGATTTCAACATTTTTGCCTTTTGAACCAGTTATCTCTATATTTGTTGTTATTTTTTCAACAGTATTTGGTTTGGAAGGAACTTTGTATTCTATGACAGGAGCTTTTAAATTTTTAGCCACATTTCCTGCTGTCTGTGCTATTCTTTCAACATTTCTTGTATAAGATATAGCTTCTGTTGTGCTTGATGCTGTAGTATGAGGTAGACTTTTCGGAATATTTTTTGAAGATATTACTGCATTTTCAGGAACTCGGAATACTCCATCAGTCCCCTCTTCAAGAATTATTGCTCCCTGTCTTGCGGCTCTGCTTTCTGCGGCTGTCATCCGTGTAACAGGATTTTTAGGTTTAATAGAACTTATTTTCCCTACAGGTATTTTAGAAGTTGCAGCACTTACTATCATATCTATTGGCATCGAAACTAATAAGTTTTCAGTCTTTTGACGTCGTTTAACTTCTTCTGATGTACCATACTGTACCTCTTCAGGAGTATATCTGTCTGCAAAATCTCCTAAAAAACTTCCTATACCCAGTGTTGTTGCTCCAAGTATGTTGCCTATACCTTCAAGTCTCTTTTGAACTCCTTTTATTGGATGACCTGTCCATGTCAACTTTTCTGCTTCAATTAGATTTCCTGCTCCTCTAATAGGACCTTTTATTACGTCATTCCAAACATGATATAATAGATTTTTAGTCTTCGGAGATGATTCCAGTGTAACTGTCTTATTTTTCCCATCAACTCTAACATAATAATCTTTATCCTTGGACTCTGCTGTACGTCTTTTGGCTTCTGCTTTAGCGGCTTTTACTTGTTTTTGAACATGCGGATTATTATTTTCGTATTTTTTATCTTCTGTTGGTACCAATTTGTAATATCCGCTAGCAACTGCTTGACCAATTGTAGAGCTTGCTGCTTTTGCCAATGTTTCATTAGATACTATGTTGCTTCCATCACCTATTTTTACGTTTTGATTTGACCAGAAAAATGTTTGTGTTCCGACTTTAGCTCCAATTTTTAGGTGTTCAGGCTCATATTTATAATATCCTTGGGTTATTTCATTCATGTGCTCAAGAAATTTTTGTTCCTTTTCCTGAACGTTTGCAGAACGTGTTTTTAGTTGTACTCCTTTTTGATTAGCCTCTTTTTCAAATTTTTTTCTATCGTTTGCATTATAAAAAGCATACGTTCCATTTTTTTTAGTAAATTTACCACGATACTTCCGTTCTAATGAATTTGTAACTGAATTTACATGCTTTCTCTTTTCTTCAGCTTTTTTAGCATCAATTTTTTTGTACATTCTTTCCAGTCTTCCAACTTCATTTAATTGTTTTTGATAATTTACTTTTCCAGCATTTGGATTAACATTAACTCGCCTGTCTATCCTGTCATCTCCTGTTAACATTCGGAATTGAATATCTTCGTCGGTATATTCAGCTAATCTTTGTTTCTGTTCCTCTGTTAAATTTCCATCTTCCCAGTCCAATCCTCCACCAGTTCTAGCAAGATAGCCTTTATCAATAGATTTATTTATAAACTTTTCTGCTCTCGACTGTCCAAAATCAGCTAATAATTCCGTATTTTTACCAGTTACTTTATGTGTTCCTTCATGTGCAAAAACTGAATTTAAATCAAAATTATTCATTGAAGAAATATTGTCTGCATTAAGCCATATAGAACCATCTTCAGCTGTAAATCCTGCTGCATTCATTTTATTTTTTGCATTAGGATCATCTTGCGATACTTCTGAATTGACATAGAAGTTAATTTCTAATTTCTTGCCGTTCTTTGCAAAAATTTCTCCATATTTATCCTGCATTTCCTGTGCTATCTGCTCTTTTGTCTTTCCTTTAGTGTCAATATATCCTAGATTTCTTACAGTTTCCTGAACTCTTTCAGTTCTTAGGAAGTCAAGGAAGCCATTTTTTTCTTTAGAGCCGATTGTATTGAAAGCCGCTTTTGCCACAGCACCAACCGCTTCAATTTCATCCTTAGCTTTCCCAATATCCTCTTTCAGCTTAGCAGGATTAGTAAGATATTCAATAGTCTGGCTCTCAACATTGATATTAGTGCTGCTGTGAGTGTCCTTTGTAACTTCATTTGCTCTTGTAATATCTCTGTTTATTGGACTTCCAGAAGTTTCTCCTATCTCAATATCTCCGATTACTGTGTTTCTTGTGATTCCTTGCTTGTCCCTGCTGTCCTGATTAAATCCAACGTTTGTAATTCTCGGTTTTCCTCCAAGTGAAACTCCTATTGAACCTCCTGTTGTCTTCATTGCGTCGTGATTCTGAATATCTTTTCCAATATAGCTGTCAATCTTGAATGTGGAGTTTCCTTCCTTTCCAACTACAGCTCCTGTATTTTCAAGCGTTCCAACGTGAAGACTGCTTCCTTCTCCGACAATGAATGTGCTTTGGTTGTCTACGAACGCTCTGTTTCCATTTGTTCTGCTTCCGTTTATGTTTACAGAGCTTGGCACTCCGTTTGCACTTATTCCAAGGCTTATTCCGCTTGAGCTTCCAGTTGTCGTGCTTGTGTTCTGTCTTGAAATAACTTCCACTTTTCCGATGTTTCCTGTTACTTTTCCGCCTTCCTGGTTAAAGCCATTTAATACCATTGAGCCTGTATTGTTGTGAACTTCATTTACATTCCTGAAGCTTCCGTTTGCATAGACAGTTTCAACTGTATTCTGGTTGCTTTGGCTAGCTGAAATGCTTCCGCCGTTTCCAGTAGTCTGTATTTTGTGTCCATAGCCAATCGTAGCTCCTGCATTTATTCCTCTGCTCGAACTGCTTGAGCTGTAGCTGTTATGAAGTTCCACAGCTTCCTTCTGAATATTTGCCACGTTGTTGTAGATGAATGTTCCGCCCTGAGCCTGTGTTCCCTGATACGTTATATTGTTTACATTGCTGTAGGTAATGCTTGAATTTTCATCCATCGGCTTTAATGTTGTTACGGACGCACCTTCAGTATGGGAGCTTGTGTTGCTTCTTGAACGTGTAAATCCGGCGTTTAATCCGATGTTGGCGTAGAAGTTGCTGTTTGCCTGGGCTTCCCTTGCACCTTTTGCTCCGACGCTTCCATTTACATAGTTCGTCTGTCTTGTCCCCTGATTGTCTGAAAGCCCTTTAACCGTTCCAGCCGCCGCATTTACCGCTTCCATCGCTCCGCCAACTTTGTCGCCATTTTTAATCTGCTTTACAGCTTGCTCAGCCTGCTTAATCCTGTCCTTAATCGGGCTGTTTATTCCTGCCGATATTGTAAATCCGCTGCTCTTGCTTGAAGTATGCACATCCCTTGTGTCAATTCTTGCACCATATTTTACATCGCCATTATTGATTTGAATATTTCCATATTCAAAGTTTGTGGCTGTAATTTCTGCTCCCCTGTTCAAGACTGAGCCATCTCCAACTTGCAGGCTGGATTTTGCATTTACTGTACTCTTTTCATCGTACGTGTTCTGCGATTTCCCATACCCAACTGAGGCTCTTCCATGGCTTATTCCGCTGTTAAAGCCTTTATTCTTATTCTTTTCGTAGTAGCTATTGTGTAATTCTCTTGAGTCCGTTGTAACTTTTCCACCTACAAAAGTGTTTTCTCCAAGAACGATGTTGCTTCCAGTTCCTGTCAGGTTTCCTTCAATTCTTGCTCCGTTCAGCTGCAAGTTTCCTGCCACATTTTCTTCCTCGTGAGCATTTACATAACGGCTGTCTGAAGATAAAAACCCTTTATTTGTTCTCTTTGATTCATTTTCATAGCTGTTTACTACTGATTCAACATTTACATTTCCGCTGATTGTAAGTCCATTAGTATCTCCGCCTGCAAAAGTTGAGCCTACTAGGTTCATATCTCCAATTCTTCCTGTTGTCGTATCTGCAACTATTCCAGCTCCTAGATGTGTTGTCTGGCTGTATCTTCCATAATTATCACTGTTTACTCCGTTTCTGTCTTCACCGCTTAATTTCAGGGCATTTGCGTTCAGGCTGTTGACATCCCAGATCATATTTTTTGTTGACAGAACTCCACCAGTTGTAGTGTATTCGTTAGCCTTTATGTAAGTTGTTCCATTTGAAGATATTTCTCCAAGCGAAGCGGGTTCATCGTGCCAGCTGCTGTCATATCTTCCGTTATCGTAGCCTATTCGCCTTTTTGTTGTGTCATTTACTACTTTTCCGTTTTCAGAAATTAGTGCCACAACTTCATTCCCCTTTATTCTTCCGCCGATGTTTTCAATATTTCCAACTGCATTTATGTAGGTCTGGTCTCCTGAAATTTCTGAAAGAAGATTTGTTGTTGTTTCATTTCTTACAGTATTCGCCTCAACATAGGTAACTCCGCCGTTACCCCATTTTGTCCCGCTGTTTACAAAGTCGTTGGTCTTGACGTAAGTTCCGTCTATTCCGCCAACCCTGTTTCTAGTGTCATCGCTAATTGATGAACGTGTATTCTTGCTTAAATAGACTTGCGGAGCAAGAACTTCAATGCCGTTTACATTTTTTGTCACATACCATATGATGTCCTCGTTCAGGCTGTTTATCTGTTCCTGAGTCAGTTCCTGCCCTGCCTTAAGCCCAAGCCTCTTGCCTTCAGCTGAGGCGTTGTCCATCATTGCCTGTATCAGCTTCTTGTTGGACTTGCCATTTATGAAGGCTGTTCCCAGCTTTTCGGCAATTGACCTTGTAAGGAGCTGGTTCTCGTAGTAGGCATCCCCAAGACGTCTTGCCCTGTCCCACACTTCCGAGTATCCGACCCTTTCAAGGAAGTAGTCGCTTCCGTAGTAGTCGCTCAGGTTTATGTAGCTTGAACGGGTCTCCATGACATATTTTGAAGTCGGATTCATATTTGCCTTGAACATTGCACTTGCGAGTATTGGATTGACACTGATTACTCCTGTGCTCTTGATGTCCTTTATCCCTGCGTTGTTCCCTTCAATCTCGACAACGTTGTCAAAAGTTCCGCTTACCTGGCTGTTCAGGTTCGGACTTCCATTGACCTGCGAATTTCCGCTAAAGCTTCCGGTTAATTTTGATAGCGAAGCGTTTCCAGCGACCTGCACCGCTCCATTAACTGAACCTGTCCCCTTCTTAATTCCTATTGAATTTGAAGAGATCAGCTCCCTGCCAGTCGCCCCGCCATTTTCCAGTTCCTCTCCATTTGCGTCCTCGAACGGGCTTCTTATGATATTTGGAGCATTTATTCTTACAGCGGCGCCTTCAATAACGGCAGGCTGTCCTGCGGCATATCCCGTCAGGAAGTTCCTTGTGTCAATCTGCCTGTCGTGAAAGGCCGTCATGTCGTAGCCATGCCCTCTTTCCTCAACATTCAGTTCCAAATATTCATAGCCTTTTCTTAATCTTATTGGATTTGATGCGTCAATGGTTACAGAATTTTCAAAATTTGTTGCATTAACATTGACTAGGCCTCCACCTGAAACTATGCTGTCCTTGTTCTTAAAATTGCCTGAATTTACTGTAATATTCCCGCCTGCAAGAACTTTCCCGTACTCAGTGTCCGCATTGCTTTTCAGCCTTTCCCTCAGCTCCTCAGCCGGAAACTGTGCCGTTCCGGTCTTAAATTCATCGCCATATCCAAGGTCTTTCCCTAATATGCTTCTGAAAAAGTCCTCATGCTTGGTAAGCAGATACGACTTGAACCTTGAGTTCCTGTTTTTTGTAACAAACTTCTCAAACTCCACTTTCTGGTCATCTATTGCATCCCTGTATTTTCCATGTCCCCAGTCATATCCGTCATGAATTGCCCATTCATTCCTAATTTCCTGCTCGGTAATTTTAAGCCCGTCCCAAGTTTCAAAATATTTTTCATAGTTCCCTAAGCCTTTAACTCTTCCAATATTCTGAAAATCACTGGAAGTAATCACAATATCCCCTGTCGACTGGATTGTAGCCACATTGTTCGTAATCTTTGCGGCATTAAGATCCATGTTTCCGCCAAGTATTTCGGCCTCGTCATTCATTATCTCATTTGCCCTTATGGCAA
>ERZ773043.1086-NODE-1086-length-15705-cov-7.570051_pt1 | contig 15705 bp, 19 predicted proteins | sample MGYA00580636_ERZ773043 | MGnify/ENA primary metagenome ERZ773043 (study PRJEB29015, sample SAMEA2737992) | human oral metagenome | biome: human oral; feature: human-associated habitat; material: dental | place: China | collected 2065 ... | reverse complement strand
CCAGAAAGGAAGGAATGGTTCCAAATGAAACTCACTGAAATACTGGAAAGTTATAAGCCAATTCCAGAGAATTGGAAGCCTATACCATCTCCCTATATGGAAGGCCCAAGGGCTTCTTACGACAAGGAAGACTGCGAGTGGCCGCTGTCAAGCTGCCACATCATGACTAGTGAGTATATTATCAGCGTTCCTAAAGGTGGACCACTAGACACGCCTCGCACCATTGAGTTGCTGCTTGATGCAGCGTCGCGTGATCCGCTTTATGTTATCTTCGGCCTTTACGCCCTTGCGTTGCAGCACATGGGACCAACATTCAAGCGCGCAGAATCTAGGCCGTATTTCATAACTAAAGACAACGGGCGCAAAGCGCTTCTCCGTCAGAGGATGTGCGTCGAGGGCGAGGACGTCGGCTTCGTCTATGAGGTGGACTATATTCTTGACGTTCTCTCCGAAGCGGCTGTTGACACGGTGAAGAAGATGTGCAAGAAAATCATCAACACCACTCCCCTAAGGAGCAAATGATGTTTGCCGTATCGCCAAAAGTGGACAAGGCCATATACGGTTTGTGCACTGAGATAACTATTACATATTCTAGTGGTGTGACAATGTACACATTTGTCGGGCCCGATGACATTCCATACGCGCTCGTGTATTACTGCATGAAGTACCGCGTGTTTTCATACAACAATTTCAGTAAATTTACTGAAGAGGAAGTTATTGACTGGCTCAAAGGGCTGGTCCCGACACAGCAGAGGTTTACATGTTTGTTCCTACAATAAGTCAAAACGATGCCCGCAAACAAGCACGTGACGTTCTTAAGTCAATTGTTGCTGTAGTGGACCTTTATGACTTTGAGAGTTTCTTCAAAGAAACCGTATACTGCAAGAACGGCATCTACTACATGAAAGGCTCGGAAGAAGTCTTTGAGGCGCTTAAACTCACTAAGTGTTTTATGAAGATTCTTGCCAAGTCGATTCAAACCGACATGGAAGTGAGCAATATCAGGAATATTAACGTGATTCCTAAAAAAGATCACGTAGAACTGAGGCGCAAGAACTGCTGTTATATAGTTACGAAGTTTTCCGATTATGCTAAGTCAAAGCCCAGCCTTGAAATAATTAAACATTTCAAGGAATATAATATCATGTTCGACTTTGCGTTTGAAGAAATTCAAGGCCTTGGAGGAAAGTACATGGGAGTAACCGTTCATATTGTAAAGATTGACGATAACTACAATATAATTTTTCCAGATAAAGGTCGTTTAGGCAAGTTTGATTACCTTGACGATGCTCGCAGGTTCCTTGAATTATTTCACTGATAACAGATAAAAGGAAACGCCCTCCCGAAACAGGGAGGGCGTTTCACGTGAAACACTCAGCGGCGCAACTGCTTGAAATATGGCTCAAGCAGCGCATACACGCCCTGGCCAACAGCCAGAATGCCAGCGAATACGGCAGCAAATTTACTCCAACCAGCAGGATACAGGCTAGCCCAATACCCAACACCAGTCATAACTGCAGCGACGGCAACGAAAGCAAAATACTGAACCTTGCCGGCCCACCCGCTCTTCTGAATAAGAGCAGCAAGAACCGGAGCAACCAGACCAGCAAAAACCGCGAAATCCATCACCGGTCACCCCCCTCAGCAACCCCGGGCTTGATCTCGCTCAGGGCCTTTTTGACCTCTTCCCGGACAGCCTCGACAATGGCCGACCCGTCGATCCCCCGGGCTTCGGAGAGGGCCTTGACGGCCGCTTCGAGCCCGACGACGGAGTGCCGGATGGTCCACGTGTCCTCAGCAATCCGGGTCAGGGTCGGGAAGGCGACGGCGCGCTGGCCCTCGACCAGCTCGACTAGCTGGCTATTTTGAGTCTCATTCATCTTATCCTCCTTAGGAGCCTGATACGGCGTATCAGGAATATACCGCCTGACATTGATCAAACTGGCACTCCCCGTCAGGCGGCGATCGTACAGGGAATGCAGGTTCGGGCCCTTCTCAGGCCCGCCGTGGCCAATAGTCATAGGGCGACCATCGACAATGCCAACGTACATTTCTACATGAGACACGCGTCCGCCGTAAATGGACGGCCACCCCATGCAGATAACATCGCCGGGGCGGAGAATATCGGTGTCAATGTTTCGAATATTGGACGTTACGGCAACCGTTGCGCCTGTTTCGGCCATGTTGAAACTCTTGTTGCCAATATTCATGCCAATCTGGCGGTACGCCCACCCAATAGTGCCAGAACAATCGCTTGCGCCGTACTTTGTGGGCTGAGTGCGTCGCCAATCGTTGGTGTAAATGCACCCGCCGCGAATACTCATCATAGCTTGCACGACTGTAGCGCGGAGATGTTCGGCGTTCACTGATAATCACTAAGCATTTGCTTAATTCCCTTCATATCTTCCTCCAACGTTTCAAGCCTTTTCATGACGCCAGGCCGTCCCGGGACTCCTGGACGGTCTTGTTCGCCTTGAAAGTCGTCAAGAAATTGCTGAAGTTTTCGAAACAGCGGGGCTAGTTTAAGTGTTATTCCCGCAAGGAAAGATATAGCGATAAAACCATTTATCGACCATACTATAGCGGGAGCCACATGCTCCATTTTTCACCACCTCTTAAATATATCAAGAAAGCAGTTCCGGACATGCTTGCCCGAAAATGCGATCCTTCCATGATTATAACAGGTCCGCCAGTGTGACGCAAGCTTAGAGTTCCAAGGAAGCAATACAGTGTCATCCCTCACATCCTCAATCTTTTTCACCCACGTGATAAGGTCTACTTTTGGGCATTTGTCGGAAACATACCATTCAGCCATATTGGGCGACGACCAAAGGGACAACCGCATGCCCCGCAATCGTATAAAACCTCTAATATTCATATGTGAAGGCTTCTCAGCGACCATGTAATCACCACCGTCAGCAAAAGCATTGTCCATGGCATAGTTAGCGTAATCCGGCGACGTGGCTCGAATAAACTTGGCGAAACGAGACTTCTCCACTTCCCTGAGATAGTCCGTGGAATTGACAATGTTCACACAAACATACCCGTCTGCGAACGTCTGAAACTCTTTAGACGTGTCCAATTCATACCTAAGCAAATGTGGGTTTGACAGCTCAACAGCATTTCCAAGAAAATATGCCCTTACGCGATCATTGAAACGGTCAAGCGTGTTATAGAAGTTATCGAACATAACATCTTCGTTTGGAAGATACTGCGTCAACCCTTTTTCTTTAATAAACTCGTCAAAAACGACCTTCGTCACCTCATTGAACACGCCAGACTTCGACTGCTGCGACGACGACAACACCCTAGCAACACCCATTGTTTTCCACTTGTCGCCAACAAGCGTTTCAAAGACGTGGCCGTTGACACGGAACTCGACGCCCGGGAATTTTATTGACACGTCACCGAAAAACGAACTTATTTCACGCAATTCGCCTTTGTGGCGACGAAGGTACACGAATTGTTCGCCGTTCTTCAAATATGCTTTAATACACTTCTTTTTCAGCGCGAACGACTTGCCGTCACCGCGCTGGCCGATAATGAAATTGTACATGGCATTGTGCGAATCCAATTTATTTGGATTGTAGTACACATGAGACGGGAGTGCCATTAGAGGAACCTCCTAACAGTCCATACCGTGGCAGACCCAAGGTACCCTTTGCCAAAAAGATTATTATATGTAGGGCCCTTCGTGCGACCACCGGCACCACCGCCGTGGCCCCACGAATGCACGCCATCACCAGTATACAACTCCACATGCGAAATTCCAGACGAATTATACGACCTCGCATAATTAAGCCCCATACACACAACATCAGCAGCCCTCCACTTCGACACGTCCCAACCGCGAGGGCCACGTCCAGACTGCACCTCACGGCCACGCCGGGCAATGTCAAACGACCTGCTCCCAATGTCAATTCCGGCAACGTCCAAGTAGGCTCGCCGTATCGTCGAAGAACAGTCCCCGCCGCCCGTCCGGTCAGGATCCCAACGGTCACTGCCGTTAGTATAATAGAATTTGCCCTTCCTGTCAGCCATCCACTTGACAATACGCGCAGCTTTCGACGAATCCCCGCCGCCTCCGCCGCCGGGAGTTTCGGGCGTCACGCCCGTGTCATCAGGCGACGACGGAACGTCTGCACCCGACAGAGCGGCGTTGACAACATAAATACCGCCATTTGTTAAAGTGGCCCAATGGTTCTTGCCGTCACGCATACGAACAAGCAGCCTGTTTCCATGCGACTCAATATAGCCAATGCCAGAATCCTGGCGCTCCGTCACATCAGGAATGCCGTCGCCGTCCAAATCCTGGCCGCCAATGCCGTCGCCGTCATCGACGACCGGACCTTCGTTGCCCGGCCCCGGCGCAGGAGCCGCATTGCCATCCAATTTAATATTACCCGGATTCATGGCTTTAACGATGCGATACGATGTATTATATCTATTTCGGTATTTTCCGAAAACTGGTTCATTCAACAGAGCGGCGTGAAAACGGTCAACAGACGACGTAGGCCCAACCGCCCTAAGAAGGCGACGCGCTCTAGCCGGGGACTGGTGATAGGCGACGCAAAACATTATATATGTTTGCGTATTTTTCTCACGCGACAGCCCCAATGCGGCCGCCGTCGCCGCGTACGATTCGAAATCCTCAAGCGCCTGCCTCACCTGTATATTAGCATTAGCACGAAGACCGCCACGAATCGACTCACCCTCCGCACGAGTAAGATACCTTGATCCTGCGCCAGGGCCGCCCCGCCCCAACCATGACCTGAGCGAGGCGGCCATTCCTGACATAGACGCGGGATTCTCCCTCAACATACGATTAAGAATATTAACCGCGCGCGGGCCGAACCACTGCATAAAACCCACAGTGATAGGGTCACTATAGTAAATAGCGTCCCATCGGTTGTTCGACTCAACAGTGCCAATAGCATTAACCATGACACGCTGAGCCAGAGAATCCCACGCCATCATACATCACCTAATATCCACAAACGTAGCACGAACATAAACAGCCGTCGTAGCACGATTTACACAAATGTGCACATTGCCCTCAGGCTCCCACTCAACCACAGCATCACCCACAAACTCCGGCGACGCACCGGCAACATACGAAATCGCATTGACAATGATCTTGCCACTAGATTTGATGCCGATATTCGTGCGCTGAAGGAAACCGACATTCGAAATACGGCCCTGCTGTAGAGTCGTTCCATTTTGGATGACACCCGTCAACGTCACCGTATCACCGTCGCGCACCAAAATAACATTCGATTGCGACTCGAACGACCCCGCAAAAGGGATGGCACGTTTGCCGGTATTCGTGAGATTCATCTGATCCCACGTCGTGCCATTATGCTTATAAAGTGTATTTCCACCGACAATGGCAACAATGCCCGCAACCGTCTGACCGGCCGCCGCAACAGCCGCCGACAGGGACGGGAGATCATTTACCGACGCGCACTGCAGCACGGCACTTCCTTTGCGGTCGTACTGGATGCCCGCGGAATCGACACGCAAATACTCCGAAGGTTTGAAAGCCGAAATGTTGCCCGAAAGCTTCTCCAACGCATCCGTTCGAGCACCCAGCGAAGAAATGTCGTTTTCGTTCTTAACGATTTTAGTATATTGCTGTGCCAAATCATTGTTGAAACTCTGGGTCAACGACTGGTCGAGATCGCGAATGCTTTTATCGATTTTAGCATTCGTATCAGTTTTTAGCTTCTCAAAACCGGTCTCAAGACGGTTGGCTTGAGCAGATGCGTTCGACGCCGCCGTCTGCACCTGAGCAAAGCCTTGATCAACCTTAAGATTGTCGGCGTTGTGATCCCCGATCGACAGGCGGTCTCCGGCAACCCACTGGTTGAGTTGTAGCTGTGGAGTTTTATTCGTGCTAGGCATTATAGCCCTCCAATCTGGATATTTTTATTCACGTCCGAATTCCTATCGGCCATGATATTGGTAAACATCGTGAAAGCTTCAGCGTTATAGTAGGAGACGTCTACGTCGAGATTCTTCGCAAACGGCCCGGTCAGGTCCAGCGCCCAATATAGCGAATCGAGGCATTTTTGAATGGGCATAACAGAACCAGTTACCGGATCGAGCGCAACGCCGTTCGCCGCACCGGCGTCGATATACTCGCGAAGCTCTTTAAGGCCCTCATCGAGGGCACGGTAAATTTCAACGCTGAAAGCGGCGAGCCTGTCGTCCACCTCTTTCACCACCTTGCTAGAAAGCGCTTCAGCGTCTTGAATGCGCTTTTCGAAACCGTCCACCTTTTCGGAAAGGTTTCGTATAATCTCAAGCAGTGTGAGCTTGTCACTATAATAGGACGTACCGTTGTTTTGCACGCCACCAAAATTGACGGTCATTACCACCATCCCCTAAACGGATTGAACATGTTAAAAGGAATATTCCACGTATGCTGAGGAAACAACCAGTCGAGCTGAGTGTCAAGCCCGTAAAACAAGACATCGAGCTCTGATATGATCATCATATCTATATTGAAGTAGCTTGTCAAGAGACCCGAAGCTATCTCGGAGTAACTTTGAGTGCGTCCTTTTGCCCGGCTCTTCGACTCGCCCGACCTCGTTTCACGTGAAACGCTCCCCGACCGCGACGCCGAAGAATCAGACGAATTAGTCGCGCCAGACGTCTCGCCGTCATTCACGCCAGTCGCATACAAGCCGTTGGGGTTCGCATCATAATCGTACGGATGGTCACTCGCCCGCGTACGCGACACGGACGTCGAACTTCCCTTCCCGTCGGACTTCGAGGTCGCCTCATTCGTCGCCGTCGAATCGCCGTCCGCTTTCGTTGACGATTCGCTAAACGTGTCATACGTCGTAAATGGATCTATTCCCTCGCCAGCTTTTATCGCCACAAACAATTGGTTGTAGTATGGCATTATTTCTCGCATTTTCGTGTTGAGCCGATTAACAAACAGCTCAATTGTCTCATGCGCGATCTCACGCATAAGAAAATGATTGACAATCTTTTGATTGAGCCCTTCGCGATACGACTCATCAAAAATAGGGTAATCCTTCAACCCAATATCAATCCCCTTGCGCAAAACATCACGCAATAAAATCGTGTGCTCCGTCATCGGAGGCACCCCCTTCTCCAACGAATTGCACAGAAATGTTGGTACCAAAAAGCTCGTTGCATCGCTCGGCAGCACGCTGACGCGACTTAAGGCCACTCGACCTTATCACTTGCAGCTGTTCTTCCACGGAATTTACTTCATCCGTGATAAGGCGTTCCTTTTTCTGAGTGTTGGCGGATTTAATTCCAAGCATCGTCATGCACTCATTCCAGATTCTCGTCCGCGCCTCTTGAACCTCAAGCACGTCCTCGCCCTTTGCACCGGTATTGAAAACACTGATTTTCTGTGCGATTGTATCACCCATGCCGGAATCATAATTGATAAGCGCCGGCGTTCCGTCGAGAACAGCCTTAAAAGCCTCGATCGCCGCATTCCGCGTATCCTGATCGACGGACACAATAAACGGCATTCTAAGCGCCTTGTGGTTAATGTCAATCGTACGGTCAAATTCCTGCAAACGCGACGCGTAATACGCTATAATATCAACATCCGGCGTTCTAGTCCAATTCGACCAACACGGCGCACACTCAGACGCTTTTGCCGTAAACTGCAAAATAGCATTCTCGCCCATAAGATGCAATTCCGTCGGGTTGCCGTACGAATTCGTGACGTTGACATTAGATGCGCGAAGAAACATTGTAGCGCCAATGTTGGGCGGTTGAACAAACGCGCCGAGCCCAGACTCGATAAGCACGCGCTCAATATATCGTTCATCCACGGTATCGGGAAGATTGTTCCATTGATACCGTGAAAGAGTCAGTTCCATAAGAATTCTACCATAAATAGAATACTTCCACATGCGGTCGAATTCATGCGGCGACGACGGTTGAATCGTACCAAGTGCCGCGTATTCCAGCGGCCTTAACCTATTGCTCATAGGTACACCCCTTCCACGGGCTTGTTGTCAAACGGGTCAATGTTTCCGATATCCGACGGTGACTTCCATACCGTCACGCCCTTTTCGAAAATGGCGCGAAGGACGTTTTTGTATGTTGTCGGCATCCTTCCATCAACAATAGTAACATCCTGACATTTCCAGAATGTGAAATGCGTCATCGTCTGAAAATTCTCTGGGAAACGCCCAATCCACCGAGAAATGGCATAACCATATCTTAGCCAATATTCCCCGATCATTTCAACAGCTTGCGGTGATATCATCTTTAGCTTTGTGTATATGGCAAAACCTTCATTAACGAATTGCCACATGTCACCGCCCATCTGCCCATTGACAGACGGCGGCAACATCCGAGCATCGCGAACCTTGGCATTGATACCCGCAATAGCATTAGAGTAATCGCCCTTGGCCGCCCATTGCGCATAATCATAATTTCGCGCATTGTTCGCCATGCCAACGTTAAAATTATTTCTAGCCATAGCGGCGGACGTTCCGGCGGAAAGGGATGTGGCAGCGTTCCGCGCTTCAACGTCTGCTGCAAAATTGGCTCGGCTTTGCATTTGCGACGTCGCGCCCGAAAGCGCCGACATGCCGAAAGCCGTCGCCGCTCCGCCAATACCGCCAGACAATCCGCCGCTGATCGTCGAACCTGCAATACCTCCGATAGTCCCAATCATGCTATTATCAATGTGCGCCTGGCCTTGGCGATTGGCAATCCCCGCCATTCCATACATTTGCGAAACGCCAAGGGCGTTGTTGGCAAGCATGTTCTGCATAGACGCGGAATTGTTGTTGTATGCCAGATTAGCGGACTGAATAGCTTTCTGTTGAGACCAATCCGCGGAATCGAATGCAAACTTAATGCTGTGCGCATTCGATGCCATATAGTTCAAATACGAATTCGACGCCACCGGAATCTGCGGCAAATTATAGAAGCCCGTCTGTGTATTGTAAGAATCGTACCCGTCCTTCCCCGCATTGTACGCAGAATTATATTTAATCGGTGTAATGATTCCCCGGGCATTCGGCTGAGTGTACGACAAGCCGTACCTTACCCTAAGATCGTTCTCGGCAACTTTCTCAGGCTTGAGGATAATTGGATTACCCGTGTACGTGGTAATCTCGATAGCCGAATACGGGAAAGTCATAAATTTCTTAAGATGCGCATAGCGAGTATGCCGTTTAACAGTCTCCCAACGAAAATCTTTAAGCAGTGTCATTTCCTGCTGAATATTGCCCTCGCTCGTGTCAACATAGTATGTAATGCCACCCGCATGTCTCGGCCGGAACCCAAACGACGGCAGCATGCCTCCACTGAAAGGCAGCGCTGTAATAGACTGAATCCCTTGAGCGATCCACGGTGTGGCCTTAATCTTATCAAAAACCTTAACAAGATTGTCTTTATCCACAATATAATGACCCGTGCCAACAGGAAGCGTTCCAACCCTGGAATCTGCAGGAATGCCAAGATTCGGCTTCTGGACGGTTCCGGCATCCTCCATAATATTTGTAGAGGATGCTATGACATAAAACGCCTCCCACACTGACGCCAAACGTAATTTCGTTTCAGAAATGTTGACGTACTCATCGCCGAGATCAAAGCCCTCAGGCACCGTCAATCGATACGATCCCTGGCCAAAAAACATATTTTTATCGGCAAGGCCGACATGGCCGCGCTCAATAAAACACCTGCCGAAAATTGCCTTGTGAATGTATGTTTGCCACGCATCGAGCGATACCGTGAACTGCGTGCTCGAAGGTGTGTGATATTCTATATTGTCAATAAAATAAGCATACAGCGCAGGACGATCTCCATCGACATTTTCTCCGCCGTTGCGCACAAGAATATAATTATAATTCTGCGCCAAAGCGTAGGGTACAGAAAGAATAATAGGTTCACCCGGCTTGATGACAACAGTACGCTTGAGTGCGTGCATGTCATGCCGACGCTCACGCAAACAATAATCCATAAGCGCTTGGGGGCTCCACATTACCACGTTTCTGTAATCCGAATCCCAAGGAACAGACGTAAGGATAACCTGCGAATCTGCTTTCCATTCAACGGCAGACATATCATTCCTTTCAATAGTGGGCGGGGCCGGAAAGGAAGGCAAACGGCCCCGCCCACACCTAGTGTATCACTCTGCGTGCTTTTTGACCCGCTTAGAGCGATCGAGTGTGCGACTGTCCACATACTCGCCGGTAACCTTAAGGTCAAGAACCTTAACCTTGTCGCCAAGGGTAACCGTAACCGTAAGTTTGTTGGACGCCTCATCAGCGGCAATGACAAGGAAATCCTGACGAGTAAGAATCGTGCGCTTGCTAGTGTTGCCGCTGAGAACCGTCGTGTAACCGAACCTCTCGTCATCGGCATCCACCACAAGGCGCACAACGTCGCCAGAAGCCGCCGTCGTAACGGTCGCACCGGAGACGTCCTCGAAGTGCGCATCCACGGTCTTCGCGACCGGCTTATATGCTGTAATAGGAGTCTCCTTCCTTCCTAGGCCAATAAGAGGCGCAAACGGCGACGGACTGTAAACCCCTTGACGCAACAAATTGTGATTGACATTATAGCCAACAGGGTTCCGCATCGTAGTAATTTCCTCCCACGTGTCAAGACAGACAAAGAAACTATCTGTAGTAATCAACATATCAACGTCTTCCGGCATATCCTCATCTGGAAGAGTGAAAATGCGTTGGTTCAAATTTGACAATTCAAGGTTATATGCCGCCGCAAGGCTGGTAACATCCAAATCTGCCTTTGTCGTAGCATCAGTGAAAATGACCAATTCGTCCGCGTGCGCTCGCATATGAATGCCCGCTGGATTATAACGGTTGTCTGGCCGTGCTGTAATGGTGTTAATAACACCCTTGGCCTTACGCAGCAAAGCATCGGTTTGCTCTTTATTGCCGCCCGTCAACGCCGGAGTCTGATAGTGGTACACCCATCCCTTATTGACAACTTGCTTCAGCAGGTTGCACATAATAAGATATTCGTCAAGAGCATCCCCATTGAGAAGCGTATTGATCGTAGCACTAATCATGCCAGAAAGGGCTGTGTCATTTGTCACGACCTGCTTAAAAGCCTGTACCTTGGTGGATGCCTTGTAGCGATCGTCACGATTGATACTATGGAAAGCCGCCTTAACTTCCGGATCGAGAGACCCGAAAATCTCTCGCTCAAGATCGCCGGCCGGCAAATCCTGGAAGCCAGACACCCTAGACTTTGCATAATCCATCTGGATTTCTTCAATGGTTGTCCCGAATTCCATCGACCCCTTTTTGAGAGCTCGAAGCGGATTTTCCTCTTGCCTATTATGCAGAAGTTCTCGCCCAATTCGGTTGTACATCGCATTAAGAACCTCGTTGAAAAACAAGTTGTCGTCCATAATACTATCCATTGTTTCCTCAATGGAGGCCTTAGTTTTAGTGTTAATGCGATTGGCAAAGGACGGCGAAAGTTGACCTTTAATCACCTGTAACATTTCTGCGTTAGAGCGCTCGGTGAATTTCTTGTCAGGCATTTTATTCTCCTTAGAAAAGATCGTCTATGGTCAGTTGTTCTTCGTCTTCATCCAACGAGTTTTCTTCGTTGGACTCGACGCCGACCTGCATAAGCAAATCGTAGTTCGCCGCTTTCAAGGCCAAGTTTTCGGCGTCTTTCGCCTCCAACGCCGCCTCAAGAGTCGCAATTTTTGCGTTTGCAGCGTCAATCATTGCTGTATAATCGACAGTTTCTTTATTGACGTTTTCCTCAGTTTTTTCTTCGGAAGAGGAATTTTCCGTCTGTTCATCGGCCATTGTAACTCCTATGCATAAGGGGAGGGCACCTGCCTTTTAGCAGGTGCCCTCATTGTATCGCAGATACTCGATTATGTCAACCCCGATTGGGTCCCACCCCATCCGGGCGGGGCGGGTTCAACCGTGGGTCCCCGGCCCGGACAACGAAGTGACTAACCTATCTGCAAACCTCACTCAAACTTCGCGGCCGCATCAGTGAGAATGTTGCCGGCGAGGATCGAGACCTTCGTGTCCTTGGCCACAGCCTCGTAGCGGAATGCGCGCCACGTCTCTACCGGGACCTTCGCGCTGATCTGCTTGTACTCGACCTTGCCGGCCTCTGTGCCCACGTTCTTGTCAGACATTAGTCTTCCTTTCTAGTTGTGTTTACGATAGGTCTATCGTAAAGTCCGTTTGTACTAATATTATACCCCCACACACCCTCTTCGGCACAAGTTTTCCCGGTATCTTGTGTTGGTGATATATGTCACTAAAAGTGAGCGTATTAGCAATGTTGCGGGGCAGTCCGGCAATATGCACGTCATACTCGCCACTGGACTTTTGCTCCATATACTGCTTGGGCCTGAGATAAATTGCCCTCTCAAACCTGCCCTCATGCTTCCACGCCCCGAAATGAGTAGGATGAATATCGAGATCATGCGCCTCCCCTATCATATGAAGCGAGTCAGTGTCGGCATAGCAGAATTGCCCATAGTGCTGCTGTGCGGCGCGAATCGTATGGGCGCGGGCGTATGCTGTGATGAAAACGCCCATGGGGGTGTACACGGGTTTTTTCTCCGCTTCAGGTCCTAAGGCCAACTTAACGACATCCCCGTCAAGGTATGGGAACTTGCCTGTTGCGTCTGTGGAAGATGCAAACTTCCCGTAAAGCGAGTTAAGGTAAAGCTTTGCTAGTGTGCGTGTTGCGCCTGTTGACGTTTCTTTAATCGTCCGCCATTTGTCAACATAATCGAGAAAGAAATCATTGCGTGCGCGAAAAAGATAGGTGCCCAAAACGGCGAGAACTTCCACATCGTATTGTTCCTGCATGAGCTCAAAATCGACGTTTGTAAGATAAAGAACTGCCGGCTCCCGCACTTCCGTCTGATACTGGACGCCATTGAAGAATCGTGAGCCTTTAATCTGAATAGTGGGAATATGTCTTTCCTTGAGTTTAAATGTGCACATAATGCTTTTAATCCACAATGGATGGGTGTCCGTAGGTTCGGTGTCCCCGTCTACGAAAATAGGCTCACCGTAGGGGAGCATTTTTGATTCCATTACGTAGGGATACAAAGAATTAACGTCATAAACGTTAATGTTGCCAACGAATTTTTGCTTCCAGTTTTCGTCAACATACGTAAAACCACCCCTATAGGCATGGCGAATGTCGTCGTCCATCGACTTAGGAAGTGTTGGAAAAGTTGTTTCAAAAACTTTCCTAGACATAATGTCTTTAAAATCGGCTAGCGCCTCACTTCCGACGGTTAAGCGCTTTTTGCCCCGCGTCAGTGTTTCGTAAAGAGCGTCCGCTACAATACAAACGTCACGTTTGATATAAAACTTTTCATCCTCTGTCAGCTTGTGACCGACGGGACGTTCTATCTCATAGTCAAGGTCGCCTTTTTCCATGTCGAGATCAAAAGCTTTGGCAATGGCGGCAACGGAAAAAGGAAGCAATTTGTAAGAATCGACAAAGTGTTGGTACTTTCCATTGTTTTTCATCGAAATTTGGTAAAATTTACCCATTTTATCGATAATGCCTGTAAACTCACCGTATTTAGGAAATTGCGCTTCGGACCATTCGCGCCCGTTTTTCAGCTCATAATCCAAAATAAACGCAGAGTCGTAAGCAAGATTGTGAAAGTAAATCTTACCTGACAATTTCTTTACATGCGCCATAAAAGATTGAATGTCCGTGCCATACTTGACGTCATGGCTTCCAATGGGTACAATGGCCCAAGCCCATACGCGACAATTGTCTTCCAGCGTGTTGGCTTCGAAATCGGCAACATAGCCTAGATGTTGAGAGCGAGCGCCCATTTAATTTGATCCCGCGCTTCATCGTACGCATCGATAAACAGTCCCTCTCGCATTTTGTTCATTCTACCTTTAGTCATATACTCCTTAGCAATCTCATACATGAGAGATGTATTATTGGCAAACCCAGTGTAATTCCACAAGGCCATAAATTGGTTGGCGTTCAATTGCCGCAACTCATTAACAAAATCTGCACCAATGGTATAGTTTGCCATGTCGGTCGCGGACTTCCAATCTGAAGCTGCAATCTTCTTCATATAGTCTTTGGACATACGCTTTTCGACGCCTTTAAGGTGCTCTTCAATGGCCTTCGGCGACTTAATCTGGTGTGGTTTGAGTACAGGTTCGGGAGCCAAGGCATGATGGACATTTCCCGCAATGCCAGGGTGGGGGAGCCTACGGGCCGCCACATATTCTTCAATGGAATACGATGAACGATAGGCTGGAAGCGACTTTACTTTATCCCACCACTTCTTAACAACAATATTCTTGGACTCCACCTTGCTAACATAGGCGCGGTAATCCCCTTTGTCAATAGCGCGACCTGAGGCTCCGCCAATGAACTGCCTTTGGCGGGACAGAAACTTCTCCATTCTCGCCATTTGAGCACGGAGCTGCCGTGAATTATACTTTTTAAGCTTTTGATCAGAAATACGCGGATCGTATTGAGTCCCCGCAATAATGACGCCTTTCTTGAGATTACGCTTGACCTTGGCGGTCACGCGCTTTTCAAGTTTGGCGTACTCTTCTCTGAGCACGTCAATCTGGCGCTTCTTCTTTTGTTTCACGTGAAACACTCCTTAAACAGAGTAGGGGAGTGGTTTCACTCCCCTACCCTCATTCCTCGATTGACTACGCGGCACTCAATTTGACATTGAAATAGCGCCTCTTGCTACGGGACTTTCCCTCAATGATCGTAACCTTAATCTTGTTGCGCCAGTCTTTACCACGAGCATTGTCGACAAAAAGCGCCACTGACCTATAGATCGTTCGAGAAATAGTAGAAATAGCCGTGCCGTCCTTACGAATAAACACCGTCCTAGGCTCAATCGTAACCTCTCCGGTCTGATCGCTCACAACTTCCGTAGGCTCAATAACGATGTCGCTAAGAACAAACGTCTTAGGCTCATCCACCTCCCCATCCATAATGGACTCAACGGAAATAGTTTCATTAAGAGCGTTAGTCAGCTTGAGAACGTCATCAAGTGTCTTGCACTCGAACGTTGACCTACGGACAAGGCCGTTCTCAGGCTCAGCAACGGCTGTGATCTCAGTGTTGGACATTGTAGTTATCCTTTCGTGTTGGAGGCTGATCCGTCATTGCGCGGAGTTCCCTCATATTTAGTTTGTTGAAATGGGCATCTCGCATACCAAGATAGCCACCGTCGATGTCAATCCAGTCACCCTTTTGGTTAAAAGTATCCGGAACAACATCCTTTAGGAGATAATGGTTTTTCTTGTCGAAAACCATAACCCCCGCCCTGCGATAGAGCATAATGGCGATAGCAACCATCGCAGGGACGTATTCATACTTAGCACGATACGTATAAACCACATGTAAGGCATACATATTCGAGCTGTACCCAGCATTTCCATGCGGATACTTTTTCAGGGAGCGCTTATAAAGGGCCCATGCCTGTTCGCTAAAATGGTGTGTTATTTCACTGATTCTCATTGCGGTAGTCCTTGTATCCGTACTTATGGAATCTCTTTTTTATCTGCATCAACGCGTTAGGATTAGAATTGCCGAGCTCAATAATATCTTCACACGTCAAGCGAATAGAACCATGTGCCCATTCGACTTTAAAAGCTTTCGGGTTCATTAATCGCAAACGCGACTGATTTTCTTCAATGGTGTCATTAACGCTCATTTCAGGATTCC
>ERZ773043.1082-NODE-1082-length-15734-cov-9.279418_pt1 | contig 15734 bp, 15 predicted proteins | sample MGYA00580636_ERZ773043 | MGnify/ENA primary metagenome ERZ773043 (study PRJEB29015, sample SAMEA2737992) | human oral metagenome | biome: human oral; feature: human-associated habitat; material: dental | place: China | collected 2065 ... | reverse complement strand
CGGGACGATTGCGCAGAATGATGCCACGGATACCGGTGCATCCGGTGGGACATCGGCGGGAACAGGCACATCTTCGGGATCGGGCACATCTTCGGGGGCTGGCACGTCGTCGGGTTCTGGCACGTCGTCGGGTTCGGAGCGGGCCTCCACAGGTAGCAGCCGTGCATCTTCGGAAGATTCATCCGGCAATACTTCATCCGGATCGGGTAACTCTTCCGGACCACTTTACAGGCCCACCACGTCACCTTCGTTCAGCAGCGGCGGATCATCAGGCTCCGATACGTCCGATTCCGGGCAACGTGGGAGCACGGCGTCCGATTCTGCCGACGGAACCGGCAGTGGCAGCACGGCGTCTGATTCCTCCGACGGTACCGGCAGAGGTGGCAGCACGTCGTCCGCAGGCGACAACAGCCAGAACACCGGTACATCCGGCAGCAGTGACCGCCAGAGCAGCGGCTCTTCTGATGGTGGCAACGACCAGGGTGGTGGCTCGTCCGATGGTGGCGATGACCAGGGAAGCGGTTCGTCAGACAGCGGCAATAACCTGGACAGCGGCTCGTCTGATGACAGCGATGAGCAAGGCAGCGGCTCGTCCGTTGGCGGCGATAGTCAGGGCAATGGTTCGTCCGATGGTAGCGATAATCAGGACAGTAGTTCATCCAGCGGTTCGGATGCTCAGGGCAGTGACACTTCTGCCAGCGGGACGTCAGCCGGAACCACCAGCAATACCCTGGACAAGGTCGATCGTATGATGAATGAGTCCGCAGACGAGTTCGATCAGATACTGGGCGAACACCAGGAAAATTATGACAAGTATTCCACCCCGGAAGCAGCGGGTGATTCCGTCTGCGCCACCCCCGACGCGATGATCAAGCACCAGACCGAAAGCCAGGGCTATCTGGCCAACGTCAATCCGTCGTGGACGTGGTCGCACGCGGGGCACGCCAACAGTGCCCTGGGCGGGTGGGATCACTGGCCGGCCGATGAGCGGGGGCACCTGACGGAGTTCAAGGATGTGCCGGGCAAATGGAACCGGCTGATGCCGTGGTTCGTCATATCCCGTGTGTCGGGAAGCCATGTGGCTGCGGATATCGAGGTGCGCAACATGGCGGTGTACTGGTTCCCGAAAAAGGACAAGCAGTGGCACCTGCTGGCGGCCAATCTGCAGCCCGATGCGGCCATCTGCACGCCAGATGACGTCAACATGTCCCGCTGCAAGTCGACTTTCTCCGGCAAGGCAACGACGGGCACGCAGAATGCCATTCATGGCTGGTTCACGCATGTGGAAGTGCCGGATGGTGCACAGGCCATTTCGGTGGCGGTGGAGGCCAGGCTCGTGAAGGGTGGGCCTGCGCTGATGACGGTGGCGGGTGACTATTATCCGCCCGACACCGTCAGTCTGGGGGGCAAGTTCGTGCCCGGGGCTGCTGCTTCGGCGCCGCAGCGCCTGAAGGACAATGGGGAATGGACCGTCGTGACGATGACGACACTGACCGACCAGACCAAGGACGATACGGGTATTTCGCGCGACATGCTGATGAAGCGCTCGCCGCAGTGCAAGAATCCGGCGCGTTACTATCGCCCGTGACAGGAAAAGTGGGTGCGGGTTCCATGAAATATGGCATCATTGAAACCCGCCTCAGAGGAGTGATGAATCATGAAACCGGAACACGATCAGCCAGCGGCTGCCGGCAATCGCAGGCTGGTCGATAATATATACAAACGTGAGAACCAGGAGCAGGCTGAGCTGCTGAGGGTCTACAGAAGGCTGTATGACATGAAGGAGCCCGATGGGAGGGACGGGGGCCTGCCGTTTGGGGCGTTGCGGCCGTCCGAGGCGCTGAATGCGCATCGGGAGGAGGTGCGGGAGATCATTGCCGGCTACGACGTGGTCAACCCGCGTGTCTTTGGTTCCGTGCTCAGGGGAACGGATACGGCACAGAGTGACCTGAATATCCTGGTCGAGCCCGGCCTGAATGCTTCGCTGCTGGATATTGCGGAGATGCAGGCCAGGCTGAAGTGTGTGCTGAATGTGCGGGTCGATGTGGTAACGCCCAATGCATTGCCCGAATCCTGCAGGGACGATGTGCTGAACAATGCGGAGCCGGTATGAACAGGGAAGAAGAAAAATCACTGCGTATTGCCGACTGTCTGGAACAGATGCTCGAGTCCATCCGGCGCATAGAAAAATACACGGAAGATATGTACCGGGAGGAATTCCTGAGCGATCAGCTCGTTCAGGATGGCGTGCTCATGCAGTTCTGTGTGCTGGGCGAGGTGTCAAAAAACGTGATGCGCGTGGACAGTGAGTTTTCCGAAGAAAATGCACACGTGCCATGGGCGGCGATGTACGAGTTCAGAAACAGAATAGCCCATGGGTTTCACGCCGTAGACCTGGAGATGGTGTGGGAGGTGGCAACCGTCGAACTCGAAGGCGTGCATGATGCGATAGGCGAGCTGCGTGCTTCTCTCTCCATATCGATCAGCAGCCGTGATGAATCGACGTATGACATGGGCTGGTGAAGGCCGGCGCTGATTATCCCCCGGCGCGGTCGACAGAATGGCGGCAGCGCACGTGGGATTACATGGACGTTTCCCTGATTTTGTCTGGCGATTCTATTTGAATTCCACTTCGACCCGCCGGTTGGCCAGGCGTCCCGGCGCAGTTTCATTGGTTGCAACGTAGCCGTCGGCCCGGCCTTCCGTGCTGATCTTGTCCCTGTCGATGTCGTGTTTGACCAGAAAGCGCTTGACGGCCAGCGCGCGACGCTTCGATATGTACTGTCTGGAAGCCTTGTTGCCCTTGTTGTCGGTATAGCCGATGATGCTGATTTTCTGCGCTGAGCGCGCTGCAGACACCAGCTCGTCAGCCATGGCGGGGTGGGGCAGGAACCGGGCGCTGCTGGCGGCAAACGGCAGAATCATTCTGTCCGGGTGCCGGGCATCGCTGGCAGCGGTATCTGCCTTCTGGCTGGTGGTTTCCGTGTCGTTTTGCTGCGGCTGAGGTTCTGGCCCGGATTGTGCCTGGGGCGGTGTCTGGGGTTGTGACCGGGACTGTGCCTGGAGCTGCGTCTGTGGCTGTGCCAGTGACTGTGGCGGTGCCTGCAACGGGGGCTGTGCCAGTGGGTACGGTTGTGGCTGTGGTTGCGGCAGCGGCTGCTGCTGTGGCATGGCCTGCTGCTGTTGCTGTTTCTCCTCCAGTTCTTCCGTGCGGCGCTTCTGGTTGTTCAGGTCTCCCCGTAGCTGTACCAGCTCGTCCGAGAGCCTGTCCAGTTCCTGCTTGAGGCGGGCGTTTTCCTGGGCCTCGGTGACGACCTTGACGGGGCCGGACTGAGGTTCGCTGTTTTCGTTTTCGATGACCTCGAAGCCGGCCAGTGCACGGGTGGTGGACAGGAGCCCCGCAATGGCAAGGCCCGGGATGATTCTGCTGCGCATGGTGTTACTCTCCTGGCGGGTGGCAGAGCGTAGTATTGCACGTGCTGCCCACGGAAGATGGTTTGGGTTTCAGTTGAAAGGATATTTACCTCGGTGCAAAAGGTGCGGTGCGCTACTTTCGTGATGTGCACGGTGCTGCGCTGTTACCATGAGGTTTGAGCCAGAGGAGGAGCGTGTTGCGCACATGGATACAGGCATTTCAGGCAATATCCGGAACATGCTGCTTTACGAAATCGGCTCTCTTTACGAGCCCGACCGTTGCGGTGTCATTGCCGCCATGGGCCGGAACGCCCCTTCCACGCAGCGGGATGTCCCTGCGGCGTTCGAGGCCTATTCATTGCTGCTGAACCAGCTCGACAGGACGGAACTGCAGAATGCCGCACCGGGCGCGCCCGTCGTCGATCTGTCTCCCAGCGTACACTGCATGGCGTGTGCGGATGGGGATGGTGAGCAGGCAGAATCCGTGAAGGGGCGCGTCGTCTGTCTGGTCGGAGTGGAGACGGGCATGCTGGGCTATGCGGCGCACTGGCTGGTGGACAATCTGCGCAGCGATACCGTCAGGCGCATGGGTGGCATTCTGGCCGTGCCTTTCGAGATCAGGCAGATCGATGCCAGGGACCATCTGGTTCCGGACTGGTTCTGCATCTTTTACGAATCGGCCAACCCTCGCCTGAACTATCCGCTGCTGTCGTTCAGGTCGATTCTGACCGATGAGCGCTTCAGGGGAGAATGGACGGACCTGGCCCGCGCGAGGGCGCCGCTGTATGGTCTTCCCATGCACGACCCCACGAAGACCCCCTGAAGGGCAGAATGTTCAGTCTGCCGGATCCAGATGGAACACCACGGGCCAGTTGGAGCCTTTTCTGGAGGCGTGGTAGTTCCAGTGGTTGGTGTCGAGCCAGCGCCCGCCATCGAGGTGCTGTGCCTGCGATTCGGTGAATGCTGCGGGCCAGGTAAATCCGGATGAAGCACCATTGCGGTGATCTGCAAACTTCCATTCACTGCTGCCTTCTGCACGGAACTCTAGATCATAGGGTTTGCCTGCCGACAGTTCCACGTACTGCCCTGGTGGGAAGATGATGTCATACCATTTCAGGGCGGCAAGCTGCAGACCCTTGGCTTCGACGGTTCTGTAATTGGGGCTGGCCGCCTTGATGTAGCCCCAGGCCAGTTCGCGGTTGCCCTGCAGCAGGCGCCATTTGAGCTGCCCGGCCTTCGAGGCGGCCGTGGCCACGGAGATGGCATTGACGCGTTTTTCCGTGCCCGGCACAAAGCGTTCGCGTACCGGTTTTTGGGAGGTAACCGTGTATACCCGGCCCGGGTCGACGCTGCCGCTTTCCATGTCGGACACACCCATGGACTTGCCATCTGCAAAGGTGAGCTGCAGGATGGGCGAGAAGAAGTGGTTTCCGGAACCGTCGTGCGTGAGGTTCATCCAGCGGCTGAAGGTGCTTGAGCCGGGCGTGCGCTTGCCCATCAGGGTGCCCCAGTCGGTACTGCTGATCCAGCGGGAGGGGCGGGTGATCTGCATGTGCGTGGCGGCGTTGTTGCTGCTGACGTAGTTGGCCGCCGGGTTGGCGTCGGTGTTCTGCATCACCAGATGGTAGATTTTGCCTTTTTGAAGCGTTCCATGGCTGGTGAGGGCGATTTCGGGGAAGATCGAGTTGCTGGCATGCATGTCCGGCACGAAGCTGGCCTCGGCCAGTGGCTGCTGGCTGAAGTCGGGCAGGTGGCGCGCGGTGTTGTCGTCCGGCAGCACCGTGAGGCGGATTCTGCCGCCCGTACCGGCAGAATAGCCCTCGCCTCCCTGCCAGTACAGGCGAACCCTGGATAGCTGGCCGCCTTCCAGGGCACGGAACCGGTTGACCACGACGTTCTCCACGCCCTTGTAGACGCCGATGATGGTGTTGGCGAGTGTGGTCTGGGTAAAGAGCCCGGGGCCGTAGAGGTGGCTGGCCATCACGGAGTTCCACCTGAAGCCCGAGGGGTTGGAACTGATGTACTTTTGCAGAACGTGTTTCGGGGACGCGGTGCCGGAGGTGGCCTGTGTGGCGGTTGCCGGGCCGGTCCGGGCCGTGGCGGCAGAAGACTGCCCGGCGGGTGCGTTGACCGTGACTTCCTGCGTGTCTTCGGTGCTGGAGGCGGTGTCGTCGGCAGCTGGCACACTGGGTTCGTCCGTCTCGGCCAGGTTGGGCATGACGTAGGGGGCAGGGTCTCCATCCAGTGTCTGCCCGGCAACCGAACCGTTTGTCACGACCGGTGCGGGGGGCGATTCACCCGGGCCGGCATCCTGACTTTGCGAGGGTGATGTGGCCGGCGCGGAGTCGCTGCCCGGCTGGGGGGCGGTGGAAGACTGATTGCTGGTCGATGCCTGCCGGGAGCCTTCGGCGGTGGCACTTTTGTCGTCATTGTCCGATCCGCATCCGGTCAGCATGGCCGATACGCAGGCCAGGGTCACGAAAGCGGTTGTGTGCCTTGCTGAAAGGATGCCCATGATCTTTCAAGTTTCCGAATAATACTGCCTGATCTGTCTGCAAACGGCGTCTGTCTGCGTGCAGGGTTGGATGGGGGTTTCATCGATGATGATGGCGACGTGATGGGGTTTTTTCAGGGCGGCAGATTGTGCAATCACGTCGGCTGCGCGAAACAGGGTAAATATATACTGCTCATGCCCGGAAAGGGCGCTGATGTCATATTGCGTGACAGATGTATCCGGCGCTTCATCGATGGACGCTTCCCGAAACAGATTGGTCTTTTGCAGGTGCTGCAGCATGGTGGCGAGTTCGCGAAGTACGTCGATGTCGCGGGAGGGCATGGGCATTTCTTTCAGCGGCATGGCGGCCAGTGCCTGGGCATAGTTCAGCAGGGCGGCGGTCATGGTGCCGAAGGTGGTATCGATGGCATCCATCCTGTCTGCGTATCGTGCCGGAATACCGGATTTTCTGTCCAGGAATGAGGCTTTCCGGTTGATCAGGGTGCTGATCTCTCCCAGGCGGTTGTAGTGATCGAGCACTTCGTGCAGCAGCACCGATTCGTTGACGGCATTCGTCAGATCCGTCAGTGTCTGCTTCGGGGTTGTGGCGGCATCACCCGTGTCATGCAGGCAGTCGGCCAGAATGGCAAGAATATCCTGTGTCTCCGCGGTGCCGTTCTGGCAGGCCGTGGTCAGGGCCACCAGAAAGTGCTCCAGCCAGATCGTCTGGCCTGGCTGATGTTCCCGCATATCGAGGGACAGCCCCGGCGTGCCGGATGTATCGATGGTGATGATCCGTGACGCCGCCAGCGGTACCGGATGGCCCGTGGAAAAAACATGAAAATGCACCGGAGCCCTGCCGTTCTGTCTTTTGATGTCCGCGATGATGGCGGCAATTCTTTCGGCTGGCTGATGGGGCACAGACGTCTCGTCGTCGTGATGCGGTATGCCGTGGGCAGCATCGAGCCACAGGGCGGCCTGTTCGGTCTGGCGGTTTATGCGGTACAGGTAGGTGGGTGTGTAGCCCCAGCGTCTGGCGGCGTCGCTGATGGTCCATCCCCGGGCTGCAAGTACCTGGCCGAGCGGGTGGTCGGTGGCTGGCGTTCTGCCGAAGCCTCTGTCGGGGCGGGGCGTGGTGGGGGTCTGCCTGGTGTCCTTCGTGGTGTCGGTCCGTTTTCTGTGGGTGGCCTGGGCCAGAAGCCCCTTGAGTGTCGTCGTGCTGGTGGTCTTCGTCATGCTGTGTGCTGCGCTGCAAGCGTCGGGGAGTTGGCCGGTCTTCTGGATGATAGGGTGTCAGCGAGGTTGATGGGATGTTGACGCTGTACATCGCCAACATATGGCTATATGCACCATATGTTGATTTCCGGAAAGACGTTGACCATGCTGTTTACGAAAGCTACCATCTGGCCATGGGTTCAGTCACAGGGAGAAGGAGATCACCATGGCACGGCAGCGCGACACGATCACGACGGAAAACGGCCTGACGAACGGCATGGTGCCCGGGGAAATGCCCCGGGATGCCACGACGGAGCACCGCCTGACGCTCAGGGAGGCATCCCGGGACGGGGATGGCAATGTCAGGCGCGGAGAGGAGGTGTACAGGCTTGCACCGGACATGCTGGCGCTCAATCAGGACAATGTCCGTGACAGCTACGAGTCACCGCGTGCCATTGCCCATATCGAGGGGCTGATGGCGGCCTATGAGAGAGGGGACTATGTACCGCCGCTGCTGGTGCAGCCGGTTGCAAACGAAAACGGTCGGTACGTGATCATCGACGGGGCGCACCGCAAGATTGCCGCAGACCGTGTGGTCAGGGAACGGGGGCTCAAGCTGCGGCTCAGCTGCATGGCTTTCCGTGGCAACAGCACGGAGCAGCTGATGTACATGATGACATCGGCCAAGGGGCTGGCGCTGGACGAGATCGAAAAGGCCAGGGCGTGCAGAAAACTGGTCAACCGGGGCATGAGCCGGCAGGAAATCGCGTCGGCCATGGGGGTGACGGTGACCTGGGTGGACAGCCGCATCCTGCTGGCCGATGCAGAACCGGAAGTCCATCAGGCCATTCGCGATGGCGTCATCGAGGCATCCGTTGCCATCGGGATCGTCCGTGAATCCGGCATCCGGGCAGCGCAGGTCATCCGCAGGCTTGCCCAGAAGGCCAGGCAGCAGGGACGCCGGCGTGTGACCGGTTCCGTGGTCAACGGCCCCCGGCTTTCTCCAAAAACGGCAAATGCACTGCTGAACTCGCTCAGAACCGCTTATGAGCAGCTCGACGACGAGGTGATAGGAAAGGTCAGCGACTGGGAGGCACAACTGAAGTCCGAGGACATGTCCGATGACGAGCTGAAAAACACGCGCATCGAAATCAGCGGTGCCGCGCTGATGCAGCTCGTCCGGGGCTGGGGTGTCGTCAGGGCCTTCGAGGAGCAGCAGCAGATCAAGGAAGAACGCCGCATCAGGCGGCTCGAGGCCAGGGAGCAGGAGAAAGCGGCCAGCGAGCATACCGCAACCGGGGAGCGGGAAGCGCCGGAAAATCATCATGCCGGGGTCACGGAACGGGCAGGGCCGGGAAACCATCATGCCGGAGTCCGGGACAGGGAAGAACCGGCAGGCCATCACACGGGTGACGGTGCCGAAGAGAATGATATTTTTGGTGTGGTGCCGCTGGCTGCGCACCAGAGGTCCGGGCAGGCCATGGCGCTGCACTGAACGTCATGGGCGATTTCGACAGGTGGCTGGCTGCCATGCAGCGTCTCGTACGCGGCAAGATCGAGCTGATGAGACAGGCGGGGCATCCCGCATCCATGGCTGGCGTGACGGATGATGCCGGACGGATGGCCTCGGAGCTGGTGACGAGTTTCGTCTATCTGGGCGATGAAATGGCCGTTCTCTGTGGCCTTCGGGGATTTGGCCTCGAGTACCAGATCCATGGGACGGGGGATGATGTAACGATTCATCCCATGCCCGGACAGACGCCGCCTGCGGCCATGCTGTCTGCGCCGTTCATGTCGTGGGTTGTGGAAAATGGTGTGCTGCAGCACGGCCACGACATGGGCGTGATTCGCAGAATGGCGGCCGCCAGCCTGATGGCGCGTGACAATGGGGGGCCTGCGGGCATGCATGGCGGCGCCCATGAACCGCCATGTGAGACGCCCTGAGTGAACAGGGGGTTGGTCAACGAAAAAAAGGGGTTGACCGGTGTACCGGGCGCTGGTGAACTGAACGATAATAATGGCATATGGGCTGGGTGCAATCGATTTGGCATTTTTACAACAGCCCCAGGAAGCAGAGGTTCATGAACAAGCCCGGAAACAGGCCGTACACGGAGGGCATGAGTTTTCCTCCCCGGTCCATGGTTGAAATCGATGATGTGGCAGGCGCGCGGCGTACGGTGCTGGTCCGGCTCAATGCCATGACCTTCTCGGAGCGTGGCATGCAGGATGGGGCAATGCCGCGGGCGCTGCATCCGGTTCTCGGACCACGGTTACTGGGTACGTTCTGGGAACACGTAAGCCGCAACGGCCTGCAGGGGGTTCTGGATGCCGCGGTGGGCTATCTGCGAAAGACCGGGCAACACGATGTGGTGGCCGATCCGGTGATGCTGCCGAAGATGATCCGCGCGCTGGAGCAGGGCGGCAATCCGGGCGATATCACGGAGAAGCGGCTGAAGGATGCGCTGGATGGGGTTCGCCGTGATGAGCAGGCCGTCCGGTCTGCCGAGCGATTGATGATGCAGTATCTGGATGACCTGCGGAGGGATGTGCGCCCGGACGCCGGCAAGATCATGCGTGCCGGGAAAAATGATCGCGTCGGTGAAACGCCTGGCGAGAACCTGGGCGATGTCAACCGGCTCACGCCCTGAGCCTGACGCGCCCTGTCTGCCTTTGGTGGCACCTTCCTGAGCCTGATGTCCCTTGTCTGCCTTTGGTGTTGCCGTTCCTGGGCTTGATGCTCCTTATCTGCTTTCGGTGCTGCCGTTTCTGAGTTTGATGCCCCTTATTTGTCTTTGGTGCTGCCGTTTCCGGTGGTGTCTTCCGGTGGTTCGAAGCTGAATGCTTCGGGCATTTTGGGTTTGGCCTTGATTTCGTAATGCTCGGTGCGCAGGGGGCCGCGAAACGGGTTGTTCTGCTGCTCCGGATCGAGCCGGTAGCCGTTGGGCTTGAGCCATCTGTCGAACCTTTTTGCCCAGTACCGGACGGATTTGGGAACCGAGCGCACACCGTTGGCGCACACGATGTACGAACGCCCGGATTCGGGACGAATGGACAGGTCACGCGTGCCGATCTGCCGGTGATAGACATTGTCCAGACCGGGAGAGAGCTGTGCGACCCGGCCGACCGTTTCCATGTTCTGGCCTTCGAAGTGTGCGCTGTATTCGACGAATGGTCCGTAGTCGTCCGAATTCGTTTCCACCGCGATCGTGCTGACGGGCTGGTCGAATACCTGTATGGGAGACGGCAGTGTGTATGTGGCGCGCTGGTCGTCGGACGTCAGGCCGTGTGTGACGGTATGTCCCTGCAATGTGTGGACCCATGACTGAATGTCGTCGGGAGAGGCGTTTTGCCTGCATTCCAGTGCACGGCTGAGGTTGCGGGTGGCGTGCGCGTTCGGGGTGTCCCTGTCGGTGCTGGCGCATGATGCAACGAGCACGGAGGCCATGGCGAGGGAGAGGGAAATACGGGTCATGATGGGCACGCGGTGGCAAATAGATGCAGACGGGGCGGACCGCCTGTTTTGATCCATGGACGGGTGGGGCACTCACGCCTCCCTGATCACCTCATCCACCGCCCTGCGCTCCGAACACGGCCGGGGTTTTGCATACCCCAGCCGCATCAATATTTGCGGATACCGGTTATGTGCAGAAAATCCGACGCCAATCCGCTCCCGCAGGAAGGGCACTTCGCACGGCTGGTTCAGATAGGCATGGGCAATGCCGTGCTGCGTGAGCAGCAGCAGGGTGCGCTGCAGGACGCTGCCGGTTTCGATCCAGTCGGGGCGCGTGTCGCCGCCGGTGCTCAGCAGCATCAGGTGGGAGGAGGAGGCAATTCTTTTGCGTTCGGCCGTGTTGAGAATCTCGCCGTGCAGCGAAAACCGGATGATGGGGCGGGTGATCCACTCCGGCAGGCTGGGGGCGCCCATCACGGCGTAACTCAGCCCGTCCCGGGTTCGTTCGCTGTGGCTGCGGTTGTAGCGGATCCACGAAAGCAGCTCCTGCTTGAAGGGGGCGTCCTTCATCTGGGCGGTGTTGCCGGCCAGGACGCGCTCGGTCAGACGGGCATGCTCGGGGGTGCCGTGCGTCCATGTCCGGATGTGTACGCGGCTGGTCTGTGTGGCTGCGATGATGCTGGCAAGCAGCGTCTGGGAAATGGGTCGACCATCGTAGGTGGCGCGGTTGGTCTGGCGATGCGGGATCTGCTCGAACAGGGGGTCTGGCATCACGCCGTCCTGCCGGGTCAGGGAAATGACGATCTCGCCCGCGTCGCTGACCCGGGTGCTGCAGGTGTAGCCCTGGTGGCTGGCGGCAATGCGCAGGTTTTCGGCGGCACAGCCCAGGCTGATGAAAAGCTCGCGATCATCCGGATCGACCACGGGCAGGCGCCGGCCGGGATCGGGGCTGATGGTGATGTGATCGCTGCCAACGGTAAATAACCACGGCTGGGTGTTGTGCCCCGAGGGAGCCCGGACCGCATGGGCGATCATCTGACGGAAATCGTTCAGGCTCATGGAACATCTACCTCCTCGTGGTTCCGTCGGGTTCATTCTGCCATCTGCCCTTGGGGAGCCTCTGCAAAAGTCCTGCGGCACTTTGGCTTCCATGCTCGGGCGATCCAGTGCGTTGTCATCTGTCGGCAATAGCTCTGCTATTGCCGACAGGGCGCCTTCCGGCTCATCCCGATCCTGGGTCCAAAGCGCTCGCAGACTTTTGCAGAGGCTCCCTGGCGCGTGTCAGGGACTCACCATGGCACGCCATGATGATTCAGCAGGGAAATTTACTACGAAGCGATGGCTTTACAGGGGAATGTTTGTTCTGTGATTTGTTCCAAAACATGCCAATCATCGACATGTTGTTCGGTTTCGTGATGGCGGCATGAATATGATAGCCTGCCCGCTTTGATCAGCGAGAAGAAGAGGGACAGGATCATGCCAAGAAAACTTGGAGCCGACACGAAAGCATACAACCTCGGGCGTCTGGAAGGGGCCATCGAGGTTCTGGACGATCTGGGAATTACCTGGGAGTCCCATTCTGCGCAGATGCTCAAATGGGCAATCGAGGACATGGAGATGCGGGCCAAATCCGGTCTGGGCATGCTGCGGCGGGGCACGGCGGCTTTCTATCTGACCGACCGGCATTTCATTGCCCTGGTCTGTGAGGAAGATTTCTATTCCCTGGATGTGCGCCGCCTGGTGCCGGAGTGGCGCCGTGTGGTCGAAGACGAAGTGGGCGAGCAGCGCTCTGGCCGGTGGTTCATCACCCACGACGGGCATGAGCTGGCGCAGAGTCCCCTGGGGCGGGACAGTGCGTATGACGCGTTGCATGGTCACCTGTTACGGTTGCCGAAGGATGACGGGGCGGACGAGGAGGGCTTCCCCCTGGAGCTGGTGTTTGCTGCCATGGACGAGGAGACCGGTCAGATGGATGAGGAGCCCGAACTGCGTGGCATGTTCATGGTTTCCGAAGAACGTGGGCTGAGCATGATCGCGGCGCGTGACGATACGGTGCTGGTGGCGGATCTGGTCGATCAGGGGTTTGATGGCTGGATGCCGGTTGAGCGGGAGGAGCTGGTGCTTCAGTAGCGGGGCACGGCACGCGGCAGGGGCGCGCGTTTGCCACCTGGCCAGCCACGACCGCCAGCTACCAGCCACCGGCCACCGCCTGCCGGCTGGTGCTGTACACCCCGGTGCGTCATTTTCTATAACGGCCTGTCCAAACTTTTCGGGGCGGTCTGCCCTGCGCGGGGGCGTGTGGTGATGCACGGTCTGCGCAGGGTGCTGCTGCGCCTGCATCATGAAGCATATCGGGGCTGTGCTGTCGGGGTTGGTGGTCGTGCTGGCTGCGGGCTTTTCCGGGCAGACGGAGGCCGCCATTCATCAGTGCCGTGAGGGTGGCCGGATGACCTATCAGGCGCTGCCGTGTGCCGGTCAGTCGGCCGATCTGGGGGTGAAGGGCAGGCGGGGGCACGGCCAGGCGCTGGATGAGGCGCAGGCGCTGGCCGACGAGCTGTGGACGGGGCTGACGGCGGGGATGCCCATGGCGGCGGTGCGTGGCGCCATGCCGGAGCTGACGCAGGTGGCGCGGTCGCGGATGCGGCGTTTCGAGTCGGGGGCCATTGCGCTGCTGGAAAAGAAGGTGGTGGTGGCGGGTGAGGATTTTCTGGCGCAGTATCTGTTCCTGAACGGCGGTTTTCATCAGGTGTGGCTGTCCCAGTTACCTTCGCCGCAGCCGGATGCGGTATCGAAACAGGCATTCGGCAAGGTGGCCCGGCTGCTGGCGCGTCTGTGGGGCGATGCGCCGCGCGAGAATTCCCCGGTGCAGGTGACGCCCGGCGAGGGGTTGTTCGGTGCGCGGTTCTGGGTGGATGCCGGAGGCTACGCGCAGGGCTGGGTGCTGCTGAAATCCGCACCGCAGGCAGAGGGGCATGCTGTGCTGACTTTCGGTTACTGGCCGAAGGGCGCACAGGATTATGAGCAGCTCAGGGCCGGCAGGCGTGAGGGTGGGCGGCTGGTGGTGGGCAATGAATGACGGCAGGCAGCGCGGCCATTGGGGGGCGCCACCGGCTGCGTGATGGCTGGCGGTGCGATGGTGTCATGTGAGGTGCCGGACTGGGTATGGTTGGGCGGGGCTTGCTGGCCCGGTCATTCCTTCTTCCCGTTCCGCTTTCCCGGGCAGGGTTGCTGGAAGAGCTGACGGGTTTCGAGGCGAATGGCGGTGAGGCTGCCGCCCCAGACGCAGCCGGTGTCCAGCGCGATGAGGTCGGGCTGCAGCTTCAGGCCCAAGGAGGACCAGTGGCCGAAGATGATCGGCCGGCCGGCGGAACGGCGGTTGGGGGCCAGGAACCACGGAATCAGCCCGTCGGGGGCATTTTCCGGTGACTCGGTGCATTTGAATTCCATGCGGCCGTCGGTGTGCAGGTAGCGCACGCGGGTCAGGCCGTTGACGATGCAGCGCAGGCGGTCGTCACCGCGCAGGTCGTCGCTCCAGCGGTCGGGTGTGTTGCCGTACATGACGGTCAGGAAGTCCTGCCAGTGGGGGCCGGCCAGCACCTTTTCCACTTCATGGGCGAGGTCGCGGGCCTGGTCGTATTCCCATTCGGGCAGCAGGCCGGCGTGCACCATCAGGAAGTCGCCCTGGCGCAGGGCCAGGGGCCGGGTGCGCAGCCAGTCGATGAGTTCGGCGCCGTCGGGGGCCTTGAGGATGGGGTCGAGGGTGTCGCCGGTGCGGGGGCTGCGGATGCCGGCAAACTGGGCCAGCAGGTGCAGGTCGTGGTTGCCCAGCACGGTACGGGCGCGCAGGCCCAGTTTGCGGATCTCGCGCAGGGTGCCGAGGGAGTCGGGGCCGCGGTTGACGAGGTCGCCGCAGAACCAGAGGGTTTCGGTGGGGGCAGGGCCGATTTTCCTGAGCAGCTGTTCGAGGGGCTGGCGGCAGCCCTGCAGGTCTCCGAAGGCCAGTGTCACGGGGGTTCCTGTTGGTTGGGGGAGGGGGAGATCAGTGCCTGCGTTTGCGCCCACGGCGGCCCCGGGAGGCCTTGCCGCGTGGCGCCGGGCGGGCAGCGGTGGTGGTGCTGTCGTTGCAGCCTTCGTCGCTGGCTCCGTCTTCGCTGCCTGTGCAGTCGTCGCTGGTGCCGCTACAGTCTTCGTGGTCGTCTGACCCGTCTTCGGTGCAGGGAGCGGCTTCTTCTGCAGGGTCGTCGGCGCAGGGGATTTCGGCGCAGGGATCTGCACCCGTGCTGGCGTCAGAAGCGGCTGCAGTGGCATCCGTCAGGGCCGAGGAGATCTCTGCCGTGGCGGTGGTGTCGTTGCTGGATGCCGTCTTGCCGGGTTCTCCGGCGGTGATTTCGCGGGGGGCAGCTGTTTCCGTCGTGGAGTCTGCCGTGGGGGCTGCGGCCCGTGTGCCGGCAGGCGTCCGTGTGGCGCTTTCTTCGTCGTGCTCCGTGCCGTGGGTGGCCACCTGGGCCAGGCGTTTCAGGCGGGCCAGCAGGTCGTCGTTGTCGGGCAGCAGGGCGGCCAGTTCTTCCTGCGACTGTACTTCGTCATCCTGACGGCTTTCGGCCAGGAGGGCCGCAGCCATCGTGAAGCTGGCGGCTGCCGGTGACAGGGCCGGGCGGGCAGGTGGTTTGGCGGGCTGTGACCCGGCAGTGGGACTGGCTGGGGATGTGTCGGTCGTGTTGCTGGCCATGCTGCCGGCCTGGGCGGCGGTGCTTGCAGCGCTGGTCATGCTTTTGGCAGGCGCGCCGCCGGCCATGTGGCTGGTGGGGGCGTTCGAGAGGTCTCGCTCCGGCATTTCCGCCAGGAAATCGGCCGGGGTGCTGACAGTCATGGTCTCAGGGGCGCTGGCCGGGAGGTGGATGGCCCCGGTTGCCTGGGCAATGGCCGGGATGTCTGCCGGTGTCCCGGAGGTTCCTGGCAGCGGGCCGAACGGAGCGGCCGGCCGGAAGCCCGCGGTCGTCGATGCCAGGGCGGGCTGTACCCGGGGGGCTGGCCGGGACGGCTGGAACGGTTGTGCCGGTGCCGGCTGGACGCCGGGGGCGCCTGCGGCCTGTCTGGCCGTCACGGGGGCCGTTTTGGGCGTGACCGGCAGGCCCGCAGCTGTCGCAATGGCTGCACCCG
>ERZ773043.1081-NODE-1081-length-15736-cov-3.361010_pt1 | contig 15736 bp, 10 predicted proteins | sample MGYA00580636_ERZ773043 | MGnify/ENA primary metagenome ERZ773043 (study PRJEB29015, sample SAMEA2737992) | human oral metagenome | biome: human oral; feature: human-associated habitat; material: dental | place: China | collected 2065 ... | reverse complement strand
CGTGGTCGGCGCGGACGGCCACTCCGCCCACGTTGATCAGGTCGCGCAGGTTCAGTAGCTGGGGGCGACCCTGTCGGTCCTCGGGGCGCTGCTTGACCAGCGCGATATTGTTGACGCTGAAGGAGCTCTGCAGCGCCGTCATCTTATAGAGCTTGTTGAGGACGACGCCCGAGTTGGCATCGCGCTTGACGTCGATGACGATGCGTATGCCCTTGCGGTTCGACTCGTCGGCAATCCCCGAGATGCCGTCCAGCTTCTTGTCATTGATCAGGTCGGCGATGCTCTTGACGAGCTCGGACTTATTGACCTGGTAGGGGATCTCGGTGACGATGATGCGCTCGTGATTGTTGTGCACCTCGATCTCGCAGCGGCTGCGGATGATGATGCGACCACGGCCGGTCTCGAAGGCCTCACGTACCCCAGCATAGCCGTAGATGAAGCCTCCCGTCGGGAAGTCGGGGGCCTTGATGTAGTTCATCAGGCCAGCCACGTCGATCTCGCCCTTGCTGTCGATATAGGCGACACAGGCGTCGATGGACTCGCCTAGGTTGTGCGGAGCCATATTGGTGGCCATACCTACGGCGATCCCTGCCGAGCCATTGACCAGGAGGTTGGGGAAGCGCGCGGGCAGCACCGTGGGCTCCGTCGTGGAGTCGTCGAAGTTGTTCTGGAAGTCTACCGTATCCTTCTCGATGTCGCGCAGCATCTCGCTGGCGAGCTTATTCAGGCGCGACTCGGTGTAACGCATAGCAGCGGGCGAGTCCCCGTCGATGGAGCCGAAGTTACCCTGTCCCTGGACGAGGGGGTAGCGGAGGTTCCACGGCTGAGCCAGGCGTACCAGCGTCCCATAGATGGAGGAGTCCCCGTGGGGGTGATAGTACTTCATCACCTGCCCGACGGCGCTGGCGCACTTACGCGTAGGCTTGTCGTAGGTATTCCCGTCTTCATTCATTGCATAGAGCACACGACGATGTACGGGCTTGAAGCCGTCACGTACATCAGGCAGAGCACGGGAGACGATGACCGACATAGAGTAGTCTATGTAGGCCGACTTCATCTCGTCCTCGATCGTGATATCTATGATCCTATCTTCGCGATCCTGCATGCTTAATCTTAATACCTTATTATAATAGCTATCAGTGCAAAGCCCTCTAAGGCCCTACACTATCAAGGCTCTAAATTACGAAAAAAGCCGCAGCCCCCCAAATCCTCCGCCCCGAGGCTCCCCGCCCTGCTCCCCCTGCCCTGAGGGCGCTCCCGAGGGATAGCCCTTAGCCTCGCTGAGTGCTATCCCTCACCCCCGCTGACCGATATCCCTCAGCCGCCCGACTGACGCCCCTCGAGGAGCTGACTGATACCCCTCGCTGCACCCCTGCGCTAGGCAGGCGGGCAGTCAAGCAATCCACGCCATCAGCCCCCACCCTACTGACGTGCACCTCCTGAGGCAGGAGGGAAGAATTCGTACCTTTGCAGCAGTATCCCTACACCCACGCTCTAGGACGCTACCCGCATGACGCTCGACGAACTACGTAAGATCCTCCCCACCCTCCCCGAATCTCCTGGCTGCTATCTGTACAGAGGTAGCGAGGGGCAGATCATCTATGTGGGTAAGGCGAAGAACCTACGCCGACGCGTCAGCAGCTACTTCCAGCGCGAGGTGCAGAGTGCCAAGACACGCCTCCTCGTGCGCCAGATACGCAGCATAGAGTACGTCGTCGTGGGCAGCGAGGCCGAGGCCCTCATTCTCGAGAACTCGCTGATCAAGGAGCACCAGCCCCGCTACAACATCCTCCTCAAGGACGACAAGACCTATCCCGAGGTCGTCATCCACAACGAGCCCTTCCCCCGCATCCGCGTCGAGCGACGCCCCGCACGCGACGGCTCCCAGCGCTTCGGCCCCTACCCCGATGTAGGCATGGCACACGCTACCGTGGATATGATACGCGACCTCTACCCCATACGCACCTGCGACCTCGACCTAAGCCCCGCCAAGATCGCCCAGGGCAAGTACAAGGAGTGCCTTCAGTACCACATCAAGAAGTGCAAGGCGCCCTGCATCGGCCTACAGAGCCTCGAGGACTACGAGCACAACGTCCGCGAGATCACCTCGCTGCTGCGGGGCGACCTCAAGACCGTCATCCAGCTCTACCGCGACGAGATGCAGCAGCTGGCCTCAGCCCTGCGCTTCGAGGAGGCACAGATCTATAAGGAGCGCCTGCAGTACCTCGAGAACTATCAGGTCAAGCACACCGTGGCGCCGCACCACATACACAACGTGGACGTCTTCAGCTGTATCGAGGATGAGGACGGCTCGATCTGCGTCAACTTCATGCACATCACCCAGGGTATGGTCACCAAGGTCTATACCCTCGAGTACCACAGCCAGCTGGAGGGTGAGACGCGTGAGGAGCTCTTCGCCAGCGCCATCACCGAGCTGCGCCAGCGCTTCGCCTCGCGGGCTCGGGAGCTGATCCTGCCCTTCGACCCAGGCTGGGAGGCAGGCCCAGGCATCACCATCACCATCCCCCAGCGCGGGGACAAGAAGCGCCTACTGGAGCTGAGCGAGCGCAACGTACGGCAGTACAAGGTCGACAAGTACAAGCGTGCCGAGCGCCTCAACCCCGACCAGCGCCTCATGCAGATCCTCACCGAGCTGCGCCAGGCACTGAGTCTCGACAAGCCCCCCATGCATATCGAGTGCTTCGACAACTCCAACGTCCAGGGCTCGGATGCCGTGGCGGCCTGCGTCGTCTTCAAGCGCGGACGCCCCTCGAAGAAGGACTACCGCAAGTTCAACATCCGCTCCGTCGAGGGTCCCGACGACTACGCCTCCATGCGTGAGGTCGTAGAGCGCCGCTACCGCAAGCTCCTCGCCGAGGAGGAGCCCCTACCCGACCTCATCCTCGCTGATGGGGGCAAGGGGCAAATCGGGGCTATACGTGACGCGCTAGCCGTCCTCGAGCTCGACATCCCCGTGGCGGGCCTTGTCAAGGACGAGCGCCACCGCACCTCCGCCCTCCTCTACGGCAGGGAGCAACTCCGCGAGATCCCCGTGAAGCACCACAGCGCGACCTTCCGCCTGCTGGAGCAGATCCAGGCCGAGGTGCACCGCTTCGCCATCACCTTCCACCGCGACAAGCGGAGCAAGAGCCAGCTCTCCTCGCGCCTGGACTACATCAAGGGCATAGGCCCCAAGACCAAGGACGAACTGCTGCGCCACTTCCACAGCGTGCAGGCCATCTCGACGGCCTCCCTCGAGCAGCTCGCCGAGGCCATAGGCCCAGCCAAGGGGCGCATCGTCTACGAGCACTTCCACAGCGAGCAGCCCAGCGCAGAGGGCTAAGGCCGCCAGCTCAAGCGCCCCTCAGCCCAGCGCCGCCCACTCTAGACGATCTTCCCACCAAGCTCAGCCCTCGCTCAGCACCCCAGCTCCTTCCACTCAGCACAAAGGCACAGCGCCGCTCCCTAGACTGCTAGGGAGTGGCGCTGTGCCTTTGGTATCGGGGTGTAGGCTAAGAGGGGCTTAGTCGAGGCCGTGTCGCTTGCCCTCCTCGGGGATCTTCGTCCCCTTGCTCTTGTAGAGCTGGTAGCGGCTCATCACCTGATCGACGTAGCGCGCTACACCCTTGCCGCGAAGGTAGCCCGCACGGCACACGGGGTCGTTGTAGTACTTCGCCTCGCTCTTGAGGTGCAGCAGCGGCTCGATGTCCTCGTCCCAGTCGTGACCGCCCTTGCGGTACTTGGCCGAGAGGCGCAGCACGTCCTCCAGGTGTGCTGGGCCCGCGTTGTAGGCCGCCAGCGTAATGCGTAGGCGATTGTCCCCCGCGGGGATGGACTTGAAGATACGCTCCGTCGCTAGGAGGCAATCCACCGCCACACGCACCGAGACCTGCGGGTCGAGGAGCTGCTCGGGGCTGGCTCCGTAGATGCGCCCCGTGCGGGGCATGATGCCCATGAGGCCGCGCGCACCCGACCAACCGACGATGCTGGGCTTGAAGTTCGACTCTTGATAGGCGATGGAGGCCAGCAGCTGCCAGGGCCAGCCGATGCGCTTGGCCTCGCTCTGGAAGATGTGGTCGAAGGGCGAGATCCCACCCTCATGGATGTGCGCCAGCTCGCCGCGCCAGCGGTAGCGCTTATTGTCCGTCAGCGTCTTGGGCAGCTGGTGGGGCTCCTCCTCGGGAAGCTCGCTCTTGTTGAGCTCGAAGTAGCGGCGGTAGATCTCACTGGCCTCATCCTGCCGCGGCAGCTGTGCCGCCCAGCGGTCAAGTGCCTCAGCCAAGCCTCTGCGGTCGGGGGAGGTGAACCAGCGCAGGCGCTGCTTGAAGCCCACCTCCAGCGAGACATCGATATTCGGGTAGTAGGTCTTGGCCAGCCGCGCCAGCTCCTGGTCGATGATGGTGTAGTCGATCTTGTGGGTCGCCACCTGGTCGATGAGGTCCTCGCTATTGGTCGTATCGGAGTCAATGAGGGCTAGCTTGATAGGCCCGCCCAGCTGTGCCTCCAGATGGCGGATACGGTCGGCCGCACGCGTGCCACGTAGCACCGTGACGGGACGCCCCAGCAGCTCGGAGACATTGCGTATGTAGTGCGTGCTGTCCGTCCCTGCAGCACGGCGTCGCTGCACGAGCACGAGCCCCGAGAGTTCCTCAGGGCCCGCGAAGCGCAGCTCGTCCTTGCTGCTGCGGGTGACCGCATGGGGCGTGATGCAGAGGTCGGCCTTGCCCGAGCGCACCAGCGACACCGCCTCATCCATGTGATGAGCGACGAAGAGCTCCATAGGCAGCCCCTGCTCCTGAGCAAAGAGGCGCACCAGCTCGTACTGGTAGCCCATGGGCTCGTCCTTGTAGGTGAAGAAGGTCGTTGCCCCCGAGAGGGTGACGACGCGCAGCGTATCGGGGAGGCGTAGCTCGGCCTCCAGGCGCCGCTGCTGGGCCGTACGCTGGAGCTTGCGCTGCAGCATAAGGCCAGTAAACAAAGCGACGAAGAGCCCAGCGATGCCAAGGAGCATTGCTGGACTCTTCCTATATCGCTGCCATAGTCTTCTCATAGCACATGAGGCTTGGGGGGTGATGGCTGCTGAGGCCGTCGGCCGGCTAGTCCTGACGCACTAGCTGCACGACATTCTCAATATGATGCGTGTGGGGGAACATGTCCACCGCACGGGACTTGGTGACGACATAGCGCCCCGAGGCAGTGAGCAACTGCAGGTCGCGGGCCTGCGTGGCGGGATTGCAGCTGACGTAGACGATGCGGCGCGGTGCGGCGCCGAGGATGGTCGTGATGACGTCCTCGTGCATCCCGGCACGAGGTGGGTCAGTGATGATCACGTCGGGCTCACCATGCTGGGCGATAAACTCGGGCGTCAGGATGTCCTTCATATCCCCAGCGTAGAAGAGCGTATTGTCGATGCCGTTGACGCGACTATTGACCTTGGCGTCCTCGATGGCCTCGGGCACGTATTCGATCCCGACGACGGAGGCACAGCTCCGCGCCACGAAGTTGGCGATCGTCCCCGTCCCCGTATAGAGGTCGTAGACATGATCGCCTGGCTGCAGCTCGGCGAACTCGCGGGCGACCTTGTAGAGCTCGTAGGCCTGCTCGCTATTGGTCTGGTAGAAGGACTTCGGCCCGATGCGGAAGCGCAGTCCCTCCATCTCCTCCTCGATGTAGTCACGCCCGTAGAAGCAGTGGATCTCTTGGTCGGAGATGGTATCGTTGGCCTTGGCATTGATGACGTAGAGGAGCGCCGTGATCACGGGGAAGCGCTCCGCGATCGCTCCAAGGAGCGCTTGGCATGCTTCCTCATCCTCACGGAAGAAGACAACCACCACCATCAGCTCGCCCGTCGAGGTCGTGCGCATCATCAGCGTACGCATCAGCCCCTCCTGACGCCTTAGGTCGAAGTAAGGGTAGCGCTCGGGCTGGCTGAGGCAATAGTCACGTACAAAGAGGCGTATATCGTCGAGGATCCCCGCTCCGAGGTGGCAGCGGTCGATGTCCAGCACCTTGTCGAACATCCCCGGCAGGTGGAAGCCCAGCCCCGAGAGCTGAGGAGTGCCGCCCGCCTCCTCGGCGCGCTTCACCTCGTCGAGCTCCCCAGGGAAGAGCCAGCGGCGATTGCTGAAGGTGAACTCCAGCTTATTGCGATAGCGCTCCGTCTGCTTCGAGCCAAGGATGGGCAGGTACTCACCGACGGATACCTTCCCGATGCGCTCTAGGGCATCACGTACGACCTGATCCTTGGTCTCTAGCTGCAGGTCGTAGGGGATGTGCTGCCACTTGCAGCCGCCGCAGATGGTAAAGTGCGAGCAGAAGGGCTCGGTGCGCCGTGGCGAAGGGCTCGTCAGCTGCTCGATGCGGCCCTCCAGATAGTTGCGCTTGCGTCGGGTGAGCTGGATATCACAGACGTCGCCAGGGGCGCCGAAGGGTACGAAGAGCACCTGCCCCTCGACATGGCTCAGCGCCTTGCCCTCGCCTGCTAGAGCCTCGATCTGTACGCCCCTCAGCAGGGGCAGTTCTTTCTTCTTGCGTGCCAATGTATCGTGTAAACCGTGTGAAAAGGATAAGCCCCATAGCCGCGCCTCGCTCCTCGGACTCGAGGGATGAGGCTAGACTATGGGGCCTAGATAGGTGGGCTAAGCGAGGTAGGAGCTGATGAGCGCCTTGGACGAATCGGCCAAGGCATCAGCGGCTGCCTGCGTCGGAGCCTCTGTATAGATGCGGATGATGGGCTCCGTATTGCTTCGGCGCACATTCACCCACTGATCGGGATAGTCGATCTTGATACCATCGATGCGGCTGATCTCGCCCTCGCCTGCCTGGTCAGCGGCAAAGCGCTCCAGCAGCTCCTGGGCCTCGACGCCTGCAGGGAGCTCCACGCGCTGCTTGCTCATGAAGTAGCTGGGATAGCTCTTACGCAGCTCGCTGACCGATATTCCACGCTTAGCGAGCAGCGAGAGGAAGAGTGCGATCCCTACGAGGGCATCGCGGCCGTAGTGCAGCTCGGGGTAGATGACGCCACCATTGCCCTCGCCGCCGATCAGCGCGCCCGTCTCCTTCATCTTCGTCACGACGTTGACCTCGCCGACGGCACTTGCCTCGTAGCTACCGCCGTGGCGCAGCGTGATATCACGTACCGCCCGGGTGGAGCTGAGGTTGGAGACGGTGTTGCCCCCGCCGTTGAGCTCGAGGAGGTAGTCGGCGATGGAGACCAGCGTGTATTCCTCACCGAAGAAGCCTCCCTGCTCGTCGACGATAGCCAGGCGGTCTACGTCGGGGTCCACAGCGAAGCCCACGTGAGCCCCCTGGCGGCGCACCTCCTCACAGAGCTCCATGAGGTGATCGGGCAGCGGCTCGGGGTCGTGGGCAAAGTCCCCCGTAGGCTCATCATTGATACCCGTGACCTGCTGGACGCCCAGCGCCTCTAGGAGGGCGGGCACGGCAAGGCCTCCAACAGAGTTGACGCTGTCGAAGACCACACGGAAGCCCGCTCTGCGTATGGCCTCTACATCGACGCCAGGGAGCTCAAGTACCGCCGCGACATGCTCGGCGAGGTAGCTCTGCTGCTCGACGACACGCCCCAGCTCGCCGACCTGGACGAACTGGAGGTCCTGGCTCTCGGCAATGCGAAGGATCGCCTTGCCCTCTACATCGCTGAGGAACTCGCCACGCGCATTCAGGAGCTTGAGCGCATTCCAATGCTTAGGATTGTGGCTAGCCGTGAGGATGAGCCCCCCATCAGCTCCCTTACCAACGACAGCCACCTCCGTGGTGGGCGTCGTCGCTAGATCGATATCGATGACGTCACAGCCCATACCGATGAGGGCTCCAAGGACAATCTGCTTGACCATGAAGCCCGAGAGGCGTGCGTCGCGTCCCACGACGATGAGCGGGCGAGCCTTGCCGCTCTGCTGGCGAATGAACTGTGCGTAGGCTGATGCGAACTGTGCTGTGCTTACCGGGTTGAGCCCATCAGAGATCGAGCCCCCTATGGTGCCTCGGATCCCTGAGATGGATTTGATGAGTGTCATGACTGGATCGTCTGGTTAGATGTAGTGTGTGCGGATGCGGTTATAGGTACTTGTAGATAATCTTGCTAAGGTAGATGCTACGCCCCTGCACGTAGGACTCCGAGGGTCCCAGCTCGAAGGGGATGATCAGCTCGAGCTCGGCACCGTCTCCGATATAGCTCACGGGATAGGCGATACCCTCGCACATGAAGCGGTCGAGCGAGCTGGCGAAGGGCACCTGCCCCAGCAGCGTGTAGTGCGTCTCGATACCCCCGCTGTAGTTGGTCATATAGCGGAAGCGCGTAGGCTGATAGGCGGGGTTGGTGATAGAGCTGAAGCTCAGGAGCTCGGGTTCGTCCTCGCGGAAGAGGCGCCCCGTCATCTCGATACTGACGGTCGTCTCCCCGAGTCGAGCGCGACGCGTCATATCGCCGCGGTTCTTGACGCGGACGTAGAGGCCGTTGGCGAGCTTGTAGAAGTAGCGGCTATCGGTCTCGGCGGGCAGAGCCTCCTGATTGATATTCTGGATCAGTCCGCCGAAGTGCTCCTTATTTATAAGCTGCTCGATGGCGCGGGTCTGCTCCTTCTTGAGCTGGGAGAGGGGCTTGAAGTCACTCTTCTTCTTGCAGCTGCCCAGCAGCAGAGGTAGGGCGAGGAGGAGCGCGAGTATGCGGTAGCTAGTGAGCTTTTTCATTATGCGTAGAGCTTCTAGAGATATGTCCGACGATGCTAGTCATGAGGCTGCGCTGCACGGCGGCTAGCGACGAGCCTCTGTAGGTGGCAAAGATAGATATTTTTGGCCTCTTCGATGCTCCCCTGGTACTCCGCTCCCGCAGCATTGCGATGACCACCGCCGCCAAAGGCCTCCTGCGCCAGCTCATTGACGGGGAAGTCCCCCGTGGAGCGCAGCGAGAGCTTGATCTGCGAGCGGTCCTCGCGGATGAAGCAGGAGCAGTCGATGCCCTCGATGCTGAGCGGCAGGTTGACGAGGCCCTCGGTATCGCCCTTGCTGGCGCCATACTGCTGGAGCTCCTGCTGACTGAGGGTCAGCACGGCCGCGCGCAGCTCGGGGTAGAGCTCCAGCTTGCGGTCCAGCACATAGCCCTGCAGGCGCAGCTGCTGCTCGGGATTGTGATAGTTGAGGCGGTCAATGATCTGGGCGTAGTCTGCCCCAAGTGCGAGAAGCCCTGAGACGGTCTCGAAGAGCTCTGGACAAAGGTGGCTGTACATGAAGCGACCCGTGTCGGTGATGATCCCCGTCAGCAGTAGCGTCGCCGCCTCGGGGGTGATGGCCGTGCGGTAGCCGAGGCTAAGGCTGAGCTGGTAGATGAGCTCACAGGTAGCGGAGGCATTCGGCAGGCTGATGCAGTAGTCGAAGTCTGGATCAGGATCCAAGTGATGGTCGATGAGCAGGCGGCGTGCCGCACTCGTGCGCACCGCCTCGATAAGCGGCGCGTGCCTGAGGCGCGTGATGGTATTGTGGTCGAGGTGACAGATGAGGTCGGCCTCCGCCAGGCGCTCCAGACAGCGCTCGGGCTCATCGGCGAAGCAGAGAAGCTCCTCCAGGTGCGGCATCCAGCGGAGGTAGTCCTCGATGCGGTCGGGGCTGATCGCCGTGACCTCGGCCTCGGGGCAGGCATGCTCTAGGATGAGCTTCCAGCCCAGGATAGAGCCTACGGCGTCCCCATCGGGCGCGGTGTGCGGCAGGATGACGATACGCTTACTCTCGGCCAGTGCCTCGTGGAGGCTAGCGACGAGGTCGGAGGACCACTGATATTTGCTCATTGACTAGGATGTAGTGTGCTTGGGATAGGATGTACGGTGGATGGGGGGCTAGCCCTGACGCTCCTCGAGCTCGAGCTGTCGGAGCGTCAGCTCGTCCTGCAGCTCGATGATGTCCCCGATACGCTCGGAGGCCTTCAGGAGCGCCTGATGCTCCAGCGTGCCCGTAGCGAGCTGGGCCTCGAGGGTCGCGCGCTCCTCGTCCAGCGAGCGAAGCTGCTGCTCGATCTGCTCCAGCTCCTTGCGCTCGGCGTAGCTGAGGCGTGCTGCTCGAGGGCTCGCGCTCCGACTGGCAGGAGCTGCGGCTGCGGCCTTCTGCGCCTCGGCCTGAGCCTGCTCGGCAGCTCGGCGCTCCTCGGCAGCCTTGAAGGCGCGGTACTGGGTATAGTTCCCGGGGAAGTCCCGCACCTTGCCCGCCCCCTCGAAGCAGAGCAGGTGCTCGGTGACCTTGTCCATGAAGAAGCGGTCGTGCGATACGATGAGCACGCAGCCCGCGAAGTCCTGCAGGTACTCCTCGAGGGCCTGCAGGGTGAGGATATCGAGGTCGTTGGTCGGCTCGTCGAGGATGAGGAAGTTGGGGCAAGTGACGAGGACGGTGCAGAGATAGAGGCGACGCAGCTCACCCCCGCTGAGCTTCTCGACCGGGGTGTACTGACGCTCGGGAGGAAAGAGGAAGCGCGTCAGGATCTGCGAGGCACTGAGGCGCTCTACCCCACTACCTGCGGGCAGGGTGAAGTTCTCCGCTAGGTCCTGCACGATGTCGATGACGCGTCGCTCGGGGGCGAAGGCAGGTGGCTGCTGGCTGTAGTAGCCGAAGCGCACCGTCTCGCCGATGTCGAAGGCGCCCGCGTCGGGCTCCAGCTCGCCCAGCAGCATACGGAGGAAGCTGGTCTTACCGACGCCATTCTCCCCCACGATGCCGACCTTGTCATAGCGGCTGAAGATGTAGTTGAAGTCCTCGAGGATGACCTTATCCCCGAAGCGCTTGGACACGTGCTGCGCCTCGAAGATCTTCTTGCCGATATAGCCCGAGGCCGATTCCCCGAGGGCGATAGCCCCCTCGGAGCGAGGCGTACGGGTCTGCTGCTCGAGGGCGTGGAAGGCGTCTATTCTATACTGCGCCTTGGTGCCGCGCGCCTGAGGTTGGCGGCGCATCCACTCCAGTTCGCGGCGATAGAGGTTGAGGGCACGCTGACGCAGCGCCTCGGCCTGCTCGTGGCGCTCCTGACGCTTGGCGAGGTAATAGTCATAGTTCCCCTTATAGCGGTAGAGCGTCCCAGCATCGAGCTCGATGATCTGATTGCAGACGCGGTCGAGGAAGTAGCGGTCATGGGTGATCAGCAGCAGCCCCATCGTGGAGCGGCTGAGGTAGTCCTCCAGCCACTCGATGCTGGCCAGGTCTAGGTGGTTGGTCGGCTCGTCGAGCAGCAGCAGGTCAGGCTGACTGATCAAGGCTCCCGCCAGGGCTACGCGCTTGGCCTCGCCGCCCGAGAGCTTGGTGATAGGCTTGGTGAGCTCGTGCAGCCCCAGAGCGCCGAGGATCTCCTTGGCGCGCTGCTCGTAGTCCCAGGCGCCCTGGGCCTCCATCTCGGGCAGGAGCTCCTCCATACGACGGCTATCCCCCTCAGCTACGGCACGCTCCCAGCTCAGCGTCAGCTGCGCCACGGGGTCGTAGGGGCTGAAGCAGGCCTCGAGGATCGTCCCCTGCTGCGTCAGCTCGGGGAGCTGCGGGAGATAGGCACGGCGTAGGTCACGCTCGTAGACGACCGTCCCCGCGTCCTGAGGCTCGAGTCCCAGGAGGATGCGCATCAGGGTGGACTTGCCCGTACCATTCGGGGCGATAAGCCCGACCTTCTGCCCTCGCTCGATCGAGAAGCTGAGGTCGGAGAAGAGGACGCGGTCCCCAAAGCTCTTGGTGAGCTGATCGACCTGCAGCATTAGGGCATCGCGATGGAGTCAGGCAGCTGACGCCAGTGGCCAGCCAGCTGAGGGAGACGACCAGCGCCCATATAGCGAGAGGAGTAGTAGGCGCTGCCCGTGATGCTCTCGATGACGATCCCCTTGCTGGAGCTGCTGTGGATCATCTTGATGTCCCCAGCCTCATTGCTCACGACCATGCCTACATGCCCGATGCGGCTACTACCCCTATTGCTCCCGCGGAAGAAGACGAGGTCCCCAGGCTTCGGGTCGCTGAGCCTACTGGTATAGACGGAGAGGGCTGCCGAGGAATGCGGGATCTTGATCCCCTCGAGGGAGAAGATATACTTGACGAAGCCCGAGCAGTCAAGGGGCCAAGGGGCAATGCCCGAGGAGCGGTAGCGGTGCCCGAGGAGCTCGTGGCCGTGCTCCATGACCGAGCGGATGAGCTCAGGCGTATGGCTCGCGATCTCTACAGGCTCGTAGCTGTAGCCGAGGCCCGAGCCGCGACGACGCGAGCGGGAGCGCTTGTCCTTCTTATGCTTCTTGCTGTTCTTCGCCAGGGCCTTAGACTTGGCCTGGGGGCTCTTGGTATTAGCCTTGGACTTCCGCTTGTTCTTCTTCGTCTTGGGCTGTGAGGCCTTGGCGGGTGCGGACTCAAGGTAGAGCTCAGCAGTGGTGCTGGTCTGCTCTAGGATGGTGAGGGGGGATTGCAGCTGAGCTGCCTGGGTAGTAGGACTCGTAAAGGGGAGGAGGAGCACTACGGCGAGCGTAGTGAGGGACTGCTTATATCGAGACATCCTGTAGTATTTAGGTGAGGGGCTGCCGCTCCGTGTGAGCAGCATCCGCTGTGCCCTAAGGCCCTACTCCACACGGCTGGGGAGCAAGGGCGAGCGCCACGAGACCTATAGTGTAGCGATCATTGAAAGCCTCGTATCCGCGCACAGCACGCACATATAACGGTCACAAAGATACGATTATTCTAGCAGCTAGCCCTCCTCCACATCCGCCATGCCGGGGCTGACGCATCGTGCGCACTAGGATAGGAGGGGTTCCCCTTGAGATCGACCGAGAGGCATCAGCAGGGGATGAGCAGGCCTCGGCAGCCCCTTCGCCCTTGTCTTGTACCAGCGTATAGGCTGCAGCTTGCTGTACGCCTCAGCCCTATTCACCGAGCTCCCTATCCACCGAGCTTCCACAGACATAGCCTAGCCTAGAACAAGGGAATATGATAGATCTGTCTCGTGGACTAAGGAAGAGCGGTCGGGAGGGATATCAGTCGGGAGGCTGAGGGACGGCAGTCAGCGAGCTGAGGGGCGGCAGTCACGACGCTGAAGGATATCAGTCAGCGAGCTGGGGCATAAGAGGGGGTGGCGCTGAGGGCTGGACAAGTGGAGCAAGGGAGGCCGATTCGCAAGCACGACTTGCTAATCCAGAGGAGCACGAGGTACAATACAGCACACTCTCCCGAATAGTGTGCAGCATTTAGCTTATCTTTGCAGCGCCTCGGGGGATTGGCCTCCAGGCGCTAGCCCCCGCTAGCTCTAGTATGATATACGACAAGAATCTCGATGAAACGAACCCTAGCACTGGGACTGCTGTCCCTGCTTAGCCTCTCCTCAGCCGAGGCAGGAGGTCTGCTGAACAACACCAGCCTGCACGCACGCTACCTCCGTAGCCTCGCGCGCAATGCCTCCACTGCTATCGACGCTACCTACTATAACCCTGCAGGGCTGGTCTTCACGCCCGACGGCTGGCGCTTCAGCCTCAACAGCCAGACCGTGCTCCAGCAGCGCGACATCGAGGCCACCTTCGCCCCCTTCGCCTACAACGGCGGGCAGCAGACCAAGCGCTTCGAGGGCAAGGCTACCGCCCCCATCCTCCCCACCCTCATGGCTGCCTACAAGCAGGGCAACTGGGCCTTTTCAGCCGTAGTCGGCGTCTTCGGTGGCGGCGGTAAGGCAAGCTTCGGCCAGGGCCTCCCCGTCTTCGAGGGTCAGGTGGCGGCCATCCCTGCTACGACGCAGGCGCTGACGGGTCTGCTCGCCAATCCCGCCCTAGCACAGCTCATCCCCGCAGCAGTGCGCCAGCAGCTCCCCACGATGCTCGCCCCGCTGACGGGCGTCAATCAGTACCGCCTCGATAGCCAGCTGGAAGGCCTGCAGTACACGCTGGGGCTCCAGCTCGGGGCGAGCTACAAGATCACCGACTACCTCTCTGCCCACCTCGGCGCCCGCATCAGCTACGCCTACAATACCTACTCGGGGCACATCGGCAGCATCCAGGTCAATAAGCCCGGCGCGGCTGGCGAGTACCTCCCCGCGCCTGCCTACTTCGCCCTCGTAGATCAGGGCTTGCAGTCGCGCCTACCTGCGCTGCAGCCACTGCTGGGCAGCCTGCCCGCAGCCGCTCAGTCCTCGGTACAGACGGTACTCGGGCTACCCAAGCGCTTCGCCGAAGGGACGAAGGACAAGCAGATCGAGGTCAAGCAGACGGGTCTAGGCATCGCACCCATCATCGGCCTACACTTCCAGAAGGACGGCTGGGACATCGGGGCGCGCTATGAGTTCCGCACGGCGCTGACGGTGCGCAACAAGACGAAGCACAACGGCTCGGGCATGGCACAGTTCGACGACGGCGTCGAGACGCCCAACGACCTACCCGCAGCGCTTGCCCTCGGGGTCTCCTACCGCGTCCTCCCCAGCCTCACGGCCTCGGTCGGCTTCAACCACTTCTTCGAGAAACAGGCCCGTATGGCAGGCGGAAAGGAGGCGCTGCTGAAGCACAACACCAGCGAATACCTCTTCGGCCTCGAGTGGCGCGCCAAAGACTGGCTGGAGCTCAGCGCAGGCCTCCAGCTGACGCGCAAGGGCGTGACGGACGACTATCAGAGCAACCTGCACTTCGACATGAGCTCCAACTCCTACGGCCTCGGCGCGGGGATCCAGCTGACGAAGGAGCTGCAGCTCAACCTCGCCTACATGTTCACCGACTACCGCGATCACCAGAAGGAGGCGCTCTACATCGCCAAGAGCGCCCTCACCCCGCAGGGCGTCAGCGCCAAGGAGCGCTACACGCGCAAGAACCAGATCTTCTCCATCGGTATCGACTACACGCTCTAGTGTAGCGAGCTCCCGACAGCAAGCAAGCGGGCTCCCCGAGGCATAGACCTCAGGGAGCCCGCTTGATCTATCTACCCCTACCCTTCGCCCAGCCGCTACCTCAAGCGCGTGGACAGACAAGGGGGGCAAGCGTACAGGCAAGTAAAGGGTGCCGAACGCAAGCAGCCCCACAGCGGCAGCTCCTCTAAAGGGAGGGCTGGCCACTGTGGGGCTGCGCTACTTGGATAGAGTTCGGGGCTACTCCTCCGCTGCGCTCGGGCTGAGCTTTGTCGGCTCGGGGCAGACAGGCTCCGTCTCCTGGAAGCAACTACGCAGTAGCTCGGGGATGTCGAACTGATGGGTCTTCAGCCCCTCGAGCAGCTCCCGCCCCTGAGGGGTCAGAGAGAAGAACATCTGTCGCCTATCCTCCTTGCCGAGGCGGCGCACGAGGTACTTCTTACGCTCCAGCGAACTGGTAACCTTCGAGGTATTGGAGGGCGATAGACCCGTCTGCTGACAGATGAAGGAAGGGGTCACGCGCTCGTAGCCCGTGACACAGAGCACCATGGCCTCGTTGAGCGAAAGGCCGTGTGCCGTGGCGAGGGAATCCTCTAGGGCGGCCAGCGCCCGGACTAAGTCCCTCATCACACAGATGGATCGTACGTACTCCATAGATCGTTATTGCTAGTTCGTCATTAAATAAACAAGTTCACTCCCGCCTGCTCGGCGCGCTCCATGTAGGAGGCGACACCGCCGACGGTGACCTCGTCTAGCAGCTCCTCACGCGCTATGCCCATGACGTCCATAGACATCTGGCAGGCGATGAACTCCACACCAGCGGCGAGCGCCTGCTGGCGTAGGGATTCGACGGAGTCCACGCCCTTCTGCTTCATCAGGTAGCGCATCATCCGCGGACCGATGCCG
>ERZ773043.1080-NODE-1080-length-15739-cov-10.008607_pt1 | contig 15739 bp, 10 predicted proteins | sample MGYA00580636_ERZ773043 | MGnify/ENA primary metagenome ERZ773043 (study PRJEB29015, sample SAMEA2737992) | human oral metagenome | biome: human oral; feature: human-associated habitat; material: dental | place: China | collected 2065 ... | reverse complement strand
ATCGTGGCCTTGACCGGTGACGTTATGACCATGCCCGGCCTTCCTAAGGTTCCGGCAGCAGAGGGGATGGATGTTGCGGCAGACGGGAGTGTCATCGGCCTGTTTTGAAGTCCGGTCCTAAGGTCGGCGCTGTCGTATTGCGCGTGAGCGCGCACGTCCTCCTCGCCCAGAATGCGCTTTTCCGTGAGGGTGACGATCCAGAATGCGCTTTTCCGTGAGGTGACGCCACGTTTGCCCAGGTAAGGAAAAGCGCATTCTACGGAAAAGCGCACTCTGTGCAGACGCCCTCACGAAAAAGCGCACTCTGACCCATCACCCTCACGGAAAAGCGCACTTTGCCCACCAATGTACGACCCAAACTGCACCTTTTGGTGAGTCAGCGAACGCGGAGTCATCTCGGCCTACCAAAGGGCGCCCACTGACGGCAGAGCACCGGTCCTTGGCATGCCCGGCGTAGTATGGGACAATGCCACCATGGCAAGCCACGGAGGGACGATGCCACGATGACTGAGCACGAACCCGGCGTCAGGCCAAATGATTCTTACGTCAGAGACGGAGACGCCGCGAGAAAGGCCACAGATCGCACTGCCCAAGGCGGCGGGAAGGTTCACGCCGCACGCAATGTCGGACGGACGAAGCAGTCCCGCGACGAGTCTATGCGCGAGCGCCTTGCCCTTGCCGCTGCGGCATTTGTCGTCGGAGGAGTCGTCGGCTGGCTCTATGAGGTAGGCATCGGCGTACTCGAGCGGGGCTTCTTCGACTGGGAGCACGGTGGGCTCGGTATTCCGTTCCTACAGATCTACGGCATTGGTAGCGCGCTCGTTATGCTGCTGCTCGGTCGCGCCGACTCCCCCGTGCGTGCGCATCCACCGCTCTGCTTCGCGGCCATATGCCTGCTCACGGCAACGCTTGAGTATGCCAGCGGTGCGGCCATGCTCTACGGCCTAGGCGTGCAGACCTGGGACTATCGCGTACCGGGCTGGGACTTCATGTGCACGCCTGACGGTCTCTTGTCCCTGCGTGGCATCCTCTCGTTTGGCGTGCTCGGGATCGTTCTTGTCTACCCCATCAAGTCGCTGGCGCGCAAGCTACGCGCGCGAATGCCAAGGACCTTCGACACCACCGTATGGTCACTCACGGCGTTCATCATGGCAGTGGCTGTCGTCACCTACGCCGTCAGCGGCACCGGTGCCCTCAAGTAGCATCCCCAGCAGGTGGCCTCGTCACTGATGCCACCGCAACGGCGCACGACAACACCTTCCCTGAAAAGCAGGCTATTTACCTGTAGCGCTCAGACGTTAGGCCGGCATGCCCGTCTGAACTTCGAGCGGAGATAGGTCCGTGGGGTCGATGCCAAGTCTCCCCCCGGTCATCGCACGCCCGCATAGCTCCCGTCCTCGGCAAGTTGCCGTGAGTCTCGAGGGGCTGCCCCGCTGTGAGAGCTGAGCAAGTATAGCTCGGCGCTAACAATGCAATGCTCCGCACCGTATTGATGTCACAATTCTCTTTAGTGGCATTATGATAAGGAAGATTACTTTTGACTCAAACAGCAAGGACATCTCTCAAGATTTGTAGGGATTGAATATGCACATCGGATTTAAAAAAGGGATAAATAAAGGCAATGCCTTACTTTTATGCAAGTGGTCAAATGAACAAGGAAAAGAATTCCAAGAACAGTGGATGGGTTCTAAGATTCCTTACCCGTTGAGCTATAGCAAGATAACAGAATTGGAGAATATATTCTCAATACTCAATAAGGAAGAATTTATCGGAATAATACAAGAAATACGAATTGATCAAAATAATATACATATAGGCAGATTCGTAATAGATCCTACAAAAACAGGATTGGGCATTGGGACAGAAGCACTGAGAAGGTTTATAGATCTAATTTTTCAGGATGAGAGTATCAAAAGTATTTCTCTAACAGTTTTTGATTTCAATCAAAAAGCAAAGAAAATTTATGAAAAACTTGGGTTTAGAGTTGACAAGATAATTGAGACCCCAAAGCTGAAGTATATCATGAGAAAGCACAGATAAAGGCCTGTGGTGGGGATCTTGGATTAAGACTCGCCTGATTGCAGAGCCCACTGCAGGGAAAGGGACGTGGCCCAAACATTGGCACATCAGTTCCGGCATCGACCAGGCGGACACCTCGCTCACGACCGAACTCAACCTCGCCTTGGCACTTAAGGCCACCTCTCACGTCAAATAGCGGCTTCGTGAGTCCGTGTGGGTGGGTAGTTGCGTCACCGCCCTGGCGGCGTGGGCCTCAGGTCCGAGCGCCCTGGCGTCACGGGGGCCATGGGGTCGTTGATGTCGTGGGACCCGTAGCCCCGCCCGGTCGCGCGAGCGGCCGTGATGACTCAGGAGTGTACACAGATCGGCGAAAACAGCCTCTCGGAGCCGTTTTGGGCCATTTGTGTACACTGTTGCGCCGTTGTGGACAGGCGTGGGGACGCAGGAGTGTACACAGATCGGCGAAAATGGCCCCTCGGAGCCGTTTTGGGCCATTCGTGTACACTGTTGCGACGCGAGTTGCGTCGGGTGGCACGAGCGCCCCAACCGCCATGGCGTGCCGGCAGCACCCCTCGGTGGCCCGCCTCTCCCCTGGCCGGGAAAACAGGCTCTGCGCGAGTGACGCCGCCGCCAGGTTGGCGTTTTCACTGAGGTGTCAACCCACACAAACCCCCGAAGAGCCGTCAAATATGTCGATTTCGCGACCGTTTGGGGCCAAGGTCACACCATGCCCGAGCGCACGGGCTCTGGCACGGCCAACTTCATCGAATGGGTGAGGGGATGCTGCGCGTAGCGTCCAGAATCCGTGACCCAGCTCTTTCAAGATAGTGCCCCGCAGATTGTGGGGCACTAAGAACTGAGTCTCAACTGGGCAAACGTCACCACGATAGTGCCCCGCAGCATGCGGGGCACTATACGTCGGATCCCATGCGATGCCAGCTGGTAAGGAGCCGATCGTCCGAGCTGTCCAGACCGCCTGAGTGCAAGGGCGACGCCCTATGCCTCGCGCCACATGAGAGCGATGCGCCCACAGGGCGTCTTCCTAGAAGTCGACTTCGTCAGGGCTGCTGCCCGAGCCTCCCATAAAGGGCAGCGCATCGATTGCGTCCATGTCTTGGGCGGTGATCTTAAAGCCAAAGACGTCCGCGTTCTCGCGGATGCGCTGCTCATGGGTGGACTTCGGCAGGGGGAGCACGTCGTGTTGCAACGCCCAGCGCACACACAGCTGGGCGGTCGAGACGCCATAGCGCTCGGCAATCTGGACCATGCGCCCGTCCGTCAGCAACTTGCCCCGTCCTAGCGGGCTCCAACCTTCAACCTGCACGCCATTGTGCTGGCAATATGACACGATGTCTGTCTGCATGAAACCGGGATGAAACTCAAGCTGGTCAACCATGGGAGCAACGTCAGCGGTCATCAGCGGCTCAAGATGATGCCTCAGGAAGTTCGAGACCCCGATTGACCTGACTCGACCCTCATGGTAGAGCTTCTCGAAGGCGCGCCACGTGTCACGGTTGATCGCCTGCCAGTCATCGAACTGGTGAGCAGCAGCTGGCCAATGGATGAGGTAAAGGTCGAGATAGTCAAGGCCGAGGTCAGCAAGGGTCTTCTCAAAGGCATCCAGGGTCCTGTCGTAGCCGCGCTCCGTGTTCCAGAGCTTGCTTGTGACGAAGAGCTCTTCTCGCGAGATGCCTGCCTCCCTGATCCCGAGGGCCACCCCCTTGCCCACCGAGCGCTCGTTGCCATAGATAGCCGCGCCATCGATGTGGCGATAGCCCATCTTGATGGCACAGCTCACGGCCTCAACCGCCTCCTCGCCGCTCGCCGTCTGCCACGTGCCGAGTCCGATGCAGGGGATGCCCCTGCCGTTAGAAAGCACAAACGTATCTGCCAGTCGGTTCATCTCTACCTCCGATGTTCGAGCTCCCATCCTCCCGAGAAGAGTATAGTCTGCCCCGTTGGTACATGCGAACGTGGTCGCAAGGCCCCCACTGTCCGATTTGCCTGCCGTTTGATCCCTAACGATCTATAGAGGCGTGGGCGTGACCCAGCTCGCAAGATGGACATGCTGATGATAGCAAGGTGATCAAGAACGCTCGGGGCCGAGTGGCAGTGCAACTCACACTGCCAGTCGACGGTGAACGTACCGCACGTCGCGTTCAGGGCCGAGTGGCAGTGCAATCGGTACGCTCGGGGCCAAGTGGCAGTGAAGGGATGGGGTCTGGGTACGCTCAGGGCCGAGTGGCAGTGTGACTCACACTGCCACTCGATGGTGAACGTACCACGCGTCGCGTTCGGGGTCGAGTGGCAGTGCAATCGGTACGCTCGGGGTCGAGTGGCAGTGTGATGTTCACTGCCAGTCGACGGTGAACGTACCACGCGTCGCGTTCGGGGCCGAGTGGCAGTGCGGTCGGTACGATCGATGCCGAGTGGCAGTGCGGACTCGCAGGTCCAGCCGTTCAAACATCCGAGGAACCGCTCCAGCCCTTGGGATCTCGACATCGTCGCTCCCCAGTCACTCCGTGATCTGCCTCAGGATCTCTGGGTCCTTGATCTTCTGGTCACGAGCGAGCAGCAGGACCTTCGAGAGTACCTCGGCGGTCTTGGGATCCTCATCCGCAAAGGGCAAGAACAGGCGACCGCGCGCCTGGGAGTGTACGGGAAGCATACAGATCATGCCCGTACCCATCTTGTGCACCACGCCCGACCCCAGGTGGATTGAGTAGTTGCCTAAGGTGCCGTGGACCTTTGCATGCGAGCCGTCCACGTCCACGTTCCTCACCTTCAAAAGATCGAGCAGCTGCCCGAGAATCGCACGGCGCATCTCGATCGTCGAGGAGCTGGTCTCAGGGTCGACGGCGCCCGCGTGGGCGACACTCACCACCAAATCAACATCACGCATCGTCTCGGAGAACACGATGGGAGCGATCTCCTCGAGCGACACGGCCTTCCATGTGCCGCGCCCGAAGAAGTTGACCTCCTCGATCACAGGTGGCTCGATGTCAGCGGGAGAGAACCAGTCGGCGTAGGACACCATACACGCCACGAGATCTTGGTCGTACCAGACCTTCTGCAGGCCCGTCTCGTAGTCAACGGTCCACCCGCGCGACTTGAGTAGGGTGGCGGCCTTCTGCGGCTGGATCTGGTTGCCAGCGTAGCGCCGCGAGATGGTGCGCTCCTGTCGCTCGTCGGCAGTGAGAAGATAAAGCTCACGAAATACCTGCTTGAACGGCTGCACCACCGCGCGCTCGAAGACCTCGCCCATAAGGCGGGACCAGACGCCCTGCTGCTTGAGGTCAAAGGGATGGGCGATGCGCAGGACACCGGCGTCCAGATCCCCGAAGTCCCGTGCCCAGACACTGTGCGTGCCGTCGGTAAGCACGAGCCTCTCCATCATGGCTCCAATAACGGGATTCGCAAGGATGCCAGGAAGCTCATCGGCAGTGAAGCTGCTCTGCTCGACCATCGCCCTCTCCAGGATGGCACGGCCGCGCTTCTGCTGGGCACGCAGATCCTTCACCTGGCTCTTGAGACCCACGACATAGGGATCCCTGGCAATGGCCCTAGGCACGCTCCTCAGGAGGCGCTTGCCCTTGCGCACCGCAAGTGAGGCACACCCCGTATCATCGAATGCGATCCAAACCTCATAGTCTTCCACGACATGGGGCTCGAAGCTCTCGCGCATGCCCTCGATCTGGGTGCCTTCCATGCGCCAGACGAGGCGATCGACGTCCGAAAACCCAGCACAGCGCGCCAGATTGGCAAGGGCGGCCTCGACCGCGCGCTTCTCGCTGCTTTTGCGCATCGCCCCGAACCGCGCGCTTCCCGCCTCGAAGTGACGGATGAACTGGTAGCGATGGAGTGTCTCCTGCGGGGTGCCCTCGTACGGGATGAGCGGATAGCTGCGCAGCTTGTCCTGGTTGCGCTTCTGCTCGATCTCCTCCTCCAGCGCCTTCTCGTCGACCCTTCCCAGTGCCGCATCGACGAACAGCCGCGAGCGTCGATGGAGGCTATTGCCAATCGAGAGGTACTTGGCCGCACGATAGAGCACCTTGAAGCGCGCGTCTCCCAGACGCTGGTGCACGTCCAAAAACCACTCGCGGTCGAACTGGCCGTCATTGAACTGCTGGGGCAAGATGGACGAGTAGCGCGCGACCTCGGTCTCCGTTGCGGCCGAGAAGTCCTCGCTGACATGCGCATGAAAGAACCAGATACCCGATTTCAGAGCGTCCCAGCCGCTGACCTGCTCCGCGAGCCCGGCCCACTGGGGCGCGAGCATCGTCGCCTGCACGAGGCGCTCATCGCTGATGCCGGCGGATCTCAGCAGCACAGAGAGGCTCGTTGCCGTATCCTCCGGAGCGGGCTGACAGGCCTCGAGCAGGTCGATAAGCATGTCTCGCTTCGAGCGACTGCAGTCTCGGGTAAGCGTGTCGTTGCCTAGCGCCTTGAGTAGGTTGCAGAAATGACGTGCCCCGTCATGCTGTACCCGCACGATACGGAAGGCCAACTTCGAGACGGGCGTTTCCAGCTCCCCGCGCCGCTCCTCAACGTCGACGATACGCGATATGGCGCGATCGCACAGGTCCTGGACGAAGGGATAGCGCTCTACCATGCGTGCCCGCTCACGACGGGCCTGACTGGTCCTCGGGGCCACATGCTTCCATGCAACAGCGGGAGCAGTGAAGACAAAGCGATAGAAGGCACCCTCGCCGATCATCGACTGCCCCAGGGCACGCGCATAGTCCTCGAGATCAAGGCCAAACTCGATGTCACATGCGCTCCCGTTTGCCCTCTCCACGCAATACTCCAGCTCGAACCAGCGTCTATACTGCTCGTCTGTGAGCTCCAGCCGACGTATGACCATACGCCAGAACCGCAGCCATCGCGCGTTGATGGGATAGAAGTCCGAGCTGCCATAGTCATAGCACGACATCTGAGAGACCCGTCGCAGACAGTTCTCGAAGGCGCAGCGACCATACATGCGCAGGAAGCTTCGGTACAGGCGCAGGGCTTCCCCCACGAGCTCGTCCTGGTCAACCTCGAAGAGCGAGAGCCACAGGACCTGCTCGGCCTGAAGTGCGCGGCCTTTTCCCAACTGATCGATCTCCCACGGCCAGATCGTCTTGTCGTACGTCTCCCTCAGCGAGAGCATCCGCCCAACGAACTGATAGCGCGTGCTGGGAGGCTCATCGCGATCCAGCGTGGCACTCACGACGCGCAGTGCCTGCGCCGCACCCGTGGTGACAGGAGCAATTGCCTCCCTGAACTCGTCGGCAAAGGGCAGCATGCCAAGGCGTGCGTCCTTATCCACCGCACATCGTGCCTTGCAGCCCACGGGCAGGGAAACATAGTTGCCAGTCGAGCCAAGTAGCTGCGTCTCGCGTGCGCCGTTCCAGCCCTCGACCTCGTACTCATAGTCCTCGTGTCGCTCGATGACGCCCGCGATACGCAAAAGCGCGTCGGCCGCACCCTCATAGTCGGCGTAGTCCTTGAGCCTGGGTGGTGTGAGCAAGTGGGTGCCGTCTTGGGTGACGAGCTCTCGCGCTGCGCCGACCGGGCCCTTTGCCTTCGGCTCTCCATCAGCAACTGAACCCTCGTCGCCGAACAGCGCCCTAAGCGCACGAGAGAGGAAGCCATCACGCCGAGCGGGATCGTGGGCGTCAAGGCCTTGGGCACCGGGGTCTGGAGCACCGACGTCCTGGACACCAGGCGGCACCACAGCCTGCCACTCACCTGCATACGCCTTCTCTGAGCCACCCTGGAAAAGGGGTGCGGCCTCGAACAGGTCCACGTAGCGTTCCTCGAAGGGCAGAGCCTCTTCGGGGTCGTACAGGCCATAGCCGTTCTCGGGCGTGTATGCCTCGGTCTCGGACTCCCCGAGACCGAGGCCATCGAGCAGGACCCTCGTCTGGGCGGGAACGTCGCGGGAGGAAAGCTCGCCGAGCGCGAGGGACAGGGCCTCATCGTCTGCAAACGCGGCGGCATCCGCCGAGGCATCCCTCTCCTTGCGCGCCCGCAGCACGAGCTCGATGCCAGCCTGGTTCTGATAGGCGTTGTTGGCCTGCAGCAGCCGCACCGTCACACCCTTAAGCTTATCCCACGACTGCGCAGTGAGGATACCCATGACGCCCTCGCGCAGCGATGAGCTCTTCGAGGAGAGTACATTGCCGAGGGCGTCCAAGTCCCGCTCGCCAACCCTCATCCGCGACAGCCGGTCAACAGCCAGCTGGCGCGTGGCGACGGTACGGTCGCCCAGCAGATCGAGCAGCAGCTGATGGTCGGCAGGAACGGTGTCGGGCGAGAGGAAGGTGTAGACCAAGATCCACCTGAGGTCCACGTTCATCAGGTCAATCATGCCGTAAAGCTCCTGTACGAGCGCGGGGTTCAGATCGTAGAGAGCTACGCTCATCATGCACTTGATGACCCTGTCCACAGAGAGAGTGATGGTAATCTCGGCGTAAGGGCTGTCGGAAAACGTGCGCTTCTTGCGGCCGACCTCTTGGGCGATGCCCTTGAGTTGAAAGAACAGCCGCGCACGCTCGGCGGCATCACTTGGGAGCGCCTCGTCAGGACAGGGACGCAGGGGCTCAATATGCGCGTCCACGCTTCTGTAGCGACCGCGCAGGGCCTGGTCCAGGACCGCGAGGTTGCTTATGACCCATGCGAGGGTCTCGGGATCGCGCTCGTCCAGATGGCGCATCGCGAGGGACATCCGATACGCGTCGTCCGTTATGTTGCGTATGAAGTACCAGCCCAGGACGCGCCTCACATGCACAGGGTCAGTGACAAGACGCTCTAGCTGGGGCGTGACCAGCGCCAGGTCATCAACACCTAAGGCCCACAGCCCCAGGTGCACCTCGATGATGTTGTCGCTCTCAAGCAGCTGCAGGCAGTATGCCTTGTCGTCGAGGGCACGCAACGCCAGCTCTGCGAAGCGCGCAAGCCGTCTTCCTTTCATCGCGGGCAGGGGCAGTCCGCACCAGGTACCAAATGCGCGCAGGGCGGCGCTGAAGCGGAACAGGTCCCTCTCGACGCAATGCGACAGGATGCGCTCCAACGTGCGCCTCGTCCCGCAATCCGCTTGCTCCAGGATGGCCTGACGCACGCCCTCCTGCTCTTGCGCCGCGTCAAGCAGTCTGAGCAGGTCGCCCACCAGTTCCTCGTTGCCGCTGCGGACGATGCCCCGCACCAGGTGATGGTCGAGCGCACTGGCCGCGTTGTCGCCATAGATCGCGTCCTTGAGGTAGGCAATCACGTCCGCGTCACCGTTGCGAATGGCGATGGCAATAAGAAACTCGAAGTGCGTGAATATGTCGGAGTAGTCCCTGTATAGCAGCTCGGCCACAGGACGTCCGCAACAGATCGCCCCCACATTGTCCGCGAGAATGAACATGGCGCTGTACGCATACAGCGCGAAGTCCCGTGCGTGGCAACTGCGCCTCAGCCAGCCGAAGCCAAAGGCGCCTTCCGCGACAAGGTCGAGAATCTGGCGCAAGAACATGCAGACCTCAGGCCCTACCACCTCGCCAAACGCCCACGCGACGGCGGGCGTCCAGAAGTCGTCCACAGTGTGCACCTCGCACACAGGCCTGCCCAAGGCCTCCTCAAACGCCATGAGAAACTCGTCACGCGCATCATGAACGCCGTCAGGCATCCATAGCCCAGCCAGCGATTCCGGGATCGTGGCAAGACGTCGGTTGCCCAAGACGACAGCTGCGATCGCAGACGCAAGCCCGATCCTTCCGCGAGCAAGTGCGTGCAGGCGCTCGACCTCCTCTGCTGGAATCTCTATCTTTGGGCGACTCGGGCGGCTTCGTGCCATCGTCTTCTCCTCACAGCCATGGTGTGTACGACGCATTCGGAGTGTACGTGCGGGGCGTGCGCCGCAGGGTACGGTGCCTTCGCAGCTCTCACCACATGCTACCAGCCAGGAAGGTGAGACGAATGAAGGTGTACGTGACCCCGTCTTGGGCGGGGACGGGCTCATCGAGGCTGGTGAGCTCATCGTCACCTGCGACCACACGGATGATGCCGTCCTCGAAGCACTGCAAGGCGTTTTCCTCGGCCTTGATGCGGTCCGTCTTCGTCTGCGCATGGATGCGCCCAAAGCCCACCTTGCCCACCTCGGCCATGCGATCGATCTCGTCCTGACTCAGAAGCGCCTTGAGCATCTCACCGGGCTCACGCCGGTTGTACGCGCTAAGCTCCACGTCCACCAGCGCGATGATGAGGTCACGAAGCGTGCGCACGTCATGGGGAAGCTCGTAGGACTTCGGCTCGAGAAAACCGCGCTCGCGCCTGAGTGACTTGACATTCGCAAAGATCTGCATCGGACGACCCCCATCGTGTCCCGCTCCCTGTCAAAAAGGACACCCGCCACAGACGCCTTTCTGACATCCTACCTAATGGTCAAGCTACCACAAGAACGCCATGCTAGACACCAAGGCAGGCAAGTGGAACGACGACCACCCCGTCCTTTCTCCGATAGGCGCACGCCGTCGACGTGAGCACCATGAGAAACGACGGGCGCCCCTCCCTTGTCTGGTCAATCCTCTCTGCAAGCTTCAGCAGGTGCGACGCCCCCTCATCGATGCGGCTTTGTCCCATCTTGACCTCCACAAGCGCCCAGCGCCCATCATCAAGAACCACCACGGCGTCCGCCTCAAGACCGGTCTTGTCTCGGTAGTGGTAAAGCGACCCTCCAAGCGCAGATGCGTACACTCGCAGATCATGAATGCAGAGGGACTCAAAGAGTAGTCCAAAGGTCTCGAAGTCATCCAGAAGCCCTCTGGGTGTGGCAGCCAACACCGCCGCAGCGATGGAGGGGTCGCTAAAGTGCCTCGTGGGACTCGTTCGAACGGCCGTCTTTGACCTAAGACGAGGATTCCATGCAGAGAGGTCATTAAGGACGAATGCCCGAGAGAGGGCATCAACGTACTCAGAGAGAGTTGGCGCGCTCGGAGGCTCGCCCTGCATGTCTGCCGCAATAGTGGACAATGATGCCTGTCCCGACACATTCCTGGCATACGACCTCATAATCTGCCTCATCCAGGTACGGTTCCTCCGAATCCCGTCCATCTCGTTGATGTTGGAATCAAGAAGCTCACAGACGTAGTCCCTTGCCATCCTTCCCGCATCGCCACGACTTTCAGAGACCACCGCCTCCGGCCAACCCCCACGACAGATGATGTGAGCATAGTCATCCACATCCAGACCTGCCACCTGAGCAATATCGAGGGTTCCCTCAAAGAGCGAGAGAAGTGAGACCGCTCCCGTCGACTCACCGGTCTCAAGCAGCGACATCGTAGACATCTCAAGGGGAGCGATCCTACCAACGCCAGTGTGGGCCGGTCGAATCTTGGGGGTCGACGAACCAGTGAGAACGTATCCTCCTCTCACCTTCTCGCGGTCCACGGCAAAGCGGACGGCATCCCAAAGCTGTGGAGCCATCTGCCACTCATCAATTAGTCGGGGCCTATCGCCAATGAGAAGCTTCGAGGGCTTTGAGTCAGCCATGGCAAGGAGCGCAGGGCTCTTATCAGGATCTTGAAGGTATATCTGACTCTTCGTGTGATGAATTCCGGTCTCCGTCTTGCCGCACCACTTGGGCCCCTTGATATGAACCGCACCTGAGCTGCGTAGTGCGTCATCGAGTCGCATGTCTGCCACTCTTGGCAGATATCCATCCGGTTCACAAATGCCAAACGTCATTTCCGTCGCACCTCAATCAAGGGGTGATAGCTAACCTTTTGATTTGATTCTACCAGTTAGACCATAGGAGCTTTATGGGTTGGACCGTTTCCGCTTTATGGGTTGGACCGTTTCCGCTTTATGGGTTGGACCGTTTCCGCTCACCCCGCACCTCGTTCAAGGGTTGGGCTGTCCCCTTTCGGCCGCGCACAGAAAAGTCCCGCGCGCCTTCAACACGACGCGCGGGACCCATCTGACACATAGCTTGGTGCAGGATCGGGGACACACGCTGCCCCACCGCCGAAGAACCTAGCCGGCGACCTTAGCGTACCTCTCGGCAACGGCATTCCAGTCGAGCACCTCGAAGAAGGCGTCCACGTAGTCGGCGCGCAGGTTCTTGTACTTCAGGTAGTAGGCATGCTCCCACACATCTATACCGAGGATAGGCACCGACTCGCTTCCCTCGCTGAGGGGGTTATCCTGGTTGGGGCTGGAGGAGACGCTCAGGGAACCATCCTTGCCGGAGTTGAGCCATGCCCACCCGGAGCCAAAGCGGCCAAGCGCCGCCTTCTTCAGCTGATCCTTCAGGGAGTCCACGTCACCGAAGCCCCTCTCGATGGCCGCCTTCAGCACACCTTCCGGCGCAGGGGCTGGGTTTGGCGACATGATGGAGAAGTAGAGGTTATGATTGTAGAATCCGCCACCGTTGTTGCGGATGACCTGGCGAAGGGCTTCGTCCCGTATCGTCCCCAACGAAGCGAGCAGGACCTCGATAGGTGTGTCAAGGACGCCCGCCTTCTCTGCGGCCTCGTTCAGGACCTTGGTGTATGCCGCATGGTGCTTGGAATAGTGCGTCTCCATCGTCAGCGCGTCGATATGCGGCTCCAGTGCGTCAAAGGAATAGGGCAACTCTATCTGCTTGTACATGATGTGGCTCCTTTGCTACTAGGAATGACTTGCAATAAGTCTACCCACATCTAGGATTCCATTCCCCAGAAACTACGGTATACCGATACGTTCTCGCGCAACGGGGAGGCGCCCCGTAAGGAGGCGCCTCTATAGGTGGCGCGCCGGCCCGGGGGCGGCGAGATGTGACGTCGAGACCTCACCCCCTCCGGAGCGCCCCGTGGGGGCCAAAGACGTATGCGAGCGCGAACTCGATCCCGAGCGCGACGCCGATCATCCCTCCCGATGACGCATTGAGCGCGTAGCTCAGCCAGACCCCCACCAAGACAGCCACCGCCGCCACCAATGGGGAGAGCCACAGCATCCTCCAGATGCTGTCAGAGAGCATGCGGGCCGTCGCGCCAGGGGTGACGAGCATGGCAACCGATAGGATGATGCCCACCGCCTGCAGCGACACCACGACGGTCACCGCAAGCGCAACGAGCAAGATCGTCGAGAGCGTCTGGGGAGCGAGTCCTATCGCCTGCGCATGGGTCGAGTCGAAGGCGAGCAGGGCAAGGTCGCGCCTCCGGACGAGGACGACCGCAAGGACCAAGGCACCCAGGACGATCACCTGCCACATGTCATCCACCGTGACGCCCAAGAGGTTGCCAAACAGGATGTGGGAGAGGTTCACCTGGCTCGGAACCTTGGAGATGAGCACGGTGCCCAAGGAGAACAGAGTCGTGAACACGATGCCCATGGAGGTGTCGGAGCGTATGATGCGATTTTTCCTCACCGCACCAATGAGGACGACGGCCAGAAGTGCCGAAACGAGCGCACCGACAACGTAGGGAAGTCCCAGCAGATACGAGATAACGACCCCCGGAAGCACCGCGTGCGAGATGGCATCACCCATGAGCGACCAACCCATGTGGATCACATAGCAGCTGATGACGCCACAGACCAAGGCCGTAGCCAAGCCCGTGATCAGGGCACGCTGCATGAAGGCGTGAGAGAGGAGGTCGAAGAGTCCCGCCGTCGACATCAGGCCACCATCCCCTGAGCCGTGTGCGCGTCCACGCTGAAGGCCCGCGCGACGTGGTCGGCCCTCAGAACCTCATCGGCCGGTCCCTGGCAGACGACCGTACGGTCGATCAGCACCGCCTGGTCGAACGCCGTAGCAGCCATTCTCAGGTCATGGACGGCAACCAGCACGGTGGTGCCCTCACGGGCAAGCTCCTCCAACAGCGTCATCAGGGTCGCTTCGGAGCGCTTGTCGACGCCCGCGAAGGGCTCGTCCAAAAGCATGAAGCGTGCACCCTGCGCGATTCCTCGTGCGACGAACATGCGTTTTGACTGTCCGCCAGAGAGCTCGGAGACCTGCCTGTGGCGGAGGTCGGAAAGTCCCACGCGCTCGAGCGCGGAGGAGACGGCACGACAATCCTCGCCACATGGGTGCCTCATGATGCCCATATGACCATAACGCCCCATCATGATAACGTCCTCGACGCTCAGCGGAAAGGTGTCATCGATGCTGTCTCGCTGCGAGACGTAACCCACCATATTGTGCCGGAGGGCCTCTCGCACCCCCAATTCGTCATAGGAGATGGTCCCGGACTGGGGGCGGATCAAACCCACGAGCGCCTTGAAGAGGGTGGACTTTCCCGCGCCGTTAGCTCCCACCAGAGCGCTCAGGCTGCCCGGAGAAAGTGACAGGCTCGCATCCTTAAGCGCGCATGAGGCCGCGTGGGGGTATCGCACACTAAGCTTCTTGACTTGGATTCCCGAGGCACTCATCATGATCGCCCCTTCGACAAGCCCTCGACGATGACGCGCGCGTCATGCCTCAGGAGCTCGAGGTAGCTGGGGACGGGGCCGTCAGCATCCGAGAGCGAGTCAACATAGAGCATGTGGTCGGCGTCGGTTGAGAGATTCGTCCCCGTCGCCTCGGCCACTTGCTGCATCGCCTTGGGGTTCACCGTCGACTCGCAGAACACGGTGGGGACCCCGGCAGAGCGAACCTTCTCGATGACGCTCGCCACCTGCTGGGGTGTGCCCTCGTTCTCGGCGTTCACCGGCCAGAGGTAGACCTCGTTGAGCTTTGCGTCACGGCATAGGTACGAGAACGCCCCCTCGCAGGTCACCAGCGTACGACTACCCTCGGGGAGCTTCGAGAGACCCTCCTCGAGCTCGTCGGCGACCTTCTGGATACGGGCCTTGTAGGCCTCTCCGTTGCTTTTGTACTCGTCAGCGTGGTCAGGGTCGAGCTCGCTGAAAGCCCTCACGATATTGTCGACGTAGATCTGCCCGTTCTTGGGCGACATCCAGGCGTGAGGGTTGGCGTTGCCCTGGTACTCTCCCTCGGCTATCTCCATCGGCTCCACGCCCTTCGAGAGCTCGACGCGCTTGGCGTGGGAGTCGGCGATGAAGCGCTCGAACCAGCGCTCGAGACCGAGACCGTTGTCAAGCACCAAATCAGCCCCCTCCGCCCGGGTGATGTCATCCGGAGTCGGCTCGTAGTCGTGTATCTCGGCACCGGGCTTGGTGATGGATTGCACGTCTAGGTGGTCACCCGCAACCTGTTGGGCCATGTCCTGGATCACCGTGAAGGTGGTCAGGACAACGGGCTTCTTCTTCCCCGCGTTCTGGGTGGATGGCGCCTCGCCTTGCGAGCATCCCGTCAGCATGCCATAGGCCACGAGGATGCCCGCGAGGATGAGGAGGGTGGGTGCGACAAGAAGGCGTAGCCCGCGCCTGGAGGAGGCCTCTCGTCCCATAAGTCCGACCATGTGTGTTCCTACCTTTCCAATCGTCTTCGAGTAAGAGTTATCTAACTAACCTCCCGTACATCATACATGAATCAGTAAGCCATAGCAAACTATTTTGGAGAGATATCACTCACTCAGCTAGAGCCAGACACGAGAAGCCCATCAAAAGGACGCGGGGCAACGTAGCCTAGCCAAGCATGGGGCATATAAAGTCGCAGGAAAATACCGCCATGACCTATCGAGCATGGTTTCTCCTGCCGAATTCTCCTGCCAAATGATCCTTAAACTCATATCTTTCTTAGGCTCTTCGGGGGTTCGTGTGGGTTGACGCCTTGGCGAAGATGCCAACCTGGCAGCGGCGCCACTCGCTCAGA
>ERZ773043.1074-NODE-1074-length-15805-cov-12.776952_pt1 | contig 15805 bp, 11 predicted proteins | sample MGYA00580636_ERZ773043 | MGnify/ENA primary metagenome ERZ773043 (study PRJEB29015, sample SAMEA2737992) | human oral metagenome | biome: human oral; feature: human-associated habitat; material: dental | place: China | collected 2065 ... | reverse complement strand
GCATCAAGATCTTGCCGCGCAGGAAAAGCAACTGCGGCAACTCGGGGTGGCACCAGAACGCATTTATGTTGATCATGGACTATCGGGCCGCAGTATCGATCGCCCCGGACTGCGGCAAGCCCTCGCTGCTTGCCGCGCAGGCGATAGCTTGGTGGTCACAAAGCTAGATCGCCTTGCACGTAGTGTCGCTGACGCCGCCAGCATCGCTCAAGAGCTTGAACAGACTGGCGTCGCACTTCAAATCGGGTCCGAGACCTACGATCCGAGCAACCCCGCGGGGAGACTGATGTTCAATGTCTTTGCCATGATCGCAGAGTTCGAGGCAAGCCTTATATCTGCACGGACCCGAGAAGGCATGGCGATTGCCAAAGCCAAAGGAAAACTACGTGGAAAACAGCCTAAACTCACCCTCAATCAGCAACTGGCTGTCGTGGAGCAATACCACTCAGGGGCGCGTACCCAGAGGGAAATAGCCGAGCTTTTCGGCGTCTCCGACAGAACAATTCGCCGCATATTAAAAAAACACGATAAAAGTATATAATCGACAAATCGCATCATCATGATCAGATGATATGATCCGCTAAAAAATACATTGAAAGGTGCACAATGTTTGAAGCATATAAGTTCATACCTGTGGTAATTGGGTTGGCATTTATCCTTTACATATTGTTAGGCAACCAAAGACGAACAGCTGGAATGCTGATATGGGGGCCAGTCTTTGTTCTGGTGGCCTTAACCCCCAGACGGGAGCTAGCGTTTGTCTCGTTCAACTCATCAATTGATTGGGTTGCATATTTAATCGGGATGGTGATTACACTATCGATATTTTTGCTAGGCGCTATTCCTGTAGCCTTGCAAAAATTCATAAATTCCAGGAAGCGTGAAGAGTAGTTGCAGCAACTATAAGTATTACAGGGAGCCACGAATTTACGGGGTTTGACCAGTGTTTTTCTGGAGAGGGCGGTACCGTTACTGCGCAAAAGCGGGACCGTTACTGCGCAGCGCCCCAACGGGGCGGGACAGTTACTGCGCAGCCTTGAACAGGCATTTTAGTTAAATCTCAGAAAAATAAGCTTTATATAAGTTTCAGCGGGACAGTTACTGCGTAAAAGCGGGACAGTTACTGCGTAGCATTCCAACGAGGCGGTACCGTTACTGCGCAGCGCGCTCCAGGTGGATGAGCGGCCGTAGGTGCGGAGATATACCACTGGGGACTAAAAAGGGTTACTCCCTGCCGTGCTTTTGGGGTGCGGCTTGGCAGGGAGCGTGTGGACACACCCCCAGCGACCCACACACTCACATTGTAGCGATATCTCTATACGCTTGGGGTGGAACTTTGGGACATGAGGGAGAGGCGGCTGACAGCGGCTGTGGGTTATCTGAGATAAACATCTTTTCGGTGGGCGACTCGCAGGACAAGCACACGGAGTTGCCTGTCTGCAATTTCGTAGACTACGCGGTAGTTACCGACGCGAATACGGTACTGGTCGTACTTACTTTTTAGTTTCTTGACGCCATCGGGCCGGGGGTTGGTGGCTAAGCCTTCGATTGCAGCAAGGAGACGTTTTTGTGTCTGCCTATCGATTTTGCGTAGCTCCTTAGCGACGGAGCCCTTATAGGTGATGCGGTAGGCGGGGCTGGCCATGTGGGGGCTAGGCTAGTCCGAGTTCTTTTTTGAGGTCGTCATGCGAGATTTCCTCGGCTTCCTCCCGGGCGACTTCGGCAGCGCGGATGTCCTCTTGATCCTCTAGTGCTTCCAAAGCTCGATCAAAGAATGAGGGGGAGACGACGACGGCGCGGGCACGCTTTCCTCGACTGGTGATCCTGACGGGCGCGCGCTGTACTCCTTCAAGGATTTGGCTTTGGTATTGACGAAACTGGCTGGAGGACACCGACTTTGTTTCCATACCCCTAAATGTACAAGTTGTACATTTAGGGGGCAAGGGGGTGCGCTGAAAGCTAATTGCTTAGTGTGCCCCTGTTTCGTGTTGGTAAATCTGCGCGGGTCTCAGGCTGCGCAAAACGAGCTGTCTTTCTTGGTGGAGGGGTGTCCAATACGGGCATAGGTGGGGGTGTGGTTGTGACAAGCGAATCTATTGATTCGCGCGGCAGCCCCCCAACTGAGCCGGTAGGCGAAGGCGGGAGTATGCCTACTGCATACGGTGAACCCGGTCGCAGTGGGCACTATGGTGCCCCGCGGCCATATTGCCACATTGAGTTACTGTTATATACGAACTGGGTTTTTACGTATCATTGCAGGTCAAACCCTGTGAATAACTCCAAAACCAAGGGTAAATATGCGCAGCCTGACCTGCGGAAACGCGAGTTTCGCGCAAGAGCGTCTCTTTGTGGCATACCCGTTCAGAACATGAGACGACCCAAGAAATCAAATACTCGTATTCGGGGTGGGCACATTTGTATTCGGTAATTCACCTAGGGTAGGGTTAGGTTCATGCAGACGATTACTCTCCGTGTCCCCGATGACCTCCGAACCCTCATTGCCGAAGCAGCAGAAGCAAATGGGCAATCCCAAAGTGACTACATGCGCCAAGCCATAGAGGTACACGTCAAGCGGGTTGATCCGAAGCATGATCGCCAGCCCACCGAAAAAAACATCACCCTCACTTCCTACGAGCGGGCCAGTCTGATCCTCCAGCATCAGACTCTTCTAGCTGCCCAGGGGCATCTTCCTAAAGAATCCCATGACTCGGAGTGGCACGAACGTGCTATTGAAGTGTTGGAACGTGGTTATGAAGGGGAGTACCCCCAACTCTTTCCTAGTCACGCTGAAGCTCTCAATGCATATGACTGCGAGCTGGTCTGGGACATTCTCGACATGTTTAGAGTGATCCTCTCCAGCGTTGAAGCGCTCGGCGAAAACGGGTGGGATGCTATCGGCGTCGAGCACGCCGAATGGTTCGGCAAGTTCAAAGGCTTCGACTACCAAAATGAACGCGAAATTCAGATGGCTGGCTACACGGAATACCTAGTTAAGAGCGGCCGGTGGACTGAGCAAGAAGAACTCGTAAAAGAAGGAACGAACTCCCACAGGCAGATGCTTCCGACCTATCAATCCATGCTCGGAGCCTTCAAACCCGTATGGCGCGAAGCAGTACGCGGAGGTGGGCGCTCCCGCCTCAGCACTCAAGATCTGCGAAAAATCCTGCTCGCCGCCCCAGGCGCACAGTGTGATGGGACCCGCGACCAAACTTAGAGACACAAGCAATTAATTGCCCGAAAACATCAATAACCCCGGCGATTTACTCCTACTTTCGTAGTGCAGGGATCGTTTCGGGGTTTTCGAGATAAAGACTAACATATCCATAATGAATAATCCAAGACCGGCCCCAGTACCGCTATCTCAGTGGTTTTCATCTGCACGAATGAGCCGGTACGCCGACCATCCAGCACCAGAAGCGCTATACCTCTGGAATACTCACCTCACGAAGACCTATCTCGCCGACATCGAGCATCTCGAAGTGCTCCTCCGAAATTGCATCCACGCTGCCCTAACCAGCAGATACAGCGAACGATGGTTCGACGACGATCGAATAAATTTCAGCAATAAAGCAAAGAGGAGCATCCGCAAAGCGGAGGAACGAGCCGGAGGGAGAGAGGCACCACCAGGAAAAATCATCGCTGAGCTCAGCTTTGACTTCTGGCGCTTCCTCTTAAGTAGCCACTATCAGGCGAGCATCTGGCCTCAGATAGAGAAGACCTTGAAGAAAAAACCCAACAACAGAAAGCAGTTCGAAGATCTTGTAGTCACTGTCTACAAGATGAGAAACAGGTGCTCTCACCACGAATCAATCGTCCAACAACGCGATATACGCCGTGAAGTCGCACATCTCGACTCCGTTGATAACGCCATCCAGATGGTGGCGAACTTCATTGATCCTCATGCCGCGACATGGATCAAGGACAATTCCCGAGTCCCCGCCATACGAGCACAACGACCTTAGTCGTATACCGCAACACTAAGGTAGGAAACTGGGACCGTCATCGACGTTGGTGTGTACCTCAACATATCAATCCGCTACTTAGAGTCCCAAGCACACTTCGAACCCATCAACGACTTGTCTGACATATCGACCAGATATTCCCTTAGAGCACGGGCACGAGTTCATCCCTAATCCACCCCGCCAGTCTCGTCGGAGTAGTCGTCGCAATAGTTCGTGACTGCTCAGGCTGAAACCCATCACGCAGTCCAACACTCATGTGCAGCCATACAGGGGCAGCTATTCCCAGATCAAGCATGGGCTCCATATCTGCACATCCACCACCAAAGCTATGAGGATGATTTAGCGTCGATCACCCTCGCTTGAGTGTCTAAAGTTTCACCTTTAGCAACTTCACTGAAAGCGAGCAGTGACTCTAGTTTCTTCATCTCTGATGATGAAAGCCCCAGGTCCCTTGCGATGGAGGCTTTAGCCTCGCCCAAGTCAAGCATTCGAGAAACCGCTAACGCGAGTTTCTCCTCAGCTTGACTGCGCTCCTCCAAAGCCTCCAAACCAGCAAGCAATGCAGCCATGATCTGCTTTTCTTTCTCCAAGCGAGCAGCCTTAATAACTGCCGCTTTCTGTCGTGCTGTCTGACTCCCAGAAGCCCTCTTTGCCGTCATGCCTTCAAGCATAAGCACACGTACTGCTTACCACCAGACCATATTCAGAAAAACCAGCTTTTTCTGAATAAAGAAGAAATACACAGTATGCACTTTTAGTGAAAACGGTTGAAAACCGTGGTCATTGGGCGGTATGATGACCGCTATGATGAGCTTCCGGGCGGTCCACGCAGGCGACGGGTACACGTACCTGTTGCGCTCTGTGGCCACCAACGACGCTTATGATGCCAGCACAGAAACCGGAAAACTAGCCGGATACTACCAGGCTAAAGGCACCCCACCTGGACAGTGGCTGGGCCGAGGACTAGCGGGCTTCAATTCTGATACTATTGTGGGTGGTGCGGTCGTAGAAGCCGATCATATGGCCGCCCTCTACGGGTTGGGGATGCACCCACAAACCGACGAGATGCTGGAACTTGGGGTGAGTTTCGACGACTGCAAGCTTGGTGGAAAGTTCCCGGTCTACACCAACGATGTTCCGGTTCTCAACGCGCTAAGAGCCGCTGAGAACGCCATTGTTCGTGAAGAAAAACGCTTGGTTACTGATGCTGAACGGTCTGAATTAGCAGTGAAAATCGGCCGGAAATACTACGTAGAAGCCACCGGATACACGCATGCCAGCGGTGAAGACATCGTTGCCTGGGTCAATGAACAAAAACAGCAGGTTCGCCAAGCAGTGGCTGGGTATGACTTGACTTTTTCACCTGCCAAGAGTGTTTCTGTGCTGTGGGCATTGGCTGATGAGGACACTGCCAGCAAGATCGCAGCATGTCATCACCGTGCCGTCGCAGAAGCCTTAGACTTCGTTGATACCGAGGTTGCCCGTACCCGCAGAGGAGCAAAAGGCATCGCTCAGGTCACTACACGCGGCATTATTGCCACAGAGTTTACTCACTTCGATACCCGCGCAGGGGATCCTGATCTGCATTCCCATGTCCTTGTTTCCAACAAAGTCCAGGCCGAGGATGGTACCTGGCTGGCCCTTGATGGGCAGCCCTTGTTCATGCATCACCAGGCTATTTCTGCCCGCTATGACGCCGCGCTGCATCGCATTTTGGATGAGGAAATGGGCTTGTCGATGGTTGAACGCGCGCGGGAAAACACCAAAGAGGGTGTCTGGGAGATCAATGGTGTCCCTGAGGAGTTGATTGAAGCCTTCTCGAAACGCCGCGCCTTAGCACGCCCCATCTATCAGCAGTACTTGGCGGCGTATGCCGAAAAATATGGCCGCCAACCAGATAAACTCACGCAGAAAAACATGTGGCAGCAAGCCATTTTGGACACCCGTGACGAGAAGAAACCCGCCGAGTCACTAGCTGCGCTTCGGGATAATTGGGTTGGGGAGGTGCTAGACACCCCTGATGGCGACAAGCTTTTGCAACAGGTCCGCGCCCTGGTTGATAAGCCAATGCAGGACCAACGCAAGTTTTTCCTCACTGACAATGAGAAGTTGATCAATGAGATCGCCGATAAGATCTTGCGTCGGGTTATCGACAAGCGATCTTTCTTCGGCCGCCATCACCTCGACACCGCCGCATCAACTGTGCTGAAAGGCCACCGGTTTCACACCGCCGACGAACTGAACACAGTGCGCGATAGGATCATCACGGCCGCGCTGGATAAAGCCGTCGCACTCACCCCGGCCGAACCACTCAACCTGCCAAAGCACCTCATTCGCGCAGATGGTAAAGCCATGGATCGACGCCTAGGCTCCGAGAAGTACACCACTAAGTCCATCCTTGCCGCCGAGGACAATGCGGTTCAGGCGGTCACGGAACCGGTTGCGGTGTTCGCCTCTAACGCGCTGGTTGATAAGGCGCTACAGCAGCACAGTGACGCAAAAGGCTGGTCGCTTAACACCGGACAGGCTGAACTTGCCAGGCATCTCCTCAATGCTGGAACCTTGGCCGCCACAGGTGTGGGACCCGCCGGTACTGGCAAAACCACCTCCATGCAGATCGTTACCGCTGTGTGGCAGCGCATGGGCCGCAATGTCATCGGCCTGGCGCCATCTGCCGCTGCGGCGGAGGTTCTGGGCGAGGAAATCGGCATCGATGCCACCACCATTGATCAGCTCACCTTCACCTGGAGTGGTCGTAACCCGTGGCGACGTGGCCACACGCTTAGTGAATTGCCGGTGCAAATTTCAGCTGGGGACATGCTTCTTGTTGATGAGGCCGGCATGGCTACAACCGAGAATATCTCCATGTTGTGTGACATTGCCCGCGAAGCAGGGGCGATAGTCCGGTTTGTTGGTGACCCTCACCAGCTCGACGCCGTTGGCAATGGTGGTTTGTTCGGAGCAATGTGCAACGCAGCGCCAACAGCGGAATTGACCGATGTGATGCGGTTTTCCAAAGGCAAAGACACCGAACAGGCTGATGCGAGCCTGAAACTCCGCCTCGGGAAGACCAGCGCCATCGACTTCTACGACAAACGCGGCTGGCTGGAGGGCGGCAGCCGCGAACAAATGCTCACAGCTGCAGTTGATGCCTACCTTGCGGACGTTAACCTCGGTCGTCGATCATTGATCATTGCCGCCACCAACACCGACGTCGATGCCATGAACGAGATGATCCGCGCCGACCGCATCGAACAGGGCATTGTGGATGATTCAGTTGAAGTTCCCCTAGCTCACGGTGACGTCGCCGGTGTTGGTGACATTATCATTGCCCGGACAAACCAGAAGTTCTGGACCACCGACGACAACGGCCGTGAACGATGCACAGGCAGGGTGATCAATGGGCAAATGTTCGTTGTCACTGCTGTCAGCGACAACGGTAGTCTGCAGGTCCGTGACCTGAATAAAGGCCACAATATGGAGTTGGACAGCACCTATGTGTCCCATAGTTGTCACCTGGGCTATGCGGCGACAATTCACCGATCCCAAGGGGCTACTGTGGACACCACACATGCGGTTGTTGACGCCTCCACAAGCCGTGCTGGACTCTACGTCGCCCTGACCCGTGGAGCGAAAGAAAACCACATCTGGGCGGTGACGGAAACCCCAGTGGATGAGTCAGCCGAAGACATGCATGACCACCTGGCCGGCAATCCTAGACCGCTGGAGGCCCGTGATGTCGTTGAGTTGGCACTGGCCCGGGATACTCGTCAGCGCACCGCTGGGGAGACGCGCGCAACCGAGTGGGCGGAAGCGCATTCTTTACAGCGTCGCCGCGATCTTTACGCCTACGCTGTTGATAGCGCAATAGACGCATTTGTCGATGCCACTTTTGATGCCTATCGGCGCCCGTGGTGGAGCAATGAAGGTACCAATAAAGTTCAGCAAGCATGGAAAGCCATGCTGGAAAACGGCATTGATCCACGACCACATATAGGGTGGGCAACCTGGGATATGACCGGCGCACGCGATGATGGCGCGGTGGTGGCTTGGCGGCTACGCACCAAGCTGCCTGCTACCTCGCCGAGTGTTGTGCAGCCGCCGCCGATGCTGTCGAGTAGTGATCGTGAGCTGGATGTGTGGTTGCGGGAAGCTTATGCCGAACTCACAGCACCCCCGCAAGCACCAGCTGGTGATGCTTCACCCCAGCTGAGCGCCAAGGCCCTGCAGGGCAGGAGCCTGATTGACAGTGTTCTTGGCGACGCCGCACCCGCTGCCCCGCCCCCGCGACGCTTTGGTGTCGAAACAAGCGACGCGGCCGCGCAGGAATCCACGATGCGCAGCAGTAAAGTCGCGCAGGGGATGAGTCTTATTGATTTGGTGGCCACACCTGATGGCCTCAATTCAGTGCAAAAAACCGGAAAAATCGCAGATCAGGGCATAGAACAGGAAGATCAGCACCCGGCAGAACAGTTGGACGCTGATCATGCTCACGACAACAAGCCCACATTATGAAAGGCCCCATCTTACTAGCGTTTACGCTGGTGAGATGGGGGTCGCATAGTCAAGTTATTAGTCTTTTCCTGCGGCGACGCCGTCAGCTGAAGGGTTCTCTTCATCGAAAACTCTCCCCAGCTTCCTGCGGAGCACCAACCGCCTCCAGATCTTCAACTACTACTTTCCTAGTGCTCAAAGGTCTCATCAAGCACTGCCAAGCGCTGCCGCAGGTCTGCACAACCCCACCTCAACTTAACAGTGGGCCCTAAAAGAGCGCAGCATTCAGTAGAAAGCATTGAAAAAGTAGACGTACTTACTGCCAGAGACTAGGGGAACTATATATTGCCCGTGGTGTGATACCCCCTAGACAGGAAGATCCCTGGATTCCTTTAGAGCGGAAACGTGCCTTGCTGGGTGACTGCTGTGAGCCGTGGTCAGACGGCGGCGTCGTTGAGCACTTTTCTGGAATAGGTCTTCCATTCCGCGCCGGTGCGCTGTAAACATTGTTTACACATATTCTTTAGCAAGGAAAATTAGACAAGAAGTACCATGGCGACACGGAAACAGAAGAATTGGGTGGAACCCGAACTCGTAGAGCGATTGGACGCGCTAGCGGAGCGTGCTCGGCGTAGCCGTGGTGACTTCCTCCGCATGGCTCTGCGGACAGTTCTGCCCCGCCTGGAAGCTCAACATTGGGAGCAGTTAACAGCACAGTTTGAGACTGCGACTATCCGCGATGCGTTCGAGGAGATCACCGAACGGTTGATGGACGACACCCTTCAGACTCGCCCATCACTGCGCAAAAAGAAGACCAACTCAGACAGCGAAGCCTCGTCCCTAAGCGGTCAGTAACTGCAATTTTATGGCGGCAAGAAGACCTTTAGGCTTTCGCGACAGGATCATTTTCTACAACTCTGTCCCCTATGATCAGGCTGCGCATATTTACCATGGGTCGTATAGTTATCCACAGGGCTATCGGGGTAGAGTCATACAACTTGAAACAAGAAAAAGGTTATCCGCAGAGGGCTGAACAGTGGAAATACACTTTTCGAGAGGCCTTATAGTGATGTAGGGGATATAGGTGGGAATGCCCCGGGCGGTACGGGAACTTGTTTAGAGTTCACCGTACTGGTTAACAGAACTTCCGAGTTCGTCTTCAGCTCAGTTGGGGGCTGCCGCGCGAATCAAAGATTCGCTTGCCACAAAGACTCACCCTCTTACCACAGATCATGCCCGTCACAGCACGTCGTGGAAGAATCAATTCAATACTCATCGACTTTTAAAGAAGGCCATGACCACACCACAGTCCCTGATCACCCGGCTTGCCTCCCCAGAAGCCACCGGACGCACCGAGGCGGATATTCAGTCCGACATCAAGATGCTGCTCACCAACGGCGACTTCAACCTGGATACCCCACGGTTAGAGGAGCAGATCGGCGACGGTACCCGCCGACGCATCGACGTCGCCACCGGAGCAACAGTCATCGAAGTCAAAAAACGACTCACCAACGAAACCGCCGATGCTGACTACATCAACCAACTGGCTGGCTATGTCACCACCCGCATGTGCCAGGACGGTTCCCGCTACAACGGAATCCTCACCGACGGGAAAACCTGGTGGCTATTCGAGAAATCCCCCGCCGACGGTTCTTTCACCCGCCGCAGCACCTTCGAGCTCTCCTCTGGCACCACCGGAGTGGGGTTGGTTGAATGGCTCCAAGCCGTGCTGGCGACCCGCAACAACATTGCACCCACCCACACTAATATCGAAAGCCTGCTGGGAGCATCCTCCCCCGCCTACGACCAAGACGTGGCCTACCTGCTGGACTTATACACCCAAGTCAGCAACAACCCCACCGTGGTGCTGAAACGCGACCTATGGGCACGCCTGCTCCGCAGCGCACTGGGCACCGGGTTCGACGCCGACAACGACAAACTGTTCATCGACCACACCCTGCTGGTTGTGGAAGCCTCCGTGATCGGCCACGCTGTGATGGGACTCCCCCTCGACGACCTGATCCAACACCCCGACCGGCTGCTCAGTGGTGATGAGTTCCGTCAGTTTGGAATCTACAACGTCATCGAATCCGGCTTCTTCGACTGGATACTCCTCACCAACGGTGGCCAGCAATACCTTGCCCGCACTGTTAAACGCATCCAGATGTTTGACTGGTCGGACATCGACCACGACGCGTTGAAGATCCTCTACGAGTCCGTCATCAACGCTGATGTGCGCAAGGGAATGGGTGAGTATTACACCCCCGACTGGCTGGCCGAAGGGGTCACCGCCAACGTGATGGACAACCCGCTGGAACAATCCGCTCTCGACCCGGCCTGCGGGTCAGGCACGTTCCTGTTCCAAGCCATCCGGCGGATCATCACAGCTGCGGAAGCCGCCGGGTGGGACTCCCCCAGGATCGTCGAGCACGTCCAAAACCATGTTTTCGGCCTCGACATCCACCCCGTGTCCGTCCTATTGGCGCGCGTTACCTACCTGCTGGCCTTAGGCGCGCACCTCCACGACCGCGGGGACGTATGGGTGCCGGTGCACCTAGGTGATTCCATGCAGTGGTACCAACCTGGCGACCACGAGGTGGGCCTGGAAGTCGTGCTCGACGTCGTCTACAACCACACCTGCGAGGGCGGGGTCGACGGCCCCTCCTTGAGCCTGCGCGGCCTGGACAACCTGGACTACTACCTGCACGCCCCCTATCTGCCGGCGCAGTACATGGACGTCACCGGCACCGGCAACACGGTGGACTTCCGGGCCACGGGTGCGATCCGACTGGTCCTGGACTCGCTGCGCTACTGGGTCACCGAGGTCGGCGTTGATGGCTTCCGCTTCGACCTGGCGACCACCCTGGGTCGCCATGCCGCGGAGTTCTCGCCGCGCCACCCGCTGCTCACGGCGATCGCAACGGATCCGGTGCTCAGCACCGTCAAGCTCATCAGCGAGCCCTGGGACGTGGGACCCGGCGGCTGGCGCACGGGTCAATTCCCCGAGCCCTTCCAGGACTGGAATGACCACTTCCGGGACACCACCCGCTCCTTCTGGCTGCGTGACGCCTCGGAGATCTCGAAGGGACGTCTGGGCTCGGACCTGCGGGACCTGGCCACGCGCCTGTCGGGCAGTGCAGACCTGTTCAGCCACGGGGAGTTCCCCGGCGGTCGCGGCCCGCTGGGCTCGATCAACTTTGTGGCGGCCCACGACGGTTTCACCCTGCGCGACCTGGTGGTCTACGACCACAAGCACAATCTGGCCAACAAGGAGGACAACCGCGACGGCAACTCCAACAACCGTTCCTGGAATCACGGCTTCGAGGGAGACGTCGTCGAGGGCATCAACGGCGGACCGATCGAGGTGCTGCGCCGCAGGTCGATGCGCAACCTGCTGGCCACTGTGCTGCTGAGCGCCGGGACCCCCATGCTGGTGGCCGGCGACGAGATGGGGCGCACCCAGCAGGGCAACAACAACTGCTACTGCCAGGACTCGGTGCTGTCGTGGGTGGACTGGAACCTGGAGGTCTGGCAGCGCGATCTGGTCGCCACGACACGCTTCCTCATCCACTTGCGCCAGACCCACCCGGTGGCGCGCCCCTCGCGCTTCGCGACCGGGCAGGTCCTTCAGGGAGACACGATCCCCGACCTGGCCTGGTACCGGGCCGACGCTGCACCGATGGACGGGGACTCCTGGCACGATCCGCACACTCGCGTGATCCAGATGCTGCGCTCGGGCCTCCCTTGGAACGACGACGACATGCTCGTGGTCATCAATGGAGCCCTGGACCAGGTCGACGTCGTCCTGCCCGATGGCCGCGGCACCGACTGGCACCTGGCCTGGGACTCGACCTGGGCGGTCCCCCAGCCCCACACGGCCCCCTTCTCCCAGGCGCGTCGTGTCAGCCGCCCGCAGAGTACGGAGGCGGACGCTCCAGTCGAGACCGACGACTCCGACGGTCACACCGCCGAGAGCCTCACGGACTGCCACCAGGACCGCCCCTGGGACACGACGACGCTGGAACCGCTGTCCCTGCGGGTCTACTTCTCAGGCGAACCCTTGGAGAGCCTGACGGCGGGCGCCAAGACTAACGAGTGTAGGCAGGTCGCAACTCGGTAGACCACCGATCACGTCATAGGCTAGTGCCCGATGCCGTTTTTTTCACCTTCTGTTGAAAACGCCTGGGACCGGCTTCGTCCAAACCCGGCAGGTCTGGTTCTGGGCTCAGTGTTCTTCGTCCTGGCACTGACACCCTCGCTCATCCCCCGCGACATCTTCTTCCAGGGGGCGGCCAGCGGGGTTAGTGCGGCGACCGGTTACCTGTTGGGGGTGTGGTTGTCATGGAACTGGCGCACCTGGGTGAGCGCGGTGGCACGAGTCCTGTGGGAGGCCAGCGGTCGGAGCCTTCCGTCCTGGGCGTCCCGGTGGAAGCGGCGTGTGGAGGTCACCCTGACCATCGTCATGGTGGTGGGCCTCAACGCGATCCTACTGCGGGCAGTGCACTGGCAGCAGCAGATTGCCGAGCTGACTGATTCTCGCGCCTATACGCCTGTGCAGTACCTGCTGGTCTTTCCGGTGGGGTTCGGCATCTGGACGGCCTTGGTAATGGTGGGACGAGGCTTTCTGCGTCTGGAGACCTGGTTGCGACGGCTACTGCCCCAGCGGCTGCCATTGCTGGTGCGGTCGGTATCCTCCTGGATCATCGTGCTGGCGCTGATCTTCACCCTAGTCAACCAGGCGATTCCGGGCATCATCACCCGGGCTGCCGAGTCGGCCTTCTCCGTGCGCAACAGCACCGATCCGCCCTCGACGCCACGGCCGGCGGCGGCCGAGCGCTCAGGCTCACCGGACTCCCTCGTGGCCTGGGAGACTCTGGGAGCCTATGGCAAGCGCTTTGTGGGCCGGGGTCTGAGCGCCCAGGGCCTTGAGGAGGTGACCTCCCGGCCTGCCAGTGAGCCGATTCGTGTCTACGCAGGGTTGGAGAGCGCCGGCAGCGACGAGGCACGTGCCGCGCTGGTGGTCGAGGAGCTCAAACGCACCGGGGCGGCCTCCCGCTCGGCGATCATGATCGCTCCGACGACGGGGACCGGATGGGTGGATCCGGTAGCCGCCCTGTCTTTAGAGGTGCTGTACGACGGCGACACGGCGATCGCCGCCGCCCAGTACTCCTACCTGCCCTCAATCGTGCAGTTCATCGCCGATACCGACAAGGCACGGGCCTCGGGCAAGGCATTGGTGAACGCGGTCGTCTCCTGGTGGAAGACGCTTCCAGAGGGGAGTCGTCCCCGGCTGCTGTTGTACGGGGAGTCGATGGGAGTCCTGGCCGGCGAGGCCGCCTTCGACGACTTGGCAGACGTCCTGGAATCAGTCGACGGCGTCCTGTGGGTGGGACCGCCAAACTCCTCACGGTTATGGCGCGACCTGGTGGCGCGGCGCGACCCCGGCACGCGAGAAGTGGATCCCACCTACTCTGCGGGCTTGACGGCTCGCTTCGCTCAGGACGAGGAGGATTTGCGCTCCTTCGCGGGTGACGCGTCCTGGAGCGAACAACGAATCCTGTACATCCAGCACGCAAGCGACCCGGTGGTGTGGTGGTCGCCGAGCCTGATCCGAGAAAGCCCTGACTGGTTGCTGGAGCTACCGGGAGCTGACCGCTCCCCCGCGATGCGCTGGATGCCCTGTATCACCTTCCTTCAGGTGACTGCGGATATTCCTCGAGCAATGAATGTGCCCGAGGGGCACGGGCATCGCTACGGCTCAGAGATCCTGGACGGGCTGGCCCTCATCAGCCACGACGACTCGTTCACACCCGAGCGCATGACTCAGGCCCGTCAGGAGCTGGAGCGGGCCCTGGCCACCCAGCCTACTGACGACTGAGGCACGGATCGGACCGCCACCGTCAAGGCCTGATAACCGCACCCTCTAGGATGAGGCCATGACTCAGACCCCCACCGCGGCCGAGGAGGCCCTGGCCAACGCCACCAATGACGCCTCCCTGGCCCGATCGATCGCCCGCTCCGCCGAGATCGAGGCCGATATCGCCGTCAACCCCGGCCGCTACCGGATGTTCACCGGGGTGCGTCCCACCGGGAACATGCACCTGGGCCACTACTTCGGCACCATGCACTCCTGGAAGACGATCCAGGACGCCGGAGTGGACACCTGGATCCTCGTGGCCGACTACCAGGTCATCACCGACCGCGACGGCGTCGGCCCCATCCGCGAGCGCGTCCTGTCCCTGGTCACCGACGCCCTGGCCGTGGGCGTGGACCCGCAGCGCTCGACGATCTTCGCCCACTCTGCGGTCCCGGCCCAGAACCAGCTGATGCTGCCCTTCCTGTCGCTGGTCACCGAGTCCGAGCTCCACCGCAACCCGACGGTGAAGTCCGAGCTGGAGGCCACTGACGGACGCGCCATGAGCGGTCTACTGCTCACCTATCCGGTCCACCAGGCCACCGACATCCTCTTCTGCCAGGCCAACCTTGTCCCCGTGGGCAAGGACCAGCTCCCGCACCTGGAGCAGGCCCGGCTCATCGCTCAACGCTTCGACAAGCGCTACGGACGGGCCGTCAAGGACCACCCGGTCTTCCGCCGCCCCGAGGCCCTGCTCAGCCAGGCCCCGATGCTGCTGGGCCTGGACGGGGAGAAGATGAGCAAGTCGCGGCACAACACGATCGAGCTCGGCATGAGCGCCGACGAGACCGCCAAGCTTCTCAAGAAGGCCAAGACGGACTCCGAGCGCGTCATCACCTACGACCCGGCCGGGCGCCCAGAGGTGGCCAACCTGCTGATGCTGGCCTCCCTGTGCGGTGCGGGCACGCCCGAGGAAATCGCCGAGCGCATCTGCGACGGCGGTGCGGGCGCGCTCAAGAAGATCACCACGGAGGCCGTCAACGAGTTCTTCGCCCCCATCCGGGCTCGGCGAGCCGAGCTGGCCGCCAACGAGGACTATCTCCTGGAGGTCCTGGGGCAGGGAAACACCCGGGCCAATGAGGTCGCTGAGAAGACACTCAACGACGTCCGCATCGCTATGCACATGGACTACTGAGCCTGCCGGCTCCGGAGTTCCGTTCGGGCCGGTTCGCGACGCGCGTACCGGGCCGATCGGCGCCGCACGGCTGGGCATGTGACTCAGGTCGTTTCTCACCGTAGTCTTGCCTCTGTGACTCCTAACACGACACCCAAGGCCGGCAAGAAGCAGTCCACCCGTCCCTCCAAGTCCACTGCCGATCCGAGCAACGTGTCCGCAGCGGCCGAACCGACCGTGGCGAGCGGTCCGCAGCCGGCCCAGCACTCGCTGATCGGCCGGATCCCGGTCACCGAGGTCTTCCCCGTCGTCGAGGACGGG
>ERZ773043.1070-NODE-1070-length-15844-cov-2.729052_pt1 | contig 15844 bp, 15 predicted proteins | sample MGYA00580636_ERZ773043 | MGnify/ENA primary metagenome ERZ773043 (study PRJEB29015, sample SAMEA2737992) | human oral metagenome | biome: human oral; feature: human-associated habitat; material: dental | place: China | collected 2065 ... | reverse complement strand
GCCATTAAACCAAAATAAGGTTACGCTGAACCTCGCCACAAAAGGCATGGGAAATGGCTTGCCAATCGCGTCAAACAAGGAAGATGCCCAAAAGCATGCAGGCATCATGGTGCTACCTCCCGGCAAATATACCGATGTGCTTGTGAAATTCATCATTAAGGATCACAGCACAGGAAAAAGGTTCGACGTAAAGAAGTCTTACCCTGTATTAAACTTGGAGACAGGTATGAATCAACCCATATTCTGCCGGCTTGAAGTGGTAGACTTCACACCCTCATTCAACTATTACACCATGTGGGGCGCAGAAGACCCATATTACACTCTAGACGCAAAAGCACCACACAATTGGAACAAAGATGCAACGGGCATACCTGCGCCCGAAGACGAAAGATGGCCGCACGATGGAGACGCACGCTGGTATAGCGAAGACGAGGATGCTCCTGCGGGTGTGTTAACAGACGATGCTCTCACGATCAACGATGCCTCTTACATCTTGGCCAAGGATTGCTATTGGGACGAGAATTACCTGTGGGCTTTCGATGGGCATCTACAAAAAGGAGCACTATGGGTTCCTATTATTAGTAGAGGACACGCCACGGCTTTCGATGGTAAGGATTGGACAAGCGTACCAAGCTCTAAGTCAAAAAATGCAATCTCAGACGAGGAGCACCCAATTGTGGGCTACTACCCCTTGCCACTCATCGGGCGGTATGTAAACGGTGCACTTGTAGAAGTAGGAAAAGCTGGTTACTACTGGATTAACAGGGCCGACCCTAGCAGTGCGGACAGCAAAGCCTACTACCTGAAGGTAACCAAAACAGGGGTGAGCATAAACCATGACGGCAATAAGGAGTGGGGATGCGTGCCTTTCACGGGCGACATTCGCCCCTAACAACGAACTCGTTTTTATCAATCAATAATACTTCATAGCTTAATGGAAGGCAGGCTGATGAGACATCAGCCTGCCTTTTTGATTTATTCTTTATACGACACATGCCCAACGTTGTTGAACAACGTTTCTCACGTTCTGCTCTTCATTACCCACCCCTGCCCCATTTAGCCAACCATCTTAACGCCAATAACACCAAAGCCATAACATACTTTAACCAGAATTGTTAGATTTCCGCGCATAGCGCGCAATATATAATAAAAAATACGTAATTTTGCACGACATGAACTTTTTAGAATCATTGAAACAACTCAAGGCGTTTGCACGCCAAGACGGTGCCATCTTGGCATTGGTATGGATTGTGGCCTTTCTTTTCACCATGCAACTACCCCAATCCATGGTGGGAAATCTCCTAACCCTTTCCACACCATTCGTCGTGGCGTGGCGGTTACGCGCGTTCCGTAACAACGCCCTCGATGGCGAAATCTCATATCGGCGCGCGCTGGCCTACTCGTGGTACACCTTCGTTTATGCCTCACTCATTTTCGCCTTGGCCCAATATCTCTATATTCGTTTCTACGACTCAGAGTCGCTCATCACCATGATGCGCAATTCGATACACGCGTTTGGTGCAGCTTACCAGCAAATGGGCATGAACGAAGCCCAAATGCAAGAGTCGGTTAAGCTACTTGGCACACTTCAACCCATCGAGTTGGTGTTCCTTTTCTTCACCCAAAACATCTTCATTGGGCTTTTCCTTAGTCTCATCATAGCCGCATTTGGAATGAGACACAGGAGGTAACAAGCCAAGCCGACGTTTAAAAACAAAATGGGAGCAACAAGAAAGGCTGCCCAAACTATAAACAACAGCAAAGAAAAGCTCCCCAAAGTCAGGCAAAGCCCATCGCCCCCACATCAAGAATAAACGATTAAGCAATATAACAGATAATACAACACAAACAACAATGGACATTTCTGTAGTTATACCCTTGTTCAACGAAGACGAATCGCTGCCCGAACTCTACTCATGGATTGAGCGGGTGATGAACGACAACCATTTTAGTTTCGAAGTGATATTCGTCAACGACGGCTCTACCGACCGCTCGTGGGAGGTGATTGAAGAACTGAGCAAACAGTCCGAACACGTTCGGGGGATAAAGTTCAGGCGCAACTATGGTAAAAGTCCTGCCCTATTTTGTGGTTTCAAGGAGGCAAACGGCAACGTAGTTATCACGATGGATGCCGACCTACAAGACTCGCCCGAGGAAATACCCGAACTCTATCGCATGATTACCGAGGAGAAATACGACCTCGTTTCGGGTTACAAACAAAAGCGATACGACCCGCTTTCCAAAACTATCCCCACCAAATTGTTCAATGCCACGGCTAGGAAAATAAGTGGGATAAAAAACCTGCACGACTTCAACTGTGGACTGAAAGCCTATCGAAAGGCCGTGGTGAAGAACATCGAAGTGTATGGTGAGATGCACCGCTACATTCCCTACCTGGCCAAGAACGCAGGTTTTGGACGCATTGGCGAGAAAGTGGTACAGCATCAAGCCCGCAAATACGGTAGTTCCAAGTTCGGGCTGAACCGTTTTTTCAATGGCTATCTAGACCTCATCACACTCTGGTTTCTCAGTAATTTCGGCAAAAAGCCCATGCACGTGTTCGGTCTATTAGGCTCGTTGATGTTCCTTTTGGGTTTCATCGCCACTTGTCTGTTGGGTGCCGACAAACTATATTGCCTTGCCCAAGGCATTCCACAACGTCTGATAACCGACTCGCCCTACTTCTATCTCTCGCTAACAACGATGATGATAGGCACGCAGCTTTTCCTTGCAGGTTTCTTAGGCGACCTTATCAGCCGCAATTCGCAAGGAAGAAACGATTACCAAATAGAGGAGGAGATAAGATGCGGAGACTAATTCCATTTCTCATATTGGCCTCGGCCGTGCTAACCGCATGCTCGTCGATAGACTGTCCGTTCAATAACACAGTCTATTCGCAATATGTACTGATGAAAGGTGGCGGCATTAAAGCCGACACCCTCACTGATACGCTGACCATTCTTACAACAAGGCGAAACGGACAAGACACCATTATATTTAATAGAGGAGTTAAGACAACAAGTTTTAGCTTGCCTATGAGTTATACACGCGACCAAGACGCACTCTTCTTCCAATTGAAAGATACCCTTGGCAATATTGTGCACGACACCATCAAGGTAAGTAAGACTAACACGCCGCACTTCGAATCGGTAGATTGCCCCATGTCTTATTTCCACACGATAACAGCTGTCAATACGTCGCATCACGCCATCGACTCCATTATACTTGTCAATCCAAACGTAACATATGACACTTCATCGCCACATTTCCGCATCTATTTCAAGAGCGGCCATTAGCACCTTACTTGCCTTGGGCGCGTTGTCGGCCAGTGCGCAAGGATTGAAACCACAAACCGAACGCCCCGACACAACTCGCTTTTTCCGTGGCCTTCAAGTCATGGCAGACGCTGTCGGACCAATACAGCTGGCAGTAAGCGACTACGGACAATACGAGGCGGCTCTGCGCATAAACTTCAAAGACAAGTATTTTCCTGTGTTCGAGCTTGGCTACGGCACAGCCAATCACGAAGATGACCCCGTTACTCACGTAGTGTATAAAACCTCCGCACCATACGGCAAGGTGGGAATGGATTTCAACATCATGAAAAACAAGCACGACATTTACCGAGTTTATGTAGGGGCGAGATACGCTTTCACCTCATTTAAGTACGATGTGGCCAGCCCCGTGTTGACGGACCCCGTATGGAAAGACCCAGCCGAAATCGAGTTAAATAACATTCCAGCCTCATGCCATTGGGCAGAACTTGTGTTCGCTGTGGATGCCAAGATATGGGGACCACTACATTTAGGGTGGTCGGTGCGTTACAGACGACGCTTAGCTCACAACGATGGAGAATCGGGAAATGTTTGGTATGTGCCAGGTTTTGGAAAAACGGGCAACTCTCGACTAAGTGGAACATTTAACATCATCATCAACTTGTAGATGTGTCTTTGTCCACCTTCAAATAATATAAAGCAAGAAAAGTATTCCCTTTCGGTCTTTTCAGGCCGTCGACAATAAGCACTAAACAAATAAGCAAATGACCACACCAAATAGAAAACGACGCCTGCTTTGGCAAATACCCTTTCTTTTGTTCCTCATTGTTGGAACAATCTACATCATCAAACAGCAGCAAGATGCACCCTATCAACACGACAAGGGTGCAATCTTCGGTACAACATATAGTATCATTTACCAAAGCAACGAGAACCTGAACAAGGAAATTATGGCCGCACTCAACGAGGTAGACCGATCGATGTCTACCTTTAATAAAGGGTCTGTCATCTCCAAAATCAACCGCAACGAGCAAGTACAGCCCGACAAGATGTTCGTAGACGTATTCCAATTGGCCAACAAAATATCCATCGAAACCAACGGGGCGTTCGATGTTACCGTTGCTCCTTTGGTTAACGCATGGGGGTTCGGCTTTAAAAACGGAGTCCACCCTACCCCACAAACCATTGACAGTCTGAAACAATTCATCGGCTATCAAAAGGTTGCCTACGTTAACGAACGAATCAAGAAACAAGACCCGCGATTGATGCTCGATTTCAGTGCCATCGCCAAAGGTTATGGCTGTGATGTGGTTGCCAATTTACTAAAACGCAAAGGCATTGAGAACTTTATGGTTGAAATTGGCGGAGAAATCGTAACACGTGGCATTAGCGAAAAGCGCCTGCCATGGAAAGTGGGCGTAACCAAGCCCACTGACGATTCGCTAAATGTAAACCAAGAGCTGCAAACCATCTTGAACGTAACGGATAAGTCGATGGCCACAAGCGGAAATTACCGCAAGTTCTATTATAAGAATGGCAAGAAATACGCCCACACCATCGACCCAAACACAGGTTATCCTGTTCAGCACAACATTCTTTCGTCTACGGTACTGGCCAGCACCTGTGCAGAGGCCGACGCATATGCCACGGCTTTCATGGTATTAGGACTCGACAAGGCAAAGAAAGTATTGGAACAGCACCCCGAACTCATGGCATATTTTATCTATTCAGACAAGAATGGGAAAAACGCCGTTTGGTTTTCGCCATCGCTAAAAGACAAAATTCAGAAGTAAGTCCTTTGTGCCCCCGACGGCGACAATAGGGCTAATGTCAACAAGCAACAACAGATGCAACGCATTCCTCTATATGGCAAACTAATGGAATTGCCCATGTTTCAAGGCATGAGCAAAGATGATTTGGCCGCAGTACTTGGTCAAACCCGATTCGACTTTGCGCAAAAGAAAGCAGGGGCAACGATAGTTAGAGCAGGAAACGAATGCACGCACCTTTATTTTTTGCTTAACGGACGGATGGAAGTGAGCGCGCAAGCCCACGATAATGGCTACATTTTCACAGAAGAGATAGACGCGCCCTACATTCTCCAGCCCGAAAACCTCTTCGGTATTTCCCCCCGTTACACCCGAACGTTCGTAGCCAAAGCTACATGTAGCCTGCTCTTGCTAAGCAAGTCGGAGGCATTAAGACTTACAGACGATTTCATTATCTTCAAGTTCAACCTACTCAACACCATCTCCACACAAGCACAAAAAGCAGGAAGGCTACCTTGGCGACATTGCGAATCCAACCTCGAACACCGCATCACTCGTTTCATCACAGCACATTGCATACACCCCGCTGGCAGAAAGCTTGTGCACATCAAGATGCAGAAACTAGCAAACGAGATGAACGACAACCGCCTAAACGTCTCGCGAGCACTCAACGCCATGCAAAAACAGGGGCTAATTCAACTTAAACGCGGCTGTATCGTAATACCCATGCTCGAAAAGCTTGTGGCCGAATGGGGTTAGTCTAGGCGCACATTACCCAACATCTTCCATATCAAACACAGCCCTTATTAACCTCACTTCGCTTGCTTTTCTGCCATTCTTACCACAAATATGCGGTAAAAAGCGTGCCAAATCAAATAAAAAGCCTTAACTTTGTAGCTTAAAGCTATTACATCAACATAAGAATGACAAGAACAAACAATTTGGTAAATACCATTATTAAAGGAATACAAGAGAAAAAAGGCAGCAATATCGTTGTAGCCGACTTAAAGGAAATAGAGGGTGCAATAACCAATTATTTCGTTATATGCCAAGGAAACTCGCCCACACAGGTAGAGGCCATAGCCGAATCTATCGGCGAAACCGTGCGTAAAGAACTCAAAGACAAGCCCACAAGTGCCGTAGGCCTAGGACTAAACCAGTGGGTTGCAATGGACTTCGTGGACGTTATCGTACACGTTTTCATGCCAGAGATGCGCTCTTTTTACGACCTTGAACACCTTTGGGCCGATGCCAAGCTAACCCACCTCACTGACATCGACTAAAATTGGCACAGCATTTGATGGAACGTTCGTGTCACCAACAATTCAATTATGAGCAACAAACAACCATACAACAATAAGCAACCCAAGATGCCCCGTTTCAATATGAACTGGATTTACGGGTTGATCATCATCGCGTTGGGGCTTTTCTTTTTCACGGGGAAAGGCGACATGATGGCTGGAAGTGTTAAGCAAGAGGCCACATACACCAAATTTAAGGAGTATGTGAACAAAGGCTATGTCAACAACGTGGTGGTAAACAGCGAGCAACGTACGCTTAAAATGTACGTTAAGCCTGCCAACCTGCGCGACGTTTTCGGAAAAGACCCGAAACAACTAGGCGAAAAACCATACGTAAGTGTACAATATGGTTCGGCCGAGGAACTTGAAAAGTACCTCACTGAAATTCAACAGGCAGGTAAAATCAAAGACTTTGCTTTCGATAACGATAAAGGCGGACACTTCACCGACATCCTTATCCAGTTTGTTCCATTCATCGCGCTCATTGCCATTTGGATTTTCATCATGCGTAGAATGGGCAGTGGCGGAGCCGGAGGTGGTTCGGGCGTGTTCAGCGTAGGCAAAAGCAAAGCCAAGATGTACGAGAAAGGAAACGAAATCGGCATCACCTTTAAAGACGTTGCCGGCCAAGAAGGAGCCAAACAAGAGGTTCAAGAGATTGTAGAGTTCCTTAAAAGTCCACAGAAATATACCGACCTCGGTGGTAAAATCCCCAAGGGCGCATTGCTCGTTGGACCTCCGGGTACGGGTAAAACGCTTTTGGCCAAAGCCGTTGCAGGCGAAGCGGGCGTGCCTTTCTTCTCCATGAGCGGCTCCGACTTTGTCGAAATGTTCGTGGGTGTGGGTGCAAGTCGTGTTCGTGACCTCTTTCACCAAGCCAAAGAAAAGTCGCCCTGTATTATTTTCATCGACGAAATTGATGCAGTAGGCCGTGCTAGGAGCAAAAATCCCTCGATGGGCGGAAACGATGAACGCGAGAACACCCTCAACGCACTGCTTACCGAGATGGACGGATTTGGTACAAACAGTGGCGTTATCATTCTTGCAGCCACCAACCGTGCCGACATGCTCGACAGCGCACTACTTCGAGCAGGACGTTTCGACCGACAAATAAATGTAGACCTGCCCGACCTGCCTGAGCGTAAGCAAATATTTCAGGTACACCTTCGCCCCGTAAAGGTAGACTCCACCGTAGACATCGACTTCCTCTCGCGGCAAACCCCAGGCTTTTCGGGAGCCGACATCGCCAACGTCTGCAACGAGGCAGCCCTCATTGCGGCACGCCATAACAGCAAGTCGGTAGGCAAACAAGACTTCCTCGATGCCGTAGACCGTATTATCGGCGGATTAGAGAAGAAAACGAAGATAATGACTGCCGCCGAAAAGCGCACTATCGCCTTGCACGAGGCAGGCCACGCCACTGTGTCTTGGTTCTGCCAACATGCCGACCCTTTGGTAAAGGTTTCTATCGTACCACGTGGCCGAGCCTTGGGTGCAGCATGGTATCTACCCGAAGAACGCCAAATCACCACCAAAGAGCAAATGCTCGACGAAATGTGTGCACTGATGGGCGGACGTGCTGCCGAAGAATTGTTCACTGGGCATATCTCTACCGGCGCAATGAACGACTTAGAGAGGGCCACAAAGAGTGCATACGGCATGGTGGCATATGCAGGTATGAGCGACAAGTTGCCCAACATCAGTTTCTACAACAACCAGGAATACCAATTCCAAAAGCCATATTCTGAAACAACGGCGAAGGTTATCGACGACGAAGTGATGAAGATGGTGAACGAACAATACGACCGTGCAAAGAAAATCCTTCAAGAAAACAGCTACGGCCACAACAAGTTGGCCGACCTGCTCATCTCTCGAGAAGTTATTTTCGCCGAAGACGTAGAAGAGATTTTCGGCAAACGACCTTGGGTTAGCCGCTCCGAAGAAATCATTGAAGACAATACACCGAAGTTGGAAGACATGCCCGACGAGGTGAAAGCGGCCGAGGAAGAACACCGCAGGTTGCGTGGACTTTAACCCATAACATGCTGTCGCCATCCGCCTATCTTACTTACAAGGCAGGCAGATGGCGATACGCTGTTACCACTTTCCGCTTTACGCCAACACGCAAAACACGTTCAACCGCCCACACAAAATGCCGAGGATGCCAAAACGCACCTCCATCAGTTACCATTATATAACGACGAAAAAAGAGAAGACAATGACTCCTAAAATTAAGAATTTGATTGCACGAACCATAACAGGTGTTCTTTTTGTAGCCATCATGGTTACTTGTTTCTTGCGCCCATTGAGCATGGTGTTTGTTTTCACACTCATAACGTCGCTTAGCCTTTGGGAATACGCTGGGTTAGTTAACGAGAACAAGGGCACTAGCGTTAACCGATTTATATCAACTGTTGCTGGTACATACCTTTTCTTGGCCGTTGCAGGGGTCAACAGTGGGTTTATTGCCACCAATGCCGTGTTCGTGCCCTATCTCCTAACCATCGTTTATCTTTTCGTCAGCGAACTTTACACCAAGGCCAACGACCCCATCAACAATTGGGCCTACACCATGTTGGGGCAGATGTACATCGCCCTACCCCTCTCAATGATAAACGTGTTGGCGTTCAGGCAAGCCGACAACCAAATTTACTTTTACCATCTCCTCCCCCTTAGCGTGTTTATCTTCCTTTGGACCAACGACACCGGTGCCTATTGCTCCGGTTCGCTCTTCGGTAGACACAAGCTTTTTCCACGCATATCGCCAGCGAAGAGTTGGGAAGGCAGCATCGGCGGAGGCATTCTCGTGCTGCTTGTAGCCGCTCTTATCGGCTATCTCGAAACGCAATCCACAGCTCCCACAAACCTCACCATCCCCCAATGGTTAGGCTTAGGCCTTGTAGTGGTGGTGTTCGGCACATGGGGCGACCTAGTAGAGTCGCTTTTCAAACGCACACTCGGCATCAAAGACAGCGGAAATATTCTGCCCGGTCATGGCGGAATGCTCGACCGTTTCGATTCCTCACTCATGGCCATACCCGCCTCTGTGGTATATCTCTATTCATTAACGCTATTTCAATAACATCGCAGAGAACGTTTCAGCATTGTGCGTTCTCTCATATATATAATATGATAGACAGTTCAGCTTTTCAGGGTAAAACGGCTGCTTATTACACATTAGGTTGCAAATTAAACTTTTCGGAGACCTCCACTTTCGGGCAAATGCTCCAAGACATGGGCGTTATAACCGCCAACGAAGGCGAGCCTGCCGACATTTGCCTCATCAACACCTGCTCGGTTACCGAAGTGGCCGATCACAAATGTAGGCAAATTATCCACCGCATGGTGCGCGAAAACCCAGGAGCCTTTGTGGTTGTAACGGGATGTTACGCCCAACTCGAATCCGAAAAAGTTAGCGCCATCGAAGGTGTAGACCTCGTTTTAGGCAGCAACGAAAAAGCCAACCTCATACAATATCTCAACGATGCTTGGACCGACGGGCAACGCGGCACAGCCTTGCACCACCATTTCTCTGTGAACACCAAAGACATCAAGACCTTTGCCCCCAGTTGCAGCCGTGGCAACCGAACGCGTTATTTCCTTAAAGTGCAAGACGGGTGCGATTATTTCTGCACCTACTGCACCATTCCCTTCGCACGAGGCTTTTCACGAAATCCTTCCATCGCATCACTTGTTCAGCAAGCACACGATGCCGCCAACGAAGGCGGAAAAGAGATTGTGCTAACAGGTGTAAACATAGGCGAGTTCAAGGGCGAAGGCAACGAACGCTTTATCGACCTTGTCAAGGCACTCGACCAAGTTGAAGGCATACAGCGTTTTCGCATCAGCAGCATTGAGCCCAATTTGCTTACCGACGAGCTTATCGACTATTGCGCATCCAGCAGAGCTTTCATGCCCCACTTCCACATACCCCTGCAAAGCGGTAGCGACGAGGTTTTAAAGCTGATGCACCGCCGATACGACACAGCCCTTTTTGCCCACAAGGTACAACTCATTAAGCAACGAATACCCAATGCCTTTATCGGCGTAGACGTTATGGTAGGCTCTCGTGGCGAAGAACCCGCTTATTTCGAGCAATGCTACGACTTCCTAAAATCGTTAGACATCAGCCAGTTGCATGTATTCCCTTACAGCGAACGTCCTGGAACGGCAGCTCTTCGCATTCCCTACGTAGTTAACGATGCCGAGAAACGTCGCCGCAGCAAACTGCTTTTAGAGCTGTCCGACGAGAAATTGGAAACCTTCTATGCCTCGCAAATAGGTTCGCAAAGCCTAGTTCTCTTTGAAAAGGCAGCCAAAGGCAAGGCCATGCATGGCTTTACCCCCAACTATGTGCGCGTTGAATTGCCAGCCTCGCTAGCCAAAGACGAGTTCGACAACCAACTGTTACCCGTTAGGTTAACCCAATTCAACCACAACAAAAGTGCCATAAAAGTAGAACTTATATAACATCTTCAACACAAAATTGAGTCATGGACAAGGTTGCAATCGTTATTCTGAACTGGAATGGGCAGTCAATGCTGGCCCAATATCTGCCTTCCGTTATGCGACATTCGCGTAACGATGCGGCGGTTTATGTTGCCGACAACGCCTCTACCGACGATTCATTGGCCTATCTCGCCCAACATTTCCCCCATTGCCAAACCATTGCCTTGGAAAAGAATTGGGGATTTGCCGACGGCTACAACAAGGCTTTGGCACAAATAGATGCCGAATACTACGTATTGCTCAATTCCGATGTTGAAGTTACCCACCAATGGCTAACGCCGCTCATCGAAGAGATGGACGCCCACCCCGACATAGCGGCCTGCCAACCCAAGCTCTTGGCCATGCACGATAGGGAATCGTTTGAGTACGCTGGTGCGTCGGGCGGCTTTATCGACAGCCTTGGCTACCCCTATTGCCGCGGTAGAATATTCGAACACGTTGAGAAAGACGAGGGACAATACAACTACCGCCAAGAAATACATTGGGCCACTGGTGCTTGCCTCATGGTGCGAGCCAAAGACTATTGGGCCGTAGGCGGCCTAGACGCGCGTTTCTTTGCCCACAACGAAGAAATTGATCTCTGCTGGCGACTAAGACTTAGGGGCAAAAAGATATTCTGCATTCCCGAAAGTGCGGTATATCACGTAGGTGGCGGCACGCTCCCCAAGGTAAACCCAATGAAAACCTACCTCAACTTTCGCAACAATCTAACCATGCTTTACAAGAATCTTGCCCCTTCACAGATGCGCAAGGTAATGGTTTGGCGACTATTCTTAGACTATGTTGCGGCCTTCCAAACCCTCGTTTTCAACAGAAATTGGGGCGATTTCAAGGCCATTATCAAGGCGCGGCGCGACTTCAACAAATGGAAACACAGCTTCGACACTGCCCGCGAAGAAATACAAAACAGCAAAACCATACACGCCGAAAACCCCAATAGCCCTTTCTCCATCCTATGGCAATATTATATAAGGAGTAGGCGCACTTTCCACACACTGCCGCAAAAGTAAAAATTCTGCCGTTCCTTTTCATCCCATAACTAAGCGCAAATTCCTAATCTTCCCATAGAAACCACATGATAACCTGCCTAAAACCAACTTCTAAACTTCACAAAGATAAAGCTACTTTATGATTTTTGAACCACTAAATTATTAAAATCCTGCTACATTTACATCTCCCTTGTTATGGTTAATTAACTACTATTTCCTTATCAAAAGCTAATAGAAATTTTGGAGAACTACAATACTTAGTTAACTTTGCCAATATCATCATGGGCTAATACAGCAAGAAGACCAGCCCTACGCTGCTAATTGTAAAATCTCTTTCAAGAGTCATTCGCCAAACGTTTTTGTTAAGACACAACCTTATATTGATGCACTTTTACACTAATCAGAGAATATGAGTATTAGATTTAACAATCATATTGACAACTAAATCGTATTAATTATGAACAGAAACATTCTTTTAGTTGGCCTGCTATTTGCGTTGATGCCAACAAGTATTTTTGCACAAAAGCAGCGTTCACAAGCATTTAGGGATAAGTACACGCTTAAAGAGGCTGTTATCCTTAGTCGACACAACATCCGTGCCCCACTTTCAACAAAGGGAAGTCTGCTGGAACAAGTTACTACACATCCTTGGTTTGAGTGGACAGCTGGTGCCAGCGAACTCACAACGCGTGGGGGCGCATTGGAAAATCAGTTCGGACTTTATTTCCGCAAATGGTCTGTAGATGCTGGGCTTTTCAAAGAAAACGCCACGCCATCACGCAACGAGGTACTCATTTACGCCAACAGCATGCAGCGTTGTATTGCAACGGCCAATTATTTCACAACGGCACTCTTCCCCGTGGCCGACGTTCATGTAAACCATCGTTTCGTACCTAGCAAGATGGACCCTGTCTTCTTCCCACAACTTACCAAGTCTAGCAAGTCGTTCAGGGCACAAGCCATGAAAGAAATTGCCGCTATGGGTGGCAAGAAAGGCATCATTGGCATTAATGAGGGCTTGAAGGAAAGCTACGAAATCACGGCCAAGGTTCTCGACTTGAAGGATTCGCCTGCATGCAAAGAAAAGAATTTGTGCGCTTTCGACAACTACAACACCCAACTTATCCTCAACAAAGGTGATGAACCACGCATGAAAGGTTCTTTAAAGGATGCCACTACATGTTCGGATGCGCTTGTCCTGCAATTCTATGAAGAACCAGATGCCAAGAAAGCTGCCTTTGGGCACGACATCACCCTCGATGATTGGACAAAGATTTCCAAAATTAAGGATGTTTATGGTGATGTGCTCTTCACTGCACCCGTAGTTTCTGTCAATGTGGCTCATCCCCTTCTCGTCTACATGCGCGACGAGTTAATGGACAAAGACCGCAAGCTGGCTTTCCTCTGTGGTCACGACTCTAACATTGCATCAGTAACTGCCGCTTTGGAAGTTGAACCATACGACCTGCCTAATACAATTGAAAAGAAAACACCCATTGGTTGCAAGCTTGTTATCGAAAAGTTTGAAGGAAAAGACGGAAAAATGTATTGCGACATCAACCTTACCTACCAATCAACCGACCAGCTACGCAACATTGCGATACTTAGCCTCAAGAATCCCCCACAGATTTTCCCACTTTCATTGAAAGGATTGCAGAAAAATGCAGACGGACTATATCTGCTTAAAGACGTTGAGGGACGATTTATGAAGGCAATTCGTGCCTACGATAAGATTGAAGACGAGTTTTAAGGAGGGTCTTTAAATTACAACAGTATGAACAAGAAACTATTTCTCGCATTTGCTGCCAGTCTTTACATACTGGGCGGCAATGCACAAGAAAAGGTGGAAATCAAGGTTACAGGGCGCGCCCTCTTTGATGCAGCCACATACGCCCAAAACAACCAAGCAAAGACCGAGGACGGCGAAATGAACGAGGGTGTTGGCATTAGGGATATGCGCGTTGGCTTTAAAGCCACCTACGGCAAGTGGTATTTCCGTGGAGATGTTTCATACTCCAACAATAAAGTGTCGCTGAAAGATGTGTACTTACAATACAGTTTCAACGAGAACAACTTCTTGCGTGCCGGTCATTACACCGCGCCATTCGGACTTTCGTCGGCTTATAGTTCGGCTAAGAAAGAGTATTTGGACGAACCCGAAGGCAACATTTACCAGCCAGGCCGCCGCATTGGTGTGATGCACACCATATCCAACCACAACCTGTGGCTCCAATATGGTGCATTTGCCGACAACTCGGCCCTAACAACCAGCACCGATAAGTCTGGTCCGTAGGGCTACACGGTTTCTGGAAGGTTTGTTTATCGCCCCATCATGACCGATGCAGGCGGTTTCCATGTGGGTTTCAGTGGCATGCACGTTAAGGCAGAGGCCGTAGATGCAAGCAGCCATGCCCACATAAAATACGACAAGAAGTACCTAACGGCAGTAGACAAGCGCACCGCCACTGCTATTGATATTACCGATGCGCGCTGGGAAAACAAGTTCACAGCCGAGTTCCAAGGTATTTGGCACAACTACCAACTTAGCAGCCAATACTATTGGTCGCATATAAGCCGCGACGAAAAGAAGAGCTACAATACAGATGGTTTCTATGTCTCGGCACATGGCATCATCATCAACCCAGCAGACTACAAGTACAACTATACAGGCTCTGGCGTTGACAATCCTGCCGACAAGAACCTTGAATTGATGCTTGGCTTTGGCTACCTTAACTTGAAGGATTCGAAAGCATTGGCCGATGCTCCAATAGCAGGCATGGCCAAGGCTGGCCGCATGTCCGACCTCAGTGCTGGTCTTTCTTTCTTCTGGAACAAGTATGTCACCTTGCGCCTGAACTATCACTACATACATTCGCACACATGGGACCAACCCACTGCTAAGGTTGTAAATGTAGTACAAATGCGTGTTCAGTACATGTTCTAATTACATAGTTTTAAAGTCAGAGCATATAAGGTACGGTTCTCGTACAACTAAGCTACAGCATTACACCAGCTACCGCATCATGGTAGCTGGCGTATCGTTTTTTCATCAGCAAGTCTATGCAAATACAAAGATTTAAGATTCCATTAACAAACAACACATCGCACATAGAGAACAACAAAACAATAAGAGAGGTCACACAGCTTGTGCACCTCTCTTATTATTATCCGCTCTACTTACAGACTTAATCCATATAGAATTGAACTGGGATAGTAGCCGTCAAAGGCGAATGAGATTTCTTAACAGGAACGTAGGTACAAACCTGCGGAATAATGCCATTGGTAGGCAAGAAACCGTTTGGCAGGTCCTTGCGGTAAAGTACATCTTTGCGGTAATGAGCCTCCGCTCCTTCGGCTATGCTCATACCAAGCATTCCACTGCGCCAATCCCCTTCGTTGTCTACCTCGTTCATCACATCCACAAGTTCTGCACAATCAGATGGGATAGCAACTTTTCCCGCTTGCATATCTTGCAACTGTTTAATCACACGTTGCATCCACGCTTCGTTGCATTGATGCGCTTTGTCTACGGCAACAATGGTAATAGCATGGAATGCCTCCCCTCCTTTTTTGCCAGGTTTGTACAGTTCTGATTGTGCCGCAACAACTCCACGATACACAATTGGCCCCTCACTATACTTTCTTCTCCACTTATCTTTGCCAAACCAAGGTGCCTTTCCTGCAACAGACTTGAAGAATTCGCTTTCGGTACTACGGGGTGTCTTCATATACGGTTCAAGCTTAGAGAGATTGGTACAATTCTCATGTCCATTTCGCATTTCTTCCTGTGCAGCATTCCTGGCATCCCTTACATCCTGCTTAGCTTTGCGATACTCACTAACGTCATAACCCTGTGCTTCTAGTTCGTCCAAACGTTCATCTGGAATAGATTGTTTAAAATTTTCCAGTTGTTTGCCAAGTTGGTTCTTAAAAAATCCCATAAATAGTTTTGATTAATGTTAATACTTGTTTACCAATGTGGTTAACCTTATAGACTCATG
>ERZ773043.1065-NODE-1065-length-15885-cov-9.900695_pt1 | contig 15885 bp, 15 predicted proteins | sample MGYA00580636_ERZ773043 | MGnify/ENA primary metagenome ERZ773043 (study PRJEB29015, sample SAMEA2737992) | human oral metagenome | biome: human oral; feature: human-associated habitat; material: dental | place: China | collected 2065 ... | reverse complement strand
TTTTAGATACCTATTCCTCATCTGTTATTTAGTATAGATGATGGGGTTAAAGTAGTCTTGAACCATATTATTTAGTAAAGCACCAACTAACATTTACCAAAGAGTCTATTTCCTATTCCATTATAGTTTAAGATCGCGTTGTAGTTCAACGTGCAGCAATCGCCCTTCAACCGTCCGCACGCCGTTCCACTCATTAATATTTGGCTGAAACCATGCCGCAATCTCATCGCCCGGTTCGCGAAAGAACATTTCCGGCGCGTTAAATGCGAGCACCTGTAGCGTCTTTTCACTTGCATCACGCAGTGCTATTTTCACATGCTGCCCATTTGCACCCATACGCCGTACGCCTGCAACTACCACATGCGTAATTTTTAGAATCGGCTCAGGGTTGCCGTTGCCAAACGGCTCCATTCGAGAGATTTGCTCAACTAATTCTTCTGTTATTTCTGCAAAATCTTTAATTTCAACATCGGCATGTGGTTGTAAAAAAGACGTTTGATTTATCAAATTCAAACTATCATAAAACTCATTGACCCGCCTGCGAAACGCTGGGATCTGCGCCGTCTCAAGTGTCACGCCTGCTGCCGCGCCGTGCCCACCGCCGCGCAAGATAATATCGTCGGCAGCACGTACCGCATCCGCTGCTGAAAAATTACCAAAACTACGCGCCGAACCTGTCGCCGTATCACCGCGAATACCAATAATAAATACCGGCTTTTTATACGTCTCGACTAACTTCGACGCCACAATACCAATCACGCCATGATTCCAGCCTTCGCTCGCCACCACCAGCACGCGGTCATCCGCCATACCATCCGCTTGTTCACAAGCTTGCTTAAAAATCTCATCCTGAATTGAACGCCGTTCAACATTAAACGCCTCCAATTTTTCACTTGCCGCCAGTGCCTCTATTCCGTCTGTTGCTGTCAGCATATCCAAACTATGCTGCGCCGTATCTAGCCGTCCCGCCGCATTCATACGCGGACCTAACCCAAACCCCAAATGCCGTGCGTTTACCGTCTCTGGTTCAATGCCACTCACTGCCATCAATGCTTTTAGCCCGGTACGCCGCTGCTTCTTCAGCACTTCCAACCCCCAGTACACGTTTGCCCGGTTCTCATCCGCTAATGTCACAATATCACATACCGTCCCCAACGCTACTAAATCAAGTAACCATTTTTCGTACCCGTCAGGCAACCCGTCTAGCCGCGTCTGCAATGCCTGCACGAGTTTAAATGCCACGCCCGCACCACACAAATCACGAAATGGATACTCATGATCAGCATATTTTGGATTAACTGTTGCGACTGCTGGCGGACGTGTCGGCGCAATATTATGGTGGTCTGTCACCACCGTATCAATACCCAACTCAGCTGCGTATGCAATCTCCGTGTGGCACAAACTACCGCAGTCCACCGTCACAATCAGCTGCGCGCCCATATCGCGCACCTTATCAACTGCACCAATCGTCATGCCATAACCTTCGACAAACCGGTTTGGAATAAATGCGTCAAGATGTTGAAATCCAAAACTATGAAATGCATCCAACAACAATGCCGTCGCGCTCAGTCCGTCAATATCATAGTCGCCATAGATAACGACCTTTTCCTGATGTTGGCGCGCGAGCACTAACCGCGCCACCGCTTTATCCATCTCTGATAATAGGAATGGATCATATTTTGTTGCCGCATAATCCGGCGATAAAAATGCTTGACGCGCCGACACGTCATTTAATCCGCGTGCTGCTAAAATCCGTTCAAACAGCGTCATCGCGGTTGAATATCAGACGTTGTCCGTTTTGGTCGATTACTGCTTGCTTGCTGCTGCGATTTAATCACGATGCTTTGTAGCTCTTTAAAAATCGGGAACTGCTTGTTGGTTGAATAAATCCGTGTATTGCCCTGTTTTTCAGCCATCAAAAAACCCACCTTTTCAAGCCGGCGTAACTCACGCTGGATATTACCCGGGTCTTCTTTGATCAGCTTAGCGAGACCGCGCACATGCGTACGAAAATCTGGATATTTTGCGTATACCACCACGATCTTTCGCCGAACCCTGGAGGTTATAAATACATCAAGCACGTGAACAGCCTTTCTTGCTTTTTATTAATACCACTGTTGCTTTTTATTCTACATTTTTTCTAGATGCAATTCAAGCCACTTGGCTGCTATATTTACCGCCAATTCAAAATAATCTGGCTGATCTTCTTAATTGCCTCTTTACGTGTCGGAACCGTATTGTCGGAGTAATAGTGATTCACTCCCAAGTAATTTTCTTTCACATCAAGCACGTGCAATTCGTCCGCCGTAACATGTAACTGATCCACCACCGACACCGTTGCAATCGGCGTGGCTACAACCAGTCTTTCTATTCGAATCGGTTTCAAAAAATCAAATGCTACGCTCAGCGCTGCACCATCAGCTAGCGCATCCGACACCAAAAATACAATACGATCTTTCAGCATCATATCATCAATTGTGCCGCCATCACCGATCAGCCGGTTGATACGACTATACGCTTCACGCTTCTGGTCGTCTAAATAGCCATGAAATTCGCTTGTATATTCCTGAATTTCTCCTGTCGAAAATTCGCTGTTATACGTAAAATTTCCGCGCTGCGACACTGCACCAAAGCTCAAATTCTCGCCAGGTACGTCAATACTCTCCGTCACGAGCATCATCAGTACGCAATGTAACTGCGCCGCAATCTGCTCACCGACTAACACGCCGCCTTCCGTCAGTGCTACGACTGCGCAGTTCTCATACCGATACTTATCAACAACCTGTGCCGCCAACAGCTGCCCAGCCTGTGCCCTGCTTTCAAAATACATACGCTTATAGTAGCAGTCGCCCTCTCGTCTATGCAAGGTATAATACCATATATGCACTATTATGATGTTGCGCCGACTAAGATTATTCGCGCTGGCAGTGATTATTTCACTTACCATAGCGAACAAGCTCTACAAATCGGACAACCCGTGGTTATTCCCGTCGGTCAATTATCGCTAACCGGCATCGTTATAAAACACACGCGAAAACCAGCATACAAGACGCGTGCTATTGCATCTGCGCTTGATATCCCGCCACTGCCAAATCCATTACTCAAAACTGCTCTATGGATGGCTCGCTACTACGCCGCACCCCTCGCGACTACCCTGCAGACAATCTTACCGCGCGGTCTCACAAAAAAACGCCGCATAGTAGCGCATTCCCGCCGAGCAATTTCGCGAGATCGAACACATTATTTACTCAACAAAGACCAGCGAGCTGCCGTTGATATGCTTACACAGCACACACACGGAACAGTCTTGCTGCATGGCGTTACTGGCAGTGGCAAAACCGCTGTCTACATTGCCTATGCCAAACACATCATGGCTCAGCAGAAATCTGTTATTATCCTCGTGCCAGAAATTGCCCTCACTTCACAGCTTATCGCCGAATTTGAGCAACATTTTTCTAATGTTCTGCTAACTCATTCACAGCAAACTGAGTCTGCGCGCCATCAAATTTGGCTTGACGCTCTTCAAAGTACTATTCCGCGTATCGCCATTGGCCCGCGTTCAGCACTCTTTCTGCCGCTTGCCCACATTGGTGCTATCATTATTGACGAGGCGCACGAGCCAAGCTTCAAGCAAGATCAATCGCCGCGATACTCGGCTTTGCGTGTCGCCGCCACTCTTGGTGCGCATCATGGCGCACCCGTCGTTCAAGGTTCAGCGACACCACTCATCAGCGAGTATTACCTTGCCACACACACTAATAGCTCGATCATTACACTCCCATGCCGTGCACAAGCCGCTCCGCCGCCGCACGTCGACATCATAAATATGACATCAAAAACAAATTTTGTTCAACATCGTTTTTTGTCCGACCCACTCATTGCCCACATCACAGCCTCACTTGAACGCAAACAACAAACACTCCTTTTTCATAACCGTCGCGGCAGCGCCAGTACAACACTCTGCACTAATTGCGGCTGGTCTGCAACCTGCTCGCGCTGTTTTGTGCCATTCACGCTTCATATCGACAAGCACATATTACAATGTCACATTTGTGGCAACACAGCGCCTGTTCCAACTTCTTGTCCCGACTGTCGCGAAACCGACATCGTCCATAAAGGTATCGGCACGAAACTCGTTGAAGCAGAGATCAGGAAACTCTTCCCGCACGCAACCGTTGCACGCTTTGATGGCGATACTGCTGCCGCGCATACGCTTGAGAAGCGTTACCAAGAGCTTTACGACGGCACAATTGACATCATTATCGGTACGCAGGTTGTCGCTAAAGGGCTTGATCTACCGCACCTTAGTACCGTTGGTGTAATTCAGGCGGACGCCGGGCTTGCTTTGCCCGACTTTATGGCACGCGAACGCACCTTTCAACTCTTGTCACAGGTTGTCGGGCGTGTCGGGCGCACTAACCAGCAAACTAATGTTGTCATCCAATCATATCAACCGCACGACGAAACAATTCGTACTGGCGCTGCACAGGATTACGCCGCCTTCTATGCTACCGAACTTGCCAGGCGCCGTAAAAGCCATTTTCCGCCATTTACTTATTTGCTCAAACTCACGTGCATCTACAAAACCGAAAAAGCCGCTATCAATAACACCCAAATACTTGCTAGAAAACTTCGCACAGATTACTCAAATCTATTCATATTTGGCCCAACTCCCGCTTTTTACGAACGGCAACGCGACACCCACCGCTGGCAAATCGTCGTTAAATCGCCAACACGCACCACCCTACTCAATATCATCGCACAGCTACCGTCCACACACTGGCAGTATGACATTGACCCGATAAATCTGTTATAATATACAGAGTTGTGAAGAAAGAATCTATTATTACTCTACCAAACCCCCATCTGCGTCAAAAATCGCAGAAAGTTCATGTCATCACCGAAGAGGTTCGCCAGCTCGTTAAAGACATGACTGATGCAAGCATCGACTGGGAAGCGTCGCGTCCACACGAAATCAGCGCCGCGCTCGCCGCTGTACAAATTGACCGACTTGATCGCGTTATTATCGTGCGTAACGACTTTGATAACAAAGAAAATCAAGAATTTATCGCTCTCATCAATCCAGAAATTATAAAATACGAAGGCGAGCTTATTGAAGACTATGAAGGTTGCCTTAGTGTGCGCGATTTTTACGGTAAAGTACCGCGCTATAATCGCATTCGCGTCAAAGCAATAAACATTGACGGCGACGAAATCCGCATCAAAGCCGAAGGATTTTTAGCGCGCGTCATTCAGCATGAAATCGACCACTGCAATGGTATCGTATTTGTCGACCACATCCGCGATAAAACCGATGCATTTTACCGGCTAAATGACAAGGGCGAGCTTGATCCGCTCGACTATAATACGCATGTCAAAGATAACCACGACCTCTGGGACTAAGCAGCCGCTTATCTTTTTCGGGACTGAAGATTTCAGCTTATACAGTTTGCGTGCGCTCATCGAAAACGGATTTAATGTTGCTGCCATCGTCACCAAACCAGACACGCCGCGTGGGCGCCATCGCGTACTCACTGCACCCGCCGTCAAAGTTTACGCCGCAGAGCATAATATACCCGTATGGCAACCGACTAAACTCAAAAATATCATAAATGATATAAAATTAATAAAAAATCCTGCCGGCGTGCTTGTCAGTTACGGCAAAATTATTCCGCAAAGTGTTATCAATCTATTCACTCCTGGCATCATCAACGTCCATCCTTCTCTCCTGCCAAAGTACCGCGGTTCATCACCAATTGAGTCCGCTATTGCCAACCGCGATAAAACCACAGGCGTGACACTTATGCAGCTTACGAAAGACATGGACGCCGGACCAATTTATTATCAAATACCCTACAGCCTGAATCAATCTGAGACTCGTCCTGAGTTATACAAGACGCTCGGTCAGATCGGCGCAACAATTCTTACCACAAAGCTACCCGACATTTTAAATGGTACTCTCCAGCCGACGCCGCAAGATAGCACCAACACCACCTACTGCCAACTGCTAAGCCGCAATGATACCAACCTTGATTTAGCTATACTTACTCCAGATCAAGCCGAGGCGCGCATTCGCGCTCATCTTGAGTTTCCGCGCTCACGTGTCGCTATTGGCTCACATAAACTCATCGTCACCAAAGCACACGCTACTATGAACGCAAAAACGCCTCTTGATTTACCATGCGCAAACGGTGCATTCTTATCAGTTGACGAGCTTGTTGCGCCCAGCGGCAAAACCATGTCTGCCGACGCGTTCTTACGCGGTTATTCTATTTGATCAAAAACATAAATAAATAACCGCCTAACTATTACTAGACGGTTACTTAATGCACTATTTAGTAGTGTTTCCCTGAAATTATTTACAAAAGCGAGAATAATTCACATCTACGCAGCAGACGTGTCGCCGCCCAAAATCGCATCACGGTTCGCGATAATTTCCTGCTTCAGCTCATTCATCGTCTGCGCGACAACGTCTCGATAATTCGGGCGGTTCATTTCGAGCCACTTCAGACTTGCATATTCAGCCAGCAGCGCATCCTCCGGTATACCCTCAGGTGCGCTCGCGCGAAGCTGCTGGTACACCTTATCCTGCTCATAGTTCGGCACATTCGCCGCCAACCACTCGTTGACGCGATCGATCTTACGGTCAATAAACGACTCAAACTGATCAAGCTGCTGGTCGCTTAGCCCATCGCTCAACTTCGTACCAACGCGCATCTCCAGCTGCTCGCGAAAATGCTCCAAAAAAGCCTTTTTTTGATCATCCGGCAAGCTACCAAGCCCCACTTCTTGCAAAAAATTATCGTCTAGCTGAAACATTATCCCTCCATTTCTCTCCCTTTAGTATATAAAGCTTACGTTACTTATGCAACAAGTCCGAGTTGCTTATTAACCTCGTTACGCATGTCAATCAGCCCCCCAATATAATCATCAAATATTTCTTGCATCATATCGTGATATCCAGGGATTGCATAACGCAGCCACAGCGCCGTCGCATAAAAGCTCATCGCTTCTTCGTCGCTGTCCATCGTCTGACGCACTGCTTTGTAGTCCTCGCGCGTCGCGTAGTCGCCGTGAAATTCCTCCAACCAGCGTCGCGTGCGATCGGGGTTACTTTGCACATCTTCAAACTCAACGATTTCGTCTTCGCTCAATTTTGGCAAGAAGCACTCCGCTACTCTTTGATTTAGTTCCTCTTGAATTTCTCGCTTACACTCATCTTTTTGCTTCTCTGTCATTATCGCTATATTGTAGCCAATTTTCGTCAGTAAAGCATCGTCTATGTCAAACACTTATCATCTCCTTTTTATTTTATCTTACCATCATTGCCCGAGCAAACTTTTACCCACATTATACATGCTGTATAAATAAGACACGTCACCACGACCATCAATAAATACTTGCGCATGATCCGTACCTTTGTTGATCCATTCTATTGTATGTCCGGCTTGCTCTAAGGCATCTGTCACCTTATATATTGCTCCTGACGCTTTATCAGAACCGATCTCATTCGCTACAATAGCCCACAAAGTGTCACCGTCGGGTTTACTAACGTTCGCAGCATCATGTAGCCGATCCACAAGAGACTCTGTAGGTTCCTCCGCTCCCTTCGGAATATCGTGAACCTCAACGTTACCCGGCTTCGTTCCTTTAAGGGTTACCGAAGTATCTGTACTATCCAGAAGCATATTTGCACCAAGACTTGCTAGCTTGCCTAACCCAAAGCCCAAACCGATCATCGCCACGTTCTTCCTCGCCTCTTTCATAGAACGCTTAGCATCATCATGGCTCATACCGCGCTGCGCCTCCAGCATCCAACTGGCAAAATCTGCTATACCATCTCCAATGGCAGTATCAGGTGTAGATTGGTTCCTATAGGAATCATATTTCCGCATAACTTCTTCGCCGCTCAACTGCGCTATTGCATTTCCTTGAGCGTCTTGATGGCGCTTAAGGTTTTCGTCAATAGCCGCCAGACGTGAACCACGATGGACGGCTGCACTAGTCGCAGCCGCTGCTACTCCCGTTACAATCCCAGCGGGCAGGGCAATAGGCGCAAATATGCCAGCAGTGATGCCCACCCCAAAGTTCTTAGCTCGCCTTGTCCACTTGCCTCCCTTACTTAACCACCTTCCCATAGGAACAAGGAATTTCTTGTCTATAAATCCGCGCTTCTCCTGCTGTTGCGCTATCTCATTATTGATCGCCTGGCGCACATCTACGTCCAATAACTTATGCAGCGCGCCAACCATTAAGTCCGCTCTCATTTGAGCAACATCTTCACTGGGAAGCACAGCCTCAGCAGCCTCAGCCCGCCTTTTTGCGATTTTTAGAGCGGACTTTTTTAATCTATTTTCCGCCTCAATAATCTCTCTTTCTCGCTTACTATGCCTTGACTCGGTTCCATTCTTTCTTCCGAATATTCGTCCAATTAATCCTTTAAGTGGACGTAGCTTTTCTGAAGCAAAGCTACCCTTAGTTTCCTCTTCAGATCTCAGCCTTGCGTAATCTGCAAGCGCAGCATTATAATCTTCTTGCTCCTGTTCACGCTCTCTTTTCGCTTGTTCCTCCTTCTCGGCTGCTTGTTCGGCCGCTGATCTTGGCGTTGACGGCGTTTGCTCGTCATCAACACCCTTATCTGATTTATCCAAACTCTTGATAGGTTCTGCCCCTGTTTGCCCAGATTCCTTGCCTTTATCAAGATGTTCTTGTAGCGCGTCTCTACTCTCTTCAAACATCTTTATATGCCCTTCAAGGCTTTTTTTCAGTTCTCTACTAATAGAATCGCTATTGAGTGAATTATTAAGCGAATCTAACTGCTGGTTGATAAAATTTATACTATTCTGAATCGTATTTTTATCATCCTCAGTCTCTTTAGCATCGCGATCTTTATCTACGACCGTGGATTCACTATTATCACTGCTATCGTTCTCTCTCTGCGGCTTCTGTTTATCACTGCTGCCTGAAGCCTGCGTCTCGGAGCCCGGGTTTACTTCCCCTTCAAATTTAGGCGGAACATTCACTGACGGTATAGACTCATCTAAACTAAGCGCAGCTTTCGACTTAACAAGAAAACTATTATACCGCAAAAGCTTAGCTTCAAATTCATCGCGTTCAGACTTACTCATGCTGCCTCTGCGCGCGGAAGCCTCTACCACATAACGAAGCCCTGGACTGTTGTCCAATACATCACGAACAGCACTATCAACTTCCTCTTTATCAGACGGAAGACCTTGGCGTTTGGCTGCCCTTTTTAGAACTGCGTCCACGGCACCTATGTACGTACTAGCCTCACCTCTGATTTTCTCCGACCTAGTCTTAGCTGCATCTTTTAGCGCACTCGCAATCGCCCAGGCGACTCCGTCACTATTTATAAGCTCCTGAGTTTCCTGATTGAACTTTTCTCCTTGCATCTCTTCATGAATCTCAGAGCCGCTCATTATAGATGCAGACTGTTCGGCTATTGATCTTGGCGTTGATGACGTTTGCTTGTCGTCTTCACTGCTGGATACTGACTCAGGCTGAGATTCTGGCTGCACAGTACTTGACTCGGAACTTTCCCCTTGCGTTTCTTTACCAACCTCAGAGCCGCTCATTATGGGCGTAGCCTGCTCAGCTGCCGGTCTTAACGTTGATGACGTTTGCCTATCATTACTATCAGAGTCATCTCGAGCACCCTCAGGCGTAGTCTGATGACTCACATCTGATTCACCGCGGGAGTTGGCAGCGTCACTACTGAATCCAGCTGCCTCTGCTGGAGTGATAGTTGTGGCAAATCGCGAATCAGGATTGTCAATAGAGCCGGTGTCTTCACTAGAAACATCAGCGCCGGATAATAAATCTTCTGCGCCTCGCTCATTGACGTCCCGATTAAATTGCCCACTTGATGGCATTTCACTGTGATTTCTAGGCATGTATTGCAATCCTTTGTTAAAACTTTACAGATTTTTATATTATACACCAACTCGCATAAAAATGCAAGCTTTTTACTCGTCCTCGTCGTCTATTATAGACGCATCCGTATAGCAGCGTCAAGAGCATTTTTACACAATCTATGGAAGTTGTTATCGCAACGTCCGTTTCACCAATTCGCGCGTAAATAACTCCAGCGTATCGCCGATCTCCAATTGGAGTTTTTTGTGTGTACGTATACTAAGCCCACACATTTCACCTTCAAACACTTCTTTCGCTTCTTGCTGTTGACGCTGCACCGACATCACCTCAACTTCAGCGATTTGCTCACTGCCACGCTTAACGCGCGCTAACGTATGCGCCATAACCTTGCCTTTTTCTACCATGCCGCCGCAGATCACTTCATCGCGCATCGTACGGAACACGCCTTTCACGTTAAGTACGCCGATCTCCGTCTCAACAACATCCGGTTCAAGCATCTGCTCCATACTTTGGCGCGCGTCGTCTAGCAGCTCATAGATAACTTTAAACAAGCGCACCTGCACGCGGTCGCGCATCGCAAGGCGCTTCACTGCCGGCGGTAAATCAATATTAAAACCGTACACGATCGCTTGCGAACTATCCGCCAAACGAATATCGCTTTCGTTAATATTGCCAACACCGCTACCGATCACGCGTAAGTTAATCGCATCACCCGTATCCACCAAACGCAGGCTATCCATCACTGAGGTGAGAGAACCTTGCACGTCCGCTTTTACAACGACGTTAAACTCCTGGCTGTCATGCTTTCTTGTCATCATTTTTAGCAGATCAGCACCCGTCACATTGGTACTGGCAGCTTGCTTTTCAGCTTCAATCTTGGCGCGCTCCACTGCTAAGCGCGCAGTCTTTTCGTTCTTTACTACAGTGAAAATATCACCAAATTGCGGCAGCTCTTTGAATCCTGTTACGGTGACCGGTGTTGACGGACCAGCCGACTTGATTGTTTCTCCCTTGTAGTTTAGCAATGTGCGTACTTTACCATACGACGTGCCAGCTACGAGAAAATGTCCTGGCTTTAACTGTCCTTGCTCAATGAGCAAATTCACCACCGAACCGCGTCCTTTTTCCATGTGCGCCTCAATCACTAAACCCTCCGCCGGCACATCAGCGTCGGCTTTCAGTTCCTCCATATCAGCAACAAGCAGCACCATGTCGAGAAGTTTATCAAGGTTCTCGCCTGTTTTTGCACTTACCGGTACTATGATTGTATCACCACCCCATTCCTCTGGATTGAGCTGATATTCGCTTGCCAACTGTGCTTTCACGCGATCAACGTTCGCGCCTTCTTTGTCGATCTTGTTGATCGCAACAACGATCTTCGCATTGGCACTGCGGGCAAATTTAATCGCCTCAACCGTCTGCGGCATCACACCGTCATCTGCCGCCACTACAATAATTACAACGTCAGTAAGCGCCGCACCGTGTTGGCGAAGCGCTGCAAACGCTTCATGTCCTGGCGTGTCAAGCAGAGTAATCGTACGACCATTCCGCTGCGTCTGATATGCGCTAATATGCTGTGTAATACCTCCTGCTTCGCCTTCGACTACCTTCATATCAAGAATTGCGTCAAGTAGTGTCGTCTTTCCGTGGTCAACGTGCCCCATTACGGCAACGATCGGCGGGCGTACCGACGCATTTGCCGATGGTTTATGTAATCGTTGCACGGGCGACGAATCAACTTTTTTACGCCGTAGATCAACATCCAACTTTAACTCGTCAACAATAATTTCTGCCGTCTCAAAATCAATGCGCTGATTGATCGTCGCCACGATACCATTCTTGAATAATTCACCGACGAGCTGCGCAACTGGCAGATTGAGCGTTTCAGCGAGTTCTCCTACAGTAATTGAATCGGCAATCATCAATACTTTTTCAGATTTACTCATTTCTTGCTCCTTTCTGCCCGCACCTCGCCGGGACAATTATCCATGAATACCTTACATGGGTGCTATTTCTTTTTCTTATCAGTCAGCGTCAGGCTAACCTTGCGACCTTCTTTGTCAATATCCAAAATGACAAACTCTTTGCGCGCATTAAGCGTAAACACCTTCTCCGGGTCAACATCATTACCGCCGCCAATCTCTGAAACATGAACCAACGCCTCAACTGCCGGACTAATCTGCACAAATGCACCAAACGGCGTAATGCGCGTAACTGTACCCTCGACTTTATCGCCTTTCTTGAATTTGTCGACTTCATCAAGCCACGGATCCTTTGTCAGCTGCTTCATGCTTAAGCTCAGGCGCTCTTTGTCAATTGAAATAATTTTCGCCTCAACGCTTTGTCCAACCTTCACATAGTCAGATGTATTATTGACGCGCTCCCAGCTGATTTCCGAAATGTGAATCAAACCCTCAATGCCATCAACATTCACAAATGCACCAAAATCAACCACACCCGTGACTACGCCTGTAACTATATCACCAACTTTCAACTTCTCAAATCGCTCCGCTAGACCATCTTTGATCGCTTCTTTTTCCGAGAAAATCAGCTTATTCGCCTTGCGGTCACAGTCTAAGATGCGAACTCGAATCGTTTGCCCGACTAAAGCATTTAGTCGCGACAAAATTTCGTCTTTATCAGCGCTGCCAACTCGCGGATAATGCTCTGCCGACAACTGCGACACCGGCAAGAAACCGCGCACGCCTTCGTATTCTACCAGCAAACCGCCACGGTTTGCGTCGTGCGGCGTCACCTCAATAATCTCTCCAGCGTCCATCTTTGCCTGAACTTCTTCCCAGCCACGGTCTTTCGCTGCTTTACGCAGGCTCAAAAGACTATAGCCGTTATCAAGCTCCGCATCAACGACACTTGCCGCAACCTCATCGCCAACCGCCAGTTGCCGACCAAAACCAACTTCGCGGCGCGGCACAAAACCGACGCCATGCGCACCCAAATCAATCAATACTTCGTGTTTTCGCACGCTTAACACGTGCCCGGTGACCATTTCTCCCGCAACAAGCTGCTTTCCGCCATCGCCGCTCAAAAGGTCATCCATTGTAATCGTGGCTTTTGCCATAAATACTCGTTATTAGCCGCCATCTAATCGTAGAAAGCCGCCAATACTCCTTTCTTAACGTTAATATTCCCTGAAAGCACACTAAACAACTATGCCATCAACTGCTCTTTAGTATAGCGTATTTTACCTCTAGTGTCTAGATGAGTCGTCGTGAGCGAATATATGCCATACTGACACCCAATAGAATGACGCCGGCAACCGCCACGACAACTGTTTCACCAGGGCCGGTTGCCGGTAATTGGTTTGTTGCTGGCGCAGTCGACGTATGCGGCAGTCCAGAGTTTGGCGACGTACTGGTTGTCGGCGTTGTCGCTGGTGTCACGCTTGCCTGATTACTCGGCTGAGTCTGAACCGGTGCTGGCGTCGGTGTCGTCGTCGTACCTGTCTTTTGCTCAGCCTTTTCTTCGGTCGGCTTTTTATCTTCAGCTTTTTTAGTATCAGCTTTATTCTTATCCGCCTGCTGTTTTAAAACAGTATCAACTGAGTCTTTACTATTCGCTTTATCGTTTGGCGTTGATGTATTTGAATTTTTCACCTCTTCTTTTTTATTTGTGTCCGCCGCATCAGTTTTCGCCACTTCGTTTGTCTTAGCCATCTGCGTAGCGTCGCCTGTTGATGTTGTACCATGGCGCATCACATACACACCGCCAGCAAGTGCTGTTGTTAGCAACGCACCAACCAGCACGTATCCGATAATCGCTCCTTTTTCCTTCTGATGTGCCATCGCCATCTCCTTTCTAAAAAGCTCCTTTTGTTTATTATACCATCTTTTCTACATAAAAATCAACTGTGCCGTACTAACCCACTACCTTTGCAACATCTCCGCAGGTGTTCGCATCTGTATACCTAAGTGTACTCTATGGTGGTTGTAATAATCCAGGTACGACGTTAGTCGTGCCTGGATTGCCTGTGTGTTTGTCTGGTAAGAAAGGGTTCTACTAGTACATTCGTCTTGCAAAGTACGGTTAAACCGTTCTATGTGAGCGTTATCGTTCGGCCTGCCGAGGCGGCTGTGGCGAGTAACAATGCCATATTGAGCAAGTGTCTGCTCGAAGTGACGACTAAACTCAAGTCCATTGTCAGCCTGCACCATCTTGAAATGGAAGCCAAAAAACTTTTGGGCATCCAAGATGGTTCTCACGGCCTCTTGGGGTATTATTCGCCTAGCCGCCCTAGCATAGGCCATGCGAGTATATAGGTCAATGACAGTATAAATATATGTGCGCTGGCGGGTATACGGACACACAAAGTGAATAGTGTCCGTCTGGACAAGTTCGCCTGGGGCAGTCGCTCTTGGTCGATGCGGATTACTTCTTCTGATCCGTGGCTTTCTGGCGTCGTCAAAGCAGTGGTGTCGCCTGAGAATGCGACGCACGGCTACTCAAGCTCACTGCATAGCCTAATACATAGCAGACATGGTGCCACACTACCTCAGCGCATCGCTGTAGTTTCTTCCTCGTCTCCAGCACTGCCCGAACAATATGTGCGGGAATAGCCCGAGAATGACTGTGCGGGCGAGACGATACAGTAGGAATCTGCCACGAGCAGGCACGTAGTCGAAACTGAGAGACAGCACCCACTCTAGGAATATATCCAGCAGGAGTAACTTTGCGCTGCTGTCTATTAGCATTGACAAAGCAGACACCGCTATTCTACTGCCGCCACTTCTGCAGCCAGCGCCAAATAGTACTACGATGCACACCAGAGCGTAAAGCTACTACGTTGACTGGCAACTGGTCGCATATGAGTAGTTTCATTGCCGAAGCTCTAGCTTTTGGCAGGTTAGGATTGGTAGAATAGGCCACAGCAGGCCCTCCTTTCTGTAATTAGTGGTTTAACTACAGTCTACGAGGCCTGCTTTTGGTTGCAAAGGTTTTGAGGGGTGTACGGAGGTTTTCTCTACAAGCAGCGCGCTAAAAAGCAAGCTAAATGACGATTCCCGCCGGCAAAAAATAACTCACAATTGCGATAATCAGCAGCGTTGCGTACCAAATCTTGCGGTTCATCGGCGATGTTTCCAGCCAATGTACGAGCAGCACGCCTGCCGCCAACCCGACCGGCAATGCATTGACCACTACCGCGCCCGCGCTGGCTGGTGTACGGAACTTCAGCCACAATGTGCCTAGTATCGCTACGATTACCAACTTTAAAAGATACGAACTGTCTGGCTCTTGCAGTTTTTCGTTGCCGCGGCGGCTAAATATGCGGTTGCGCGCGTAGGTACGCTGTTTGTGTTTGCGTGACATATCATCAGTATAGCATATGCGGCATGGCTATCGACTGATTTGCCGCCGGCTCAGGTAAAAATTATCGTAAATATATCATGGAGTGCATATTCTACCTACAAAAATAGCCCCGCGTTTGACGAGGCTATTTTGAGATAGAACGCCCGAATTACATCCGAATCTCTGCATCGACACCAGCCGGCAACGACAAATTCTGCAAGTTGTCAATAGTCTTTGGACTGGCGTTTGAGATGTCGATCAGGCGCTTGTGCACGCGCATTTCAAACGCTTCGCCGCCCGTCTTATACACGTGCGGGCTCTTTACCACCGTGTAGGTGCTGCGGCGCGTCGGCAGCGGCACAGGACCAGCGACAGCCGCACCGGTGCGGATCGCCGTATCGACGATTTGCTTCGCCGACTGGTCGATAAGTTTGTGGTCGTATGCCTTGAGGCGGATGCGGATCTTCAGACCCTGGTTGTTGGCGTCTGCCATAATTACTCCTTTGCTCCCGCGTAACCTCGGCTCGAATCGGTTTTGTTAGCGTCTGACCGAGTTATCGCAGAGCGATTTATGATTTACTGGTCAATCATACCACAAAATATATCGCTGCGCAATCAGCTAAAAATATCGATACTCTAAACTAAAACGGAACATCCCATATACTTAGAGATGTAAAGCAACTAAGT
>ERZ773043.1063-NODE-1063-length-15902-cov-9.997287_pt1 | contig 15902 bp, 11 predicted proteins | sample MGYA00580636_ERZ773043 | MGnify/ENA primary metagenome ERZ773043 (study PRJEB29015, sample SAMEA2737992) | human oral metagenome | biome: human oral; feature: human-associated habitat; material: dental | place: China | collected 2065 ... | reverse complement strand
CTCTGCCTTCTCCTCCTCCGTCATACGCTCGCCGAAGCAGTAGTCGACCTTCTCCTTGATGACGCCCGAGCAGTTGTTGAGGATGTGAAAGAACGAATCATACGCACCGTGCAGATCGCTCATGAAGTGCTCCGTGCCCTTCGGCAGCATGAGCTGCGATTTCAGATAGACGATCTTCTCGTAGACGATCTCCTTCGTCGGGTACTTCTCTGCCATCAGACGGAGCACCTTGTCCTGCTCCGCCTTTGTCGTGTTTATGCTCATATCGCTTCCTCCTGCGAAATATTTTTACTCTTCTGTATTCTAGCATCGGATGGAATTTATTTCAAGAACTCTCTCTCATTTGCGTGGAGTGCACAGGCGCAGCTTCAAAGCAGTCTCTTCCCGCGCAGAAATTCCTCCGCGACTGCGTGCGGGTCCTTCCCCTCGCTCTCGACAGCGTGGTTCATTACCGCCATCTCCTCATCCGTGATACTGTCCGTCAGCGACTCCAGTACAGGCACAAGCTCCGGATGCCGCTCCAACACCTCCGCACGCACAACGTTTCCGCAGCGATAGGATGGGAAAAAATTCCGATCATCCGTGAGCACACGGGCATCCGCCGCCGCAAGCTGCCCGTCTGTCGTGAACACAATCATCACATCAATTTGCTTGTTCGCGAGTGCCTGATATTTCAGCCCAATGTCGAGGTCGACCGTGCGGGCAAAATCCAGCCCGTACACCTTGCAGAGCGCAGGATAACCATCCGCACGCTCAAAAAAATCGTACTCTGCACCAAAGACGAGTTGAGGGGCTACGCGGCGCAGATCCGAATAGGTATGCAGATCATACTGCTCCGCAATGTCACGCTGCACGACAATGCCGAATGTATCGTTGAAACCGTACATCCCGGCCCAACGCATCGCAAAACGCCGTTCATATGCCTCGGTCAGCTGCGGAAACAACTCCTCGCTGTATTTTGACTCCTCCTTGAGCACCATGTTCCAACCCGTTCCCGTATACTCCGGGTAAATGTCGAACGCGCCGCTCTCCATCCCGGGGTGGATGTTCGACGTACCGCCGCCAACGCCCGCCGTGATGCGTGCCTCAAGCCCCGTATTGCGCTCGATCACAAACTTTAACATTTCCCCCATAATGAGCTGCTCCGTCATCGGCTTTGTCGCGATGTGGATGACATCTGTCTTGCCAAAGAAGCCATACGTCACCGTACTCACGGCGATGAGTATGGCAGCTGCTGCAGAGGCGTACGCCGCACAGCTGATCTCACGCTCCGGCGCGGGCTCTGCCATACGACGTTCCGCAAAGCCGAGCACACCGTCCACCACGAGCGCAAGCACAGCGATCAGAAGGCTCCCCGCAATCGTGAGTGCGGGGTTGTTCGTTGTAATGCCGCGATAGATGGCGACACCGAGCCCGCCCGCACCGATAAAGGATGCAATGCCGGCAAGTGCGATCGTCATCGTCGCCATATTGCGGATCCCGCTCATGATGACGGGCATTGCAAGCGGTATCTGAACACGCATAAGTACATGCAGTGCCGTACCGCCCAAGCTGCTCCCCGCCTCAACAAGTGCGGGCGGGATCTGCACAAGCCCCGTATGCGTCGCACGCACCATCGGCAGGAGCGCATAGATGGTGAGCGCGACGATTGCCGAGCGGTTGCCGATGCCGAAAAACGGAATCAAGAACCCGAGCATCGAGATCGACGGGATCGTATAGAGGAAGTTCACGGTGCCAAGCGTCGGTGCTGCTGCACGCTCATAACGATAAATGAGGACACCTGCCGCCCCGCCAAGCACAACAGCGATGCCGATTGCTGCCCCCGAGATCCACAGGTGCTCGATGGTAAGCTGTACAAAGAACGCACTACGCTCCGAAAAAATTGAAAGAACAGCTTGTAATAATTCCATATCAAATCTCCAAAATGTAATCTAAACTATCACAATAATAGTATTATACCATAGAAAACATTTTCACACAAGAAAATCCCTCCCACAGAGGAGAGGGATTCGCGTCTACACACGTACAACCGCTTTTCCAAATCCATGCCGTCCCTCGAGCCAACGGTGCGCGTCCGCTGTCTCCGCGAGGGAGAATACGCGCTCCGGCTGCACAGGAACAGCATATCGTTCGATGTAGTCAAACATTTCACGCAAACGCCCCGCGCTCACATTGCCCGAGTAAAAGGACGTGAGATACGCGTCCTCTGCCAGATCAACAATGGGATCGAATTCCTCGAGAAACCACTTTCCTCCGAGCTGCCCCGTACTGCACAGAATACCGCCGCGTGTGAGGTGCTTCATGCTGTCCTTGACAACAGCGGGCCCGATGAGATCAAGGACGCGATCATACATCTCGTCCGTACACAGAACGCCGTCCTCCTCGATCACAATGTCACTGTACCCTTCCACGATCAGGCGTTCGCGTTGATTGCTGCGCCGTGTGCTGCCGTCAATGTGCATCTGAGGAAAACGTGTACGCAGAAGGCGCAGGAAGGCGATGCCGACACCGCTCGCTCCGCCGCGCACAAGCACGGTATTGCCATCCGTTACACGCAGGTTCCTCAGAGAACCGAATGCTGTATAGTATGTCTCCGGAATGGCTGCGAACACATCCCACGGCAATTTGCTCTCCACCGGATAGATCTGTTCATTCGGCAGGAGCACATACTCTGCATAGCCGCCGTCAAAGGCACGTCCCATCTCCCCCATGAGGGAGACGACGCGCTTCCCCACGGGGAGGTTCTCCGCATCTGTCGTCTCCTCCACTGTGCCCACGCATTCGATACCGAGAATGCGCGGAAATGTGATGGATGGCGAAAGCCCCTGCCGCGTGAAGATCTCCGAGTGATTCACACCGAATCCGCGCACGCGCACGAGCGACCATCCGTCTTTGAGCGTCGGACGTGGTACACCCGTATAGACAAGCTGCTCCGGTCCGCCGGGCTCATACACAACAATCGCTTTCATAAGATTTCCTCCGATGTGCATATCATTTTCTTCCATATTATTATCTTCTCATCGCAAAGGGCAAGTGCACACGAATGGATTTGTCACAGCCCCGTGCCTATGTTATAATGCCCCTGTAAGAAGTAACAGGACAGGAGCTGAACGTCCTTGAAGAAATTTTTCTCCACATTTTCACATTTCATTGCCAGCGTTATTCTCGCGGCGGGCGCAGCGGGATATTGGTATACGGTGGGCGATGTCTCAATCGAAACGGCATCCGAGATTTTCCTCGGCGTGTTCCTTGCCGCCTCGCCGCTGCCGTTCCTCGTCTCACGCCGTTTCATTGCACTGCGCATCAAGCGTCGTCTGCAGGGCTGCGGGATAACGTGCAGCCGCACGAGCGCACTGACCGAACTGCTGCACGTCGACACGATTGCATTCAACCGCAACGGTACGCTCACGGAGGGCAGCGTATTCATCTCCGCACTCGTACCCGAGGGCATGACGCAGGGCTCGCTGCTCGCCCTCGCCGCCAGTGCCGAACGCGAGGCGACACACCCCTACGCCCACGCACTCTACGACACCGCCGTCCAACGCGGTCTGTACCTGCAGCGCCACTCTGCCGCCCATGAGACGGAGAGCTTCGGCGTTGAGGCGCTGATTGCACGTACGCCTGTACGCGTTGGCAAGAAGGAGTGGCTGCAGGAGGAAAACATCGAGATCAGTGCGGCACTCCTCACGCGTGCCGACCAGCTCGCCACGAGCGGACAGACGCCACTCTTCGTCAGCTCAAGCAAGTATGCACGCGGCATCATTGCTGTCCGCGACGATGTGCGTGCCGAGGTGCGACGTGCTCTACAGGCTCTCAAGGAGCGCGGGCTCAGACTTGTCCTCCTCACAGGTGAGACGAAACGTCTCGCAAATGCGACGGGCAAGGAGCTGCGCATCAGCGAGGTGCGCTCCGATCTTACGGGCGCAGACAAAGCACGTGAGATCCGTCTGCTCCAGTCGCACGGCTCCGTCGTCGCGATGATTGGCGATCCGATGGCGGATCAGGCTGCCATGCGGGCGGCGGACATCAGCATCGGCTGCCCGTCCTCCTACGAGAAACAGCCTGCCGTTGAAGCAGACGGGGCACTGCACGATCCGCTGCACGAGGAACTCCTGCGCGGACCGGACGCAGAGGAAGCGCCGCAGGAGATCGAACCGCTGATGTCGCCCGAGGATGCTGCTTACTTCGAGGCACAGGCACTGCGCAATCAGGGCCGTTCCACCAGCTTCGTTCCCGACATCACGCTCGCCGCCGAAGGGCTTCCAAGCCTCGTCACGCTCTGGGACACGAGCAACGCCGCACGCACGCGTGCGAAGCAGAACGTATGGCTCGGCATTCTCTTTCTCCTGCTCTTCATACCTGCCGCAGGGGGGACATTCACCATCCTTGACATAATGGCACTCCCCTATTCATTTGTTGGAGGTGCTCTTATTGTGCTCCTTGTTCTGCTCATTGTGAACGCGCTTCGAGAATGAAACTAACAGATATTCGTTACTAAACAGTTAAAAATATTTATCTAACTTGTATTTCATGTTGGCCTGTGATATAATTCACAAAATCAAAGGCTTTTGCCGCACTCCGCGCGGCAAAAGACGTTGATATTATTATAGGCTTTTTATTTTTAGGAGGGGTTTGGAAATGGAAGAAGTGCTACTGTCACGATGGCAGTTTGCAATCACCACGATCTATCACTTTCTCTTCGTCCCCGTCACCCTCGGCATGGCGATCTTCGTCGCCCTGCTTGAGACGTGCTACGTGAAGACGAAGCGGCCGGAGTGGAAGAAGACCTGCCGAAAGCTGCTGCATTTCTTCGGCACGCTCTTTCTCATCAACTTTGCGATGGGCGTCGCTACCGGTCTGGTGCAGGAGTTCCAGTTCGGCATGAACTGGTCGGAGTATTCGCGCTTCATGGGCGACATCTTCGGCGCACCGCTCGCACTTGAGGCGCTGACGGCGTTCTTCCTCGAGTCGACGTTCCTCGGGATCTGGATGTTCGGCTGGGACAAGCTGTCCGAAAAGGCACACTGCGCGTGTATCTGGCTCGTCGCGATCGGCAGCAACCTGTCGGCATTCTGGATTCTCGTCGCCAACTCATTCATGCAGCACCCCGTCGGCTACACGATCGCCAACGGACGCGCGGAGATGGCAAACTTCTTTGAACTCATCACGAACCACTACATCCTCGGCGAGCAGTCGCACACGCTCTTCGCGGGCATCACAACGGCAGGCTTCGTCATCATGGCAGTCTCGGCATGGAAGCTGCTCCACGATGAGGAGTCGCGTTACGCCTTCACACAGGCGATCAAGGCGGGTGCGATCTACACCATCGTCGGTGTCGTCGGTGTCATCATGAGCGGACATTTACACACGCAGTACCTCGCTCAGGCCAGCCCGATGAAGCTCGCGGCGATGGAGGCGCTCTGGGAGACGGAGGATCCCGCGCCGTTTGCCGTGCTCGCCTATCCGAACATGGAGAAGGGGCACAACGACTTCGAGATCACGATTCCCTATATGTTCACCATCATGGTGCATGACAACATCAAGGGCGAGGTGCGCGGCATCAATGACCTCCAGAAGGAGGCCGTCGAGAAGTTCGGCCCGGGCGACTACCGTCCGCACGTAACGATGCTCTTCTACTCCTTCCGTGCGATGGTCGGCGCCGGATTCTTCATGGTACTCGTCTCACTTGTCGTATTCTATCTGGCAAAAAAGGACAAGCTATTCTCGGCAAAGAAGCTGCTTTACGCGCTCCCGTGGCTCGTCATCGTGCCCTTTATTGCGAACTCCTGCGGCTGGATTGTCGCAGAGATGGGCCGTCAGCCATGGCTCGTCATGGGACTGCAAAAAACCGTTGACGGTGTGTCGCCGAACCTTACCTCGGCAGAGATTATGTTCACGATGATCGGCTTTACCGTACTCTATCTGCTGCTCATCATCACGGCGCTCTACATCGCCTTCCGCTTCATCCGCCGCACGCAGATCACACCTGCCATCGAAGGAGGGAAGTAAGCATGGACTACAATATTCTCTGGTTTGTGCTCATCGTCGTTCTCTTCACGGGATTCTTCTTCCTCGAGGGATTCGACTACGGCGTCGGCACACTGCTCACACTCCTCTCGGACAAGGAGAGCGACCGCTCTCAGATCGTCCGCTCCATCGGCCCTGTCTGGGACGGCAACGAGGTCTGGATGATTACGGCGGGCGGCGCGATGTTCGCGGCGTTCCCGCATGTCTACGCCACGCTCTTCAGCACGTTCTACATCGCGCTCTTTCTCATGCTCGTCGCACTCATCCTGCGTGCGGTCGCGTTCGAGTTCCGCCATCAGCGCACGGATGAAAAATGGCAGCGCACATGGTCGCGTGCGATTGCGTTCGGCAGCATCGTCCCCGCGTTCCTCTGGGGCGTGGTCGTCACGAACCTCATCGCGGGCCTGCCCATCGGCGCAAATATGGTCTATCGAGGCGGATTTTTCGATCTCCTGACCCCGTACACGGTGGTCGGCGGCGTGACATTCTTCGCAGTCTTTGCATTCCACGGCGCGACATTCCTGAACCTGCGCCTTACGGATCGCTACCTGCTGGAGCGTGCACGCAGCTATGGGCTGAAATTCGGCGTCGCTGCAGCGCTTCTCTACGTACTCTGCATGGTGCTCACGTACACGAATACCGACCTCTACAGCAGCTCGCTTGCAGCCGGCGCACTTGTCCTCTCCGCCGCAGCGTTTGTCGCTGCCATCGGTGCGCTCTATGCCAAGGCGCATAAACCCGCGTTCATCCTTGGCGGTCTTGCCATCGCGGGCACGACGGTCGGCTTCTTCGCGGGGCTCTTCCCGCGCCTCATGGTCTCAAGCCTGAATGCGGGCTGGAGCCTCACGATCTACAATGCGTCCTCGACGGAGTACACACTCTCCATCATGACAGTCGCAGCGGTCATCCTCGTTCCGATTATCCTCGGCTATCAGATCTGGACGTACTACATCTTCCGCAAACGCATCTCTCCAAATGATGCGGGGCATCAGGCATACTAATCACAATGAAAAAAAAGAAGTCCATTCTACGCTCTGTGCTGCACACCGAACGCAGCAGCCTCCTCATACGCGCGGTGATCGAACTCCTCCACGGGGGGCTCGTCATCGCGGCGGCATGGGAAACTGCCGTCATCGTGAATGCAGTATTCATGGAGCACGGCGGACCTACCGAAACAGCATCAGATCTTCTGATGCTGTTTTTGTGCGTCCTCTCTATGGCACTGCTGCGCCTCCCCAAGGGACGCATCGAGGCGCAGCTCTCCCATCGGCTACGCCTCTCTGTACGCACGGCCTTACACGAGGCGATGCTGATGCACGGACGCACCTCTGCAGGTGCACTGACGCTGACCCTTGAGCGCGTGGATGCACTCGACCCATTCTTCCACACGGTAGTGCCGACGATGATTGCGGGTGCGGTGCTGATCCCGTTGATCCTCATCGTGACGGTATTTGCGGATCCCCTCTCCGCCCTGCTCTTCCTCATGACGCTGCCGATTGCGCCGTTCCTGCTCTTCCTCATCGGAAAGGCGACGCGCCGTGCGAGCGAACGCCAGTGGGACAAGATGCAGACGCTGACGAACGGCTTCGGTGAACTTGTGCGCGCAGCAATGACGCTCAAGATCTTTCGCCGCATCGATGCCGAGGGCGTGCATCTCGCGCACATGAGCCACAGCTTCGCCGAGGCATCGCTCTCCGTTCTCCGGCTTGCCTTTGTCTCGGCATTCGCACTTGAGCTGATTACCACCCTCTCGATTGCGCTCATTGCCGTCTCCATCGGTCTGCGTCTGCTGGAAGGAATGATGTCCTTCCAGCCGGCGTTCTTTGTACTCATTCTTGCGCCGCTGTTCTATCAGCCGCTGCGTGAGGGCGGCATCGCGTTCCACGCGGCTATGGATGCAAAGACGGCAGAGGAGGCGCTCACCCCCTATCTGGATCTCCCCTCCCCCACGGACGGCGCACGCAGTCAGATTCTCTCGCCGCCCGCCGTGCATACGGAACACCTCTCCTATCGCTATCCACTGACCGCGGAGGAGGTGCTTACCGATCTGACCCTCTCCTTCCCCGCAGGAAAATCCACGGTGCTCGCAGGGGCGAGCGGCATCGGCAAGTCCACGCTGCTCCTCCTGCTCGCGGGCCAGATTGCACCGACCGAGGGAAAGATTGTGCTCGCGGACGGGGCAGGGAGCGCCAACACATTTGACCTCACACAGCTCTCGGAGGCAACAAAACAAAATCTCATCACGTACGTACCACAGGAGCCGCATATCTTTACAGCAACGCTCGCCGAGAATGTCAGCCTGTGGCGTGAAAACGCCTCGGACGAAGCCGCTATCGAGGCACTCGAAGCAGCGGCACTCGGAGACTTCGTGTCCGCCCTGCCCGAGGGACTTCGGACACCGCTCGGACAGGGCGGACACCCCCTTTCTGCCGGACAGCGTCACCGTCTCGGGCTTGCACGCGCGTTCTTCCAGAACCGCCCCATTGTCCTCCTCGACGAGGTGACGGCGGGACTGGACGAAGAGACAGAAGCAACCGTCATTCATGCACTGACGCGCTTTGCCCATCATCGCACGCTGATTCTGACATCACACCGCCCCGCACTCATTGCGTGGGCAGATCATGTCATCACATTGGGAGGTGAGCACGTATGACTGCACTTGTTCGTCTGCTCGCAATCGCGGCACCGTCAAAGGCACTGCCCGCATTCCTCGCGGGTGTTCTCGCAGCCGCCTCGGGCATTGCTCTGATCGGGACGGCTGCGTGGATCATTGCGAGCGCGGCACTGCAGCCGCCGCTCTCCGCGCTTGCGCTTGTGATTACATTGGTGCGGGCGTGCGGCATCGGGCGTGCCGTCTTTCGCTATCTCGACCGTCTGCTCTCCCATCGGCTTGCATTCGCGTGCTATGAGAACCTGCAACAGGCAACCTATCGGCGTTCTGCTGCGGCGATCCCTCTGCGGGAGGGCAATGTCCGCGAAGGTGCGTTTCTGCACGATCTTCTGACGGGCTGTGAGACCCTGCGCGACTTCTACCTGCGTACCGTTCCGCAGCCGCTGATTGCAGGGCTGCTCACCGCCGTGACCTGTGCGGCACTCCTGCCGCTCAGTCCATGGGGCGCACTCCTCATTGCATTGCTCTATCTCCTGCATCTCGTCCTCCCTCATCTCCTGCATGAAACAGATCTGCGCACGGAGAGCACTTCCTATCGGGAAATTCTGCTCGACCGCCTCGACGGACGTGCTGAGCTCGCGGCGGCGGGTACACTCAGACGGGCACAGGGACAGCTCGATCGGGCAGCGGAAGATTTTCAGCAAAAACAGGATGACAAACGCACGAAGCGCGAGCGCCTCTTCACCCTGCTCGATGTCCTGCGTGTCGCGGTCTGGATTCTCCTGATTGTTCTCCTTACGCCGCGCGTTGCGGACGGGACACTGACGGGCGTGCAGTACGCCGTCTGGGTGCTCGTCCTCGATGCCGTTCTCAGCGAGTACCGTCCTCTGCCCGCCGCAAGCCTCGGTGCAGTGGAGGCAGTGCAGGCAGCAGAGACGATCCTGCCCGCAAAGGAACAGCCCTCTGAAAAAACTTTGTCAGCATCTTCTCCTGCGTGGCAAGAGGATACCCCGCTGATTGCGGCGGAGCATCTCGCCTTTGCCTACCATGACGGCATTCCGATCCTGCAGGATTTCTCATGCACGATTCGGCGCGGCGAGCACACGGCGATCATCGGCGAGAGCGGCGCGGGCAAGACCACGCTTGCAAGCCTTCTCCTGCGCCTCTGGGAGCCCGACAGCGGTACTATCTCATATAGAGGAGTACCGCACACCGCCCTTTCTGCCGACACCTCACGCGCCCTCTTTGGAGCGTCCCTGCAGGGGAGCTTTCTCTTCAGCACATCGACGCGTGACAACTTCCTGCGGCTGCACGCGGATATGGACGAGCAGCAGATGTGGCATGCGCTTGAGACGGCGCAGCTTGCCGATGTCGTGCATGCGCTCCCCGCAGGGCTTGACGAGCCGCTCGGTGCAAATGCCGCACGCCTCTCGGGTGGGCAGCGCAGCCGTCTGCTCACTGCCCTCGCTCTCGCCTCAGACGCGCCAATCCTCCTGCTTGATGAGCCGACGGCAGGGCTGGATGCCGCACGCGGAGAGCGATTGATTGCCGCCGTACTGCAGGAGCTCGATGCACGCGGGGGTACGCTCATCGTCATCACGCACGATCTCCCCCTCCTAGACCGTATGAAACAGGTGATAGAACTATGACAGAAGAACGCTTTCACGAACTCATTCACATTGTTTTGGATCGCCTCGGCGCGGCAGCCCCACCCCACGATCTCTTTGCGGGAGGCGTGCAGGACTGGCACGCACGCGCACGCCTCGCTCACTTCCTCGCTCAGACGGAGGAATATCGCAGCGATGCTCTCGCACTTTTTCAAAGTGTCATCAATGCAGAGCCGAACGAGGAGCTTGCACAGGATGTGGAGGAAAAAGTCTATGCTATGCAGGGGCTGAGTGCCCTTGAATCTCGGGACAAGGCGACGCAGGAAGCCGCGCTTGAGCACATCAACCTGGCGATCGAATGTGCCGAATCCACGGATTTCCTCTACAAGTACATCCTGCGCGGCGAGCTGTGGGCAGATCGCTGGAATCTCATGCACAAGCTGCGCATGACCGAGGAAGCGGAGGCGGAGGCGGACGAGCGCATCGCCGCCTTTGACGGCCTTGCGGAGGCGGTGCCGCACAACTCGTATCTTTACTACGGCTATCGCTTCAAGGCACACCTCGCTGCCGAGCGCGGCGTTGTCCTCATCGCAAAGGACTATATGCACATGGCGATTCACGCGATGGAGATCCCACCCGCCTACGAGCAAGGGCTTGCAGAGGCCTTTGCCGCCACGCATGAAAACGCCTCGTGGATCCTGCGCGAAATTGACCGCGCGACACCGAATCCCGAACAGCTGCACTGGGATATATAGGAAAATACGACTTGGAGAGGCTGCAAAAATAGTGCCGTATCTCCATTTTTTCAAATTCTTTCAAAATTTTTCGCAAAACCTGTCATTTATGACAGTACGCTTTCTTTCTTATTGTGGTAGAATAGACCCGTAGAGAAACGGAGGTTAGTTTCTCCCCTCGTGGTCATGTTTTTTACAGTAAGGAGGAAATGTTATGCGAATCCAATCACTCAGTAAGGTTCTGCTCGCCCTCTGCTTTGTACTCTTTTCAAGCGTCGCCCTCATGGGCTGCGGCGGAAACGAGCCGGACGTCGATGTCAAGGCACTCGCGGAGGCGGTCGGACACGGCGACGCTGCGGCTGCCAAGGAGTTCAAGCTCGCAGAGAAGGACTCCACAAGCATCGATGCAAAGTTCATTCAAGAAATGGGGAAGGCGATCGGCGCAAACAAGGAGTCCATGGACGCCGCACAGAAGGCAATCACCGAGAAGTTCAAATCCTTAAAGTATAAGACTGAGGTCGTATCCAAGACCGAAAATTCCGCAAAAGTCAAGGTGACAACCGATTACATCAACCTGATGGATGCTTTTGCCGGAATGATGCAGGGGATAGAAAAGGAAGCAGAAAAACTGAATCCGGACGATCCAAATGTCTTTGATAAGCTCGGCGAAATCAGCATGAACCTGCTTGCCAAGGAAATAACGAACGCCAAGGTTGAGGGACAGCAGTCCTTTGAGATTGAGGTAACCAAGAACAAGGATACGGGCAAGTGGATGCCCGCCGATCTCAACAAGTTCCAAGAAGAACTTGCGCGGTATATGCTCTTCAAGGGCGGCGACGACTCCATCATGGATGAGATAAAATAGCAGTCTTTTCCCCAGTGTACAAAAAACGCCCGACAGTCGTCGGGCGTTTTTGATTGGGGGTTGGATGACAGGGTTTATCTCATAAACGTATAGACTGCAACATTGCTGAAGATCGAGAGGGGTTCTGCCCACACACCGATAATCAGCGTAAAGGCGACGGCGATCACGCCCATCGCGCTCGCGGGGAGCGGCATACTGAGGTGCTCCGCTGTCCACTTCTCCCCCTCCTCGACATCGCGGAACATCTCCTTGATGACGAGCAGGTAGTAGTAAACAGACATCATCGACATAACGAAGCCGACCCCTGCGAGCCAGAAATAACCCGCATCGATCGCTGCGGAGAAGATGTAGATCTTCCCAACAAAGCCCGCCGTCGGCGGGATGCCCGCCATCGTGAGCAGAGCAACCATCAGGATGCCCGCCGGCAGCAGCGAGTCCTTCGCAAGGCCCCGCACACTCGTAAAGTCTGCGCCGCCGCGCTTCATCTCAAGGTAGGACACCGTGACAAACGCACCGACATTCGCGAAGACGTAGACCATCGCATAGAAGAGGACTGCCTTAATGCCCGCTGCATTCGTCGCGACCATCGCCGTCATCATGTAGCCCGCCTGTGCAATCGACGAGTATGCAAGCATGCGCTTGATATTCGTCTGGCGGAATGCCATGAGGTTGCCGCCGACCATCGAAACCGCCGCAAAAATTGCAAGCAGATGCGCCCAGTACGCCGAGAGGAACGGGAATGCCACAAAGAGCACACGCAGCAGGATCGCAATCCCCGCCGCCTTCGAGCACATCGCAAGGAGTGCCGTCACGGGTGCAGGGGCTCCCTCGTACACATCCGGTGCCCAGAGGTGGAACGGAATGATCGAGAGCTTGAAGAAGAAACCCGCGAGGATCAATACCACGCCGATCAGCCCGAGTGAGAACACGAGCCCAAGCCCCTGTGCAATGTTCTGGAACACCATCGTCCCCGTCATGCCGTAGACGAGGCTCATGCCGTAGAGCAGCACTGCCGTCGAACCGGAGCCAAAGACGAGATACTTGATGCCCGCCTCCGCCGAAAATGGTGAATCCGTACGGATGGCGACGAGCGCGTAGAACGAAATCGTCATGAGTTCCAGCCCGACGAACGCCGTCATGAGGTCGTTCGCCGAGGCGAGGACACACATACCGAGCAGCGCGGAGAGGAGGAGCAGATAGAACTCCCCCTTGTGCCTAAGTGTCTGCTCCACGTAGTCCGCCGCAAAGATGACGGTCGAGAGAATCCCGATGATGAAGAGAATCTTGAAGAACACGGAGTAGCCGTCGACGATGTAAAGCCCCGCATAGAACGCTGTCGCCCCGCCGTCGGGCGGATACATGCCCACGGCAAGCGCGAGCACGCCGAGGAGCCCTGCCACGGTCAGCCAGACCACGGGGCAGCGCGGCGCGTCCTTTTTGAGGACGAGATCGGTAATGAGCACCACCGCCATCAGCACGGCGATCCCGATCTCCACGGAGATCGCGGCAAAATTCATCGCTTGCAGCATCAGTGCCCACCTCCTATGATTGTCGGTGCATCCTGAATCAGCTCAAAGAGCGGCGCAAGCGGGGCAACGCCCGTATCCACAACATTCATGAGCAGTCCCGGGAACACGCCGAAGCCGACGAGGAACACGCCGAGCACGACGAGCGGCACGACGTCAATCTTACGCTCATCGGGGAATTTCGCAAACCGCTCCACCCGCGGTCCGAAGAGGACGCGCGCGAGCATACGCAGCACGTAGAATGCCGTGAAGATGATGCCCGAGACGGCGATCACGGCGATCACGGGGTAAACCTCGATGATGCCGACGAAGATCGTAAACTCCGGAATGAAGCCAATCAGCCCCGGCAGCCCGAGCGAGCAGAGGCCCGCGAGCATAAAGCCAACCGTGATGTGCGGCATGTGATGTGCGAGACCCCAGAGGTCGCCGACGCTGCGGAGCTCCGTCTTCTCGTAGACGTAGCCGACCTGCGAGAAGAAGAGCGCGAGCATGATGCCGTGCGCCACCATGTAGGCGACCGCACCGCTCACACTCACGACGTTCAGTGCCGCGAAGCCGAGCAGAACGTAGCCCATGTGGGAGACCGAAGAGTACGCGATCATGTACTTGATGTCGCGCTGCGCGAGCGCGATGTAGGATGCGTAGATGACGTTGATCATCGCGAGCACGGCGATGAGGGGAGCCCAGAACTTTGCCCCGAGCGGCAGGATGAAGAAGCCGATGCGGATGAGCGCGTAGCCCCCGATCTTTTTCAGCACGCCCGCGTTGATCATCGAGATCGCCGTCGGTGCGCCCGCATAGCCGTCGGGCGACCAGATGTGGAACGGGAACATCGACAGATGCGACCCGAACCCCACGAGCAGGAGGAAGAACGCCGTGATCTGCACCTCCCACGAGATATTGCCCATGAGAGCCGCGGCGGCAAGCGCCTCAAAGTCAAACGTACGCATCCCCGACTCGTACGCACTCACATACAGGAGGAGTACGCCGAGCAGCATGAACGCCGAGCCGACAAGGAGGAAGATCGTCATCTTCATCGCCGCATGCTCTTTGCTCACGCGCTCCGACGAGCCCCAGATGAGCACCATCAGGTATGCCGGAATGACGACCATCTCGCAGAGTACGAGGAAGAAGAAGAGGTCGCGCACGAGGAACGCCCCCGAAACGCCTGCAATCACGATGAGCAGGAGGACAAAGTACTCCTTCACACGCTTTTCAAGATGCCACGAACTGTAGACGGCGGCAAGTCCCACGACACTTGAGAGCAGCAGCATGGGCAGTGAGATGCCGTCAACACCAAGCGAATACGCAACGCCGAGATCCGTGATCCACGGGATATACTCCGTGTACTGCATCCCGCCGCGCGCCATATCATAGTCCGCATAGACAAAGAGGGTCAGCAGAGTTGCAACCATCATCGCAAACGCCGAGAGCTGACGGATTGTATCGTGCAGCCGTCCCGGCAGCAGTGCAATGATGAGCGCCGCCACGAGCGGGGTCAGGAGGATGACCGAGAGAATCGGAAATGTCATCATCGGAAAGCACCTCCCCAGTATGCGATGATCTGAACCGCCCAATAGAGAGCGTAGCACAGGAGAATCAAAACGCCCGTATAGAACACGACGACGTACCGCTGTGCCTGACCGTTCGCGGACTCCGTGAGGAGGTCGCTCGTCGCAAGTGCATACGCCCCCAAGCCGATCATAATGTTGTCGAAGATCTTCTCATCGACCCATTTCAGGATGAGAGCCGTGCCGTAGACGAGACGCTCACGGAAGTACCCGTAAAGTTCGTCGATGTAGAACTTGTGGTAAACAACGCGGTACAGGAAGCCGAAGCTCCGTGCCTGCATTGCCGAGCGCAGACTGTGCCGTCCGTAGATCTGATAGGCGGCGGCAAAGGCGATGAGAGCAAGCGCGGTACTCGTTCCTGCAACCGTCCAGTCAATCGTCTCATGATGTGGAACACCCTCGTTGATCCAGATGGAGAACCCGCCGAAATACCCCCACGCACCGCTCACAATGGTGAGCAGGATGAGCATGATCATCGGCCAGCGCATGAATGCGTCGACCTCGTGCGCCTCGTGCGGACTGCGGCTTTCACCGAGGAATGCCACGATGAGCAGACGCGCCATGTAGAACGCCGTGAGGAACGAGGTAAATGTCGCCATCACGTAGAGCGGTGTACTCGCATGCATGACCGCCGCGAGGATCTCATCCTTTGAGAAAAAGCCCGAGAACGGCGGAATCCCCGAAATGGCGAGCACGCCGACGAGCATTGCTGCGAACGTCAGCGGCATCTTCCGCCAGAGCCCGCCCATCTTCGTGATGTCCGTCTCATCGTGCAGTGCGTGCATGACAGCACCCGCACAGAGGAAGAGCATCGCCTTGAAAAAGGCGTGCGTCATGAGGTGGAACATGGATGCGGAGAACGCGCCGACACCGACTGCAAGCATCATGTAGCCAAGCTGACTGATCGTCGAGTACGCAAGCACCGACTTGAACTTGCGCTGTGTCACGGCGATGATCGCGG
>ERZ773043.1061-NODE-1061-length-15959-cov-17.790619_pt1 | contig 15959 bp, 25 predicted proteins | sample MGYA00580636_ERZ773043 | MGnify/ENA primary metagenome ERZ773043 (study PRJEB29015, sample SAMEA2737992) | human oral metagenome | biome: human oral; feature: human-associated habitat; material: dental | place: China | collected 2065 ... | reverse complement strand
CCCCGCCGGTGGTCGGGATGAGTCCTGGATGCGGTGGCCGGCGTGGCGCTCGGGCCGCGCGCAGCGCCGCGAGGTCGGCGCGCGACTCCTGCTGCGTCTTGCGCTTGTGATGCCATGAGCACAGCCACTGCAAGTTGGAGACGTCGTGATCGTCTCCGCGCTCGATGTGGTCGCACTCTCTGCCAGGCTCGACGCACCTCGTTCCATCGCCCATGACACCTTCGCACTGACCGCCTGCGCGCTGAGCGACGAAGGCGCGACGCAGCTGCCAGTCATCGGGAAGACGTGAAGAGCGGTCACTGCTCTGCCACGCCACCATGACAACCTCCCTTGGTTGAAGCGGCTGGGCGCAAATGTCCCGCTGACACCAAGGATGCAATACGATCGAACGCCTGTCCAGACGGTGGTGCGCACGGCGTGTCACACCAAGACCAAAGGAGCACTGTGCTGCCGCAAGGCGCAGCGTAAAATCATCCAGCCCGCTCAATGGTGAGAAAGGAACAACGATGTTCGGACGTAAGAAGGAACGACCTATCAGCTTCTTCTTCTCGGCGAAGGATGGGGCCCTGTATCTCTACCCCGACCGGCTGGAGAAGAAGGGGGGTGGGTCCGTTGAGACCCTCCCCCTCAGTCAGCTAGAGGGGGTGCGTCTTGAGGACGGGGAGGAGCTATCCTCCCGGGTCACGATGACCCGGCTGGTCACCCTCGGGGTGTTCGCCCTCGCTGCCAAGAAGAAGACCGGGGGCGAGAAGTTCCTGACCATCGAGAGCCCCGACATCTTCTGGACGATCGAGGTCCCCCGAAAGAACATCGGCGCGGCGCAGCGATTCATCGGCGACATCGAGCAGCAACGCCGCCGGCTCTGACCTCTCGCCCTCAAGCACGTGGATCCCCCTGGCAAACGCAACGCCAGGGGGATCCACGTGCCGGGCACAGGCTACCGGCTGCAGGTAGCGCGACGGCCGCGTCTCCAGTCTGTGCGGTGCGCGGCCGCCTCCCGCTCGAGGACGTCGGGCCAGGCCACCCACACCTGGCCGGCGGAGCGCAGACTCCTCACCCTCTTGCGGCGCCGCCAGGACTGAAGAGTGCGGTAGCTCAGGCCCGGCATCCGCTCCCGGACCTCAGCCGCAGTCACCCACTCCACCCCGTCAGGTCCGGTCACGCTCATGACGCGGCCGCCTCGGCTTGAGCGGACTGGGCGACAGTTAGCGCCCAGTTCCGAGTCCTGTCCCAGTCGTCCTGGGTAAGTACGCTCCCGCAACCGGGCAGGGTACAGCGCACCAGGCGATCGGCTCCCGGCACCGAGGGCGGGACGACCACCAACGACCAGGCGCCACACGACGGGCAGCGCACGTCGGTGACCCGGCGCTCCGGCTCCTGGATCGGCCAACGAGCCAATGCCTTGCCCGCGGCCGGTACCAGGTCGGCGATCATGTCTGCAGCCCAGGGTTGGGAGGCCACCCACTCCAGGTGCGGGTCCAGCCAGGCAACGAGACGGCGCGTGTCCTGCGGCTCCCTGGGGCCGAGGATCACCGGGTCGACGCCGCCGTCGGCGACGTCGGCCCAGTCCAACGGCCCGGCCACCGGACGCCCCTGCGACCATCGGCACAGGCCCACCGGCAGGCTGCCGGCAGTCGGGTGCTCCACCGCGACCTCCTGCGCGTAAGTGCCCAGGATCGCGTGCAGCTCATCGGCCGCCACCAGCGCATCGGAGTACGGGCACCCAGGCCCCGGCGTCGACCGGCCACCACCAGCCCGGCCCAGCGGGCTCCGCAGCGAGGGAGCACCCATGTCGAACAGATGTTCAACCAGGGATGGCAGGGTGCGGACCGAGGACTGTAGGCGCCCCCAGCACCAGGAGCACAGCACCCCGAACTCCGCCTGACGAGGCAGGCAACCGGCGCACTCAACATCCTCCGGCTCCCCGTACTCATCCCGGCCCCAGGCCCAGCCGTCGCACTCGGCCAGGTGGTGGCCGCGAATCGTGCAGCCCGATGCGCACTGGCTCATCGCATGTCTCCTTGCAGCTTCATCATGAACGTGGCGGCCAACCCCGCCTGAGTAATGACCGACCCGGCGGACTCGAAGAAGAACCCGTTACCGGGATCCGAGACGTCAGCGGTGTCGACCAGCTGGACAGCCACAAGCCATGCGCCACCCAGGGACCCGGGCATCTCATCGGCCACGTGCGCAGCGATCGCCTCCTCAAGCACCCGCTTCGTAGCAGCACTCACCGGTGGATCACCTCGTCCCCGATCACCGTGAGCACCAGCGTGGCCCACGCTCGACGCAGCTCACGATCCGCTTCCTCGATGGTGCCCGGCACATAGAGGTTCTGGTCATCCCGTGTCCGCCGCAGATCCCGACGGACCTCGGCCCAGCCCCCTTTAAGGACGCTCAGTAATTGGTTCATCTTCTGGCCCTTCGCCGTCGTCGTGGTCTTCTCCGACCAGTGCCAGGGGGCGCGCCTCCCAGCCCGATCCCAGTCCCGGACAGGCCCCTCCCAGGACCCGTCCCAGGACCTGAGGTCCGTCCCTGCCCGTCCCTACCCGACCCGGCATATCCAGATTCCGTACCCGGCGGATCTGTCTCGATCTGTCCGGATCTGACCTGATCTGGCAGATCCGGACAGATCGAAGTGGCCGACCGCGCCCCGGGGGCTGCGCGTGCGGCGTCCTGCGGGCCGCCGGCGGGGTCAACCGTCTCCACGTGTGCCTCATCATCACCGCACGCTGACGGGCTGCCCAGCTGGCTGCTGGACGGCCTGCCCCAGTGGAGCTGGGGCGCTCGACCCGGCCGTGTCCCTGCCTGGCTGGCAGGTCGGCTGGGGAACGTGTCTGGCGTGCGGGAGACCCTCGCTGCTGGGGCGGGCCTCTCCTCACCGGCGGTGAGGGGCTCAACCCGACCAGCGCGGTCCGACTGGCCGTCGGCGCGCCCGGGGAGCCTGCGATGGGGAGCCTGGTCCGGTTGGCTGCCGGGCAGGCTGGATGTGGAGACGGGTTCAGGCCGGGGCGACTGGATGCCGGCCCCGACTCCGTCGACGGTCTGCGAGGACGTCCGCACGTCGCTACCCGCACGCAGGGGCTTGGTCCCCTCCGCGGCGAGCTCGGGCGGGCGCATGTTGTGAAGCGCCAGGACGTCGGCGTGGCTGTTGAGCCACTCACGGGTCCGGGGCGAGTAGTACGGGCGGTCCGGAGGACTCAGCAGCGGCCGGACACGATCGGCCGCCGCCATTCCCTCCGATGGAGGCAGTCCCTTGGAGGCGTTGCCCCGGATTGAGTTGCACGACCGGCAGGCCACGACCTCGCTGCGCCACGTACCCGACTGGCCGGGCATGCGATGGTCGTAGGTGCCTCCCTTGCCGCCCTTGCGGTCGGCCCAGTTGACGACCTTCCCGCAGTAGCGGCACGCATCGCCATCGCGCCAGCGCACCGGCACGATGATCGACAGGTCCCCGTTGTTCGCCTTGCGGTCGCGCTCCCACGCAACCTCCTCAGCGGTCTTGATGTGGACGAAGTCCGGATCCGCCACCAGGCGGAAGAAGCGTCTCCCAGACCCCGGCTCAACGTCCTGCACCCCGTAGCCGGCGAAGGCCGCCAGCTCGAGCAGATGATCGGCCTGAGACTTCGAGCCGGCCATCTGCACCGCAGACGAGTACCAGAACACGTAGTCCGTCAGGTACTGCGCGCTCATCGCTGCCAGACGCAGCATGAACCCGAACACCTCGTTGACCGACCTGTCGTCGGCATCCGGGTGCTCCGCGACGGCCAGCACGATCGGGTGCGTGGCCGCAGTATCGGTCAAACGTGCCCAGGGCATAAACGCGGATCTCTCTACTCACAAAACAACAGGACATCTACAGCGCCGGGCGGCTCTCGGCCGCGAGCGCGATGGCATCTCACGGGGACTGCACTCAGAACGGAGGTTCGTCTCGGAAGGCTGCTTGCCCGCCCGTGGCCCACGGGTCGTCTGGGGCGCCGCCTTGGGGTGCCTGCCAGGTTCCGGCCGTTGGCGACTGGGCAGGGGCCTTCTGCTGGGGCTGGCTGATGCCGGAGCCAAAGGCCGTGGGGCCGGCCTGGCCGCCGCCGAAGCCTCCCTGGCTGCCCCCGCGGGGCTGGCGGGTGACCTGGGCCTTGGCGTAGCGCAGTGAGGGGCCGATCTCATCGACCTGCATCTCCACCACCGTGCGGTTCTCGCCCTCACGGGTGGTGAAGGAGCGCTGGACCAGTCGGCCCTGGACGATGACGCGTGTGCCCTTGGTCAGGGACTCGGCCACGTTCTCCGCGGTGTCGCGCCAGCTTGAGCAGGGCATGAACAGGGTTTCGGCGTCCTTCCACTCGCCGGTCTGGCGGTCGAAGGTGCGTGGTGTGGAGGCGACGGTGAAGGAGGCCACCGCTGCCCCGGAGGGCGTGAAGCGGAGCTCGGGGTCCGCGGTGAGGTTCCCGACCAGAGTCAGCACGGTCTCACCGGCCATCAGCTGCACCCCCTCGAGTGGTGGTGGGCGAGGCGGCGCCCCAGGACGACCACGACCGCGACGATGACGGCGACGCTCATGCCTTCTCGTCCTTCTCTGTCTCCTCCTTGCCCTCAGCCTTGCTGTCCTTGTCCTCTGCGCCGGCGGCGTGGAGAAACTCCCAGACGGCGGCCGCCAGTGCTCGCTCCGGCGCCGGACTTTTGGTCGTGATCTTGCGGTGCGCGTCGCGGAGGTACTCGATGTCGGCCTCCGGGACGCAGACCACGTCCTCAACGAGCCGGCACACGGTCGTCGATAGCGGAACCTCGGCGATTAGGTCCTTCCTGGAGTAGAGGCGGATCCGGGTGGACTTGCCCATCATGAGGAGGTTGTTCGCGGTGGCATCGATCTCCGCAATACGGGTGATTTTCTCGGGAACTCCTCCGGCGAGGACGGTGTCACCGGGGCGGACCTCGGTAGCGCTGATGGTCTCGATGGTGAAGGTGGACATGGAGGTCTCCTTGTCTGGTCAGTCGGAGCACCGGCACTCGCCGGTGAGGGGGTTGATGGGGCGTCCGCAGGAGAAGCAGAGGTTCTCCGTCGGGGGCCGGTAGTCGAAACGGTGGCGCGGTCGACGTCGAGGAACCGCCTTGGGTGTCGGAGCGGCTTTGGTGGGGGAGGGGGGCTGCTCGACGGCGAAGGCAGCCTCCCCCTCGCCAGTAGATCTGCCTTCGTCCTTCGTCGGGGTGGCGCAGCTCTTGCACTCTCCGGCGCGTCCGTAGGGAATGGTCGAGGTCGGCCAGCCGTTGGTGATGCCCTCACTGGGGCGCATGATGGCGCCGCAGGAGCGGCAGCGGACCTGGCCGGAGGAGAAGTCGATCAGGACCCGTTGGGCGCGGTGCCTTTTGCTGGTGGCCATGAGGTCTTCCTTTCGATGTGGGGGTAGTCGGAGCGGGCCAGCAGGCCCAGGGTGTGGTTGACGGCGCGGTCGTGGTCCTTGCAGTGGATGACGTGGTCTACCTGGCCGTTGGCGATTACCTCGCCGGTGCGGTGATCCAGGGACCTGACGGTGTCGCCAACGCGGATCTCGTAGAAGGTCACCGGCGCCCAGGTGGTGCTCATGAGATGCCTCCCCGGTCGTAGAGGGAGATGTGGAACTCGTAGACGGGCTGGGCCAGACGCTTCTTGGTGACCTCCGGGTGGCGGCGCAGGTCCGGGCCGAGCAGGTGCTTGGCGTCGTCGTCGGGCAGGACGCCGGCGTCGACCAGGCCGTCGACGATGGGCTTGACTGTGGCCATGTAGTTGTGGGGGTCACGCCGACGGCGGTCGGGGAAGGCAATCTCCACCACCAAACGGGCTCGCTCAAGGCTCGGCGCATGAGAGAACCTCGCGGTCTGTTCAGCGAGCTGACGGATGGTTCTGCGTTTGGAGGCGGCCTTCGACCAGTGGTTCCGATCATTGAGGTTCAGTACGTCGCTGGCTGCCAGACGGATCACCGCTTCCCAGACTGGTGCTGGGCTCATGAGGCCACCTCCTGCACCTGGCTTGTGGGGGCCGGTTTGAGTGGGCCGAAGTCGACCCTGATGCCGTTGTCGCGCAGCCACTGCCCCATGGAGTCACCGTCCCGGACACGTCCCTGGATCGCGTCCGCCAGGAGCCTGAGGAAGGCGAATGCCTGGGCGGCCTCGCAGGTCTTTGTGGCCACGACGTCGGAGCGTGAGGAGGCGTCGATGGACTGTGCGGGAGCGGTCAGGGTCGCCTCGATGCCGTCCTGGTGGTCGAGCTCGACGCGGATGGCAATCCTCATGCCGCGTCACCCCCGAACGGGAGTTCGTCGTCGGTGAGGTAGCGGGTGATGAGGTCTGGGCGGTGGCCCTGCCAGGAGGTGATGATGCGCCCCGACCCCGGCGCCCGCAGAACGACTGCCGGTGTGGTGGTGATGCCCCGGGAGAGCAGCAGGCTCTGGTGGCTCTCGGCGGACATCTCGGTGAACGTGACGCCCTCCTCGCCCAGGAGGCGGGTGGTCGCACGGCACGCCTCATGCCCCTGGGCGGTGTAGACCTCGACCAGGACCAGCCCGTTGGCTGGGGAGGCGTGGCCGGCCACGAGGTCCAGGGCGGTCAGCTCACCGTCCCGCTGCCGGTCATACCAGGCCGGCGCGTCACTGATGCCGGCGACACCTGCCATCGGTGTGCGCAGGGTACGGGCGGTGAACTGGACTCCCTGGTCGGTGAGCTCGTCGATACCGTCACGGTTCAGGTCGTCACCGTCGAGGTAGCTGGTGATGATCTTCAGGATCTGTGAGACCACGCGGACCTCACGGCGCTGGCCGGCGACGACGTCGTCCCGGCTGGTCGCGTCAACGCTGGGGGCCGGAGCGGTCGCGGTCATCTCCATGCCCTCGGACAGGTCGGCGTCAATGCTCAGGTGCACTCTCATGCCGCGTCACCCCCGAACGGGCCCTCAGCGCCCTCGTCACCCTCGGTGTCCTTGGTGTTCCCGGAGGTCTCGGTGGTGCTGGTTTGGGTGTGGATCCAGTTCTGGATCTCGGTGACCAGGGTGTGCTCGGCCTCGCGGGCAGGCTCTCCGCCGGGTGGGGTGCCATCCAGGAGAAGGTCCATGAGGGCCTCAACGGCGGGGCCGTCGTAGGCGGGCACGCCCAGGGACGCCTCGGTGGTGCCGTAGGCGGCGCCGGTGGCCAGGACGGTCAGGCCCATCAGGGACTCCAGCGCCCCGCAGGCCACCAGCAGGTGGCCGGTGGCGGTGGCCACCAGGGGCAGGCCGCCCAGGGCGGTGGCCGTGGCCTTCCAGGCGGCGAGCTGGTCCTCGGGGATCAGGAAGGAGGCCTCCTGGGCGATCGGCTCGGCGCACACGCGAAGCACAGTGGCGGCACCGTCGACGCGGTCCAGGCCGCTCTCGTCGAAGTACTCGCCCTGGGCGTGGATACGGATGGTGCGGCCCTCCAGGAGCCCGTCGACGTCGGTGGCCTGCAGGGTCTGGGCGGTGATGTCCAGGCGCAGGCGATCGGTGCCGGTGGACTTGAACACCTGGGTGATGACCTTTAGCGCCGGGGCGGTGAAGTCCAGGCCCTCGGTCGTGTCCGTCTCGGTACCCGGCTCGGTGGGGTCGTCGACCTCCAGTAGCGGGACCAGCGCGACCGCCGCCCGCTGCCGGTTGGTCGCAATGAGGGCCAGGCGCATGCGCTCGGCGTCGGTGACCACGCGGACGCGCTCCACCCCGCCGCCGTCCTTCTCCTTGCCCACGTGCGGGGTAACCGCCTTGATCGCTGCGGTCAGGTCCTCTGCTCGGCACACGGCCGATACAGTGGCCCTCAGCCTCGGTGCCATTGTTGGTGTCATGACTGGCCCTCCTCGGCCTGGTCCGTCCTGGTGGTCTTGGTGGTGGGTTTGGTGCCGGGGACCTGGTGCAGGTCGCTGGCGTCGGTGGCGGCCTCGACGTCCTGGCAGTAGTCGGCCTCGACGTCGGAGAGGGTGTAGCCGAGCTGTTCGAGGAAGCGCAGGTGCAGGCGGGTCATCATGGCGGACACGCCCCTGGTGTCGGTCCAGGTGTCCTTCTCGATGGAGCCCTCCATCGCTGCCAGCGCGAAGGTCAGCAGGGCCACCTCAGCGGCAGGCGCCGTCGGCAGCACCGCCCTCAGCGAGGGCAGGTCGCAGGCCAGCCGCTCCCTGCCCTTCTCCAGGGCGATGGACGACACACTCATGTGGGTCCAGCGCAGCACCGGGAAGAGGTACAGCGGCAGCCTGGAGCGCCAGGCCACCGCCGGGAGGCGGGTGCCCGAGGTCAGCAGCCGGTCCTGGATCCACTGGCGGCGCACGCCGTTGGCGGCGTCCATGGCCTTGTTGCGGCGGATCTTCTCCGCCCTGGCCTTGCGCTGCTCCTCCTCCATGGGCCCTGAGGTCGCCCCGGAGGTGTTGCGGGCCCACCGATTGCGGTGCCCGTGGGCCTTCCAGTCGGTGCACCACAAGACGACCCGCGTCCCGGTGACCTTGCGCTGGCTGCCCTCCCAGGTGAGGTCGGGGTACAGCACGGCGGCGTGGCCGGGGCAGGAGGAGTGCGTCGCCTCGGTCAGGACCTCACCGTGGTCATCGACCAGGGAGTCCAGGCGCTGACCACTGTCGTAGAGGGACTTGTCCCTGGCCTCCTCAATGACCCGGATCCCCTGGGCCTCGAGCTCGGCGCGCTTGTCGGCCAGGAGCCGTTCCTCCTCGGCCTCGGCACGAGCCCGGGCGACGATGTGCTCGACCTGGTCGGGCCGCTCGATCGCATCGGCGACGGCCTTGGCCACCACCGGTGAGTCCTCCACGGCGTCGGTGGCGAGCTCAGCCAGGTGACCGAGCCCCACCAGGTCGATCTGCGGACGCTCGACGGCGGCCTGGCGCACGGCCTGCGGGGCGCTTGCCACGGCCCTGGCGGCCGCGACCTCCTCACCCCGGATACCCCGCCTGCGCAGGTCCTGGGCAGGCACGCCCAGGAGCACGAGCTGCTGGATCGCGTCGGCCCGCTCCGCGCTGTTGCAGTGCTCTGCCTCGTCATTGACCATCAGCTGGCTGGCGATCCGCTCGGCCTCGTCATCGACCCGCACCACCCGCACCGGCACACTCTCCAGGTGCAGGGCCAGGGCCGCGTCCAGGCGGCGGTGACCGTCCAGGACGACCAGGCCAGTCAAGGTCACGTAGACGTCGATGTCCTTGACCACGCCGTGAGCGCGGACCGTCTCCAGGAAGCCCTTGCCCGCCCGCAGGTCACGGCGCACGTTCTCCCCGGCCTGCAGGTACTCGGGGTTGACCAAGTAGCGGGCCCCCTCCACAACATGGTCCAGAGGATGGGTGGCCTCCTGGCGGGACAGGACCCTGGGGCCCCGCTCCACCACGGCCGGCGAGGCAGGCGCCGGCGGGGTCAGACCCACGTCTCGGCAGGTCTGCGCCAGGCCGGCGATCCCGTAGACAGCCGGGCTGTTAGGGGTCGCGGGGCGCTCCACGCCCACCCAGCCGGCCGCCTCCAACCGGTCCAGCACCCGGCGCAAGGTCCGACGATCCAGCCCGGTGCTCTGAGCCAGCACCGCCTGGGAGACCTCCACCGCCGGCTCCCCACCGGCCGCATCGAGCAGCGCGAACACCACCAGGCGGGCCTGCTCGTCATCGACACCGATCACCGGCCGCTCCACTGTCGTAGTCATGAGAAAAGTCCTTCCTGAACACTGGTTCTGCGCTGCCTGGCGCGCACCCGTGCGCCCTCCTCGAGCCACCTCGACGACACCGACTCCGTGTCACCGACCAACCTCATCGGCCCAGTCAACTCACGCGCCGCCCACAGCACATGGGCCTCCACCTGAGGGGCCACCCGCCCGGCCTCAGCCAGGCAGGACGCCACCGCCCGCGCCGACCCCGACACGGCGGACGCAATCACCGCCACCGTCAACCGCAACGCCTCCGACTGCTGCAAAGGCGTCAACGCCTGCCACAGATCCCGACGCCGCCCCGACTGCACATTCCCACTCACGCCGCCACCGCCATCCGTGCCGCTCGTAAGGGCTGGTGAGGAGGAATGTCTCGAACGCGGAAGACCGCCGAGATGAACGGGTTCTGGCCGTGATGAACTGTGAGCGCTGCCCGTCCCGTCACCCGGTACCTGAGGCGCTCCAGCTCCGCTCGTGCCCAGCGCTCCAGATCCCGCTTCTCCCGCCCGAGCCAAGTACCTTCAGCCGGCAGCGGCCAGAACACCGTCGCCGCAGAGCCCCGGATCGTCATCTCAGGGCACCCCCAACGGGTGCGCAGCCGCGCGGAGAGACGTTCCTCGGCTATGGCGGCTTGCTGCCAGTGCTTGAAACACATGCCTTGGCCCTTGTGCCGCACGGTGTTCGCCCACTCGTCTTCGGCGCGCTGGCTGCGGGGGCGCAGCATCGTGGTGCAGCCTCGGGCGATGCACTGGACCGGGCCGTGGGACCAGTCGATCTTCGTAGACCTCCGCCGGCTCATGCCGCCACCCCCGACGGGTCATCCGAGCCAGCAGTCTCAACAGAGCTGGTGTCACCGATGCCAGGGGCGTCCCACCAGGGGCGCACGCCGGCCTCCGGCGAGAGCTCCAGCATGACCACCCCCGTGCCCACAAGGACGACGGCGGGGATCGCCAGCCCGGAGAAGGCCCATGCTCGGGTCAGGCAAACGACCAGGTTCCCCAGGATCAGCAGTACGCCCAAGGCCAGCAGGACGGCGCCCCACCGGGCCTGCCGAGACGACAGTGACGGCGTCGGGAGGCTTCCGCGTTCTTCGGCCAGGACGTCGAGAATGCTCATCTCGCGGTACTCCCAGTTTGGACGCATGACCCTACGAACAGACGCTGCTACAGCCGACAGCCGGGACCTGCGCTGGTGACGCGGTGTGTAACGGGTTTCCATGGGTATACTCCTTCGTGGATTCATTGGTTGATTCCTTCGCCCCGCCGCTGATGCACACAGCGCGGGGCGCCCTCTTGCCAGGGCAGATGCACGCGGTCACCCGCGCAGCTCGCTACTCAGACCGTGAGCTGCTTCTCGTCCAGGTCGCTCAGGTCAGGCGGGTCAAGCCCGAGTCGCGTGAACTCTGAGAGCGGGATCCGCACGTTCCTTCCGAGCCTCACCACATGCAGGTCGCCTTTGGCGATGAGAGACCGCACCGTCGTTAAGCTCAAGTCAGCGGCTGCGGCGAAGTGAGCGGCGGTGATGTTCGTGGGCTTCAACGGGAGCACCTCCCAGCGGGCAGAGCCCTACGGTCGATGCCGACGGAGCCGACAGAGGCCTCCTCGGTAGACTTGCCAGCACCATCCACTGGCGGCCGCCACGGTTCCCCACCCTGAGTGCCGTCACCCTTTACCCGGGAGAAGCCATGAGCAGCATCGATCCTGGCCTCATCATCAATATCGTCAGCGGAACCGCAGGCATCGGGGGACTGTTCCTTGCGGGCCTCGCGAACAAGCGAGCGAAGGAGGCGAACCGCCTCACCGAGAAGGCCAACGATGTCGCCGCGAAGAGCCTCGCCGAGGCACAGAAGGCAACCTGCGTCGCCCAGGAGGGCAACCGCATAGCCGGCGACGCGAACACGGTCGCCGAGCGGGCGCTGGCCGCCACTACGGACCACATCCAGTACCGCTGGAAAATCGAGATCGAGGGTGAGCCTCCCGCCGTCACCGTCGTCAATGACAGCGCACACCCCGCGATGCACGTGACCATCTCTGTCGACGATGGACACGAAGTCATAGCTACAGGCAGCGCCGACACTGTGCCTGGCCTCAGCAAGCTCCCCCTCGGCCTCGAGGGCACGCTCCAGGAACACATCAAACGCAGCCGCAAGCAACAAACCACGTGCGATAGTGGCGACTTCGTCGCCATCCGAAGCTTCTACCGTTTCGACCTGCGGTTCACCATCACCGCTGAGACCGACTCCGGGGTACCGCACAGCGACGTCATCCAGCAGCGCTTCTCCATAAGCCAAGGCAAGATCAAGGTCTCCCGCAAGACGACCTGACGCCTCGGGACCCAACACGGACGATCCCGTCCCGCGGGTGGAGTAGTCGATGAGGTCCTCCTCGGACCATCCAGTCGCGTCAGGCATCACTCAGCCTCCTCTACGGAGGTGGCCGCCGACGGCGAAGCCACGAGCACGGGAGCCATGGCTCGCGAACGTGACGACGTGTTGAAGAACCGCTCTTCCGCATCGGCGGTGAGTGCGGAAGCGGTGAGGCCAAGGTGCTCGGCGACGACGGCAAGCTCGGCCGGGGAGAAGGCCACCTGTCCACGGCATTTACGGCCGAATACGTTGGGATGCATACCGATCTCAGAAGCCATCTCCCCTTGGCTGATGCGGGCACGTCCGAGCTCGGCGCGGACAACGCCCGAGACCTCCTGGTCGAGAGTGGTGAACCGAATTGGGTTTGGGGACATGGCAATATGATGGAACCCAATTCGGTTCTCGTCAAACCCACTTCGGTTGCGCTTCGGTAACGACTGTGTCACTGTGGAGCCATGGCACGTGCAAAGCAGCTCAGGCCCGTCGATCACATAACCCAGTCACTGCTTGCTGATGCGGTGCGTGAGACCGGCGCCAAGCATGCGGATGTTGGCGAGAAGGCGGGCATGTCGCAGAACCGGGTTTCGATCATTCTGCGCCTCGGGACGCCTCCTGCGACGGTTGGTGAGATCTCTGCGATCGCGCGGGCGATCGGCCGGAGCGGGTCGGAGTTCATAGCTGCCGCTGAAGCGGAAGTGGCGTCGGCAGTGGCTCGTTCGAGTCTGGACCGTACCGGTTCGGTTGCACCTTCACTAAGTCTGAGTAACGGTGCGCGTGAAGCTGGGGAGGGGAGCGATGTGGGTGTCTTTGATGGCGCGCAGGTGCCGTCGCTTCATCCCGACGTGCCGCCGCCCCCGCCGATCGCTGTAGCCGCGGCCCGCACCGTGGGCCATCGCCCTGAGTGGGAGGCGGAGAAGGCTCGCCGCGAGCGCGAAGTGAGCGCGCAGCCCGAAGGTGACTAACTTACGGGTAACAATTTAGATACAACCTCAAATAAGGCGGTCTAATCGGCCCGATTCAGGTGGTGTGGGGGCAAGATAGGCCCACCTATTCACCTGTCCGGTTCCCTCCGGGCCTTCCCCTTCCTTAACTAACATGTCCCAAACAGATTGCGGGGCGCGTACTCAGCACCCCTGGAGCACTCTGCTCCCAGCCCATCCCAACACCGACGTCTGGCCCACCAACTCTCTCCCGCCCACCGTCCTAGGCTGCACCGACGGAACTTCCATCTGGCTCACCGTCGAGCAGACCGTCGCCGAAGCGCGATGCACCCTCATCCACGAGCTCATCCACCTCGAGCGCGGACATAGCGTCTGTCAGCCACCCGATGTCGAGGCCGACGTTGCACGCGAAGCCGCCCAACGCCTCATCCCCATCGACGAACTCGCTGACGTGCTCACCCAGACGCGCAGCGACCTCGAGGCCGCAGAGCTGCTCTGGGTCGACGTCGACACCCTGAGAACCCGCCTCGCCTTCCTCGACGACGTCGAGCGCTCCCGCCTCGGCCTGACGCACGACCTCGCTTGCTAAGCCCCAGGAGTATCAAAGGAGCCCCGCCACCCGAAACGGGTGGCGGGGCTCCCTACTGCTTGCACGTCTATGCGCGGCGTCGACCTTCGAGGCGAACCACGTCTCCAGAGGCCTCCGCCTGTTCCGCCCAAGTCGCCTCGCCGGCGCGCGCCGCCATCTGGTCCAGGATCATTCGCTCATAATCGGCATCTGCCCGCTGGTAGTGCATCGCCTGCTCGGGCCGGGTCCAACCGAAACGGATCATGATGGCCGAAGTCGAGGCGCCGGCCTGCCCGTACCGCGTCGCGGCATAGTGCCGGAAGGCATGCCACCCGCCATACCTGCCCGGAGGAATCACTACGCCAGCTGCCGACAACGCCGACCTCAGAGCCTTCGACGCCGTCGAATCCCGCATGTAGCCACCCCGCGGCGCCGGGAACACGATCCTGGCCTCCGCAAACCGACCCAGATGTCCCGCGAGCGCGGCGGCGGTAGATGGTGTGACCTGGACTCGGCGCGGCCGCTTTGTCTTGGTGGGACCTCGAGTCAGGTCCGTGCCGGTACGCACGAGGGAGTGGGCGACGTCGATGGCGGCGGCAGTGGTCCCCAGGTGGAGGTCGTCGCGGTGGAGCGCCAGGGCCTCGTTGATCCGTAGGCCAGCGTCGGCGAGGAGGGTCACCAGGGCCGAGAGGTCAGGGCGGATCGCCTCGGAGATGGCGGCAACCTCGGTGGGGGAGAGGAGGTAACGCTCTCCCATGGTATGGCGTGCGGTCGAGGCGCCGCGGATACGGCAGGGGTTCTCGGTCAGGGATGTCTCCTCGGAGTCGACGGCGGCGGTGAGCATGGCCCGCAGTGTCTGGTAGGAGGCGGTCCTGATCCCGTCGGAAGGCAGCGCCGAGTGCCACGCGGCGACCTTGCGGGGAGTGAGGTCAACGAGCCTGAGGGTGCCGAGCTCGGGGAGGATGTGGACACGGAGGTCGGAGCGACGCTTGCGCAGGGTCCCGGCTGACCGGGTTCTCTCCAGCATGGTGAGCCACTGGGTGGCCCACTGCTCGACGGTGAGAGCGTCCGTTTGCGCCTGCTTGGCCTCCGTCCGGCGGCGAGCCTCGAGCTCGTCAGGGTGCGTCCAGGTGCCCGCCGCGACCTGCGCCCACACCCCGGCCAGCCAAGCCTCGGCCGCCGCCTTCGTTGGGAACGTCTCTGGGGCAGTGATCCTTGGAGGGCGACCATCGCCCGTCCACGTCGGGTCGTCGTAGCGAGCCCGCCAACGCTTAGGGCGCCCCTTCGGAGCCCGCTGATCTACCGTGCCGAACCTCAGCCGCCCAGCCATGCCGGTTCCTCCCGCGTGGGTACAGAATGGGTACACGCATACGCTACTAGACGCATCTCCACGCGTCTCAACGACACTGAGGTGAGTTCGACAATCGCCTGTCATTCCAGGGATAAAGTTGCGGTTTTGGTATCAGACGGAGTGAAACGTTGAATGGTGGGATCTGGCGGGTGCGGCCTTCCCCCCATCTCCACGTATCCCGCGAGAAGAGCCCGCCAGCCTTAACGGTTGGCGGGCTCTTCTGCTCCTCGGCGGCCAGTGCCCGGACTGGTGGAACATACATGGAACGCTACGTAGCCATGACTCCATGGCGATGAAGACCGACGCAGCTCGCAGCTGCACCGTGAGCACCCCTGATGGCCCCTTCACCATCGTTACGGGCCATGGTGGTGCCGATGGCGCCGCTGACGGCGTCGCCCGGACCGACTACGTGCTCGCCTCGGGATGGATTGCCGAGATCGCGGAGCTGGTCGGGCTCATCCACCCGAGCCTGAGGCCATCCCACACCGAGGCGCTTCCGGAAGTGGAGTGCGACGGGCTCCTGGCCCGTGCTGTCGCTGCCGTGCGTTCCTACTACTGCGGCGAGAGCAGCGCTCCTGGTGATGTCCCCGTTCTCCTGGTCGGCGGCCCCTTCGTCGAGCGGGCCTGGTCCAGACTCCGTGAGGTCCCTGCCGGCACCACACTGACCTACACCGAGTTCGCCCGCCTCAGCGGGAATCCGGCCTCCTCCCGGGCCGCGGCCTCGGCCTGTGCGCGTAACGCCGCGGCGCTGTTCGTCCCGTGCCACCGGGTGCGGCGTTCCGACGGGGCATTGGAGGATTCCGCTACGGGGTCGCCGTGAAGTCAGCTCTGCTTCGCCGTGAGGAAACCCCGGGCCTTGAATGAGCCGGCTGCTGGTTGGTTCAGGTGAGGGCTGCCAGTAGTGGAGCGTAGTGCTGAGTAACGGCCTGGCGGTAGGCCTGGGCGTCCCCGGCGCGGGCGGCCTGGAGCATGTCCTGATGTGCTCGGGCGGTTGCCACCATGTCCTCAGGCCTTGGGGCCCCCAGCAGGGGGACGGTGAGGGTGTGGACGGCCCAGAAGGCCTCGGTCAGGTGCAGGAAGAGGT
>ERZ773043.1060-NODE-1060-length-15960-cov-164.979629_pt1 | contig 15960 bp, 9 predicted proteins | sample MGYA00580636_ERZ773043 | MGnify/ENA primary metagenome ERZ773043 (study PRJEB29015, sample SAMEA2737992) | human oral metagenome | biome: human oral; feature: human-associated habitat; material: dental | place: China | collected 2065 ... | reverse complement strand
TATGTTGGCGGCTGGTCACAGTGGTGCGCTAACCGAAATAATCCGGTGGAGCGTGGCGTTTAGCCACACGTCCCGGCAGGTTTTGCCAGGCATATTACCGAAAAACTATCCCACGAAAGCCGCGGTGGTTGGGATAGTTTTGTCATATTTGCCTTAGACTTAAAGGCATGTTTTTTGTACTTGCCGCCATTATTGTCGCCGGTCTCGGCGGCTATTTACTGTATCTTGATGCCCGCCGAAAGCGCGCCCAGGTGGCCGATGATTCCGAGCTTTACGACGATTCCGCTCGGGATTATGGCCCTGATCCTATAGAACCCGCCGGTGATGAGGCAGAAGCGTTCGCCGACCACCACGATTTTGATGTGGGGCAGGGTCCGGTGCGGGAAACCGATTATGGTCAGCCGGTTTCCCCGAAGCCTGCGGCCCGCCCGGCGCAGCCGGCGTCTCGGCGGGGGTCGGCGTATGGGCCGAATTCTGGGCGGCCGAACCTACCAAACCAGTCAAACCAGCCGGGCGGTCAGGTGGGCCAGCAGAACCAACCAGGTCAGCCGGGGCAGCGGCGCCCGCGGCCGGCGGCACAGCGGCCCACACCACAGTCGGTGCCGCCGCAGCAGCCGGCCGCCCCGGAACGCCAGCCGTTCACCATTACAAAAACCCCGCATATCACCCGTCCCACCGGGGCTCGTGGCACCACCGGCGTCGCGGGTTCCGGCGGGGAGGCGGGTGCCGATCACGATGCCGACTCCCACGACGAGGAGCCTGGCGGTTCGGGGGGATTGGGCGGCGGGGTGGGAGGGCATGAGTCGCCGGACACCACTACCACCACTGGTCAGGCCCAACAACCTGCGGCCCAGTCTGATGCATCGGTGGTACCGGCTGCGCGGGAGAAGAAAACTGTCGCCCCACCCATGGTGTTGCCTTCCGCCCATGCCCGGTTACCGAAGTCGGCGTTCACCGGACTGTTGCGGTCCGCTACCCGGGCCCGCCGTAATTGGGCCCAAGAACACGAGTTTGAATACCAGAAGGAAGACCCCTACCTGAGTGACGAGTGGTCGCATGGGTTTGCCTCCAGTAACCTCACCGCCAAGGATGTGGTCAGTGGGTTTGCCGCTGGTTACGAATTATGGCTGGTAGATTTGGGTCAGGTGACGGTGATGGCCATGCGTCGTAAAGCCACCAGCGATGTGGTCATTGACATCCGCCGGATTTTGCAGTCGGACACATATAAGTTCGAAAACCTGGTGTCGGTGACCACGTTCCAGGGTTTCCACGTGTTTTCCAATAATCCCGGCGCGGCGCAGCGGTTCATTGACGACCGGGTGGGGACCGCGTTTGCCACAATGCCGGCGAAGGTGACCGCCATGTGGTTGGAGTCGAGTTGGGTGCTGGCTGCCACGCCGAAGGGGAGCGTGGAGGAGGATTGGGACGCCATGATCCAGCCGTTGGCGCTGCTTGCGGATGCCGCCTATGTGTTGCCGCCGGCGCCGGGTGTGATGCCGCCGATCAGCTATCAGGATAGTGATCCGACTCGGGTGTTGCCGCAGGCCCCGGAGCTGCCGGAGGATGAGGATGAGCCGGAGGTGACCCCGCCGATGCCGCAGTTGCGGCCGAAGGAGGAGCCGGTGGTGTTGCCGTCGCGGGTGCGGGAGGAGTCGCGGGGGAGTGTGAATTCTCGGCAGGTGGGTATGGATGATGTGTCGCCGATTGCGGATGGGGGGAAGCCGGCGGATCCGAATGATTATTTTGGGACGCGGGTGATTCGGGACACGTCGCAGGGTCCGTCTATTTTTACCGATGGTAAGCAAAAGGATTAAAGTGGGGATTCATGCTGAATGAATCAACGTCAACCGGGGCGAAGAAACAGGAATTGGCCGAATTGGTGCGGGAGTTGGCCGTGGTGCACGGCAAGGTGATTTTGTCTTCCGGGAAGGAGGCGGATTACTACGTGGATTTACGCCGGGCCACGTTGGAGCATCGGGCGTCCCGACTGATTGGGGAGTTATTGCGGGAGCTTACTGCTGACTGGGATTATGCCGCGGTGGGGGGGTTAACGTTGGGGGCGGATCCGGTGGCAACCAGCATTATGCATGCCGATGGCCGGCCGATTGATGCGTTTGTGGTGCGTAAGGAGGCAAAGAAGCATGGTATGCAGCGTCGCATTGAGGGCCCGGATGTGGCCGGTAAGCGGGTGTTGGTGGTGGAGGACACTACGACGACGGGGAATTCGCCGTTGACCGCGGTTGCGGCGTTGCGGGAGGCCGGCGCCGAGGTGGTGGGGGTGGCCACCGTGGTGGATCGGAATACTGGCGCCCAGGATGCGATTGCGGTTGCCGGGCTGGAATACCGGTATGTGTTGGGATTGGCGGATTTGGGACTGTAGCCGGTTGGGGTTTTGGGCATGAGCGCGAATATGGGTGAGTCGGAGGCGTCGGCGACGCCAGGTCCGACGGAGTGGGGTCAGGGTCAGCACGGTGTGGGCCCGTGGGAGGTCGAACATCCGGGCGAGCCGGCCCCGGTTGATGATCCGCGTTATGACCCTGAGCTATTGGCTATGGGGGATCGTCGTAATGTGGTGGATGCGTATCGTTACCTGCGGCGGGAGGCGATTGTTGCGGATATTGATACGCGGCGGCATGCGTTGCATATTGCGATTGAGAATTTCGAAAACGACGCCAATATTGGTACTGTTGTGCGAACGGCAAATGCGTTTGCGGTGGATACGGTGCATATTGTGGGTCGGCGCCGGTGGAATCGTCGGGGGGCGATGGTGACGGACCGGTATCAGCATTTGCTGCACCATGACACCACGGATTCGGTGGTGGCGTGGGCTGCGGAGCACGGGTTGACGGTGGTGGCGATTGATAACACTCCGGGGAGTGTGCCGTTGGAGACGGTGGAATTGCCGAAGCGGTGCCTGTTGTTATTCGGCCAGGAGGGTCCGGGGGTGACGGCGGCGGCGCAGGCGGCTGCGGTGATGACGTGTTCCATCGCCCAGTTCGGGTCGACCCGGTCGATTAATGCGGGGGTGGCTGCGGGGATTGCCATGCATGCGTGGATTCGGCAGCATGCCGATTTGTCGTTGGCATGGTGACACGGCGGGGTGGCATATGGTGTGGTTCGGGGGTAGCTAGTTCATCTGAATGATTAGCAATGCATGCGTTATGGTGCGGTTGGTGTGCCGGGTTGTCACACTGGTGGGGGAGGAGTGAAAAATGTTGCAAGAATTGGAATTATGTCCAGCATATCCGTTATCTTTATGTTATATTTTTGAAAGTCCAGCTATATGGTTTATTGAGCTGTTTAACGACATATTTTCTTAAAATTAATTAGGTGACAGAAGCGGAGAATAATCAGTGAATGAAAAATGGCTCCATCGTGCCGACCTCGCTGAATCCGCCATCAACGAGCGTCATGCTAGCCGGGTGTGGGGTCTTCCCAACACGAATTTAGCGGTTGCCGCCTGGCCGCCGCACACGAAGGAAAAACTGTTTTACCGTTGGCATTATTGGTGGCAGGCGCATTATCTTGATTGCTTGGTTGATGCCGCCATTCGTCGCCCCACTAAGGCCCGTAAGCAGCGGATTCAGCAGACTATTACTGGTATTCGGGTGCGTAATTTAGGCCAGTTTACCCGCAATAATTATTATGACGATAAGTTGTGGTTGGCGTTAGCGTTGGGGCGGGCCCATAAGGTGCTGAATCCGCGGCGGACGAAAAAGAAGTCGTTGGTGGCGTTAGAGGAAAACATTTTGGACGGCATCGACCCGGTCATGGCGGTGTTGCCATGGCGGGTGGGGGAAATGTTTTTCAACGTTCCCACGAATGGCCCCGGTGCGATTTTGATGGCGCGCACCGGCCAGGTCGCCAAGGCACGGTTTTTAGTGGATTGGGTGTTCGACGAGCTTATCGACGACCATGGGTTGGTGATGGATGGCATTCGCATGTCGATGAATGGGCCGGAAGTGGTGAAAAACCTGCACCCCTATTGCCAGGGGGTGATGATGGGTGCCTGTTTGGAATTGACGTTGCGGCTGCGGGAGTCGCCGGAAACCTATGAGGATTCCATGGCCTATCAGGCGCATGTGCGGAGTGTGTTGCATGCGGTGGAGAAAGACATGGCCACACCAACGGGGGTGATTAACTGGGATACCCGCGATGGTGATGGCGGCCTGTTTAAGGGGATTCTGGCCCGGTATTTAGCTGATGTTGCGGTGCGGCTGCCGGACGATAGTGAGGCTAATGTGGCGGCGAAGAAGCTGGCCCGGAAGCTGGTGCTGTCGAGTGCGGAAAGCGTGTGGAATCATCGCCTGGAGGTTGATGGGCTGCCGGTGTTTGCCTCTGATTGGTTGGGTGATGCGAAACTGCCGCATAATTATGGGTTGACGACGAAACCGTTGAGTGATTATGTGCGGTTGGTGCGGATTGATGAGCGGGATTTGTCGGTGCAGCTTTCCGGGTGGATGCTGTTGGAGGCTGCCGCGCGGATTTCGGCTGCTGACCCGGTGGAGGGAGAATAACCAGAGGTTTATTTCTAGCCCCAATCTTTTTCGTGAAAGAGGTTGGGGTGTGAGATTTGCGTCATGGGGGGTGGTGCGGGGGATAGCAGAAACCAGGTATTTTAAATAGGGTTTTAACTGTGGTTTTTTCTGGGTGCCTCAAAGAAGCTTCGGGAATGGCTGTAGCAGTCGAAAGCGGATGTCTGGCATTCAGCTTAAGATGACGAGTGTATCCATAACATCATATCGAGACACCGGATACTTTCTGTGGCTAAGATTTGACGTGTGGGAAACTGGAAGTGATTGGAGATCAACCTCATGACATACCCTTACAACAGCGGTCAGCAACCTGATTCGGTGAATAATCCATTTTTGGGTAGCCAACCGGGTGGTTTGGGGTCGCAGTATGACCCTAATGGTCTTGCCGCTAATCCTTCATATAGTCCCGATCCTGTAGCAGATTATGGTTATAATCCTACGCCTGTGGGGGGCACCGATTGGCAGCAGCCAGCCTCTGGCTATGATTACAGTGCACAATATGGGGTGCCGGTGCCGCAGCAGCAGCCACAATATGGGGTGTTGCCGCAGCAGCAACAGTATTATGCGGCGCCGCTCCAGCAGAACCCGCCGAAAGATAAAGCCATTGCTATCTTGTTTTGCCTGTTCTTCGGTGTTTTTGGGGCGCATAATTTCTATACCGGGTTCAATGGGATGGGGGCGGCGCAGCTAGTGCTTTTGCTCGTGGGGTGGTTGTTTTCCTTCCTTCTCATAGGAATACCCTTGTTGATTGCGTTAAGCATTTGGGTATTTGTCGATTTGATTATGATTATCGCCAGCAGCGGACGGTTTGCTTATGTTTTCCGGCCCTGACCAGTAAAATTATTAGAATCCTCGCATGTGTCTTTCATGCGGGGACTACTTTGGGTTTAGGGCCGGAAAACCTATCGGCACATCCCAGGAACCAACTATCAGTTTGAGGAGAATACCGCACATGTCCGCTTCAACCGGCGGTGGCGCTGGCGACCCGTTTAGCAACTCTGCCCCCAGCCAGGCGCACGACCCGTTTTCCCAGGTGGAACCGGTGAAAACTGGGGACACTACTGTCCGAAAAGGCCAATTCGACCCTTTCGGTACCACCAACCCCAGCACACCGGCTGATACCTTCGGCGACACCGCTGCCCCCGTGGCGCATCGCACTCCGGTGAGTGGGCCGTGGTATTACGTCATTCCGGCATTCGTGGCCGCCATGATTGCCGCGGTGCTCGCTATATTGGCGTTCGCTGTTGGTGGGAGCGCGACCGACACAATGTTCCACAATTATGCTATTTGCGGCTGGGTCATGGCCGGTATTGTGGGTTTCCTCCTGATTGGGATGCATATGCGGGCGGACAATCGTCGACAAGCGGAAAACTTCTATATCGAAAACCCCATGCAATATGTGCTCATGCGGGCCACCATTATCATTGGGTCGCTGGCGGTTGTGGGCACCGCGTTCGAAATCGCCTTGTGGTTATCAAAAACAGTCGGGTAAAAACGGGTAAAAAGGGAACCAATATGAAAAGTTTGACTGCACCACCTCTGTGGCGGATTCTCTCCACGTTCGCCGTTATCGCCATCATCGGCGTACTGGCCCTGCCCGGCGTAGTCCAGGCGGAAGACGCCGAAGTGTCCCCCTCGGGTAGGGAGAACATTAAAAAACTCAATACCTGCATTGACAATAAGAAAAAAGCCGACCTGATTTTCGTGATTGACGAATCGGCGTCGCTCAAGGGACACGGTGGTAAACCCGCCACCGACCCCAATAACATACGTGTTCCCGCCATGCAGGACCTGGTCACTCAACTAGGAAAATTCGCCCAGGAAAGCAACGCGGACATTAATGTGAAATTGTCCGGGTTCGGTCAGGGCTACCGGTCGCAGCCAGACGTGTACGGTGGTTGGGTCAATGTGCGGGATCATGCGGGGGACCTCACCCCACCCATCCAAGGCTTCGACCAGCGCAATAATGATGTGTTCACCGACTACGGCACTGCCCTTAACGGTGCCATGGCGGACCTGGCCAGCCGGCCCGACCCGGAAAGCTGTAAGGCCATCCTGTTTTTCACCGACGGGAAACTCACCGTCCAGGGGGATCAAAAGGCTGACATTGTGGCCCAGAAAGCCATTTGTTCCGCCGACGGGCAGGTGAAAAAACTCCGGGATGCCAACATTCAACTGTTCACCGTGGGCCTGATCCCCTCCGGGGAAGAATCGCCCGAGCAAATCCTGCGATCCATGTCGGAAGGCAACGACTGCGCCATCGACACCGTGCCCAATGGGGCGTTCTTCAACGCCGAATCCAATGCGGCATCGTTGTTTAGCGCCTTCCGATCCATTCTGCCGAACAACGCGGTGGTGGAACACCACGGCAATACAGCAAGCAAGATGCGGTTCATGCTGGACAATTCCATCACCGAGGTGCGAATCTCCGCGGTGCCGAATGAGATTGTCGACAATGATGCGCTCATCCCCGTGCTCATCACCCCCCGGGGCAAGGAAATCCCCCTCAAGGGCAGTTCCGCCTCTAACGATGATGTGAGCATCAAGGTGGAGCGGGGCGACAGCGTGCCCGGCATGGTGGACATCACCATGTCGAAAGACCAGGCCGGCGACTGGGCCGGGGAATGGCTCTTCGGCTACCAGGCCAAGGAGGGCACCAACACCCAATACTCGGCGAAAGCCCAAATCTTCCCCGGCCTCACCACCGTTGCCGAAGAACTCAACGACAAGGAAGTCATTGGGCTCAGCAATAACGAAGTCATCCACGTGGCCCTGGTGAATCGGGATGGGCAACCCCAAAAACTTGAAGGCGAAGCCAAACTGGAGGCAAAATTCGCCCCCGCCGACGGTTCCGAACCCATCAACCTCATTGAACCCACCTCCATCGGTGACGGGTTCCCTGTGGTTGTGCCGTTGAAAGTCATTGACAAGCCGTCGACCGGTGAAATCACCCTGAGCACCGCCATTGTGACCAAGGGCAAGGACAACAAGCCCGGCACCCAACTCACACCCGTGGTGGCCCGCTACCCGGTGGCAATCAGCCCTAGCAACTTCCCGAAGGTGGCTGGTCAGGTTGATATTAAAGTCAACCAGCTGGAAACCCAGGTGTCGGTCCCCGTGGAAGGCCCCGGCAAACTGTGGATTGATGAAAAAGCCACCGGCACGAAAATCACCACCCCGGAGGGGGCAACACCGCTGAAATTCGAAGCACCGAACAACAGCAGCGAAAAAGCCCTCACCCTCCAGGCCGGGCAAAAAGGCTCCCTGCCGCTGATTATCCGCACCGACAAGCTTGTCGACGGGCCAATTGCGGTCAATAGTTTAGTGAAACTGGAAAGCCTGAAAACCGGTGAAGACGGCGAAGTCGCCGTCCAATTCACCGGCACCATGCAGGCACCCGTGAACAAGCCCGTGTTTGCCGGCGTGTTCGTACTCGTGCTCATCCTGGCTATCCTCATCCCACTCATCATCCTCTACCTCATCAAATACCTCACCGGCCTGCTGGTGCAATCCACCCTGCACGCCAAGAGCATCCCAGTGGCCATCAAGAACGGCCGGCTGGTTCGGGAAGATACTGGCCAAAACCTCACGTTCACTTTCGACGAACTGGTGCTCAACACCCCCGGGGTGAAACCGCAATCCCGCGAAGTCGTGCTCGCCGGCAAGAAAATCCGGGCCCGCTACGGGTTCAACCCGTTCAGCTCCGCATACGCGGCGGCGGAAGACGGCCCCTCCATCGGCAACCTGGGTCGGCAAGTCAAAGGCCGGGCAAAACTGCCGCTCGCCCTGCGACGCACCTGGGTGCTTTACGCCGACAAATACACCAAGGACAAGGGCCAACTTCTTGTCATCGTCGACCCCAACATTCAACAACCCGACATTGATGCCCTCGCTGCCGAAGCCCAGGCCAAGGCCAAGGACTACTTTGACCGGTTCCCCGAACCAGCCCCCGCTGACGCTGACGGGGCGGACGGGCCGCACGTCGCAGCGTCGCAAAGCACGGGTGCGAAACCCGACCCCTTCGGTGGCGCCCCCAGCAAACCGCAACCGCCGCGCACCAGCCGGAACCCCCAGCCCAGCCGGGACGACGACGATGTGCACCGGACAGCGTCACTCGACCGGCCCACCGAAAACGATAGTAACGACCCGTTTGCGTAACCCACGCACCGAACGGAAAACCCCACGGAGGTAAGAGACAATGCGGAAGTTTTTAGTTGTCGGTTGCGGCGGCTCTGGAGCCAAAACCCAGGCCTACATGATGGACCAACTAAAAGCGCTCATGCGCAACATCGAACCCGAACGCACCGAACTGCCAAAATGCTGGCAATTCGTCACCATTGATGTGCCTCTTACCCCCGAAAACGGCCCCAGCAAACTCCCCAATGTCCCCCAGGCCGGGGGCCGCTACATCGGCATTGGATCCGCACAACGCTACTCCACCTTCGACATTGGGGTTTCCAGCGAACTCGTCAACAATGGGGGCCTGAAAGAAATCGCCACCTGGGCCCCCGCCAACCCCGGCTCCATCGCCACCCCGGTCTCCGACGGCGCCGGCCAATACCGGGCCCTTGGGCGCATGCTCACCATCCCCGCCGTCAAAAAAATCCAGGAAGGACTCAAACTCTCCCTCGACGTCCTCAACAACGCCGAAACCATCAAAGAACTCAACGAACTTAACTACAAAATCACCGGTAAACGCGCCGATGCCAACCTGCAATCCCCCGTCATACTCATCATCTCCTCTATGGCCGGCGGCGCGGGTGCCTCCATGTTCCTCGACGTTTGTCGCATCCTCTCCACCCTCCCCAACTCCAAACCCCAACACACCGGCGTCTTCATGTTCACCCCCGAGGTGTTCTCCGAAATACCCAAAGAAATGATGATGGGCGCCTGGCCTAACTCGCTCGCCATGTTCGGCGAAGCCGTCGCCGCCCAATCCGGAGCCGCCGTCGAATCCGACACCGCACTGTTCTCCGCCCTCGGCATCAACGGCGCCAACGAACCCTTTACCTTCGCACGAATGTTCCCCATAGGCAACCGCATGGGTGACCAAGGCGCAGTCTTTGGTGACGGCAGCTCCAACGGGGTTTACCGCGGCCTGGGTCGCGCCCTCAGTGCCCTCATGTACTCCGAACAAGCATGTGAAAGCTTCGTCGCCTACTCCCTCGGCAACACCGGATCCCCCGACGCTAACCGCAACTATCTTGGTTGGGCCGAACCCAACGGCCTTCCCTGGGACGGCATGCCCTGGGGCACCATGGGTTTTGCTCAACTCTCTATGGGCCGCGACAAATACGCCGAATACGCCGCCCAACGCCTCGCCCGCTCAGCCTTCGACCGGCTCCTCCGCGGCCACCTCGACCCCGTCAACCCCGCCACCGCCGAAGAACAACTCAAAGCCCGACTCGAAGAACGACTCCCCAACGTCTTCACCTCCCTTAAATTCCTCCCCCAAATGCGGACGACCCAACCCACCGGCCACATGATCGGCCAATGGCTCCGCAGCATCTTCGGCCAAGAACTCGCCACCGCCGCCGACACCTGCGTCGCTACCCTCCGCAACAGCCTCCCCCAATACGTCGAAGGCCAACGCGGCCAAGAATGGGCTGCCGCCGTCTACGATCGGCTCGCCCACCCGGCCCTCGCCGCCACCATCACCACCGACCTCAACAATGCCGCCTACACGGCCATCTACGCCTACGCCGACGAACTCATGAACAACCTCATCAGCGTCTGCGAGGTAGAACTCGCAACCATGGGCGTCCCCTTCGTCGAAGCTGTCCTCAACGAAATCACCGACCTCATCCAACAACGCATCCTCCCCGCCCTCAACAACATCAGCCATAAAACCACCAACTACAACCCCCTCGCCAAACCCGGCCAAGTCGACGTCATACTCCAACCCATCAACGGCCGCGGCCGCGCCTACAACCTTGACGAAACCATGGGCGAAATCGCCTACGCCTACCGTGGCCAATTCGAAACCGGGTTCCTGTCCGCCCTCTCCCGCAACCTCATGCCCGTCCTCGACGACTTCCGCGTCTCCGGGCTCAGCCGGCTCGTCCGCGAAATCAACGACGCCCACGCCGACCTCATCGAAGCCGACCGGCGCAAAGACATCAACACCAACCTCGCCGACGTCTCCACCGACGACCCCGTGGCCTGGCCCACCGACCTCGACGAACGCATCAGCGACCGCTTCCACGGCTCCTACAACGAAATACTCATCACCGAAGTCGACTCCTTCCCTCAAGACTACGACTCCCACCTGGTCGAAACCGTTCGAGTCTCCGAACCCACCGTCTTCGACGTCACCCAAGCCTCCCGGCTTGCCGCCCGCTCTGTCATCCTCGGCGATTGGGAAACCACCGACGCCCTCAAAGCACCCAAAAATACCCTCGCCCCCCAACTCCGGCCCGAAGTCAAAGGCAACCGCGCCGGGTGGGTGTGTAAACACCTACAAAACCCGCCTCTCGGGTCGGGCCTGCCCACCCGGGAATCCAGTCCGGCCGTGTTCCGGGCGCTCATCCGGCCCAAAAACCTCCTGGGCCGGGCCCGCATTTGGATCAACCGGCCCGGCTACCACTTCCAACGATTCATCGGCATGGACCTGCGCTCCTACATGACCCAAGACCAGTCCGTGAACGATGTAGAATACCACGAGCGCATCAACCGGCTGCGGGCCGCATTCGAAGTGGCATTAAGCCAGGCCCGGCCGCTGGCCGCAGTGAACGCCGCCATGGTGAACCTGGTGCACGGCACCGACGTGACCTACCGGTACAGCTTCTCCGAAATCCCCTTCCGGGACCTCAGCGCCGCCGCGGAACTGGGTTCCGTGCTTGACGGGGTGCAGGCGTTGGACAACCACACCAAGGACGTGTTCGAAAAATCCCTGTCGGATACGAAGAAAGTGCAGCACATTGACATTTTTGGTTCCTACCCGAACTATTCGCCGATCGTGTTCAGCTCGCTGCTGCCCCGCATCTCGGACGATTGGGCATCCCGCATGGACCGGGTCAACGCCTGGAAACTGCGCCGGGCCCGCCCGCTCACCGGTGCCCTGCCGCTGTCAAATGATGAGCGCAAGGCAATGGTGGCCGGCTGGATCCTGGGGCTGGCGGTTGGCCGCGTCCTGGTGTACAACCAGGGGGAGAAAGATGCCCGCGCCTACGTGTTTGACGCGAAGCACAACGAATGGTTGAAATTCCCCCACCCACTACTCACCGAGCCGGGCAATATGCGGAACCCGGTGGACTGGATGCCGGCGGTCATCGAATCGGTGCTCTTGGCCTACGCCGATTCGCATAATAAGAACGGCCACGGTGGGCTGGCCGGTTCACTCATTCCCTACCGGGTGCTGCGCGGCATTTACGACGATTCCAACTACCAGCCCACCAATAAGGATTCGGGTATTCAACACCCGGCGGTCAAGGTCATGGCGGAGTTTATGCGCACCGGCGTGTTCCCCGCCCGACAAAACGAAATAGTGGGTGAATCGATTGAAGAACGCGCACAATTGATTCGGGCGGCGTTGAATAAAACCAGTGCGGTGGCCAACCAATTCATCCCCAGCACCACGTTCGGGTTCCCGGGCGCGGCGGCGGCCAATAAACCCTGGGCGTTGCCGCCGGATCGGGAGTATGCGGCCAAAATGCCGTTCTATCGAGACTTTGCCCAGGATGTGGTGGAAATGTCGGCCCAATTGCATTCGCTTATCGACGAAGCCCAACGGGTGGCAGAGCAGCCGCAACAAACCCAACCGGTGTTTGATCCCAATCAGCATACTTCGGCGGCGCAACCAAGCACGAACGCGCCGAAAGAATTCGACTTTGGTGGTGGCATACTATGACATACAACGGAAATGCCAATGTGATAATCCTGGGCCACGGGAGCGTGTTCGAAGAAATTCGATCGCACGTGGCCGACCTGGTGGCCATGAACCAGGTGCGTCGATCGTTTTGGATCGACACCGCCACCGGCCTGTCCGACGCGGCGGTGCGGGTGCTGGAATATCGTGATAGCGGCAGCCAGGCGTTTATCAACCTGGACCAGGCGCTGCGGGAAATCACCGGCGTGAAACTGGTGATTGCCCTCGACACCCTGGACGACATATCAGATCGCCAATTCGACGCCCTCGACACGTGGACGTACGCAATTGAAACCCGGGTGTCTGGTCGGGTGTCCAAAGTACGGCTCTTGGTGCCCCGTCTGCCCCTGCCCACCACCCCGGTGGACTGGGATCGGTGGAGCGCCTGGTCCACCATAGCGATCGCCCCGGAGGATTCCGACAGCCCCCACTCATCCGCCAGCCCTATCAACCATGCCGACGACCCATTCACCGTGGCCAAGGTGGTGGCCCCTACCATTGTGAGCCTTGCCGGCCTGTGGAGCAGTTCGACCAGCGTACCCCTGTTGGAGGCCTCCGGGCAGGAAATTTCCTCCGGCCAAAGCGGCTCGTTCCGGCTGGCCCGCGCCTACCACCGCAGCGTGGACGCATCTGAAGTGGAAGAGGAATTACTCAAACGCGTCGTTGACATTAGCGAACAACTGCCGCTCACTAACCTGGCTGACGGCCGGCAGGCCGTGTACATTAACGATGCCGGCCCCGTGAACGAATACGCGGAACGCCTGCTGCACCAACACCACAGCAGTCTATTGAGCGCAATGATGCCGGAGAATAATCAGGGCACTATCCGGCAGGAAGGGTTCGCCGCGGTGCGGTCCTTCCTGAAGGAATTCTTCCTTGCCGTGGTGGGCACCCCCACCATGTGGAAGCAGGCCCTGACCAACACCGTGTCCGAGCGGGTGGCCAAGAACATTCAAAACGGCCTCTACGGAGAGAAATCCGTGGTAGAGGTGGTGATCGGTAACTCCTCCGGCAAGTCTGTGTCCCTGGATAATCTGCAAAACAGTTCGCTCATGATCCAGGAGCGCACCCGCCAGCAAGGGTTCGTGGTGGAGCCGCCCCCCAGCCTGTCGGTGCTGTGGGAAGGGTACACCAGTGCGGCGCTCACCCTGGTGGATGGGGCGGATCGACTGCAAGACGACCTGGCCGGCCCCCGCGACCACAACGGCAACCCGGCAATTGTGCGCAAGGGAAATGATTCCGTGCCGGACGTGACGGAATCCTTCGATGGCTACCATCCGGTGCTGGCCGACATTTCCGGCATGTCCCCAGAGGACTCCCGGGTGCTGCCCTTTGATGTGTATGGTGCGCAACGGTTTAAGAGCGAGTTGGATTACGCCCTGTCTCAAACCGCGGATGCCTCCGTGACCCGGGTTAATAATGAGTTTGCGGCCTGGCGAGAGAAAATGTCCACGAGTTTCGCCTGGCGCACTGGGGAAAAACTCCTCGGACTCCTGGACCAGGCCCGGACCAATGCCCGGAACTCCTGGTATCGGCTGGGCGAATTGCAGCACTATCTGAAAGAACTCACCAGCCGGGACTATGATGCCGAAAACCGGAAGCTGGCGAAAACCCTCCGGTATCTCACTTTCACCTGGGTGGTGTTGTTCTTCATCGAGATTTACTGCACCGGCCGCTACTACCAGCCGGATTGGCGGTTCTTCCTGCCCAGTTGGGAAGGCATCGACTGGCGGTGGGCCCTGTTTCTGGTGTTCATCACCACGGTTGTCATCATGGGCATCCAAATGCAGATTTTCATGCGCGCCAGACGTGGCATCATTGACGAGATCGAACGCAAAAAACTGTTGGAAAGCAACCTCACCATTGCGAGCGATAATTATCTCAATGCGAATAATGACGTGGTGCGGATCGCCTCGGCCTACTATCAGTTCCTGTCGTGGAGCACCCTGCTGGGGCGGGTAATATCCCAACCGTTCGGCAAACCCCACAAAGAGGCGTCAGCCCCACCCATCCCCACCGATGGCATGCCCCGCTCCACCCAGTTGGGGCGCGCCGTTGTGGATGATAACGCCATGGTGTCCCTGGTGAATGATGTGCGGTCGAAAATGTTCCAAACCAGTTGGGCAGGCACCGCGCTCACCGCCTTTGTCGATGATGTGTTTACCATCATCAAGCAGAAGGAGGGCATTAACCCGTCCCGCATCAAGGAACTGTATGGGCAGCCGGGGTTCCGCAGCAATTCCACCCTGGACCGGTTGTGCACGTGGGCCATTGGGCCGGAAATGGCGGCCCGGGACCGGATCCACGAAAATTGGGAAACCGCCATTTCCGACCAGTCGGTCATCGCCCACATCAACCAGGCCCTCAACACTGTCGAATACTACGAAAATAATGAGCTGAAACGGGTTCCGCGGGAACAATTCCTGTTCGCCCTGCAACAGGCGGACGTGTCCCAGTCGCGGTTCTCGAACGCATCGGTATCCCCGGTGGGGGTGAACCGGGGGGCTACAAATGTGGAGCCGGCGTTCTCCCACACGGATGCCAAAGATCCCTCCAGCGCCAACCTCACCCGGTTTGTTACCGTCTCCCAATTCGGTCCGGCGGTACCATTGGGGTACCTGGTGGGCACCGGGAAGGCCCGCACCAGTGGGCCGGTGGAATTCCACGTCCCCGACTCGGCAGACACCCAGACCAACCCGTTTGGCCTGGGGGGAGCTGGTGCACCCAGTTTCAATTTTGATGACTCGGACGGGACGATTTAAGCAAGAGGGTAGATTTATAGTGGCTCAGTACAACACAATTTCCGCGATTCCGTTCCCCGACCTGTTAAAGGTGTCCAGCCTGGTCAACCCCACCCGGGCGAATATTACCGAGGTCCTCCAAGGCTACCCCGATGAGGTCGTCGATAAGCTCGTGGCATTATTAAACGGGCATGCGGACCAGGACGAGTCCGATGAGCTTGTCGACGTCGAACCGGTGGAGCCGCCCGTGGATCACCAACCCGATCACGACACCCAGGAAACCGTGGTGTTTGATCGACCCGACACCATTATCCACAATGCGCAACAGTCCGCCGCCGTGTTTCAGTCGGAGTCCGCCGGCGCCTACCGCAGTGGGACAAAACAGTCGCTGTTCCAGGACTTCGAGGAAACATCCGACCACGACGCGCCAGCACCCCAGGAGGCGGAACCCGCCGACGTGCCCATGAACCCCATACCCTCCGACACCACCCTGGACCAGGACGTGAGTCGGAAAACCACGTCCACGGATGCGCCACACGGTGACCCCGAGCCCGCCGGCGATACCAACCAACCACCGGTGACGCAGGCACCCGACACGCAGCAGACCCCGCCCGCCGCCACCCCGGCCCCGCCGGCCACGCCGCCGGCCCCACCTGCGGCGACCACCGCGTCGACAAGCACCAGCAGCAGAGGTGGTTTTTCGCTCGCCGCCATGCTCAAGGCCGCCAAAGACGCCGAAATAGAGCGGCAGCGCCGGGTCGACCCCAACGATTTTGAAGACATTGATCGGAGCTATTTCGCCGACTACGACTGGAGC
>ERZ773043.1058-NODE-1058-length-15963-cov-24.857933_pt1 | contig 15963 bp, 12 predicted proteins | sample MGYA00580636_ERZ773043 | MGnify/ENA primary metagenome ERZ773043 (study PRJEB29015, sample SAMEA2737992) | human oral metagenome | biome: human oral; feature: human-associated habitat; material: dental | place: China | collected 2065 ... | reverse complement strand
TTCTGCTGCCCGAGATTCCGTACTCGGTGGACGCGATCGCGGACAAGATCGAGCGGCGCCGCTCTCACGGCTCTTCCTTCTCGGTGGTGGCCGTAGCCGAGGGGGCGCTGTCGGTGACGGATCACGCCGAGCTGGAGCACGCCCGTGCCCTGGTCAAGGACGCCTCCAGTCCCGAGCGCAAGGCGATGGCCAAGCGAGGCGTCAAACGCCTGGAGGCATCGCACCGCGCCAACACCTTCACCCTGGCCGAGCAGCTGGAGAACTTGACTGGTCTGGAGGCGCGTGTCTCCATCCTGGGGTACGTCCAGCGCGGCGGTTCCCCCTGCGGGGCCGACCGCCTGCTGGGAACACGTCTGGGAGTGGCCGGAGCCGACGCGATCGCCGAGGGCAGGTACGGTGTTATGGTGGCCGATCGCGGTCACGGCACCGCGCTGGTCCCTCTCAAGGAGGTTGCCGGTCACACTAAGTTCGTTCCGGCCGAGCACGAGTGGATCCAGGCCGCTCGCGCCGTGGGGACGGCACTGGGGGACTGAGCGGCGGGCGGCTGTGCACTCAGCGACGAAGAAGCGGTCCCGGGATCCAGGCGACCTCTCCCGGCTCCACACCGGTCGGAGCATCACCGGAGATGATGATGTCGGCGCGCTCCCAGGGGCGATCCTTGGCGAAGAAGAGGCGCTCACCGGCCATCCACCAGTGCCAGAAGCGCACTGACTCCTCGGCGTCGCCGTTGACGCCCTCTGCGATGTCGCGGCTGATGCCGCGACGCTCGGCCACATCGTCTCCGGTCTGAACCCACACGTGTGCGTCAATGAGACTGCTGACCGCACGCAGACCGGCGCCGGTGCCCTCGACGACGACCAGGGGAGAGCCGGCCGGGACGCGGATGGAGCCCTCGCGGCCGTGCTCCCGCCATTTGTCCGGGACGAGGTCGAGGCAGCCGGCCTCACGCAACTGGGTCAAGGTGTCGACGAGCAGCTGGTCCCAGTCGTAGAGCGGCTCGTTCCAGATGAGGTCGTCGAGGTGGAAGGCCTGGGAGCCGGGAACGGCCACGGTTATTGCCTGGGTGAGCGTCGTCTTACCGGATCCGCCTCGTCCGTCGACCGCGATGATCGCAGGCCTTCCCTGCGGCGTACCGACAAGATGCAGCAGGTGCGCGACGAAGTCATCGGTATCGCTGACTCGCCACTGAGCGACGGCGGGTTCCTCCGGCTGAAGCTGGATGGACTCAGCCCCACTCACCCGCCGAGAGCGGCTGTTATCGACGGATTGCTGACTATGATGCATCGTGGGTCCTTTCAGAGAACGGGTCATGAGGGTTAGATCGAGAAGCTGTCCGAGCTTCTCACCCGCCTGCGGGATAGTGCCGACAATGGTGAAACCATAGCGTTCGTGCAGGTGTACCGAGGCCATGTTGCCGGCTTCGATGAGAGCGATCATGGTGCGGTCCCCAGCCGCCCGGGAGGCCTCGATCAGTGCGACCAGAAGTCTGGGGCCAAGGCCATGCCCTTGAACGGCTGGAGACAGGTAGATCGAGTCCTCGACCGTGCGGGCGTAGCCCTCATAGGAGCGCCATGCACCGGCGACCGCGAACCCGACGATCTCCTGAGGCTTGCCGTCCACATGGGCGACGAGTGCCGTTCCGCGTTGGACCATGGGGGCCAGCCATGCCTCGGCCTGGGCAGGGTCCTGCTCAATGCTGGTCCAGATGGCCAGGGACTCCCGCACTGCGGCATTGCGGATCTGGCGGATAGCGAGGGAAACCGCCATGGTCGCCGGGCGGATCCCGTAGGTCTGTACCGCTGTGGGGCGTCCATGGCCCTTGGTTTCAGGAGCAGGCATGGTCGTCCGCCTGCTCGACGTACCGGGCGAGGTACTGCCCCGTCAACGTGCGTCGCTCCGCCACCATCTGCTTCGGTGTTCCGGTGAACACGACTCGGCCGCCGTCGTGGCCCGCTCCGGGTCCCAGGTCGAGGATCCAGTCGGCGTGCGCCATCACGGCCTGGTGGTGCTCGATGACGACGACGGTGCGTCCGCAGTCCACGAGGCGGTCCAGGAGTGCGAGCATGGACTCGATGTCAGCCGGGTGCAGCCCGACGGTCGGCTCATCGAGAACGATGACGCGGCCTTCCTGGCCCAGGTGGACAGCGAGCTTGAGCCGCTGGCGCTCGCCACCGGACAAGTTGGTCAGGGCCTGGCCGAGGTGGAGGTAGCCGAGCCCCACATCGGTCAGTCGTGACAGGATCCTGGTCGCCGCGGGAAGACGCACCTCACCCTGGGAGAAGAAGGTCAGCGCCGCCTCAGCACTCATGTCCAGGACATCAGCGATGCTGCGTCCAGCCAGCCGGTAGGCGAGCACCTCGTCCTTGAAACGGCGCCCCTCACAGGCCTGACAACGGGACTCGACGGTGTCCATGAAGCCCAGCCGCGTCTCGATGACGCCTGTACCGCCGCATACCGGGCAGGCTCCTTCCGAGTTGGCCGAGAAATGCGCCGGTTTCGCACCCTTGTCCTTATTGGCTGCGGCAAAGGTCTTGCGAACTGAATCGAGCAGTCCGGTGTAGGTGGCCGGATTCGAGCGTCGAGAGCCCTTGATCGGGGCCTGGTCTATTGTCACCACTCCATCGATGGGGGAGAGGTGCCCGTGGATGAGACTCGACTTGCCAGATCCCGCCACGCCTGTGATAACACTCAGTACTCCCAGGGGAATATCGACGTCGACGTCGCGAAGATTGTTCGTGGCGGCACCGCGAATCTCGATTTTTCCCGTGGGGGAGCGGTGGCTGCTCTTGAGCCGTACTCGGTCCGCCAGGTGGCGTCCGGTGAGAGTGTCGGCGCTGCGTAGCTGCTCGACCGTTCCCTCGAAACAGATCCGACCGCCTCGGGTTTCCGCACCCGGTCCCAGGTCCACCACGTGGTCGGCAATCGAGATCGTCTCGGGCTTGTGCTCGATGACGAGCACGGTGTTTCCCTTGTCCCGCAGTGACAGTAGCAGCTCGTTCATCTGGTGGAGATCGTGTGGGTGCAGTCCGATACTGGGCTCATCGAAGACGTAGGTGACGTCGGTGAGGGCCGAGCCCAGGTGGCGCACAAGCTTGGTGCGCTGGGCCTCTCCGCCTGAGAGCGTCGAGGCCGGGCGGTCCAGTGACAGATAGCCCAGTCCAATGCGCACAAAGGCCTCCAGCATGTCCTTCAGGTTCTCCAGCAGGGGAGCGGCACCGGTCAGAATTCCCTGAAGACGAGTGACCCACTGCGTCAGATCCGAGATCTGCATGGCGCAGGCATCGGCAATCGATGTTCCGTCGATCAAGCAGCTGCGGGCCGGTTTGGACAGGCGGGTCCCATGACACTGTGGACAGTCCTTGAAGACGACGGCCCGGTCCACAAAGGCGCGAACATGAGGTTGCAGCGCCTGCGGTTCCTTGGACAGGATTGACCGACGAATTCTGAGAACGAGCCCCTCGTAGGTAATGTTGATTCTGCCGACCTTGATCTTCGTGGGCTCCTTGTAGAGCAGATCCTCTCGCTGCTGAGGTGTGAAGGAGGCTACCGGCGCACCTGTCGGAAAGAGACCGGACTCGGTGAAGCTGCGCACCTGCCAGCCGCCGGCTGCGTATCCGGGGACGGTAATCGCACCGTCTTCCAGTGAGAGCGTCTCATCGAGCACCTGCGTTAGATCGATGTCTGAGACCCGCCCCATGCCTTCGCATCGAGGGCACATCCCGCCTTGAACGGTGAATGTCTTGCGCTCGACGACCTTGCGGCCGCCGCGCTGCGTGGTGAGCGCACCGCCACCGGTGACGGACGGGACGTTGAAGGCAAAGGCCTGAGGTGAGCCGATGTGCGGCTCACCGTGCGTCGAGTACAGGACTCTCTCAGCAGAGCTCCGACGTCGCTGACGGTGCCCAGGGTTGAGCGCGGATTGGCTCCCATGCGTTCCTGATCCACGGCGATCGCCGGCGTCAGCCCTTCGAGACGGTCGACATCGGGACGCGCACCGGTGTCCATGAACCCCTGAACGAAAGCCGGGTAGGTCTCGTTGACTAGACGGCGCGACTCCGCAGCGATCGTGGCGAAGACGAGCGAGCTCTTACCCGAGCCCGACACGCCGGTGAACACTGTCAGCCTGCGCTTGGGGATGACGACGTCGACGCCGCGCAGGTTGTTCTCACGGGCTCCGACGACGCGGATGACGTCGTGCTTGTCAGCGGCGGTCTGTGCACCACTCCTTCCATCAGTCACGCACACGATTGTGCCGGACGGCGTCGCACTGAGGCTGCAACAAGCATCGTGCTGAGAAGCCAAACCCACTCACCTAACGCCGATAATGCACATTATGTCATTCTCGCTGTAGCGATAACGGTTCGCTCGAAGCTCGACACCCCTTCTAATCTAATCGCAAGGAATACGAGGTGCGGTGTAGCCTTCCACGTAGCGGGTCTGCTGGCCCGCCCTGCGACCACTTCCTCAGGGAGTCCAATGTTCCTCGCGCTACGCGAGATCCGCCACGAACCTGTTCGCTTCGGACTCATCATCTCTGTTATCGCACTGGTGGCTTATCTCACTTTTTTCTTGGCGTCGTTGGCCGTTGGTCTGGCTCATCTCTATCGCGCCGGAATCGATGGTTGGAACTCGGGAAGCGTCGCCATCACCGACGCCTCGAATGAGAACCTCTCCGCTTCTCGGCTGAGCGATGAGCAGCTGAGCACCGCCCAGACGCTGGCCACGGACAACGGAACCACGGCATCGACCCTTATGAGTACCGCCGCCGTCGCCCAGGCCGAGGGGGTCACGGACAAGGACGGCGAGGCGTTGCGGGACGACGTCTTCGCCTTCGGCATCGACCTGGACGGAGAACTCAGCCCGGCAGTAACAAGCGGTCACACGATCTCCGATCCGCTCAAGGAGATCCTCGTGGACGACTCCCTGCAGGCCAAAGGACTCAAGGCCGGGGATACAATCCGTCTCCTGGGCTCCGATCACGACTGGACGATCGTCGGCTTCACCCACGACACGACCTTCCAATCGGCCCCTGTGGTCACCCTGGATGGGCAGGCACTGAGCAAGCACGGCCCCACCAGCCTGTCACCCGCGGTCTCCGCCGTCGTGTTCAAGGCCGACCTCACCGGTGACAGCCGGGCCATGAAGTCCGCTCAGGATTCGGGTCTGAGGATCCTCACCAGTGAGGAACTCATCCGGACGCTGCCCGGATACTCGGCACAGGTACTCACTTTCAGCCTCATGATCGGCTCACTGATCATCATCGCCTCCACAGTGCTGGGCATCTTCATCTACGTGCTAACCCTGCAGAAGAGACCAGTCCTGGGAATTCTCAAGGCGCGCGGCGTGCCCACAGGCTATCTCGTCCGTTCGGGCTGCGCCCAGACACTCGTGCTGTCGGCGGTAGGGATCGGCGTCGGGCTGTTTCTAACGGTGGCAACCTCCCTGATCCTGCCCAGCGCCGTCCCCTTCAGGCTCTCCGGTCTTCTTGACCTTCTCATCGCCGCCGCCTTCGTTCTCGTTTCAGTCATTGGCGGGCTGATTTCCGTGCGGGTCGTCACCCGCATTGACCCCGTGGAGGCCATCTCATGACAACGCCGAAAACAGCCTCCCCAGTCATGTCCCTGGAATCGGTGACCCGGGACTACCGCCAGGGCGACGAGACCATTCACGCGCTACACAGCACCGATCTTCAGCTGCGCGCCGGCGAACTGGTAGGGATCCTGGGCCCATCCGGTTCGGGAAAGTCAACCCTCCTGACCGTCATGGGTGGCCTGCGCACCCCCTCCAGCGGCACCGTCACCATCTCGGGCGAGCCGTTCTCCGCCCTACCGGAGAAGCGCCGGGCCGGGATCCGGCTCCGACGTATTGGATTCGTCCTTCAGGCCTCCGGCCTGGTGCCCTTCCTGAGGCTCAACGACCAGTTCGCCATGCATAGCCGGGTCACACGCACCAAGAATGACAACTACAGGCGTGACCACCTGCTGGAATCGCTTGGCATCTCTCGACGAGCACACGCTTATCCTTCCGAGCTCTCCGGAGGTGAACGCCAGCGCGCCGCCATTGCGGTGGCGCTCTACCACGACCCCGACATCATTCTGGCGGACGAGCCCACCGCCGCCCTGGACACTCGACGAGCTCAGGACGTCGCCCATCTGCTCGCAGATCAGACCCATGAGCTGGGCAAGGCAACGGTGATGGTCACTCATGACGAGCGGCTGCTTCCCGTATGCGATCGGGTCCTGGCCATGCAGGACGGCGTTCTGACTGAGCAGGACGTGGCGAAGGACGAAGACGACGCCCTCCGGCAGACCACCCCACTGAGCCGCGTTGGTTCCTCTCAGCCTTGCGAACTACAGTCGTGAACCGTGTCCACCATCCCGAACTCCGACCACTTCCCCACTGCTGTCTTCCTCGGCGACTCCATCACCACCGGTTGGCGAGCCCTCAGCCATCCCCGCAACCGCTGGACCTCCCTGGTGTGCGAGCATCAGCGATGGCGAGAAGTGAACCTGGCAGCGGACGGACTCGGGTTCTTCGCGCGCCGCGGAGGCCATCTGCCCGGAGGTCAGCGCTCGCCGTCGTGCCGTGACACCACTTGGCTGGAAGCGGTTCTGCGCTGTGAGCCCAATATCGTCACGATCAGCCTGGGTCTGAACGACGCGGCCTTCCTCCCCTCTCAGCGTGAACTGGTCGAGCAAGCAATTGATCATGACCTCAGTTTCATCTCCACGCGCTTGCGGGGCGCGCCGGTCATCGTCGCCCCCTATTTCCCCTCCCTGGAGATTGGTCCTCGTTTCCAGGCCATCCACCGCCTCGTCCATGAGAAGGCCACATCCTTGGGCCTGACCTCGACCGATGCCTTGAGCACGGCCATCAACGGCGACGACAACCGCCTGGCCATCGACCAGATCCACCCCGACGACGCCGGACACGCCCAGATGGCTCGCGCCATGATCCCCTTCTACGCCGAGATCCTTCCCGCCTCGTAACACTTCCATCCACGTTTACGCAGGTCAGTTGGGTAACGAGCCCCTTGAGGCATATGCTTGGCAGCAGATCGCACTCACCGTGACCAACTAAGGAGCTTGAGGACCCACTCGTGGAGTCACACCGCGAACCCACACTGGCTGATGTTGCCCAGGCTGCGGGCGTCTCGCTGACTACAGTCTCCCGCGTGCTCAACAACCGCGGCTACCTCTCCCAAGAGACACGGGAGCGGGTGGCTGAGGCGATCGCGGAACTCAATTACCGCCCCAATCAGATCGCAAGGGCACTGCACGGCAAGTCGACACAGTCAATCGGGTTGATCGTCCCCACCGTCGCTCTGCCCTTCTTCGGTGAACTCACCGAGCATGTCGAAGACTTTCTGGCCGACCGCGGCTACAGGACATTCGTCTGCAACTCCATGGGTAAGGCGGATCGAGAGCAGGAATATCTCGACCTTCTCCTCTCCCATCGGGTGGACGGCATCATCTCCAGCGCCCACAACGACGGTCTGGCCGACTACAGGTCGATTCATTTGCCTGTAGTCAGTGTCGACCGTGACCTCTCCCCCACCGTGCCCAATGTCCGCTGCGACAACGAGGCAGGCGGCCGCATCGCTGCTGAGCACCTGCTCAAACGGGGAGCCCGCCGTCCTGCACTGCTGACGTCTCGCACAGGAACCCACAACCTGCGGGAAAAAGGATATCGTCAGGTGCTTCAGCAAGCCGATATCGAGCCCGTGGTCCTCACCGTCGACTTCAACACCCCCGATGCTGAGCGCCCTGGCCTCATCCGCGAGCGGCTCGAGCTCGTTGCAGATGATGTTGATGCGGTCTTCGCCACCGATGATCTCACCGCCGCGCAGGTGGTGGAGTGGGTGGAAGACCAGGGCCTGAGAGTTCCCGAGGACTTCAAGGTGATCGGTTTCGACGGAACCGTTGCGATGCGCCGCGCCCTACCAGCGCTGACCACTATCCAGCAACCCATCGCCAGGCTTGCCCGCGCAGCTGTGAATCTGCTTTTGGACCAGATCGACTCCATGGCCTCAGCCTCCTCGGGCGACAGAGACTCCGAAAGAAGTGAGAAACATCTGCGGAGCCCGTCCCCCATGGGCGTCAGACTACTGCCCGGTCGCACTACCTAGATAACCCGCAAACGCCCCAGTGTGGCCCCGGCCTCTCAAAGGTCGGGGCCACACTGTGTGCACCTGGCAGAAGACCACTCGGCGGCTCAGGCCTTGGCCTGCGTCTGAGCCTCTGTCTTGTCGTCGGCAGGATCTCCCGCCTTGCGGACAACATCGAAGAGGACGTCGCCCCGGTGGATCGTCCCTGCCCCGTGCTCTTCGATGCCGTCATATCTTTGAGCATTGGACACAACGATCGGGGTAACGGTCTGGTAGCCGGCGGCTCCGACCGCGGCCCAGTCAACGTCAACCAGCGGCATGCCACGCAAGACCTTGTCACCGGCCTTGACCTTGGGGCTGAAGTGCTTGCCCTCTAGCTGGACGGTGTCCATCCCGACGTGGATGAGCAGCTCAACACCGCTGGCGGCGCGCAGGCCATAAGCGTGCCCGGTCGGGAAGGCGACGAGTACCTCGCCGTCCACCGGGGAGACGACCGGTCCCTCGGCAGGAGCGATGGCCATGCCCGGGCCGAGCATTCCTGAGGCGAAGGTCTGGTCCTCTACCTCAGACAACGGCATTGCGCGCCCTTGGATCGGGGCGTTCACAGTGAAGTCCTCGGCGGCTTCGTCGGGCAGCTCGACGGTCTCGGCGTGATCGGCCATGGCCTCGGCTTCCAAAGCGGTCTCGTCAACATCAACGTCATCACCGGCAAGCGAGGCCTTACCACGGGTAGTGCCATAAGCGAAGGCAGCGGCGAAAGCAGCGATGAAGACGATCACCTCGAGGATGAGGTACTTGGCGATGTCGTCGGGGACGATTGACACGAAGCCGACAAATCCGGCAGCGCCCAGCGCCTGGTTGTGGATGTCGAGCAAGGCGACAGCCGCTCCACCAAGGGAGGCCACGCCCATTCCTATGAAGAAGGGCCAGCGCAGACGCAGGTTGACACCGAAGATGGCAGGCTCAGTGATACCGACGATGGCGGAGACGCCACCGGCACCAGCCAGACCCTTCATCTTGGAGTCCTTGGTCAGGAAGAAGACCGCCAGGGTTACCGCGCCCTGTGCGATGTTGGCCATGGAGGCGATCGGGAAGATGAAGGAGCCAGCACCACCACTGCCCATCTGCGCGATGAGAGGCAGTTCTACAGCCGGGAAGGACTGGTGCAGGCCGGTGACGACGATCGGTGAATACACCAGACCGAACAGGAACCCACCCACGGGGCCGGCAGTCGTATACAGCCAACTCAGGCCGTTGGTGATGCCGTCGGAGAGCTCACGCGCCAGAGGACCGACGACGACAAAGGTGAGGAAGCCAGTAACCAGGAGGGTGATGAGCGGAGTCAGCAGGAAGTCAGCTGTTCCTGACAGTCGCTTGTGAAGCCACTTCTCTATGTAGGCCAGCAGCCAGGATACGCATAGGACGGGGATGACCATGGCCTGGTAGCCGATCTTGTCCACGGTCAAGCCGAAGAGGTGCCACACCTCGATGGATCCAGCCTCTCGGGCGGTCTCGATCTCATAGGCGCTGGTCAGCTGGGTGGATACCATGGCGGCACCCATGGCGGCTCCGAGGTAGACGTTTCCGCCGAAGCGCTTGACCGCGGAGAATCCTACGAGCACTGGCAGGAAGGCGAAGGCGGCCGACGAGACGAGGTTGATGACGTCGTCGTAATCGGCCAGCCAGGCGTACTTGTCGACCAATCCGTAGGCACCGGTGGGATTGTCTGGGGCGACGAAGGACGACGAGGTGAAGAAGTCTGCCGTGAGGACGTTATGGATCGCCATCATGAGACCGCCGGCGACAAGAGCCGGCAGCAGCGGCACGAAGATGTCGGCGATCGCCTTGATGAAGCGGGAAAGGGGGTTGCCACTCTTGGCGGCCTGCTCCTTGGCCTCGTCCTTGGAGACCTCCTTGACTCCTCCGGTGTGGATCATCTCGGAGAAGACGAGATCGACGTCTCCTGGTCCGACGATGATCTGGAACATGCCACCCGCGATGAAGGTGCCCTTGAGGTCGGGATCCTTGTCGAGAGCCTTCTGGTCGACCTTGTCCATGTCGTTGAGGACAAGACGCAGACGCGTCGCACAGTGCGCGGCCGCATTGATGTTGTCGGCGCCACCGACGTACGTCAGGACGTCCTTCGCCACGCGGGCGTGATCCATTGCCACCCGGGGTTCCTTTCTCGTGATGGGACCGCAATAACTGGGCGGGCTGGGAAACCCACTGGTCGGAAGCGTTGCCGACTCCCAGCGGCCACACCTGTGTCAATCGATGGTCACAGTACAGTGAGTTACAGCACCCTGCAACCGGAGAGAAAGGCCTGGTCGGTTTCTCAGTTCCGAGCCATAGATTCATGATCTGTCCGCTTCATGAAGCGGGTCTCAGCAAGCCTGCGGAACCTGAGCAAAAGTCCTGATGCTGCCGGCTGACAGCGTCAGCACGTCCTCCACCAGGAGTCCGGCCCCCGAACTGTCTGGATCGACGAAGCTGCGCAGGGTGAAGGTCAGTGCCCCGTCGCCGAGAAAGATCTCGGTCAGTGAACGGTCGTGAACCACCTCCAGCGACGACGTACACCCCTCGGGTAACGTGACCGTGCGCGTCTCACCGTGCTGGGTGTAACGGGAGGTCGAGCGGTCCACCCGGAGCACTCCACCGTCCAGAACAATGTCCACGTGCGACTCGTCCGTGCCGATTCGCAGTCCCCACGCGCCTGAGCAGCGAGTCTTATCGGCGTCCACACGCAGCTGCCAACTGCGGTGGCCCTCCAGCTCGGAGACCTGGTGAAGTCCGGGCTCGAGAACCGTGTCCACCAAAGCCGGTTGTCCGCCGTCGTGGGGCAAATCGGCCACAGGTCGCTGAATAAGCCGACCATTCCTCACGCTCAGCGCTCTTGGAAGGCTCAGGGCGTGAACCCACCGGCCGGTCTCGATGGAGGGCTGGTCGTCCTCAGAGGCGTTACCCGCCCAAGCGGTCAGCAGCGCCGGTCCCGGCTCTAAGGGCCTGCGGGCGAAGGTCTGGGGGGCGTAGAACTCGAAACCGCGATCGACCTCATGGAAGACGCCACCGGTGTCCCGTAGTTCGGTGCCCACAAGATGCCCCACCGTGTAGATGCAGGGGAAGATGTTCTCAAAGCCCTCCCGGTCGGGGGCGATGCCCTGAGGGCACCAGATGAGAACGTCCCAGTCCTCACCACTCTCCTCATCCTTCAGCCGCACCAAGCCGGGGCACTCCCACATGTAGCCGAAGGAGTCGAAGGCTCCGCCCGCGCCCGGGAAGCTCAGCTCTCCCTCCAGCTCCCAGGAGACCAGGTCCCGGGAGCGGTACAGGACCGCGGCGCCGGTCCTGTTCGTCCGCTGGACGCCGATGAGCATCCGGTACTCCCCGGGCCGGTCAGAGTCCCGGAAGACCTGGGGGTCACGATAGTGGGCGGTGTATCCCTCAGCATTGGTAGGGATGAGGGGATTGCCGGGCCACTTGGTGAAGACGCTGAGATCACTGCTGGTCACCAGGCACTGACTGGCGGTGCGTTCATCAGTCGCCGGATCCTTGAGGTTGCCGGTGTAGAAGAGCTGGAACGGAACCCGAGCAGGGGCGGCATCGACCTCGTGTCCCTCCAGCACGATCGCGTTACCGGAGTAGGCGCCGGAGCGGTCGTAGAAGGAGTCCGGGATGATGGCCGGCTCGTGGTGGCACCAGTGCAGCAGATCCGTCGAGGAGGAGTGTCCCCAGTAAACCAGCTTGCGGTGGGGATGGAAGGGGCTGAACTGGTAGAAGGCGTGATAAGTGCCGCCGTCGACCAGGAGCCCATTGGGGTCGTTGAGTCGTCCCACCGGTGGGACGACGTGGAAGCACGGGTAGTCGGGATCGGTGGCAGCACTAGACGTGGCAATCGCATCCAGGGCTAAGCCCTTGAGGTCCTCAGTCACACCCGGATGTTAGCAGGACCACTTCCTAGTACCGGGCATACGCCCAGCAGGTGACCGGTGGAAGGCCGGTGGACGGTCAGTTGACGTCAGTGGAAGTACGGGATGATGAGCCACAGACCGAACAGTGCGATCAAGGCGGCGATGGTGATGAAGAATCCGGCCAGCATTTGGGCCAGGCGCACACCTTTCACCTGACCGGACTCGTGCTTGGCATGAACGATGGCGAGCATGCGTGCGGCCAGTGAGCAGACAACAAGGATGAAGGCGGCACCCAGCACTGTCACCACGGTCACCAGGCCCAGGGAGCTCCAGTCGATCGTCATGTCAGTCATGCCACGGATCCCGTCGTCATCCTCTGTGCACTTTCCTGATCCGCCGCACCATTGACGATCTCTGAGCGCACCTCCTCAAGCGTGCGCGGTTCACGTCCCAACTCCGGGTCCTGCCTGGCGACGACGACCTCGGAGGCATCATTGACGTTGGAGAAGTCCACGCGATTGTGGCTGGCCTGCCGGATGATCGCCATGGCTCCCACGATGAGCAAGCAGATAACGACAACGGTTCCCGGCACCCCGCCTTTGACCGCGACGTAGGAGGTGGCGGCCCCCACCAGGCCTGAGCACGGAAGCGTCACCAGCCAGGCGATGCCCATCTTGCCGGCCGTCCGCCAGGATACCTTGGTGCCCCGACCGATCCCCGAGCCCAAGATGGAGCCAGTGCAAATGTGGGTGGTGGACAGTGCGAAGCCGAGGTGGGAGGAGGCCAGGATCGCCACTGTCGAGGCGGTCTCGGAGGCGAAGCCCTGCGGGGCCTCGACATGTACCAGGCCTCGCCCCATGGTGCGCATGATGCGCCACCCGCCGGAGTAGGTTCCCAGACCGATAGCGAGTCCGGCCGCTGCGATGACCCACCAGTGAGGCCCGGTACCGGCCTCCTGGTAACCACCGGCCACGAGCGCGAGAGTGATGACCCCCATGGTTTTCTGACCGTCGGAGGTCCCGTGGGACAGGGCCACCAACGAGGCGGTGACTCGTTGGCTGTTGCGAAAGAGCTTCTGAGAGTAGGAGTTGCTCGGGTGTGCGATGCGATATGCGAGCGCCGTGGCCAGCGCTGCCGCCAGTCCGGCCACAACCGGTGCGATGACGGCCGGCAGAATGATCTTGGAGATCACTGTTCCCCAGTGGACGCCCTGGACCCCGGCTGCAACGACTACCGCCCCAATGAGGCCCCCGAACAGCGCGTGCGATGAGGAGGAAGGAAGCCCGAAGAGCCAGGTCGCCAGGTTCCACAGGATGGCACCAGCCAACCCCGCAAAGATCATGGCCGGCGCCGCCTGGATCACAGCATCGTCGAACATCCCGTGAGAGATCGTCTTGGAAACCTCTGTCGACAGGCAGGCACCGATCACGTTGAGCACAGCGGCAACAAGAACCGCTCTTTTGGGTGTGAAGGCTCCTGTCGCCACCGACGTCGCCATGGCGTTGGACGAGTCGTGGAAACCGTTGGTGAAGTCGAAGACGAGGGCCGTCACGACGACGACAATCACAAGAAAGAGAATGGTGCTCATACCGTTCCCGATAGGAGAGTGAGTGTCCCTCTCTGCCACCCTGGCGGGCGGGCGCGGAGGACCGGGCCGCGTGAGCGCAACCCACCTGTATTCTTACCCGCCGAGCGCTCCGGTGCCTAACCGATTGCACACAGGCTGCCCACCTGCAACTGCTACTCCCTGGACACGCGATGCCGGTCAACCAGCGAAACGGCCTTTCGTCCCAACCGACGGGCAACCACTGTGAGCCGATTGTCACGTCCCACAAAGGACGCTCGACGCTGCCTCATTCCCCAGAAAAGCTAGACCGTCACGATAGGGTCACCGCATGGCAGCGGACACCACGAACAGCCTGGACAGCATCGATAGCAGAACTCTTCCCGACATGGGGGCCGACACCGAATCGATGACGGACATCGACCTGGGGATCGACCTGGGAACGACTCGTACCGTCGTCGCTCGCGCTGATCGAGGAAACTACCCGGTTCTCAGCTTCGCTGATGAGCACGGTGACGAGCACGACTTCATTCCCTCGTTGACGGCACTGTGCGATGGTGAGCTCGTCCATGGATTTGCGGCTAGACAGGCTGCCCACCAGGGAGCCCCGTTGCTACGCAGTCTCAAGCGGGTCTTGGCCTCACCCACATTGACGGCCGCCACTGCGGTGCTCCTGGGTGAGCGGACCTTCTCTGTTTTGGAGATTCTCACCAGCTACCTGCATCACCTCAAGGCCGAGTTGGCGAAGCAGGATCTGGACGTCAGCCGTGCCCGCGCGGTTGTCGCGGTACCCGCCCACGCCTACGGAGCCCAGCGGCTGCTGACTCTCGAGGCCTTCCGTGCGGCTGGCTTCTGCGTCGCCGCCATGCTCAACGAACCCAGTGCCGCCGGCTTCGAGTACACGCACCGCAAGGCGACGACCGTTTCCTCCAAGCGTACCCGGGTCCTGGTATACGACCTGGGAGGAGGTACCTTCGACACCTCCTTGGTCGACGTCATCGGCATCTCCCACGAAGTCCTGGCCTCTCACGGGCTGGGCGACCTGGGCGGCGATGACGTCGATCTGCTCATGGCCACGATGGTGCTTGACAAGGCCGGTGTCGCGGAGGAGGACCTCTCCCCCACCGAGCTTGATGACCTGCTGGACCAGTGCCGGGACGCCAAGGAGCACCTGACACCCCAGAGCCGCCGAGTGCTCATTGTTCTGCGGGGACAGGACGTCGTTCTGCCTGTGGCGGACCTGTACCAGGCCTGCACCCCACTCATTGAGCGTTCCCTGGCCACGATGGCTCCGCTGGTCGGCAGGTTGGATGATGGCAAGCCGGACCTGACTGATATTGCCGGCGTCTACCTGGTCGGCGGCGCCTCCGGACTTCCGCTGGTTCCTCGGCTCCTGCGCGAGCGCTTCGGACGCCGGGTCCACCGCTCCCCCTACCCCGGAGCCTCAACGGCCATTGGCCTGGCGATTGCGGCGGACCGCACCAGCGACTACGACCTCACCGATCGGCTCTCTCGCGGGTTCGGCGTCTTCCGCGAGGCCGACGGTGGACACCGACTCGTCTTCGACGCGATCCTCAGTCCAGAGTCCGTTCAGACCTCACCCAACGGCCGAGAGGGAACGATCCTGACCCGCGAGTATCACGCAGCCCACAACATCGGCTGGTATCGCTTCGTTGAGTGCGCCGACGTGAACGAAACCGGCGAACCGTGTGGAGAAATCGCTCCCTACCAGGACATCATCTTCCCCTTCGAAGCGTCGCTGCGGGACGTGGAGGACCAGGAATTGCGCACCTGCACTGTGGAGCGGCGCGACTACGGTCCACGAGTCCAGGAGCATTACCGTATCGATGAGGCGGGCTTGGTGCGGGTCACCATCACCGACCTCACCGACGGGTACAGCCGCCGCTATGTCCTGGGCAGGCGCACCGAGTAAGCTGATCACGTTCCGGGGTACGGGAGCGTGGGCTTAACAGAACCCGACGGCGCCGACTTGTCAGCAGCGTGCTGCATCGGAGATGCGGGTGAGTGCTCGGGTCTCCTCCTCGCTGAGCTCAAGGCTCAGGGCGTCAACAATTGGAGCCAGCTGCCTCAGGTTGCGTGCGGAGGCCAGTGGAGCGGTGACGCCGGAGCGGTCGCGCAGCCAGGACAGCGCAACGGCAGCCGGCTCCACTCCGTGATCCGCTGCCACCTGGACGACGGTGTCAACAACGTCGTAGCACTCAGGTCGCTGGTAGTCGGCGACCATCCCGGCGCGGTCACCATCGACTGGCTCGCCCCGTCGATACTTTCCAGTGAGGAACCCGGCAGCCAGAGCGAAGTAGGGCATGATCCCCATGCCGAGCTCGGCCGCCACCTGTCCTCGCAGGCCCGGGCCCTCGACGTCG